>OQVP01000692.1_pt1 | contig 12795 bp, 12 predicted proteins | sample 1691541 | NCBI WGS metagenome assembly OQVP01 (sample SAMN03418258, study PRJEB22391) | human gut metagenome | biome: human-gut; feature: organic feature; material: feces | host: Homo sapiens | place: Tanzania | collected 2013-01 | reverse complement strand
GTGAAAGGTAATCGCAGCCCCGAGCAGACCACAGGTTCCGGCGATTTTCAGCCATGCCCGCTGCCATGCATACGCAAGCCCGTCTCCCACGATGGCACTGCATATTACGTGCATCGCTCCCGTTCCAAACCCGCGGAAGAAAATGAAAGAAAAATACTCTGCGCCATTTTGTATCAGATAACAGACATTCTCAAAGGTTGCAAAGGAAAGACCAACGATCATGGCAGCCGTCTTGATCTTCCCCGGCTCCGGTTCAAATATAAGAAGAAAAAACAGCAGCGGCAGAAACTTCATCACTTCCTCTACAACCGGAGCAATCTCTGCAGCAGCCGCAAATGCATCTGCCCTGTACAGCGCAACAAAAAATGTATTGATATAAGCAGAAAGCATACATGCACTCATTCCGGCAAAGCAGAAGAAAAAGAAACTGATTTTCCGTTTCCCCATACAGAGAGCCCCGATCAGCAGCGGTGACACCATACAGATAAATACATTTTCTATGTAGGTCATGATTCCACCGCCTTTCTCGTTGCCGGGAACAGCCCAAACAGGCTGATTGTCAGTAGAATATCCATCCAGAAATATGGATTTCCGATGGAATCACTCCGCCAGAAACATCCCGTTGTCCACAACGCATATTCTGCGGCAACATATGAAAGAATCCCGATATGAAAGTACTGCATGTTATGCGCCTCTCCCACCTGTTTCCTTGCGAAAATAAGTCCCCGTATGGAGCAATAGGAAATGACCATCATCATCCCACACCACAGCAGATTCGACAGGATATCCCCGTAAAAGCAGTAAAGTATACACAACGGAACCCCGATCAGTACAGAAAGCCATGCCGCCCGGCACGGAAAAGTTCTTTCTTTTTCATCCGACAGGACATATTGCAGAATATGAAGAAAAATAACACTTGCAATCCATCCAAACTCTGATACATAAAACACCTGGGGCGTTTTCAAAAATAAAATCAGATAAAGTGTCCAGTAAAGAGAGCCCAATGCAAAGCATCCATAAAAACAGGTGAGCAGAAAATATACCTGTTTACGGCTCCGGCGATAATAAATTCCTGCAAGACAAACCCCAAGCAGCGTAACCAGAAACTGCAAAACATTTTCAATCAGCTCCATCCTCTTCATCCCCCTTATCCCCGGTATTCTGCTGTATCTTATTCAAGTGATGGATACGGGCGCCGAGAATCGTAACGCACACACCAAGAAGGAATGCCACCAATCCTATGATTATGTAGGAAAGGGCACTGCTGTTATGAAAGATGCTTGCCGTCATCCCATAGTGGGAATAGCCATCCGTACTGATCTGCCCGGCAATCCCCGGCATAAAAAAGGACAGACCTGCAATAAACAGAATACTTGCTGCCACAGCCGCAGCCATAACCATCCGGCTCCGCTGCAGCTTGTCCTTCCTCTTCTTCTGTTCTATCCGGCGCTTTACTTCAACAACACGTTCCTCATTACTCCGCATTAGAAATTCCCTCCCGTTCCAGTAGCTTCCGCAGGCTCTCTTTTCCCCGGTACACCAGATTGGTAATCTGCTTAATGTTCTTATTCATAACCTCGGCTGCCTGCCGATAGCTCATATCTTCAAAATAAACCAGATACAGAACCTCCCGGTAAGCCTGATTTAACTCACTCATACATAAATGAAGGATCCGATTACGCTCCTTCGTCCGGATGACCTCCTCCACCAGTATTTTTTCTTCCGGCTCCTCAGACAGATCTTCCAGACAAAAGACTCTGTGCAATCTGCTTTTATGCCTTAGTGCCATATGCCGGGCCGCCTTGTACAAATATGCCTTGAGTCCTCCATCCCGTATATGCGGCTTTTTCGTAAACACGTAAGCAAAAACCTCGATCATCAGGTCTTCCGCCTCATGCAAATCATGCAGGTAACCATTAATATATAATGTCAGAGAGTTGCCATACCTTTGCATCAGGCTGTCAAGTCCCTCTTCCTTTCCGTTTAAATATTGCCTGTACAGTTCTTCATCGGAAAACATGCCGTCTGCTCCCTTTCCATATTGATCCCGCATTCACACCGGTATCTGACCGGTCAGAGCCATTGCGGACACGAAAACAGCTTTTATAAAAGGATCAGCTTAATTGTACCAAAAGCCATTTTTATCTGTCTACTAAATAATTACTATTATTCCATTCCGGATTTTACATTACGGAATCATGCTTCAACCTGTACTGAATAGTTATCTTTTTTATTGTAATTTCAAATCTCTACACCTATAATATTGTCAGGAGAAACGTGGCTGATTGCATCCAACAGCTTCGGTTCATACACCCAGATCAGTTAGGAGCATCCTGTATGGCAAAAGAAACCCCTTGGAAAAATCGTACACAATCCTTTATACTGCTTTCACTTTTTTATTTTCTTTTTCTGGGCTCTGAATATCTGTTTGATGATATGATTGCATATTATACCGATTCCCATGGTGTCGTAACTGCCCAGAGCTATATTCTCGGAATCAGTGCTCTTGGCTTCCTTTTTTATCCCATTTATAGCCGCATCCTGTCCAATAGACGCGCCGTCACCCGTTATTCCGGCGTTTTGATCTGCTTTCTGATCTGTGCAGCCTGCCTGACCGGCATCTGCCGGCACACCGGCTATGCTCCCACACTTATCTTCGGATGTATTCTGTTTTTCCTGCTTGGAATACTTGGAAATGCCGTTCACTACCTCTGTTCCCTGCTGCTTTTTCAGGATCATCAGCTGGCTGGCATCGTCGGTTGCAGCTATGCCGGAGGTATTCTTCTGCAATTTATCAGTAATAACCTCTTATCGAATGTCCTTCTGAACATGGGCATTCTGCTTCTCACGCTGCTAGTACTTCTGATTCTCTCCTTAAGCACCGTTATGAGGCATGTATCCGGAATGCTGACCGATGCCTCTCCGAGGATACTGACTGCACATCCTGTTCGTACCGGTCTGCTTCTTGCAGTCATCGTTGCGTTAATGACCTGTATCTTTTCCACTCTGGATAGTGAAATGACCCTTCTTCATGTTTCCGGAGAGCTGAATCTGGGCGGATTCCCCCGTCTTCTCCTTGCATGCAGCGGGATCTGTGCCGGTCTGTTTTTCAGCAGGACAAGGATGCCGTACCAGAATCTGGCTATGTATTGTGTGACTCTCCTCTCAACCATTTGCATTATCCTGCTTCAAACCGGAGGAAGTATTTTGATATCGTGTGTTGTTTTTTATTTGTCTGCCGGAATCTTTGCTGTTTACTTTACAGTACGCTTTATGAGTCTTTCCTACCACACTAAGCTTCCATGTCTCTGGGCAGGTCTGGGACGTGCAGTCAACAACCTGTGTACGGTATGTATCAGTCAGCTGACCATGCTGCTCGTTTCCTCCCAAAACCCGATGCTGCTTTATATTGTAACGCTTGTTATTTTTATTGTCATCGGGATTATGCTCTTCTTATATACCCAACAGGCAGATATGTACATACCGATAGCCACTGCCTGCCCTCCCGGCATTCCAGAGAATTCTGTTACGCCTGTGTTGCCGGACTGCAACGATTCTCTCATACTCCCTGAACCGGAATACACTAATTTCTCCTGTGATAATTACAGCACTCCCACGCATTTCGAGCAATTCTGTGACTGTTTCTCTCTTACCGCCAGGGAAAGGGAGGTCCTGCAGCTTCTTCTCACCTCTGATCAGGGAATGCAGGAGCTTGCAAGCCGGCTCTATATTTCCCGTACCATGCTGTACCGCCACATTGCTTCTCTCAATGAAAAAACTTCCACCAAATCCCGCATCAGCCTGATTCAGTTCTATTATAACTGGACGCCCGGAGATGAAACAAATACTCATTAAATCAGCCCTTCTTATTTACAGGCAAAAGAAAATCTATACAGCAGCTTTTGTAAATTGTATTTTGAACAGTCATCATGTTGTAAATTAATTCTAAATTTAATTTAATGTATGTTCTTATTTCCTGTTTACGATCCCGTTTTCTTATAATCCTGTTCTTCTACATTCAATCCCCAAAAAGAAACATATGTAAACTTATATTGTTTTCCAGACTATGTTACATTTGGAATAATCATTCAGAAGCCTTTCCCACTAAAATACAAGTCAGCTTCTGAATCATCACCGGTTACACTTATAAATGTTTTAACAGGAGGGCGTAGACATGAAACTGAACACATCAAAAAAATGGTTTCGAACTTTATTAGTATTATCGATTTCTTTTGCAATGGTTATTGGTATCTTTGGTGGAATGAAGCTGGATGCAAAGGCGGCAGGTTACACCTTGCATTTAGCCAGTCCAGAAGAAATATATTCCTTTATAAATGGACAGATTTTTAAATCTGAAGATACTCTGACTATAGACGTCGAGGGTTATGATACTTCCGGAAATAAAACTTTATTATACACAAGTGCCAAATGCTTTTATCCAATTGAGGGAGGCTATAGTTTTAAATATCTTATGTTTATGGAATTGTCTCCAACAGGAACTATATCTTTTTCGGATTTTAGCGATTCGGATACAGCACTACAATGGAAATGCGAAGGCATAAATTCAAATGATGGTACAAAAACTATAAACATTTACTTTGAACTCGTTGGTGCACCTTCACCGAATCCTCCTGCTGCTTCTTCCTCCCAGTCTGCTCCGGCTCCATCCACACCTTCCCATGAGTGCAGCTTCCAGTGGGTGACAACGGTTGATCCACAGCCGAATGCAGATGGTCTGGAGGAATATAAATGTACCGGATGCGGAGCTGTGCAGGAACAGAAATCAATTCCTGCCAGTATGGCATCAGTGAAAAATCTGTTTGGTTTCGTGAACAATGTACCTGAAAACGGTACAGTTACGACAGATTTTGGCAGACTGCACACCATCAGCGATTATCTGTTGAAGAAGATGGCAGAACGTAACGATGCCACTGTCACCATTCAGTTTGAGTACAAGAATCAGAAATTGCAGATTACCTTCCCCGCCGGAACGGACTACACTCCAATTTTGGATGATACCGATACCATGTACGGCTTCTATGGAGTTGCAGCCAAGCTTGGATTAACGGTTACAGAACGGCAATAATAATTCAAGATGTATGTTCAATCTATAAAGGGGATTTGAATACAGGATAAGGCACATAGGAATTGACCTGTGTGCCTTATTTCTAATATATTTTTAACGGCTTAAGCATGTAATTTTATATTTTTCGAGTGTTTTGTTTTATGTTTTTCGGATTCAGATCCATTTTAAAAGAAATACAACAACAGCATATACGCCGCTGTTCCAAGAAAGATGCTTAAAAAGGTACTTCGTTTAAAATGATAGCTGACAGCAACAACCAGTACTGCAAGCAGCTTTTGTATGCCGGTTCCGGCAAAATCAGAAGGAACATCCTTCAGGCAATAAATAATCAGAACCGCCATAATTGCAGAAGGAAGCATTTCCCCCAGCTTCTGCAGCCAGTCCGGCATTTTCCTTTCTCCGGAAAAAATCAGAAACGGCAGGGCACGAAGTCCAAACGTAATCACCGCGGATAACACAATGGCGGCTGCAAGCATTGGTGTACTCATTCTGCTGCCTCCTTTCTCCCTGCAAAGAACAGAATCCCGGAAACAAGAAGTAACGCCGGAAGGATAAAGCTGCTCTGTCCGAAGATCAGCAGACACACAATTCCACAGGTAAGACCTGCCAGTGCCGGTATATGGCTGGATGCCTTTTTCCACTGATCCATAAAAATAATCACAAACAATGCCGTCATGCAGAAGTCAATTCCTTCCAATTCAAAGGGAATCAACTGTCCCAGCACCGCACCGGCCACCGTTGCTGCCATCCAGTAGCAGTGGCTTAGAAGTGCAACTCCAAACATGGTATCTTCCTTTTCCTTCCGGGGAAGCTCCAACGTACAGTTCACGGCATAGGTTTCATCCGTGAGACTATGAATCATATACAGCTTCCGCTTTCCCATCCGCTTAAAGTCATTCAAGAATGTCAGACTGTAAAAGCTCTGCCGGCTGTTCATCAACAGGGCTGTAATCGCAATCGTCAGTAAGGATGCCCCTGTATTTAAAAAGGTAATCAGCACGAACTGGAATGCACCCGTATATACGGTCATGCTCAATAACAGGGCCACATACCACGGAAATCCGGTTTCTTCCATCATAATTCCATAGGCTGCACCCAGAAAAAAGTAACTGCACATAATTGGCAGTGATTTCACAAATGCCAGTTTCCATGTTTCTTTTGAAATCTTCACTTTATATTCTCCTCATCCCCGGCAAATAAATTGAATAATTACTTCTCCGCACAGATCAGATTCTTATAGAACTGAACGGCGCCGGGCAGACAGTTATATTCAATGCACTCGTTCAGGCCATGCATGCCCTTCATCTGCTCCGGTCCGAAAACTACAGGTGCAAAGCGGATGCAGTTGTCACATACCGGACTATAGAACTGTGCATCGGTAGCCCCGGTCATTACATAAGGGCTGGATGGCAGTCCCGGAAAGGTCTGTGCAATCACCTGTTCCATCATTCGATAGCCCTCACCATGGATATCTACGGGCTTTGTATAGTCATTGGAATGGATAATTTCTGTCTCTAAACCGTATTTGGAAGCCAGATTCCTGATAATTTCAAGACTCTCCTTTTCTCCCTGATGGGGAATAAAACGCATATTGGCTCCAAGGGTTGCTTCCTGAGGAATCACATTATATGCATCGGAGCCGGACTGCATGGTAAATGCAATTGTCGTCTGCAGCATAGCTCCTGCCTGTGCACTGATCTTCGGAAGTACTTCTTTTAAGAGCGGCTTAAACAGCCACATATTTCCAAGCACCAGCTTTAACCCGAAAGAGGCATATGGTGCCAGAGAAGTAAACATGGCAGAAACCTCCGGAAGCATCTTCTTACGGAACGGTGAATGCTTCTCTACTTCGGTTACAAAAGCGGAGAGGCGTGCAATCGGTGTTCCCCTAGACGGTGCACTGGCGTGTCCTCCATTACTTCTTACAGTAAACTTCACGTCGGCTTTGCCCTTCTCAAAGACACCCACCATCGCAAAGTTTCCATGAATTCCTCCAACGGGTTCCGTAATGATGGCTCCACCCTCGTCACACAGAAGGAACAGCCGGATTCCTCTTCGCTGCAGTTCCTTTACAAGCTTCGGTGCTCCGTCTCCTGCCCATTCTTCGGTACAGGAGGATGCCAGATACACATCCGTCGGCGGCACAAAGCCTTCCGCAAGCAGTTCTTCCACTGCCTCCAGAAAAGCCATTACCGTACACTTTGTATCCGCCGTGCCTCGTCCCCATACCTTACCATCTGCAATATCTCCGGAAAAAGGAGCATGAATCCACTCTCCCTCTGCCGGAACGACATCCTGATGACTCATCAGAAGGATCGGCTTTTCGGACGATTTTCCCTTCCAGTAATATAACAGATTTCCGTCTATTTCGGTTTTCTGAAGCTCTTTATGTACCAATGGGAAAAGCTCCTCTAAAACCTTATGAAATCCAAGATATTTCTCTACTTCCGCCTCTCCGGCATGTGAGGTCGTGTCACACTGTACCATCCTGGAAAGCTTTTCGGCAAGCCGGAGTGCCTCTTTTTCATCTGCTTCCGGCTGATAATCGGAAGTTTTGTCCGGCATCAGAAGTGTCCGGATTACTGCAATCAGTAACAATAAAATGATGATCAGAAATATTCCAAGTAAAACCAATCCTACATATTTCATAATTCTCTTTCCTTCTTTCTTCGTAACCGTTTCTTTTTATTGCAGTTACCTTTCCTGCTTTATCAATAAATGAGTGTAGCTATTCAAAATTCTCAACCTGAATCTGATCAGAATAATATCCTTACTCTGCCTAGTCTTTCTTTCCCTTTTTAAAGGAAATCCACGCTACCAGAATAGCAACTGCGCCGGACGGAATAATCATAAAGCTGGTCGATCCGATCAGTCCCGGCACAAAAATAAATAACGCACTCATCAGCACAAGCGGGAATACGGCTATATGCATATTCTTACGGTAATATTTATAGGCCATCGCTCCAAATAACGCCGGAACCACGTTTTCAAACGCCGGCTGCAATACTTCACTCTGTAAAACCGGCTGCAGCGGAACCATTAACAGGACGCCGGCTGCCAGAACCAGAATCGTGACAAGAGATGAGGTTGCGATGGAAATCGTAGAAATGATTTCATTTTCCGGTGTTCCAGTCTTCGCCCCTACCATGTCACGTGCATTGACTGCACACGGAATCTTCATATTAATTAAGTTTCCTGTAATAAATGCAAGGTATCCGCCACCGGATCCCAGCATCGGTGTATAAATCAAAAACTCTGCCACACTGCTTACAAGCCATACCAGCCCTACCGATAAAAAAGCTCTTGCCACCGCTCCAAGATCCGGATAAGCTCCTAAAATTTTTCCCATCAGGAACGGTGCCCCTACCAGCATAACCAGTGTCACGGCACTTACTACTCTTCCGATTACATGCGTGCGTTTCCGGTATTCTTCCCACGTACTTGTTTTATTTTCTTCCATAATTTTCGTGTCCCTTCCTTAATTACTACTCACTTCTATGTATCTGCTTTTATTCCTGACATTAGAATGCTCGCAGAGCGTGCATTCTAGTGTTGATCTATCTTATCAGATCAGCCCGACAATCACAGCGGCTGCCATACCGGCAATCATACTTCCTGCAATGGAAAAGCTGTCCACCCAGCCAAGCTTTTTCTTTTCGGACAGGAATACGAAGATTCCCATTACCAGTGCAGAAACCACCATAACCACAAGCGGAATGATGTCTCCATTAAAGGTAAACAGACCGTTTTCAGAAATAAAGCCTCCAATGTAACGGCCAATGTAGGTACTCACAAGTCCAATGAACATTGCTGTCATCGCAAGATCCGCAAAACCGGCTGATCCCGACTTGCCGGAAGAAGAATTCTTCGTGAGCTTCTGTGTATATTTCTTATTTAAGAAAATCGATAATACCATGCCCCACATAATACAGATACTCATCAACAGAGCAATCGTAGAAAATGACGTTGCTGTCATTTCAGATGCAGAAAGTGTGGTCATTCCCACCTGCTCCGCTGCAGCCTGCGCTACCTGTGTCTCATAATGAAGCGCTCCGATCACGGAAAGACGAAGCCATGGCCACGGTGTTCCCAGACTTCCGGAAAGTGCAATGACTCCCAGTAAAATTCCAATACTCGGCAGTACCGAAAAGGTTGCACTTGAAATAATGGTCCGTTTCATTTTCGTTTCATCCATTCCCAGTGCCTTGCCCGCCCGATAAGCCCTGATGAGGAAAATCACGCAGACAACTGCCACAAATGCAATGATGCCGCCACAAATGAGGTACATGGGCGCGCTGTTCAACTGATTTAAAATCGTCATAACTCTACACTCCTCTACTTTCATTGATTCAATCTATCTAAGATTATGCTACATCAACTTCAAAAGTTCCACTCGATCTTTTCTAAAGAGCGAACCAGGGATTAAAAACAGATTGTCAAAAGTTATATACAGTTATATAAGAAATTAAAAGTTATATAAGCTTATATATGAAGTGAATAATGAACACTTCTTTTACTCTGTCTTTCGGGAAATGAAACAGGGCATTCCCGCAGGGATGCCCTGTTTCTTATTCCATATGCTTCTTCCTTCTGTTCTATCCTACTTACCCGTACACCTGTAAAGCTCCGTAATAAACCGCGATTCTACCTTTATCCTGCACAAAGGATGCTACATCATCGGGAGCATACCGTAGCAGATAATAATCCATATCGTGAAGAATATAATAAATTTCCTTAATATATGTGACGTCATGCGTTTCTTTTGCCTGACGCGTGTTCTCGATCAACTGGTTAAGATCCTCGGTAAGCATATCATTCTTAAGCAATCCCTTCATCTCTTCCATCAAAGCGATAAAGTTATCTGCATCAAAACGGTTGTAGGTATATACCGGCTGGCCGTGCTCTTCCTCATATCGCTGATAGGCCTTCCAGTAAGAATCCATATCCGTGATCTCTTCGGCATTCTGCGAATATTCCTTCCACGCATCCACTGCCTCCTGCTCCATCGAATAACCAATCTGGATGTCTCCCTTCTGATCGACAAAATTCCAGTAAAGATCCTTCGGATCTGCCATTCTTTCAAACAACCGGTCATACAGGAAACTGTATTCCATTGTCAGATTGGCAACCTTAATATTCTCAGTAAGCCGCGCAATGTCCTCTTCCGACATTCCCTGAAGACAGGCATTCCGCCGTTCCAAAACGGTTTCTTTTGAAGGAACATCCGCACCTTCTTTAAGCAGATCGTCGTCGGCTCCTTTCAGCAATTCCTCTGTCCCGCTCTTCGGTCCAACCCACACGGTCTGCAAAATCTCTTCAAAGGCAGGCTCCAGTACCTTCCAATCCTCCAGAGATGGACTTGCTGTAATCAGATACGTTCCACCGCTCACATCGTTTTCCGGATGATTCAATGTAATCGTCAGCCACAACGTCGAATCCAGTTCTTCTGTATATCTCCATCCGGTGATCCCATTCTCCAGCTTCAATTCGTCTATCGTCACGCCGGTTCCACACATACCAAACGGCGCCTGGTATCCCAGCACAAAGATATCCTCCGGATAATCCTTCTGCCAGAAACGGATCGCACAGGAATACAGATTATCTTCTTTTTCCAAATCCTCTTCTGATAAAATCTGGTACTCCCAGTCCTCAGGCAGACCAATCGAAAGATAAAACTCATCCGAACGGTAAGCAACATTTCTTGATATACTTTCCGCATCTTCAGCGGCTGCTTCCTGATCGTCTCCGGAAAGTGTTGTCCCGTCTGCATCCGTTTCTTCCACGGTCTGCTTTTCCTCTTCCTGCATCATCGATTCGCTTTCTGTTGCATCCGTACTCTTCGTATCCTCTGCAGGATCTGAAGAATTTCCGCATGCCGTCAACATGCAGATTGAAGTAATGGCTGCCAGCATCGAGAGCAAAATCTTTCTCTTCATTACAGTCTCCTTTCCGCGAATACTATAACCTTACCGTTATGCCAATCCCCGGTCTTCCTTGAGCATCTTCCATCCTAAAGTGCCTGAATATCCTGCACCAGCTCGTTTACTTCTTCGTCTGTCGTGGACCAGCTTGTACAGAAGCGCACCACGCTGCGTCCGTCCGGCAGCACTCCATCCATCTCAAAAATATATTTCTGCGAAAGCTTTTCTTCCTGCTCCTTCGACAAAATCACAAACTGCTGGTTCGTGTAGCTTCCCATGTATTCCGGGATCTTTTTCTTGTGAAAGGCTTCCTTAATCCGCATTGCCTGCTCATCTGCCTTTTTCGTAATCGTGAAATAGGTTCCGTCCTTCAAAAGCGTGTAGAATTGCAATCCCAGCAGCCATCCCTTTGCAAGAACTGCGCCATTCTGTTTCATATAGGTTTTAAAATGACGCTTCAGCTCCTCATTCACCAGAATAACGGCTTCCCCAAACATCGCACCGCACTTGGTTCCTCCAATATAAAACACATCCGTAAGCTCTGCCAGATCCTTTAAGGTCACATCATTCACCGATGCGCCCAGTCCGTATCCCATTCTCGCACCATCCACGAACAGGTACATTCCATATTCCTTACATACCCGGTGAAGCTCCTGTAATTCTTTTAACGAATAAATCGTTCCATATTCCGTTGGAAATGAAATATATACCAATTTCGGTTCGGTCAGATATTCTGCCTCTCCGTGCTCAAAATAGGAAGAAGCACATTCCCGCACCTGCTGCGCCGTGATCTTCCCTTCCGTTGACGGAAGTTCAATAATCTTATGTCCGGTGTTTTCAATGGAACCGGCTTCATGACAGTTGATATGTCCTGTTTTCGGACAAATGACACTCTGGATCGAATTCAGTGCAGCGGCACACACCACGAAATTCGCCTGTGTTGCTCCCGGGAAAAAATATATGGCCGGATCTTCCCTGCCAATCAGCTTCTTAATCTCTTCGGCAGCTTTCGTACACCATTCATCTGCTCCATACCCCGGATAATTGTTCGCCTGATCGGCCTTCATTGCTTCATAAATACTCTCATGCGCGGCATGGTTGTAATCATTATTAAATCGTATCATCTCTTGTCTGCCACTCAAAATGTGTTGAAATATACTCAAACACATCGAGAAATTGAAGTCCTTGCGGATACTTCTTACTGCTTCAATGTGTATGCTTTGGCGATTATAAACAATACGCTACTCACAAGTTCTTGTACACTCCACAGTCGTAAATTCCTGCGATAGCCCGCAGTACATACTTACGTTTGCTTTCATTATGCAACTTCGTAAGTTAAAGCATCTCTTAGATTAAGAGCAGCATTAAAATCCCTATCCTCGACATACCCACAATCACAACGGTATATTCTATCTGAAAGCTTCAAATCTTTCTTGATAGCACCACAACAGTGACATATTTTGGATGATGGATACCATCTGTCTACGACTCTTAATTCAATACCATTTTCATCACACTTCGCTTTAAGCTTAGTTCTAAATTCATAGAACTTTTGTGATGCAACGGCTTTTGATAGATGTCTGTTCTTCATCATTCCTGATACATTCAAATCTTCAATAGTTATATAAGATGGCTTGGTTTTCACTATCTCGGCTATTGATTTATTGATATAATCAGTACGGATATTATCTATTTTATGATGAAGTCTTTGTACTTTGAGCTTTTGCTTTTGTATATTCTTTTGAGTGGACTCTCCTTTCTTTAAATTCTCATACTTGCGTGAGAGAC
>OQVP01000691.1_pt1 | contig 12814 bp, 9 predicted proteins | sample 1691541 | NCBI WGS metagenome assembly OQVP01 (sample SAMN03418258, study PRJEB22391) | human gut metagenome | biome: human-gut; feature: organic feature; material: feces | host: Homo sapiens | place: Tanzania | collected 2013-01 | reverse complement strand
GCGGGCGATGAGGTCGCAGAACAGGCAGAACACGCCGCCGCCCAAAAAGCACGCCGGGATCATGCAGAGGGGCTCCGCCGACTTAAAGAGGGATTTCATCAGGTGCGGCACCGCGATGCCCACAAAGGAGATGGGGCCGGCAAAGGCCGTGACGCAGGCCGAGAGCACGCTGGAGAGCAGGATCAGCGCCGTCCGGAAGGCCCGCAGGGGGACGCCCATGTTCTGGGCGTAGACCTCGCCCAGCTGGTACGCCCGGATGGGCTTGGACAGGAAGAAGGTCAGCAGCAGCGTGACACCGCAGACACCGGCCATGGTCTTTACATTCTCCCAGCTCATGCCGGAGAAGGAGCCCAGCGACCAGTTGTGCAGGTTCACGATGCTGGAATCGTCGGCAAAGGTCACGAGAAAATCCGTCAGCGCCGAGCAGATGTAGCCGATCATCACGCCGCAGACCACCAGCAGGCTCATGCGCTTGACCCGCTGGGAGATCAGCAGCACGAAGCCCATGGACACCATGGCGCCCACGAAGGCCGCCGCGATGAGCACGGCCGAGGAGGTGGTCCTGCCCCGGCTCAAGAATACCAGCATGGCCACGCACACCGTCATCTTCGCGCCGGAGGAGATGCCCAGCACGAAGGGGCCAGCGATAGGGTTGTGGAAGAAGGTCTGCAGCAGATAGCCGGACAGGGACAGGGCCCCGCCCAGGATCAGCGCCGACAGAAGCCGGGGCAGACGGATCTTTACGATGATCTGGCTCTGGGTAAAGCCCACATCGCCCCCCAGCAGGATCCGCCATATATCAGACGCGGAAAGAGAGACGCTTCCCGCGAATATGTTCCAGAGTATAAATACAAACAAAAGCAGGAGGAGCAGCGAAAAGCCGCCCCAAATACGAAATCTGCGGGTCCTCTCCATGCTGCTCCTCCTTATTCTTCAAAAAAGTGTAACGATATGCGCCCCCAAGGGGTCACTTCATGCGGGTCAAAAAGTGGAAATCCGTGTCCGCCGCGCCGTTGAGGGCGTGGTTCACATCCACGATCAGGTCGCTGAGATCCAGGGACTCCTGGTAGAAATTCTTGGTCAGGCACCAGACCTCGCCGTTCTTCACGGCCTTGAAGTCCTTCAGCAGGGGGTCTAAGGCCACCAGCTCGTCAATGGTGCCTATCTCGCCATCCACGATGCTGTTGTAGATGAGCACATCGGCGTCCACCGCACCGTGGTAGAAGGACTCCATCTGAATGTTCACCGTGGACTGGGCGTTATCCTCCGCCGATTCATCAAAGGAGATATACTCCCCGCCGGCCATACCGATGGACTTGGCCACATAGTCCGTGGACTTGCGGACATTCACCGCGCCGCCGCTGGTGATGTAGAAGAACGCTACAGTCTTGCCTGTGGGCTGCTGCTCCAGCACATCCGCCACGCTGTCCATCTTTGCGTTGAACAGCGCCTCGGCCTCGTCCTCCTTGTCCAGCAGCGCCGCGTACAGCTTGATCCACTCCATCCGACCCATGGGCAGGGTCTCATAGCTGGAGGTCTCCACCAGCACGGGGATGCCCAGGCGCTCCAGCTGCTCCAGCACCGCCGGGGAGTGATAGATCATGGTGTTTTCTACCGCCAGATCACAGCCCTGGGATAAAATGAGCTCATAGTCCGGCTCGGAGTACTTGCCGGCATAGACCATCGCGCCGCTGTCCATGGCGTCCTTGGCACGCTGGATGTACCAGTCCTTCTGCTTTTTGCCGCTGAGGGTGATGTTCTCAATGGCGCCCAGCTTGTCGAAGTGGTCCGAGCCGGACTATGAGCTCATTTTATCCCAGGGCCGCCGCACCCTCCGCCACCAGCAGATACACCCGGTCGCCGTTGATGGTGATACGCTTGTAGCTGTCCCCGGCATATTCCACGGTGAACTGCTGGGCATAGCGCAGGGGCATGGTGCGGTCAAAGACCAGCTCGTCCCACGGATACCACCGCCATGACTCTGGCCATGGACAACCACATGACCCTGGTCTGCTTCGCCCTGAAGGATCCCCAGAATATCATCCGCGCCCTGCGCGGCGAAAAAATCGGAACGATCGTGAAGGAGGACTGACCCCATGTTGAAGGACGAGTACAAGGTTTACGAGGAAAAAATGAAGAAGAGCATCGAATCCGTTGCCAACGACTTTGCCGCCGTCCGCGGAATAACCCAGAAAGTTTCCGACAAGGTACGCAAGGTCGTCACAAAGCGTTTCGCCGTAAATCCCGCGTATGCCGTCCGTGCCGAAGTATTTCATGTCAAACTGGTTTTTGACGTACTTCGTGCGGTTTTCCTTGACGGTTTCGCGGCTTCGACCGATGCACATACAGTTTTTCGGAAGGTCAACGGTGACGGTCGTGCCCGCCGCGATATAGGCGTTGTTTTCAATGTTGACAGGCGCGATAACGTTGCTGTTACTGCCGATAAAAACGCTTTCTCCGACGGTGCTTCTGTGCTTGTTTTTGCCGTCGTAGTTCACAAAGATACTGCCGCACCCGACGTTGCACAAATCGCCGATATCGACGTCGCCGACGTACGCGAGATGCGCCGCCTTGACGCGCTGTCCGACGGTTGCGTTTTTGATTTCCACAAAGTTTCCTACCCTGCATTCTTTCCCGACGTCGGCGTTGGTATGAACGTTGGCAAACGGCCCGACAGTGGTTTTATCGCCTATTTTTGCATTCCTTAACACGCTTTTTATGATTGTTACGCCGTTTCCTATTATGCTGTCCTCAATGACGTTTCCCGTGTCCAAAACGCAACTGTTGCCGATCACGGTATTCCCCCTTATGTACTGGTCGGGAAAAATTCGCGTGTTTTTGCCGATACGCACGGTTTCGTCGATAAAGACGTTGTCCGTCGATATAAATTCCACCCCGTTTTTAATATGGTTGAAAATTATTTCCAGTCGTTTATCGTTATTCATAAGCCCTCCGCGTTTTTATCATTATATGCGGAAGGCGGGTTGCGTTGCACAAAAAAATCGCACCGATCGGCGCGACTTTTGTTTCGGATTTTTATAATTGTTTCAGATATCTTTTTATCGTGCTTATGAACTGCGAGAACACGATGCCGGGCTCTTCGAGGTCGGGCTCCCAGCGTTTCACCCATTCCAGAGAAACGGTGCCGTCGTATCCGGCTTTCTTTAATCCGCGCAAGGCGTCTTTGACGGGAATATCGCCGTAACCCAGCATTTTATATTTCGTTACTCCGTTCTGGACGACGCTGTCCTTGATATGGACGTAACAAATTCTGCCGCCAAGGTTTTTGAGCGTGGTGTCGATACTTTCGCCGTTGAAACGGTACGGGTGATTTATGTCCCACAGCACGCCGCCGTCGCACTCTTCGACAAAATCGCGCAACAGTTTCGTGTCGCAAAAGATGCCGTTCGTTTCGATAAGAGGCAGGACGTTTTTGCCGCTTGCGTAACTTAAAATTTCCTTGTAAAGTCGTTTGCAAAGTTGGATATCGCCGCCGTCGGGCATAGGTCTGTTGGTGCACATTACCCTGATGTACGGCACGCCGAGCGACTCGGCAAGGTCGATATAAGCCTTAGCTTCCGCAACCGCTTTTTCCTTTTCGGAATACACCGCAAGCGACGCACCCGACGTAAGCATGGTGATGCCAAGCCCGAGGCTTTTCAATTTTTCTTTGGTTTTTTCAATGTTTTCGGGTTTGAACTGTTTGACGTCCGGCGCATAGATTTCGCCGCCGATACCACGCACTTCAAAGCCGTCGTAGCCGAGATCGGACGCGGTGGATACCACTTCGTCATAAGACCAGTTCGGGCAACCGATTGTCGAAAAAGCAAGTTTCATCTCTGAAATTCCTCCTTAAAGTCCTTGTTATGCGGTTTCGATTGAAGCGGCGGTTTGCAGTTTCAGAATCTCGATCGCTTCTTCACGCATCTTGAATTTTTGTATTTTGCCTGCCGCGTTCGTCGGGAACGAGTCCACGAACCTGACGTATCTCGGCACCTTGTGTTTTGCCATTCTTGCGCCGACGAATTCCTTGACTTCTTCTTCGGTCATTTCTTCGCCCTCTTTCAGAATGACGCACGCCATGACTTCTTCGCCGTACGCCTCGGAAGGCACGCCGATGACCTGCACGTCGGAAACCTTGTCGCACGTATACAAGCACTCCTCGATTTCTTTCGGATAAATATTTTCGCCGCCGCGGATAATCATATCTTTGATACGTCCGACAACCTTATAATATCCGTCTTCGTCCACGGTGCACAAATCGCCGGTATGCAACCAGCCGTCCTTGTCGATGGCTTGCGCGGTCGCTTCGGGCATTTTGTAATACCCTTTCATAATATTGTATCCCCTTGCACAAAATTCGCCGGGGGTGTTTATCGGAAGTTCTTCGCCACTTTCCGGATCGATGATTTTGCACTCTACGCCCGGGAACGCACGCCCTACCGTGTTTACTCGTTTTTCGATGCTGTCGGAAGTCGTCGTCATCGTGCAGCCGGGCGACGCTTCGGTCTGTCCGAAAACAATGACGATTTCGCGCATATTCATTTTGTCGATGACTTTTTTCATCACTTCGATGGGACAGGGCGAGCCCGCCATAATGCCCGTTCTGAGGCTTGAAAAATCAAAATTATTGAACTGCGCGTGTTCCAGCATTGCGATGAACATCGTGGGTACGCCGTGCACCGCCGTGCATTTTTCGACGCTGATTGCGTTCATAACAGGGACGGGGCTGTATCTTTCGACGGGCACCATCGTCGTGCCGTGAGTAATGCACGCCATCATCGCAAGCACAAGTCCGAAGCAGTGGAAAAAAGGAACGGTGATGCAAAGTTTGTCGTTTTTTGTAAATTTCATACCGTCGCCGATGGTTTTGCCGTTGTTCAGGATATTGTAGTGCGTGAGCATTACGCCCTTCGGAAAGCCTGTCGTGCCCGAGGTATATTGCATATTCACGACGTCGTGGGTGTTCAGCGTTTTTTTGTTTTCCTCGTAAATTTCGACGGGGAAATCGCCGCCAAGAATTTTAAGGTCTTCAAAATTAAGCATTCCTTCGGGCGTTTCTTTCCCTGCAAAAACGACGCGTTTCAAAAACGGCAGATGCTCCGACTCTATTTCGCCGGAAGTCGTTTTCAGTTCGGGCAGAAGCTCGTTCACGGTTGCGACGTAGTCGTTGTTTTTGAATCCGCCGATCATCACGAGAAGTTTCGTGTCCGACTGCCTCAAAAGGTATTCCAACTCAAAAATTTTGAAATTTGTATTGACGGTTACAAGCACCGCGCCGATTTTCGCCGCCGCGAACAACGTCAGAATCCATTCGGGCGTGTTGGTTGCCCAGATTGCGACGTGATCGCCCTTTTTGACGCCCAAAGACATCATTCCGCGCGCGATGAGATCCGCCTCGTCGTTAAGTTCTTTCCAGGTGCGGAAGTAATTTCTGTCGGTATATCTTACCGCCCAGCCGTTCGGATTGTGTTTTGAGAGGTCGTCCAGAACGCCGCCCAAAGTGTTTTCGATAAATTCCATAGGTTTATAACGTTTCCGCCATAGCGTCTTTCACACTGACGCGGAAGAAAGGTTCGAGATTAAAATAATTCCAGGGTTTTTCGTCTTCCGGCGGGGAAACCTTGAATACCATCGTCTGGTCGAGCGTGGGGTGCTTAAAGCGTAGTTCCGCCGCCCATAGCGCGAGATTGCATTGCGCTTTCGGACGATTTCCGCTGTATCGCATATCGCCGACGATCGGATTTCCGATATGCGCCATCTGCACGCGGATCTGATGACTTCTGCCGGTTGCAAGTTTCACGCCGACAAGCGAAAGTTTCCCGATGGACTCGAACACTTTATAAGTAAGTTCCGCATATTTTGCGCCCTCGGTGACTTCCGGGACGACGCGGACGGTATTGCTTTTCGGATCCTTTTTCAGGTGATTTACAAGCACCGCCTGTTTTTCCTTGGGCGTATCGTAAACAACCGCAAGATAAGTTTTTTCAAACTCGCCTTCACGGATTGCCTCCGAAAGTCTTGCCGCCGCCTTTGACGTTTTTGCGAAAACCATAACGCCGCCCGTAACTCTGTCAAGCCTGTGCACAAGCCCGAGATACGCGTCGCCGGGCTTATCGTAAGTTTCTTTCAGATAATTTTTCAGAATCGAAAGAATATCGGGATCTTTCGACTCGTCTTCCTGCGACGGCATATTCTGCGGCTTCACCGCAACGAGAATATGGTTGTCTTCGTAAATGATTTTTACGCCTTGATATTCTTTGATTGCATTGTTTTCCATTAAAATATCGCAAGGGCGCTTGCGCCTGCTGGCAAGACGATACCCTCCTCCCTGGTATTCAGACCGATTTCGTCGGCGGTAATTACTGCGTTTTTCGACGTATTCAGCCCGAGTTTCAGCATATTTGCCATAACGGTGGGTTGAAGCCCCGTCGTGTAACTGTTGAGAAGATAAAAAAGCGGATTGTCCGACAAAACTTCTTTCGTTTCCCTGATGAGCGAAAACAGATTGTCCTCGATTTTCCACATTTCGCCGTTGGGACCTCTGCCGAAACTCGGCGGGTCCATGATGATTGCGTCGTACTTCCTGCCGCGCTTTATCTCGCGACGGACGAATTTTAAGCAATCGTCGATGATATATCTGACTTTTGCGTCGGTAAGTCCCGAAAGACGTACGTTTTCACCCGCCCTTTCGACCATTGCTTTCGCGCTGTCGACGTGGGTAACTTCCGCGCCCGCCGACGCACACGCAACCGTCGCTCCGCCGGTATAGGCAAACAGGTTCAGAACTTTAACGGGTCTTCCGGCGTTTTTGATAAGGTCGATCATTTTCGCCCAGTTTACCGCCTGCTCCGGGAAAAGCCCCGTATGTTTGAAGCCCATAAGTTTCAATTTGAACGTAAGATTGCGCCAACTCACGGTGAAGTTTTCGGGCATGGGTTCCAGGTATTCCCAATGGCCGCCGCCCGTCGCGCTTCTCACGTACTTTGCCGTCAGACCTTTGTAGTTTTCAAGGGGGAAAGATTCGGGCCAGATGACCTGCGGATCTGGACGAAGCAAAACGTATTTGCCCCACCTTTCCAGCTTATTGCCGTCGCCGGTTGCGATGACCTCGTAATCTTTCCACTCGGAATTGACTTGCATTATTTCTTTTTGACGGACAGCGTGATTTTATCGTCGCCGATGTCCCATTCTTTGGTGTAGCCGTCGATATCGTTTCTGACTTCGTCGGCAAGGACGGCGTTTCTGACCGTCGTGTTGTCGTTCATAATCTTTTTAAGGAGCGCGGAATCCGTTTTGAATCCGAGCGTGATATGGTCGGTAACTTCAAAGCCCGCTTCCTTTCTCATCGTCTGGATTTTTGAGACGATTTCACGCATTGCGCCTTCTTCGATAAGTTCGGCGGAAAGCGCGGTGTCGAGGATTACCGAAATATCGCCGTCGACTTCGCTGCTGAAACCTTCCTTGTTTTTCACGGACACGAGAATATCGTCCTTTGAGAACTCGACCTCCGTGCCGTCGATATCGACCTTATACGTGCCGGTTGCGACTGCGTTCACGATTGCTTTTCCGTCGGCATTCGCAAGATGCTCCTTGATTTTGCCCAAAAGTTTTCCGTATTTCGGACCGATCGTTTTAAGTTGCGGCTTGATTTCGTACGTTACGAAGTCCTGTTCGCCCGACGCATTAAGCACTTCTTTCACGTTAATTTCGTCGGAAACGAGGGCTTTCAGTTCGTCGTCGAATTCAACGCCGGTCACGTACAGTTTCTGCAAGGGCTGGCGGTTTTTGATGTTCGCCTGATTTCTTGCGGCGCGTCCCAAAACGACAACGCGGATAACTTCTTCCATGCCGTCTTCGAGCGCGGTGTCGATGAAACTTTCGTCCGCCACGGGGAACGAGGTCAGATGCACGCTTTCGGGCGCGTTTTTGTCAAACGACCTGACAAGGTTCTGATAAATGCTTTCCGCCATAAACGGGGTGTACGGCGCGATGAGTTTCGACAGTTCGGTAAGGACAGTGTAAAGCGTCATATACGCGGCGATTTTGTCGTCGGACATTTCGCTTCCCCAGTATCTTTCGCGACCGCGACGGACGTACCAGTTGGAAAGTTCGTCCACGAAGTCCTGAATCTTCCTTGCGCTTTCGAAAATCTTATATTCGTTCAGACAGTCGTCCACGTATTTGATAAGGCTGTTGAGCCCCGAAAGCACCCATCTGTCCATGACCGACAGTTTGCAATCTTTAAGGTTGTATTTCGTCGGATCGAACTTGTCGATATCGGCGTAAAGTACAAAGAACGCATAGGTGTTCCAGAGCGTGCCCATGAATTTGCGCTGCGACTCACTGACGGCTTCGGGATAGAACCTCGAAGGAAGCCAGGGTGCGCTTGACGTATAGAAATGCCATCTCACGGCGTCCGCGCCTTGCTTGTCGAGCACGCTGAACGGATCGACGACGTTGCCCTTATGTTTGCTCATTTTGATGCCGTCTTTGTCGTTGACGTGTCCTAAAACTATGCAGTTTTTGAAACTTGCCTTGTCGAACAGAAGCGTCGAAATCGCAAGCAAGGTATAGAACCAACCGCGGGTCTGGTCGATTGCTTCCGAAATAAAGTCGGCGGGGTACACTTCTTCAAAAATTTCCTTGTTTTCAAACGGATAGTGCCACTGCGCGAAAGGCATGCTGCCGCTGTCGTACCAGCAATCCAGCACTTCGGGAACGCGGTGCATTACGCCGCCGCATTCGGGACACGTGAACGTGACCTCGTCGATATAAGGTTTATGAAGTTCGGGTGCTTTTTCAAGCCCGCCGAGTTTGCAAAGTTCTTCGCGGCTGCCGACGACGTGTTTATGTCCGCACTTGTCGCAAATCCAGATGGGAAGCGGCGTGCCCCAGTAACGTTCGCGGCTGATGCCCCAGTCGATGACGTTTTCGATGAAGTTGCCCATACGTCCCGTCGCGATTGTCGGCGGCATCCAGTTGACCGACAGATTGCGTTTCATAAGTTCGTCGCGAACCGCCGTCATCTTAATGAACCAGCTTTCGCGTGCGTAATAAATAAGCGGAGTGTCGCAACGCCAGCAGAACGGGTAACTGTGTTCGTAAAGCATATCCTTGAACAGCAATCCCGTTTCGTTCAGTTTCATGATAATGGGACGATCGGCGTCTTTCACGAAAAGACCTTTGAAGTCGTAAACGTCGTCGGTGAGTCTGCCGCGGTCGTCCACGAATTTCACAAAAGGCAAGTCGTAACGTCTGCCGACCTGCGCGTCGTCTTCGCCGAATGCGGGCGCGATGTGTACGACGCCGGTGCCGTCGGTAAGAGTGACGTAATCGGCGTTCGTGACAAACCAGCCCTTCGACGTGTCTTTGACGTAATCGAAAAGGGGTTTATATTTCGTATATTCGTAATCCTTGCCTTTTTTCACGCTGACAAGTTCGTATTCATCCTCCTTGAAAAGGGACGGGATAAGAGCCTTTGCCATAATGAAGTATTCGTCGCCGACTTTGATTTTGGCGTAGTCTTCTTTCGCGTTCATACAAAGCGCGACGTTGCTGGGGAGCGTCCACGGGGTGGTCGTCCAGGCAAGGAAACTCGTGTTTTCTTCGTCAACGAGCCTGAACCTTACGAAAACAGAACGTTCTTTGACGTCCTTGTATCCCTGCGCGACCTCGTGGCTTGACAAAGCCGTGCCGCAACGCGGGCAGTAAGGAACGATTTTATAGCCTTTGTATAAAAGTCCTTTTTTGTCGATTTCTTTCAGGCTCCACCACACCGACTCGATATAATTGTCGTCGTAGGTGACGTAGGGGTTTTCCATATCCGCCCAGTAACCGACGCGGTCGGACATAACTTCCCATTCGTGTTTATATTTCCATACGCTTTCTTTGCACTGCTTGATGAACGGCTCGATACCGTACTTTTCGATTTCCTGTTTGCCGTCGATGTGCAGTTGTTTTTCCACTTCGAGTTCGACGGGAAGACCGTGAGTATCCCAGCCCGCTTTCCTTAAAACGTGATAACCTTTCATCGTCTTATAGCGGGGAATAATATCCTTCATAACACGGGTGAGAATATGCCCGATGTGGGGACGTCCGTTTGCCGTAGGCGGACCGTCGAAAAACGAAAACTCGGGATTGCCGACGTTTTTTTCGACGCTTTTTTCAAAGATGTGGTTTTCCTTCCAGAAGTCCAGAACTTCCTTTTCGCGCGCCACAAAATCAAGACCGTTGTCAACTTTTTTGTACATTGAAAAACCTCAATAATTTATATATTTCAAGACATTATAGAAAATATATTATGAATTGTCAAGAAAAGCGCGCGAAAAAGGCGAAAGCCTTTGCCTTCGCCCCTGAAAAATTTTTTTGATTTACGCTTTTTGCACGACGTAACTTATATAAATCCTGAATCCGTTGTCTTCGACGAATTTTTCGCCGTTCACGGTCACGTCGTACACGGAAACGTCGATATTTGCAGTGATATAATATTGCTTTTTATGCTCGCCTGCGCTCATATCGAACGTTTTCGCCTCGACCGCTTTCGTGTTTTTCATTCGTATCAGCCTTGTGTTTTCGTCGGCTTTTTCGTATTCGTCCTGCAATCTTACGGTTTTGGTCTTTCCGTCGGCGTAATGCACTGTTGCGGTTGCCTCGCCGAAGCTGAACGCGTCGCCTTCCGTGAACGTGAGATTGTCAACGTTCAGATTTTCAAAATCTATGCCCGTGATAAAGTTTTTCACGGTAAAGAAGATTCTCCTTGCGTACACTTCGGGATTTTTCCGATAAACCGCAATGATTTCGTATTCGCACTCCGTCTTTTTGAGTTTGTCAAAAACTTCTTTCGTGAATTCCTTTTTGAGACTCAGGTCTTGTTCGTCGGGGGTGACGTAATACAAAATAATATCTTCGTCCGCGCCCGTCACGGGTACGTATTGCTTGTCGTCTTCGTCCAGAACGAGGCACAGTTTAATGGCGTCGATATATTCTTCGTACGACATCCATTCGCCTTTCGTTTTTTCCGTCCATACGTCATTGAATCCGGGCGTGGGCTGCGAAAAATCTTTGTTGTTCAGCGTAACTCCTTTGACGGCGGTTTCCTCGAATACCGAATAATTGAACGTTTCAACCCCCGTGAGCAACGAAAGAATAAACATTTTTTTGTCGGAAACACTCGTCGTATCGAAACCTGAAATTTGACTTTCGGAAATATCGACGGGCTTCTCTTTTTTCAGCGATTTGTAAATATATCTGATTTTCGTGTTCTGCGCGTCAAACTTTTCGCCGACAAGGTAATTTCTTCTCACGCTGTCTTCTTTTTTGACGGAAACGTATTCCTTCTTTTCTTTATCGTATTTCACGAATTCAAAGTCGTAAACGAAGTCGTCTTCGGTCACCTTATACGGCAGCACGACGTCGGTCGCGATGCAGGTGAAAGTAATGTTTTTTTCCCCTGCCGTTTTGACGTCGAAACCGCTGTAAGAAAGGTCGTAAAATCTATAACTGTTCTCGTCCCAAAGCGGAACTTCTTCGTCTTGTTTTTCCGTATTACGGTACTTTATCACAAATTTCATACCGATAAAGTCCGAAAAATCGATTTCACTGCGAATATCCGACACCGAATACACAGGCGCGCCGTGGTCTTCCGACAGCACGAAATCAACACTCGCGACGGCGTTTTCTTCTTTTTGCACGATATACTTGAACTGCGTCGAAAGCCCTTTGTATCTTGCGGTAACGGTGTACGTGTCGACGCGCGCTCCCGTCGTGTTTTCAAGGGTAACGTCCTTGTCGGTCAGATCGACGAAGCGGTATTTTTCTTCCTTCGTTTTTTCGTTGTAAGAGTAAACTTTAAGGATACCGCCTTCGGGCGTGAAAGTTTCGCCCTCGACGTAATATTGCTTTGCGGAATACAACTCGATACCGACGTCCACGAACTCGCCCTTATTTTTGTCGCACGCAGAAAGGACGGTTGCCGCCGCGATAACCGTAATCGTCGCAATTAAAATTAAAATCAACTTTTTATTTTTCATATTATTTATGATACAACATTTTTCGTCTTTCAGTCAACCCGTACCGAACAATAACAATTAACTTTTTCAGTCAACCCGTACCGAACAATAACGATAAACTTTTTCTTGACTTTGTCGCGCGTTGGTGGTACAATACGCTTACTGCGCTAGGCGGGGGACTAGGGGTACCCTGTAATCCGAAACCCTCTATATGCGGGGCTGAATGCCGTATGCGGCCTTTTGTATGGTTGGTCGGCAAAAATAAGGGACGTTGATATCAAGGTCTTGTGCAATGTCGTCCCGTGAACCATGTCAGAGCTTGACCGCAGCAGCATTAAGCGGTTAACGGCGTGTGCCACGAGGTTACCTTGAAGGAGTTACCTGTTTTTGTATCACTTCGGTGCAAATTGTCAGGTTACGGTTGCGCAGTTTTTTGAAAACAAAGCGACGGGCTTTCGCTCGTCGCCGTTTTTTTTGTCAATTATTCCGTTTGATTTTATTTGTTCATCTGCTCTTTGAAAAACTCGCACGTTTTGTCGATTGTTTTTTTGCTCTCTTCCCAGTCTTCGGGATACAAAACGGCGTAAACGTGTCCCATTTTGTTTTCGCACTCGTCCGACGTCGGGAAATCGAGGGTATACGGGATTTTCTTCCTGTCCAAACATTCGATAAACCTGTTCGTATCGCCCTTCAACATATCGTTGAAGCAACTGTTGATGAACATCGGCGGGAACTTTTCCACCTTATTGTTAATTATATCGACGCTTTTATAAAACTTGTGCTTTTCATATTTCTTCGCCCCG
>OQVP01000689.1_pt1 | contig 12827 bp, 10 predicted proteins | sample 1691541 | NCBI WGS metagenome assembly OQVP01 (sample SAMN03418258, study PRJEB22391) | human gut metagenome | biome: human-gut; feature: organic feature; material: feces | host: Homo sapiens | place: Tanzania | collected 2013-01 | reverse complement strand
CTGCCGTGCCCGGGTCGAGAGCCGCCGTGTGCTCATCGAGGAGCAAAATTTTTGGCGGATTGATGGTTGCCATCATAAGAGTGAGAGCCTGACGCTGACCGCCTGAAAGAAGTCCCACCTTTGCGGTCATTCTGTCCTCAAGTCCCAAGTCAAGGGATTTGAGCATCTCGTGATACTCTTCCCTTTCACGCTTGGTTATTCCCCAGCGCAGTCCTCTTTTCTCGCCACGTCTTGCGGCAAGAGCAAGGTTTTCCTGAATTTCCATAGTGGCAGCAGTTCCTCTCATCGGATCCTGAAAAACACGTCCAAGATATTTTGCGCGAATATGTTCCTTTTGGCGCGTAATGTCTTCACCGTCAAGAATAATCGAGCCAGAATCGCATTCATGAACGCCAGCAATCAGGTTGAGCAAAGTTGATTTTCCAGCTCCGTTTCCGCCGATTATTGTACAGAAATCGCCTTCGTTTAAGTGAAGTGTTACACCGTCAAGTGCGACCTTCTCATTTATTGTGCCTTTATTAAAGGTTTTGTGAATATTAATAATATCAAGCATTGTCACTGCCTCCGTTTGCCTTGTTAGCCTTTAAATTCATTTTAGCTACCTTTTTAAAGGAGGTTTTACTCTTCTTTTGTAAATAAGGTACTGCAAGGAAGATTGCAACTATAATTGCTGTGAAGAGCTTTGTATCGTCTGTCGGCATCTTGAGCCAAAGAACAATACCCATTGCAATATAATAAAGAATACCGCCCACAATAACGAAGAGCATTTTTACAACAAAGTTCATACGCTTACGGAAGATAGCCTCGCCGAGGACTTCACCGATAATAACTGCGGCAAGACCGATTACGATAGCACCTCTGCCCATATTGATGTCGGCAAAACCCTGGTACTGTGCAAAAAGTGAGCCTGCAAGAGCAACAAGACCGTTTGAAAGCGCAAGTGCAATTACTTTTGCAACATTGATATTAATGCCCTGTGCCTTACTCATAGCAGGGTTTGAACCTGTTGAACGGATTGTAGAGCCCTGTTCTGTTCCGAAATACCAATACATAGCCGCAATAACAATAGCCGCAATTCCGAGGGCGATGATAATTGATAAATTAATATCGCTTGCGGAAATTACAAGCGCATAGTTTCTGTAGCTGATAGGAAGATTTGACCTTCCCATAATGTTCAAGTTGATTGAATAAAGCGCAATCTGCGTAAGAATACCTGCAAGAATATCGGGAATACCGAGCAAAGTATGTAAAAGTCCCGTTATAAGACCTGCCGCAATGCCCGCAAGAATAGCAACTATAAGCGCTACCCATACAGAACAGCCGTTAATAAGCATAACAGCGGTAACCGCACCGCCTGTTGCAAAAGAACCGTCAACGCTAAGGTCGGCAAAATTCAAAAGTTTGTAGGTAATAAAAACACCAAGACCCATAAGTCCCCAGATAATACCCTGCGCAATATTACCCGGCAAAGCCGCAAGAAAGTTTGCAGGATTAAGAGAACCGAAGTATTCTGCTAAAAATTCCATAAAAACCACCAATACATAAAAGATTGGGGTGTCGCTTTCACGGCACCCCACCGTTTTTTAATTTATAAATTAAGGATTATTACTCCTCAATAGCCTCGTAATCGTCAGGAATTGTAATTCCGTAAGCATCGCAACGGCTCTTTACATATTTCTTGGTAACATTAGGAGCTGACTCAACTTTTAAAGAAGTTATATCGGCACCGTTTACAAGAATATCATAAGCCATCTCGCCTGTTTTCTGACCAAGTTCATAGTAGCTGATAGAAAGTGTTGCAACACCGCAGCCCTTACAAATACCCTCTTCACCTGCGATGATAGGAGTTTTTGCAGCTGTAGCCGTATTGTCGATAATACCTGTATTTGAAGCCGCTGTGTTATCTGTAGGAATGTAAAGAACATCGCTTTCGTCACAAGCTGTCTTTGCTACAGCCGCAACATCGTTTGAATCCGCAAATGAATATGTCTTTACAGTGTAGCCCGCACTCTCAAAGAAAGGTGTGATTGTATCGCTCTGATATTTTGAGTTAGCCTCAGCCGAGCAATAGAGAATACCGATTGTTTTAGCATCAGGGAAAAGTTCCTTGAGCATATCAGCCTGCTTGTCAAGCGGAGCAAGGTCTGTTGTACCGGATACATTCATACCCGAAACGCCTGTCCACTCTGCCATATCAAGAGCTGTGCCGTAGTCTGTAATCGAAGTACCGAGAATAGGAATAGACGGTGTTGCCGTGTATGCAGCCTGAAGAGCCGCAGTACCGTTACCGAGAATAAGGTCATAATTTGAAGAAACAAACTGGTTACAGATTGTAGCGCAAGTAGCCGAATCGCCCTGTGCGTTCTGCTCGTCAAACTTAACCTTGTCTGCGCCGAGTTTTTCAGTAAGAGTGTCTTTAAAGCCCTTAGTTGCGGCGTCAAGAGCCTCATGCTGAACAAGCTGACAAATACCGATATTATATACTTTGTTAGCGTCTGCCTGTGAAGGAGCAGCTGTTGAAGTTGTTGATGAAGTACCGCCTGTACAGCCTGCGAGTGCAGCTGTTACTGTAAGCGCTGCTGTTGCGGTTGCCAAAATTCTTTTTGTCATTTTCATAAAAATTCGTCCTCCCGTTTTCACTTTAGTACTTAAACAAACATATGCTTTAAAGTTTTTATGCGTTAAAGTGAATATCATATATAGTATTATATACCTATTAAACGAATTTTGCAATAGCTAAAAGGTGAATTTATATGTTTTCGATAGTGATTTTATAAAGAATTTGTTTATTTTACCGCTACATTTTCATCACCAAGCTGATGTTTAAGCTCTTTTATCATAACATCATTAAGGCTCACCCACATATTTGCAGGGGCTTTTACCTTGCGTTTTGAATCGGTAAGATAAAAAATAATCGGTGTTCTGCCGTCGAAAATATCCGTAACTCTCTTTGCTCGACGGTACATATCCGTATTAAGGTCATCAATTCTCAAATAAAGTGCCTGCGGTACATAAGGCTTTTGATATGTGCTTTTATGTTCTGCCGCTGCCCTGTTTTGTTCGTAATTTGCGGCAGACATATTTTTACATTCCTCATTATTAAAGGCTTTTGCAATGCTGTCGCAAATTATTTTCGGTTCTTCGTTTTCTTTAAAATTCAATGTGCCTTTTATAATAACGGGTATGTTTTCATTTAAAAGAATAGTGCTTTTTTCATACACATTCGGGAAAACAACCGCTTCCATTATGCCGTACTTATCTTCTACATTTATAAAAGCCATAAGTTTGTTACTTTTGGTAAGTTGAGTTTTCACTTTGGAAATAATACCTACAATCAGCACTTTCTTGCCGTCGGGATAGCGTCCTGTTTCGTCATTTATAATTTCACCTATTCTGTCGGCTTTCATTCTCTCGGAATAAAGGCTGTAATTATCGGCAGGGCGGCCGCTTAGGTATATGCCTGCTATTTCCTTTTCCATTCTCAAAAGCTCATCAGTCGAAAATTCTTTCAAATCAGGCAGTTGGGGTTCTGATGTAGCCTTTGTACTGTCGTCACCCATATCAAAAAACGAAAGCTGTCCGCCTTGATTCTTTTTAGCCTCATATTCAACATCGTCAAGCACGGTTTTGCTTATTGCAAGCAGTTGTCTGCGGTTAGCGCCAAGTCCGTCAAGCGCACCGCACTTTATAAGACTTTCTATAGCACGGCTGTTCATATTTTTGCCGCAAAGTCTTTTACAAAAATCGTAAAGGCTTGTATAAGGCTTTAATCTGCGCTCTTTAATTATCTGATCAATAAAAGCTCTGCCAAGATTTTTAATTGCAAGCAATCCGTAGCGTATATTGTTACCGCTGACAGTAAAGCCGAGATCGCTTTCGTTTACACTCGGAGGCAAAACTTTTATTCCGAGCCGCTGACATTCGCCTATATATGCTGCAAGTTTGTTTTGGTTATCAAGCACACTTGTGAGCAATGCCGCCATATACTCCTGCGGATAATGACATTTTAAATATGCGGTTTTGTATGAAATCATAGAATATGCCGCTGCGTGTGACTTATTGAAAGCGTAAGAAGCAAAACTTTCGATTTCGTCATAAATTGAATTGGCGATTTTCTCGTCAATACCTCTGCGAATACAACCGTCAACAATTACTTTGCCGTTTTCATCTGTAATGCCGTGAAGAAAAATCTCTCTTTGCTTTGCCATTTCTGCGGCTTTCTTTTTACTCATGGCACGGCGAACAATATCCGCTCTGCCAAGACTGAAACCTGCAAGCACTCTTAAAATCTGCATTACCTGTTCCTGATAGACAATACAGCCGTAGGTAACCTCAAGTATAGGCTTTAATAACGGGTGCTTATAGGTAATGTGCGATGGATTGTGGCGGCAGTCGATGTAACGGGGAATACTGTCCATAGGTCCTGGTCGATAAAGCGAAACCACGGCGATTAAATCCTCGATTGAATCGGGCTTTAGTCGCATAAGAACATTTTTCATACCCTGGCTTTCAAACTGAAACACACCCTCCGTATTGCCTTGAGAAATCATAGCAAAAACTTTTTCGTCTTTATCGTTTATATTATCGGGATTGTACTCGGGATGATTTTTTCGTATCTGTTTATCCGCATAGTCAATTACCGTAAGATTACGAAGTCCGAGAAAGTCCATTTTGAGCAAACCGAGCTCCTCAAGTGTGGTCATGGTAAACTGTGTTACCACATTGTCATCATTTTTTGAAAGCGGAACATAATCAGATACGGGACGGTCGGTAATTACTACACCTGCGGCGTGCATTGTAGCGTGTCTTGGCATTCCCTCAATGCTCTTTGCAATGTCAAGCAATTGCTTTGTCTGTTCGTCCTCTTCATAGCGATGTCTTAATTCGGGACTTGCCTTGAGCGCGGAATCTATAGTAACCTTTAATTCCATAGGTACAAGTTTGGCAACCGAGTCAACCGTGGCATACGGAATTGCAAGCACTCTGCCGACATCTCTTATAGCACCTCTTGCCGCCATAGTACCGAATGATATAATCTGCGCAACTCTGTCCGTGCCGTATTTACGCACTACATAGTCAATTACTTCTCCTCGGCGCTCGGTACAGAAATCGACATCAAAGTCGGGCATACTTACACGCTCAGGGTTTAAAAATCTTTCAAAAAGAAGATTATACTTGATCGGATCTATAGCTGTAATTCCTATGCAATAGGCGCAAAGCGAACCTGCACCCGAACCTCTGCCGGGTCCGACAGGGATTTTTTCACTCTTTGCATACTGTACAAAATCATTTACGATAAGGTAATAATCGACAAAACCCATTTTTGAAACAGTTGCAAGTTCGTATTCAAGTCGGTCAATCAAAGACTTATCGGGATTTTCTCCGTAATGTCTGTAAAGGCCCTCATAGCATTTTCGGCGAAAATACTCGTAATGATCTTCGTTATTCGGCACATCAAATCGTGGCAGTTTACGCACGCCGAACTCAAACTCAACATTACAGCGGTCGGCAATTTTCTGTGTATTATCATATGCCTGCGGCAGATTTGGAAAGAGTGAGCGCATTTCTTCCTCTGTTTTAAGGTAAAACTCGCTCGTTTTAAACTCCATTCTGTCCACATCATTTACCGTCTTATTGGTCTGGATACAAAGCAAAATACTGTGCGTAAAGCTGTCCTTTTTATCTATATAATGGCTGTCGTTTGTAACCACAAGTTCGGCGCCGATTTCTTCGGCAATGCGAATAAGCTGCGGATTAATTCGTTTTTGCTCCTCTATGCCGTGGTCCTGAAGTTCTATAAAAAAGTTATCCTTACCGAAAAGCGATTGATAAAAAAGAGCCTTCTGCTTTGCTCCGTCATAGTTTCCGTCAAGCAGATTCTGCGGAATTTCACCGGCAAGACAGGCAGAAAGGCAGATTAGGCCCTTGTGATATTCTTTCAAAAGCTCATCGTCAATTCTCGGCTTTGAATAAAAGCCCTCGGTAAAGCCTTTTGAAACAAGTTTAATTAAATTTTGATAGCCCTCGTTATTTTCGCAAAGCAGCACCATATGATAATACTTTTCATACGCCGAAGTTTTGTCAAAACGAGAGTGCGGCGCAACATAAACTTCACAGCCGATAACGGGCTTTATCCCCTGCTTTTTACAGGCACGGTAAAAGTCAATGACGCCGTACATTACACCGTGGTCGGTAATGGCAAGAGCGGTTTGTCCCTTTTCCTTTGCCGATTCCACAAGTTTGTTTATTCTGCTTGCTCCGTCAAGCAAGCTGTATTCGGTATGATTATGAAGATGTGTAAAAGCCATAGTTATTCACCACATACCTTTGCGTTTATTTTTCCGTCACTCAAAATAACAGTGAAATCGTCGCCGTCTTTAAGCTGTTTTGATGAGGTAATGATTTTTTCGTTCTTTTCGGCGATTGCATAACCACGATTCAATACATTAAGCGGATTCAAACCGTCAAGCTTGCCCTTTGCGGCAATAAGCTTATTTTCTTTATCAGAAATATAAATATTCATAAACCGTGTCAGCTTTTCGCTCTTTGCCGAAAGCTGTTTTTCAAGCTGTTCCGCTTTGAGCTTCGGCGATGATGCAGACATTCTTCTCTGCTGATTTTCAAGTCTTAACTGCGCCGTTTTTATCTTTCTGTCAAGCATAGCTGATATATATTGCTTTTGCTTAAAATAGTAGGACATAAGCTCCTGCCTGTCGGGTACGGCAAGTTCTGCCGCAGCAGACGGAGTAGAGGCACGAACATCGGCGACAAAGTCACAGACAGTAAAATCTGTTTCGTGTCCCACACCCGAAATTATGGGAGTTTCGCAATTATAGACCGCATACGCAAGTTGTTCGTCATTAAACGCCCATAAGTCTTCGGCAGAACCGCCGCCTCTGCCTATGATAATCACATCGGCAATCTTGCTTGCACTGAATTTATTTACGGCACGCACAAGCTGCTCGGGCGCACTTTCTCCCTGAACAAGCACAGGTGCGAGCACTATATCCGCACTCGGAAATCTTCGTCTGATAATATTCGTTATATCCTGAACCGCCGCACCCGTGGGAGAAGTTATGACGCCGATTGTTTTAGGAAATTTCGGCAGCGGCTTTTTATGCGCATTGTCAAACAGTCCTTTTTGAGCAAGGCTCTTTTTAAGCTGTTCAAACGCAAGCGTAAGCGCACCCACACCGTCGGGCTGCATATCTTCAATATAAAGCTGATACCTGCCGCTCGGCTCATATACAGAAATTCTGCCTCGACAAATTACTTTCATTCCGTTTTCAAGGCGGAACTTAAGTTGTCTTGCATTGCCTGCAAACATAACGGCACTTATAACTGAATTGCTGTCTTTAAGCGAAAGGTAAATATGACCGCTGCGTTGGTGCACGGTAAGATTAGAGATTTCACCCGTTACAAGCACAAACTGCAAACTGCCGTCATTCTCGATAATTGACTTTATATAAAAATTTATTTGTGAAACAGAAAGCACTCTCGGCTTTTGAATCTGCGGTGAATACATCTCTTTACCTCCCGCTGATGAAGTATTTTAATATTTTTACACTTATAATCGTCTTAGATTTCCGTATATTTCTTATATGCCAAATACGCAATACCCGCTGCATTATCGGCGGAATATTCGGGTTTTGCAAATGTAGCGCCGAATTTCTCGGTCAGAGCATTTCTTATAATGGAATTTGACATTACTCCGCCCGCAAAAATCACAGGCAAATTGCCGTATTGCTCGAGCAATTTTTCAGTCATTTTTTCAAGCGTAGCCTGAATAAAAGCAAGGCAAAAAGCAGCGATTTTTTCTTTGCTTTCGCCGTTATCAAGCATTTTTTTACACTGATTTTCAAGTCCGCTCAAACAGCAATCAGCGCCCTTAAGAGTAGGACGAACTTTGAATTTTTCTGTATTATTAAGCGCAAGCTGTTCAAGCTGCGGACCGCACGGAAATTTTAAACCGAGCATAAGCCCCACTCTGTCAACTGCCTGTCCGGCATTTAAGTCAAGTGTTTTTGCAGCCTCTTTAACGGCAAACGAGCTTGTACTGCCCTTTGCGAGCACCGCCTCCGTTGTGCCTCCGCTTATATGAAATGCTAAAAATTCTTTTTCAAACAAATCTTCTCTTGCGGCTGAAAACAGTGCTGCGGCAATATGCCCCTCCTGATGTGAAAATGTCAGGAGAGGCTTTTTTATTACTGCCGATATAATTCTTGCTGTGTTTTCTCCAACCGTAAAGCACGGCATATATGAGCCGTCAACGGGACGGGGGCGTGTTGATACGCCTAATGCAGACACACCCGACAAGTCAACTTCCTTTGCAATGTCCTCAACAAGAGTGTGAAGCTGTTGTGTGTGATGAAAAACCGCATCGCTCTGTCTTAAGCCGAGCTGTCCCTGTTTTACGGGCAAAAGCTGCTTTCGTTGCAACATTTTGCCGTTTTCGCTGTTATATACCGCAACCGAAGTTGTGTAGTTAGAGGTATCTATACCAAGGAAAAGGCTCATTACTTTTCTCCGTTATCTCTTACAAATGAGCCTAATATTCCGTTGACAAATCCGCTCTCGTCAATAGTGTACTTCTTTGCAAGTTCTACCGCCTCGTTGATTGCTACACTTGCGGGAACATTGTCAAGATACTTGATTTCATACACTGCAAGTTCAAGGATTGCAAGCGACGGCTTTGAAATTCTTGAAAGAGTCCATCCTTTTTTTAGATAGCGTGAAATAATCTCGTCAAGTTCTTCTTTAGCCGATACAATACCCTCAACTTCTGCCTGTGCAAGTGCGCTTACTCCGCCCATAAAGAGTTCCGAGCTGTCCTGCACCATATTGTCGACAGATGTGTTTGTAAATGACTTTGAAAATAAAAGCATAAATACCTGCTCACGCTGTTCAGAGCGTGTAAGTTTAATCTGTACTGCTTCGTTTTCATTTTCTTCTGTTACTTCCTGAGAAGTTACATTTATCTCTTCAGACATATTATCCCAACTTTACAATAAATTATCAGGATAATTATATCACATAAAATTTTGATTGTAAACTATATTCACGCACCTACAACAGATATTGCGTCACTTGCAATTTCATAGTGCGTTGTTACGGCATCGTATATTGACAAAACGGTGTTTTCGTTAAGCTCGTTTTCCGGAACTATAACGGTTACACCCATATCGGTTATACAGCAAAGGCAATCGGAAAAGCCTTTCGCTTTCACAATGGTTTCTATGGTATCCTGCGTTGTAAAAAAGCTGATGATTCGCTCTACATTTTCTTGCGCCTCGGTAAGCTCCGTGTCTGAACTCGAGTCGGAATCGAGTATCTCCTCCGCTTCGTCAATTACCTTGTCTTGCGTGTTCTGCCTTTTAGTGCGTTCGGATGCAAAGAAATCCTGCTGCTCTTTCGATAGTGCCATTGTAGTTGCCGCCTCGTCGGAGGTTGCTGTTTCCCCGACTGTTGCATTTACATATGACGCAGCCCCCAGCTCCTTTGCGGGTGAAGTTGTACGAGCCTGCGAAATCTGATAGTTTATGTAAACCGCCGTTGCCAGAGCAAGTACAAGTGATGTCATTACAATATGTTTCTTCTGAATTTTCATAATACCTCTACCTTCGTTCTGTTAATTTTGTAACACATACCTTTGCCGATGAAATATCCAGTGCCCTTGTTACCGCTTGTGTGACCGTTTGTGTTACGACGGGATCATCTCCGCCCTCGCACACAACAAGCACACCGCGGATAACAGGCTGAATTTCCTTTGTCTTGGTGGTACTGTCCTCAAGATATACATATTCGACCGAGTTTTCCATGGTAAGAAGCACCTTTGTTTCTCCGCAGCCGCTGATACTTGAAAGGATTTTTTGCAAATCGCTTTCAATCTCCGTGCTGTAGGTAGTAACCGAAAAGCCCTCGGTTTCCGTTTTTTTATCGGTATTAATTCCCGAAATTGAAGAAATAAAAATAAGTGCTATTCCGATAATACCGATAATTACTATAATTTTTCTTGCTTTGTCACTTTCAAACAGCTTTTTTATTCCGTTTGTTTTTTCTTCCATAGCTTTGCACCCTTAAATAAAAGTTATTCTCGGATATGCTCCGAAGCTTTCAAAAACAATTGAGCCGATTTTATCTTTCCGGCTTTTATATTCATTACTCATATATATGCTGATGTCACCGATAATTATGCTGTTTGACTGCGATTTTGCAAGTACGATTTTACATTCGGATATTTTTACGTTGTTTTGAGCAAGCAGGTCGGTAAGGCTTTGTTCAAGATTTTGTTCCGCCTGCTTAATCACAACATTTGCGTAGGCTTCGTCGGAAGTGGAAACTTGATCTTCGCTGTAATCAACAGGTTCGGCATCAAAATCTATAGAAGAAATTGCCGAGGTTATCGGCGAAATAAGACAGCATACCATAAACGCACCGATTACAAGGGCAACGGTTTTTTTGGTAGTACCCTCGGGTACAAATGCCGACAGCAGACTGCAAATAAGAGCACCGGCACAAACTGTTATAACCGCAGAAATCATACCGCTCATATTCCGCCGCCTCCCATCAAAAGCACAAGTGCAGTTGAAATTATGTAAACCGACATAATGCACAATACAATTGCAAGCAAGGTTGAAAGCACGGTACCGACACCCTCAAGCAAATCTTTTACCTGATTTATGCCGAGTATCTCCGCAAGTAACTTTCCTGCCGATAAAGTAAATATCCACAAAAGGCTGTTAAGTATTATAGGCAGAAACACAAAAGCAATAGATACTATAACAAAAATTCCAAGTCCCGATTTAAGCAAATTTACACTGCCCTGTACGGTTTTGTATGCATCTGAAAGTGCTGAGCCTACTATCGGAATAAATGAATTTAAAGTAAATCGCACGGCTCGTGTAGAAACATCGTCAACCGAGGTTGTTATCATCTGCTTAAAAGAAAGTACGGCTGTAAATACAGTCATAACAAACCCGAGTACCCATTTTACGGCTTTTGAAATTATTGAAGTTATACCCGTAAGTTTTGATTCCGAGCATACGCTTGCCGTTACTGATACACCGAGAAACATATTAAGAAAAGGAACTATTACCTTTGAGCTTAGTTGTCCCACTCCCTCTCCTGCGCCGATCATCATTGCGTAATATGACGCACCGCTTACGGCGTGTCCCGTGCTTGACATAATCATAACCATTACAGGCACAAATGCAAGCATAAAACTTGATGCCGTTTTTACTACCGTTGACATATCTGAAATTACTTCAATTACGGGGAGTGCAGCCGTACAGGTAGCACACAGTACGGCTGCTATGCCAAGTGAGGAGGAAAATTCACTTGAAAGCGAATTTTTGTACGAAGATAAAAGCGAGCATATAAGCAAGAGTGCGGTAAGCGAGATTACCGCTTTTAACGGCCCTGCGCTGTTTTCGCCCGCAAGTTTTACAATTTCATTCACAACTTCTCCGAACGAAATCTGCGAAAGCTCATTGCTGTCTATGCCGTTTATCCCTATATTTTCAAGGCTCTGTTTTACATCGTCAGACAGGCTGTCATATAAAGCAGAGGTATCGTAAATGCTGTTAATATCATTTGTTGTACTTTCGGTTTTGGCTGTTGTATCGGTTCTTTCTTTTACGACTTTATGTCGCTGAAGGATGCCTTGAAGCGTGAGAACTTTGATATCATCTATGAGGCAGGATATACGAGCATCATTCCTGCCTTCATCTGGTTTGATGTGAAGAATGTTACCAAGAGTATTGTGGTTACCAACATGGATGGTCTGGAATACAAACGTACCAAGTTCAATAAATGGGTGCGCAAGTTCGTGTTCTGGGAGGAGAGAATGGCTGTAAAACATAGTCATTATCTGATTGCAGATAACATGGGCATCCATGATTACTATAAGGAGAAGTATGGCAAGGACAGTAAGTTCCTGGCATACGGTGCCGACCTGATCATAAAGAGTGCGAATGGTTACGGCAAGGACAACTATTCTTCGATGAGAATACAAATAGAAGAAAATGCGTCTGTGACCCTGACTTTGGACGGAGCCTATATGGATGCATCTGCTATACCCTACATAAGCGCGCCCATCCTGATTCCGGAAAACAGTACCGGAAATGTAAACATTATCTTAAAGGGTGAAAATGGCTTAAAAGCAGGAAATTATTATGCCGCTATCCAGAAGAACGGAGATGCGGAAAACATCGGTACTCTTACCATTTCCGGAGACGGCAGCCTGATGGCTGCGGGCGGCTATAATGCAGCGGGAGTCGGCAGCAGTGACGGTAAACCGGTAAAAAATATCGTGATAAGCAGCGGAATAATAACGGCAACCGGCGGAGTGTATGGAGCTGGAATCGGAGGCGGAGACAGAGGAACCGCAAGCAACATCACTATTTCGGGCGGAACGATAACGGCAACCGGAGGCAATAACGGAGCTGGAATCGGGGGCGGTGGTTATGCCGGTATGGGAATTGGCATTACCATAAGCGGTGGAACCGTAACGGCTCTGTCAACTGCGGACAACGCATCCTGTGAAGGATACGGAATCGGAAGCGGCTGGGGAGCCAACGACGACAGTACCCCTACGGTCACCGGTGGAAATATCAAGGTAAACAAACTTTGTGGTATACAGGGAAAAGATGGAGACGAGCCATATGAAGCATACCTTGCCAGGGCAGACCTGCTGCTTCTTGCCGGAAAAAATGCGGTTGTCGGAAATCCTGTATTACAGACCTATAATAAGAAAACAGGAGAAACAAAGACACTTTCTTACAACCTGAAGGATGTATGCACCATGGAAGACGGCTATTTATACATGT
>OQVP01000688.1_pt1 | contig 12845 bp, 8 predicted proteins | sample 1691541 | NCBI WGS metagenome assembly OQVP01 (sample SAMN03418258, study PRJEB22391) | human gut metagenome | biome: human-gut; feature: organic feature; material: feces | host: Homo sapiens | place: Tanzania | collected 2013-01 | reverse complement strand
TATTCACATTCGCCCCCTTCGGGGACGGTAGAATGCTACTTGCGAAACTTCAGTAGATAAGTATAAATAAGTATATAAGAAAGGATAAAAGATATGAAGAAGATGAAATCAATCTTGATGCTGATGGCGATAGCTGCGGCATCATTCACATTTACGAGTTGTGACGACGATCCATGGGACGACGACCGCTATTGGCACGACGACTACGGATGGTATGAGGATTACAACCAGGGCGGCTGGGGATGGAACCAGGGCGACTGGAACCAGGGTTCCGGCGGTTCGCAGAACAGCCAGCTGATAGAAGAGGCGCAGACGCTGGTGGGCAAATGGTATGGTCCGGTGACGTATAGTTACATCAACGAGGATGGCGTATCGCGTGGCAAGGATGATTTCTATGCCACCATGATATTCTACCAGAGTGGCAACAGGAAGAATGCGCTGAGCGGAAGTGGTGTTGAGATTGACGATGTGTATGATGAGAAGGGCGAAGTGGAGGATTCGCAGACCTTGGAGTTCACCTGGTATATCGACAACAATGGTGATATCTATATAAGGTATGCCAAGAGTGGAGCCACCTTCGTATTGGATGCCGGTGCCAGCCAGACGGGTTTCCATCTGGGCGAAGAGCAGGGCAGAGACCGCTACACCTTCTATGGTTATATGATAGGCGTGGGTTCAGCCAAGGGCGACGTCATCACCTTCAATTTGGAGGAGCAGCCTACGGGATTTGCAAAGAAGGTTACCAGAGCTTCTGCGGCAGCAGCATCAGTGAATACCTTCGGCAAGGCTACAGGCATCAAGAAGCTTTCGGGTGCAGAAAAGAGATTGAATGATAGAAGATAAAAAGAAATCCGCTTTCACGCATGATAGTCGTGGAAGCGGATTTTTTATGTTTTACTCAAGTTTCGCAAGTGAGCTCCACACGCCCTGAAAGGGCAGAAGCTCCTAGCCCAGGGCAGCGCCCTGGGTAATCATGGACGCAAGTTTGTCGCCCTGTAAGGGCAAAAGCTTCAAAAGAATCAGGCAATTTACAAAGCTTTTGCCCTTACAGGGCGCCTTGTTGATTGCTATTATACCCAGGGCGATGCCCTGGGCTAGGAGCTTTTGGGCCTTCAGCCCGTACTTGAACCACTTGCGAAACTTCAATGTTTTATATTCAGAACATTACTGAATCATTTGTAATCTTACTGAATCATCTTCTTGCCAGCCTTGATCACTACACCCTTGTAGCCCTTGCCAACCTTCTGACCTGCGAGGTTGATGATAGGAGCATTGTCAGCAGCAGATGTTGTGATGTTGTTGATGCCGGTAGAAGTGCCAGCAGTAACTTTCTGGGTAGGGAGAATCTCTGGAGTACCCTTGAAGATAGCACCATAGAGACCAGTTGCGGTGTAAGTTTCACCCTCTGTGAGTTCTGCAACGCCGCCCACCTTGTTGAACTTGTCGTAAATCATAATCTTCTGCTCGCCGTCGTTAGCGTAGTAGTTGAACTTGCCAGCCTGGTATTCTTCCTTGCTGAAAGTGAAGTTCTTGATGGTAACGAGGTCGTTCAAGTACTTGTTGGCGATGAGGTCGGCGATGGTAGCCTCGATAGGCTGAGCAGCCTCTTCGCTTTCTGTAACGGTGATGCTCTCATCGTCTGTACCTGCATTGGCTGTGAGGTAAGGAACGCCATAGTTGTACTTCAAATCTACCTTTACCTTACCTGTAAGGATGCTGTTCACTGGCATGTTGAAGCCCAGTGTACGAAGCTCAATGGCTGTATCGCCCTCGCGAACATAAGTATTGATGGTTCCCTTGTACTCGTTAACGAAAGTAACCTTAGCGTTTGTAAGGGTGAGGTTCAGGTTCTTGGTATCCTCTTTGTAGTTAGCCAAGAGATCCTTCACGCTTGCCACGTCGGTGTAGGTGATTACTACTGGTGGCTCTGGAGTAGTGCCGCCATTGTCGAGAGTAACGGTCATGGTCTTAATCTGAGTATTACCAGCGATGCTGTAAACCACCTTGTTGGCAGAACCAGTCCAATTACCCTTAGTGTCTAGGGTACCGTTATCTACTTTATTGTTTGCATTCCATTTCTTCTGCGCAATCTCAATCTTAGAGATCTGCTTTCCTTCTGGAGCCTGTACGGTGAGAGTTCCTGAGTACATTCTCAAACGTGCAGAGCTGGTCCAGATTCTGTTGGCGTTGGTAATTCCTTCTTCCTTTGCAGAAACAGTAACTGCGATGCCATCTACTGTGCAAGTGGTAGCCTCGTTGAAATCTCCTTCGTTAGATTCCATAGATGAAACACCTGGCAGACCTGGGAACAAAGTCTTGTAGTCTTTGTCGAAGTCAAATGTGGTTTGTGCGAAACCCACGCTCGCTACGAGCGCGAAAACCAGTGTTAATGAATAGCGTAGTAACTTTTTCATAAGCTAATTTTTTAATTGTTAATAATGTTATAGAATGATTTCTTAGTCATTTCTGCTGCAAAGATACAAAAAAAAGCGATAGGGTCAACAAATAATGTGTTAAATTTCAATTAAATCTCTCTAATCTATGGATTGTTTTGCCGCTATACCCTCCACTCAAAATTGAACTTTTGATTTTTTTTCTCAGGAACCTTTCCGTTCTTGATAGCTTCGATAGAGTCATGGACGGCTTTACGGATAGCTTTTGCGTATTCACCTTAGGCTACAGCCTTTGGTGCATTCATTCCTAGCATCATGTTATACCTCCTATTTTTATAATTGTTTATAATATTGCAAAGTTACGCTTTTTCTTTGAAACTGCCAAGGATTTCGGGATTTTATTTAAAAAAGTTATTTTTGGACGCGACCCAGTCGCCATGTAAGGGCGCCTTAATGATTGCCATTATAACCAGGGCTTATGGTGCCTAAAAGGGTGTTCAGTATTCAGTATTCAGTTTTTTTCGCGATAGTTACCCTTTCTGTGGTTACAAATTATAAGTAATTATTTTATATTATATATTAATATATATATATAATATACTATCTATAGAGCGGATGGAAACAACAGCGAAAAAAACTGAATACTGAATAAGTTTCCCGTAACCGGCTATTACTTTTGTAATATACTGATTTATATGGCAAAACATAGTTTTCGACACCGCAAAAACATAGAGATGCGCCCCATAGGAAATAGAGTCCGTTTTTTAACGAAGTTTCAAATCGTAAGTGTTTTGCTGAAAATCGCTCCTTATCACATGCCTAAATTTGTCGGATACCCAAAATCTTCGTATCTTTGCACCGGCAATCGAAAGAACAGCCTTTTGTGCCTGAGGGCGGTCATCATAGAAGACCGCAGCGGGTCTTAAATGATGGCAGGCGCCGGTCATCTATTAAGACCCCAAAAAGCACAGGAAACGGGCTTTCTGGGTAGTTGTGATTTACAAGAACTCATTAAACACAAAACGAGTATGATTAACTACAGCATCGTAATGCGCAGCGTGAACGCAAACCTTTTGGAGATCAACCAGGCAAAGTCACGCATCAACCAGGCTAAGCAGGAGGGTAAGAATCCTGACCAGAAGGACCTTGACCTCGTGAAGACCGAGAAGCAGAATGCGTTCGCCATCTCGCAGTACACCGATGTGATGACCATCGAGAAGTTTGCCAAGCACATCACTTCTCACGGCAGTGTGTATTCAAGAGCTGACATCAGCGCCATCCTCTACATGGCAGTGGACTGCATGAGAGATACGGATGTAACTATCTAGCCTATAGAGTTCCAGCCCTCACACGGCTGGAACTCTCCCCCTCTCCATCCATCCCAATCGTAAAACCCAATAAAAAGTAGAAGATGATGAAAAAGGAAACTTGGAAAATGGTGATTCAGATAGCCATCAGCATTCTTACGGCTATCGCCACCTCGCTCGGCGTATCGAGCTGCATGTAGGCTACTACCGCTCCACCTTACTATATATAGGTGGAGCGGTTTATTTATTTTCAAGGGTGTCATGAAGGGGCATTAAGTTTTTCCTATCAATCCCCGGTCATTTCCGGTCATGGTCATTTTCGGTCATTTTCATTTTGCCTTCTTATGAAGTTTGAACGCCAAGGAGAACATCACGTAACGAGGAATGGTATTATACCAAGTTTCGGTTCTACCCTGAGCATTGACGGTATAGACCTTGTTGGTCAACTGATGCAGCAAGTCGTAAGCTATAACACAAAGACCAAGATAGCATGGTACTGCACTGGCGCATGGCGTGCATGGCAGGCAGACCAGATTTCCGGTTGGGATGAGTACGACTTCGCTGTCCGTCTCCCAGGAGTTCCTACTGGCGACTATGAGATACGTGTCATCTATCCTCCTATGGCAAATGGCGGATTGATGCAGTATTACCTCGGTACCTCCAGCGATCCATCATCCATGCAGCCTCTTGGCATTCCTTTCGATGCTCGTTATCCTAACTCTACGATTGATGCCGACCGTGATGCTACTGGCTATATGCTCTCAAGCGAGTTCTCTGACTATGGTGTTGCCTCCGACCTCGTAATGCGCAACCACGGTTATATGCGTGCTCCTGCATCATTCGCTCGTGGTAATGGCGACGGAAAGGGACGTGCAAATCCTATCTACACCCGTATCACAGACCCATCAACGATGCTCACATCTCTCATCAACTGCTGTCGTTATGAGGAAGGTTACGGCACATCCATGATGCGTAAGATTCTTGGCACTGTCCATATCGACCAGAGCAAGGAGTACTGGTTGCGTATCAAGAACCTCCTTACGGGTTACGATCAGCTTGGTTTCTCTTTCGATTTCCTCGAACTTGTGCCTGTAGATATCGTCAATTCTCAGGATTATACCGAGGACTGGTACTAATTCATGGAAACCGTCCTGTACCTAAATACAGGTCAGGTAATCCTGAAAATCCAAGATATTGTTATCATAGAATAACGGGACACCCCAGAAAAGAATAAAGAAAATATATGAAAAAAACAAATAAAATAGGTATGATGATGGTAGCAGGCTGTATGCTTGCTGCCACCTCATGCTCTGATTTCAGCGACTATAACGCTATAGACGCATCAGCCCATCCTTCTGCCGACAAGACATTGTGGGAGAATATCAAGGCTAATGCTAATCTCAGCGACTTCGCCCAAGTGCTTGAGAAGGTGGGTTACGATAAGGTGCTCAACGAATCTCACACCTATACTGTATGGGCTCCAGTCAATGATTCATTTGACAAGGATTCGCTTCAGAGCCTTTCCGACTCAAAGATTATCAAGGAGTTTGTAAAGAATATGGTGGCAGACTATGCACATCAGGAGACAGATATCAATGATACTACCGTCTTCATGCTCAATGAGAAACTTCTGAAATTTCATGGAAAGAATACTTCCAACATGACTTTCGACGGACAGCCACTCATTGCCAACAGCGAACTTTCAGCCTACAACTATCCTTCCACCAACGGTATTCTCTATACCATCAGCAATCCTTCTACCTTCCGTTACAATGGTTATGAGATAATCACTGACGCAAAGGATAAGGCAAGCAAGTTCTACGATATGGTGATGAAATACCAGACCGTGACTCTCGACGAGAAAAACTCTGTAAAGGGCGAGATTGTCAATGGTCTCCAGGTGTATGATGACTCTGTTCTCATCGTGAGAAACTCATTGATTGAGAATACTCTCCGTTCCAAACTTACCAATGAAGATTCTCTCTACACTGTCCTTATCCCTAATGATGAGGCATGGGATGAGGCTTACAATCGCATTGCCAAGTATTACAATTACATCTCAGAGATGAACTATCAGGACCTTGAAGACAAGGATTTTCCTTCTGTTAAAGGTGGAGGAAATTCTGCTGGTACTGCTTTCATGGCATTAGGAGCTGGTAAGAAGTTAGTGAAATTATCATCTAAGCCATCAGATTCCGAGTTTGAAGACAATGCTTCTTACTGGACAGACTCTATTGCAAAGCGTAATATCACCAATAATCTCATCTATTCAGAGACCAACACCCGATATAACTATAAGTTGGCTGACGGTCAGAAGTTCGAGGAAGGCGACACTCTCTACACCACTACTCGCCAAAAGCTCACCAATCTCCCGGAGCTCGACAAGGCGACAATGGAGACAAAGACTCTCAGTAATGGTCACGCCCGTATCATCAACGATATCCCATTCAAGTCATGGGAGACTTACGCACCGGAAATCCGCACACGTAGGGTGGGTCGTTATCTTACATCAAATGGAAGTAAAGTGTCAAATGTTATTTATACTAACGTGTCAAAGGATATCTGTACCTTCGACAAACCTGATGAGACCTATCTCTATTACGTCCGTGTAAACGTGTCAGAAGGTAGTGCTTACGCTCCAGAAATGGACTTTAAGCTCCCTGATGTGCTCTCCACTACATACGACATCTACGCAGTAGTAGTGCCAGGATGGATAGAAAATCAGGACGATCCTAATTATGAGAGAAAGCCTTACACTCTCCGTTTCGACATCAACTATACCAATGAGAAGAACGAAGAAGTGCGTGGACGATTCAATGGCGAAGGACTCGTCACTGAAGCAGCAAAGGTAGTCAAGGTGCCAGCTTTCATTTGTGGAGCTGAAAAGGTAGATACCATCAAGCTTGGTCGTGTCACTTTCCCTGTCTGCTATGCTGGTACAGAGGCTTATCCTAATATCAAGGCGTATTGCACTCTCACCAGTTTCGGCTCAGCAAACCGTAAGAAATACGATCAGCAGATACGTATTGCAAATATCATCATGAAGCCTATCGACCTCGTGGAATACGAAGAGAAACTCAAAGCAATAAAAGAAGACTAAAGGATATGAAATATACATTTTTCGATATACTCCAGCAGCAGAGTCTCAGACTCTCTCTATGCTGCCTTGCAGTAGGTTTCTGCACATCCGCATTGGCACAGGACGTTACAGAAGATGACGGTTCTGCAGGCTTCAATGCTCCAAAGCGTGCTGCTGTCAAGGACAAGAATCATCTTATCTCCGTCTCAGGTGTCGTCTTCGACAATGCCACAAAGACCCCACTTGCAGGTGCTCGCATCCAGGTGCTCGGCAATGAGAGATATACAGCCATGTCAAATGCAGAGGGTAAGTTTACCATCAGTCTCCCTGACTTTGCCTCCGCGCTCTATGTCACCGCTCCTCGTCACATGAGTCAGCAGGTAGGCATCAATGCAAATGACACCAAGCAGACCATCCGTATCTCAATGCTGAGCGACAAGTTCCGCACCATGTACGGCAATTTCACCGACTATACAGCCAAGACTTCCACCTCAGTGAAGAGCGGAAATGTCATAGTAGATGAAGACATTCAGAATGTTCTCGGTGCTGATGTGCGTGCTATCACTCGCTCAGGCTCAGTAGATGGCGGTGCGGCAATGTTTATTCGTGGTCTCAATTCCCTCAATGCCAATGCTCAGCCACTCATCATCATCGACGGAGTGGAGATGGATATGCAGCAGGAGCGCACCACCCTTCACGTAGGACGTTCCATGAATATGCTCGCAGGCTTGTCTCCAGAGGACATAGATAAGGTGACTGTGCTCAAGAATGCCACAGCCCTCTATGGCTCACGTGGTGCCAATGGTGTCATAATCATTGAGACAAAGCGTGGTCATTCTATGGCTACTCGCATTGATGCGAATATCTCTGCTGGCATTACTCTCAAGCCACGCCAATTTAGTCTCATGAATGGAGACCAGTGGCGCACCTACGCTACTGAGATGCTCGGCACCATCTCTGACCTTCGTAAGCCAGAGATTCGCGACATTACATTCAATTTCCTCGATGATAATCCAGACCGTTATTATTATCCTATCTATCATAATAACACCGACTGGCAGGATGAAGTCTATCGCACAGCTATCACTCAGAATTACAGCATCAATGTGCAGGGTGGTGACGACATAGGTATGTATAATCTCTCTGTAGGTTATCTCGATTCCAAGAGTCCGATAAAGGAGACCAGTTTCGACCGTCTGAATGTGCGTTTCAATACAGACATCAAGATTCTCTGGAACCTTGAGACCAAATTTGATATGTCGTTCTCACGTACTAACAACACTCTCTTCGACAATGGCTTTGCGTCCGACCTCGGCGCTTCCACCATTACGTCGCCTACAGCCCTCTCACTGATCAAGTCACCGCTCTGCACTCCTTATCAGTACAATAAGCATGTGGGTGGATTTACCTCTCTGCTCTCATCTTACGACGACCTGTTCGCCCCTCTCTCACAGGCAGTCTATGGTAATTCCTACGGTTACTCCCTTGCCAATCCTGTAGCTATCCTCCAGGTGGCAAACGGTGATAATAAGAATAAGGTGGAGAATACATTCTTCAATGTGCACATCGCTCCTAAGTATATCTTCTCTGATCGCCTCTCAGTAACCACGGCATTCAGCTATTATCTCAACCGTAACTCTCAGCGTTACTATCGTCCTACCGAGGGCGTTCCTCCATTCGATGTGGCAGGACTCGGCACTGTCTTCAACAAGACACAGTCACTCTTTGCCAAGGAGACAAACATCATGAGCGACACCCACGCAGATTGGAACAATAAGTATGGAGCACATTCCATCAATGCTACGCTCGGTTTCCGCTATACTTTCTTCTCTTACGACGGCAGCGATGCCTCCACCGATTACAAGTCAGCGCAGAATGACAAAAACCCATTCCTCTCTGCAGACACCAATTCAGGCTTTCCTGGCATCGGTGGTGCCAACGATGTGTGGAAGAACATGCAGTGGTATGCCTCTGCCGACTATGATTACCAGAACCGTTACTTCGCCACTGTTTCCCTCCTTGCAGAGGCCAACAGCCGTTTCGGCCAGAATGCGTCAGGTGCGCTCAAGGCTTTCGGCACTAAGTGGGCTTTCTTCCCAAGCGTTCAGCTCGGATGGGTGCTCTCTAATGAGAATTGGTTCCCTAAGAGCAATGCCATCAATTACCTCCGCGTAAATGCAGGTTTTGATATTAGTGGCAATGATGGTATCGACAACTATGCCGCTCTGACTTCATTCAATACAGTACGTTTCAATGGCAATGCTATCGGAGTGCAACTTACCAACATCGGTAATGACAAAATCAAGTGGGAGACCACAATGAAGTACAACGTCGGTTTCCAGGCTAATATGCTCAATAACCGCCTCGGTGTCAACTTCAATTACTTCATCCACAAGACCAAGGACCTCCTTACTCTCGTCAATTTCTCTACACCAATCTCTGGTATCAACACTTACTGGACTAATGGTGGCGAACTGGAGAACACTGGTTTTGAGACCACTATCACTGGCAAGCCAATCGCTACTCGCAATCTCAATCTTGAGATAGGAGCAAGCGTAGGTCACTATAAGAATGAGGTGACAGCATTGCCAGAGCGCAGCTTCACTGACGGAGCAAAGCATTTCACTGATGGCACCTACATGAAGTCGGTCTATGGCGATAATAATATCATTATTTCCAAAGGCAATCCTGCAGGTCTCTTCTATGGTTATCAGACCCATGAATATGTCTTCGCTACCGATGCAGAGGCAGCAAAGGCAGGCAAGGATGGCTATCTCTATATGCTCGACGAGTCAGGCAATAAGCAATACTTCAAGGCTGGCGACGTGCATTTCGTAGATCAGAATAATGATGGCGTGATAGATGAGAACGACAAGGTAGTAATCGGTGATCCAAATCCTGACATCTACGGTAATATCTTCGCCACCCTCAACTATAAGAACTTCACTCTCGACCTCGGATTCAATTACAGTCTCGGCAATGATGTTTACAATTATCAGCGCACCATCCTCAATTCCGGTGCTACATTCTACAATCAGCAGGTCAAGGAACTCAACCACTGGAGATACGAAGGACAGGTGACCACTCTCCCACGCCTCGCTTATGGCGACCCTAAGGGAAACAATCGTTTCTCCGATCGCTGGATAGAGGATGGCTCTTACCTCCGCCTGAAGAATGTACGCCTCACCTATCAGATAAATATTCCTGAGGCATGGCAGTCATGGCTCCAGGGACTCTCCGTATGGGGAGAAGCACAGAATGTCTTCACCCTCACCAAATACACAGGCATCGACCCAGAGTTCAGCGCTGGCAACAGCGTCTTCTATCAGGGCATCGACTGTGGAAGCATCGCCCAGAGCCGTGCCTTCGTGCTTGGTGTGAAGATTAATTTGTAAGTTTGTTGTTTGGTTGTTTTGTTGTTTAGTGATTTTGTTGAATGTATAAACAAGGCAAACAACAAGACAACAAGACAACAAAACAACCAACCAACAAGACAACAAGACAACAAAACAACAAAACAACAATGAAAATAATATATACAGTAATAGCAGCGTTGGGACTCCTTTCTGCCACATCATGTCAGGATATGCTCAGTGTCGATAACGACAGCATGATCAAGGATCCATCGCTCAATCAGAAGACAGACTCTGTCTATTATGCCCTCGGCATCGCTCAGGCTATGCAGCAGGCTGCCGACCAGTATTTCTTCGTTGGAGAAATGCGAGGCGAACTCGTATCTCCTACCACCTATGCCAATACCAATCTCAAGCAGCTCGCAGACTATTCTGCATCCACTGCCAACGCTTACGACAGCGCCTACGTATATTATAAGGTGATAAACAACTGCAACTATTACCTTGCTCACCGTGACACTACGCTCTACACCGGAGCCACCAACGTCACCACCAATGAGTATGCTGCCGTGGCAGCATGGCGCGCATGGGCATATCTCCAGCTTTGTCGCACCTACTGTGGCAATGCAAGCGAGGGAATACCTTTCTTCACAAAGCCTATCACGCAGATTTCCGAGATACAGGAAGACAACTTCCCTAAGAAGAATATCAAAGGCATAGTGGAAGAACTGGCTCCTGAACTGGAGAAATTCAGCGCAATGCACGTACAGGTGCCAAACTTCGGACGCGACACCTATGGCGTGGGCAAGACAAACTGGGGACAGACCAAGAACATCAGTCCTTCATGTCTCTTCGTTCCGGTAGATGTAATCCTCGGCGAGATGTATCTGGAGGATGCGCAGTATCTCAATGCAGCGAAGAAATATGCCAAGTATCTGACGGAGAACAATGTCCCTCTGCAGAGGTTAGGCTCTTTCCGCTTCCCTGAAAACAGTATGTTTTTCAATGCGCCAGTGGATTTGGGATCGTACAATATGTTTGCATTGACTTACACCGGTGCGTTCAGCAACATGGCGAAGCCTACGGATGCCCTCTGCTATATCCCGATGGCAGTCAGCAAGACCCAGGGCAAGACCACCAATGTGCCTCTCGCTTTCGGTTATGATTACTATTCCACGGACGCATCTTCCAACTGCCCTCGTGTGGAGAATCCACAGCTTGCGCCATCCAAGACATTCTACAGTCTGACTGATTCTGCCGTCTATTACTATTATCCGTTAGCTACAGACAAGAATGGCACAGCTCTCTCTTATCCTATTGACGTAAGACAGTGGAAGTGTGGTGACGGACGCGCTTGCTATAGCGATGGTAGAGGCGATAACAGTATCCTCAATCGCGATGCGGCAGACACCACAAAGGTGTATATCGGTAAGAACAAGACTGCCAACATCATCCTCTATCGTAACTCCACCATCTATCTCCACTTTGCCGAAGCAGTAAACCGTGCAGGCTATCCTGACCTCGCTTTCGCAGTGCTCAAGAATGGTATCTCCGATTATCTCAAGGACCTCGTGATGCGTCCTGTGCTCCAGAAGACCGAAGCTGGTGACACTCTCTATGACGACAACGGCGAGCCAGTCTATAAGATTCCTGCCTACACATATCTCAAACAGGAGTCATACGATGCCCTTGAGGGCGACCTGCTCTTCCTCAATGCAGAGAATGTCAGCAAGTTCCCTTGCGAGAATGTCTATGGCATCCATGCCCACGGAGCCTCTTCCTTCAACAGTGCCAATGTGGAGAACCTCGTTTCCGTCACAGGATCCAAGGCAAGTGCAGTAGGCTCACAGGCAAACCTCCACTATATGCCAGACGTGATAGTAGGCGAGAAGCTTGCCGAGCTTGCCAAACTGATGAATATCGACGGCAAGGCTTCCGACCGCGAGTCTTACATCGACGCTATGGAAGACATTCTCTGCGATGAATACGCCAAGGAGTTCGCCTTCGAAGGTTGCCGTTTCTACGACCTTCAGCGCATGGCGCGCCATAAGAATGAGAGTGGCATCTACGGCGGAAACTACGGTTCACGCTGGTTTGCCAAAAAGCTTGAGGGTAACAACCCTGTCAAGTCACTCCTCGAACCTTCTAATTGGTATTTGAATTTTAAGTAAGAAATAGGTTGTTGGTTGTCGGTTGTCGGTTGTTGGTTGCGGAATAAAATATCAATAAATAAAAATAAACAAATATATTTTTCTTTGTTTTTTTTATATTGATATTTTATTCCGCAAGCGAACCCACAACCAAAAACCGACAACCGACAACCGACAACCACACAATGAAACTATTGGGAGTAACGCTTAAACCCAGGAGCGTGGCTCTTTTTTTTGTCCCAAACTTTGCAAATGCCAAGTAGGAAAAATAGAACAATCCTCCAAACCCTAAGCCTTAATTCTCCAATTCCAAAGCTTTCTAATCACAATATCATAGCTTTCACTGCCTAATATCATAGCTTTTACCCTCTAATATCATAGCTTTTACCTTCTAAAATCTATGCTTTTACAATGCGTTGAAATTCAATACGTTGCAAAAGCATTTTTTTTATTGTTTTGCAGAAACGGGAAAATAGACCAATTTTTAATATTGTGGTTTTATTGAGTGATAAAATATCAATAAATAAAAATATGGTTGTCGTTTGTTGGTATCGGGTTGATTG
>OQVP01000687.1_pt1 | contig 12872 bp, 9 predicted proteins | sample 1691541 | NCBI WGS metagenome assembly OQVP01 (sample SAMN03418258, study PRJEB22391) | human gut metagenome | biome: human-gut; feature: organic feature; material: feces | host: Homo sapiens | place: Tanzania | collected 2013-01 | reverse complement strand
AGTGGCACGCTTAAATAAAGTGCCCGCAGCTTGCAAACAGGGTTACACGAAATGCTCGGTATGCGTCGTTGACGAAAGCTCAATTATAACGGCCGATGCCAGCATTGCGCGGATCGCCGAAGGTGTCGGAATCGGCGTGCTGCTCGGCGAATCCGTGCTGCCGAAATCCGTTCCATGCGGCGTTTCATCCGCTCCGCTTATGTTTACAACATAATCGTCGTTACCCTTGTTCTCCGCACCGGATGCCTTTCCCGTGCATCCTGCCGCAATTGCGGCAAGCGCAATGAACAAAGCCAAGACAATCAGCAGGTGTTTGTTTTTTTTCAAAAACTTCACAACTTGCTTCCTCCTTCGGGTAGAATTTATACCTTTTGGGATAGTGTTCCTTTCAGATGATATACCTATTCATATCATCGGCATTATTTCGGGAAATACGTTCGGAAACGTATTTTTCATCGATCACAACATCGATCATCGGGTGATCTCCCGTTGCATTAAAGGAAATATCCTCAAGAAGATTCTCAATTATTGTGTGCAAACGCCGCGCACCGATATTCTCACCGGTTTCGTTTGCGTGGAAAGCCGCTTCCGCAACGGCGCGGAGAGCCTCCTGTTTGAACTCGATTCGGATATTATCCGTTTCAAGCAATGCGGCATACTGTTTTGTTATTGCGTTCTGCGGAGCGGTCAGTATCCGCTCGTAATCATCCGTTGTGAGCGCATTGAGCTTCACAACGATCGGAAAACGCCCCTGAAGCTCCGGAATCAGGTCGTTTATCTTCGAAACATGGAACGCACCCGCTGCGATAAACAGCATATAGTTCGTGCGCACGGGGCCGTATTTGGTTGAAACGACAGAGCCCTCGACTATCGGCAGGATGTCCCTTTGTACGCCCTCTCGGGAAACATCGGGGCCGCTGCCCGCGCCCTTTGCGGCAATCTTGTCTATTTCATCGATGAAAACAATGCCGTCCTGCTCCGCTTTGTCTATTGCATCGCGCACGACCGCATCCATGTCAACAAGTTTTTCCGATTCTTCATTTGAAAGAATGCGCCTTGCATCGCGAACCGTTACTTTGCGTGCTTTTGTCTTTTTGGGAAGAACTCCGCCGAACATTTCATTCAGATTCAGATCTATTCCCATTGCAAGCATGGTATCGTTACCTGTTGCGGTTTCCGCAACCTCGATTTCGATCATTTCATCCTCAAGCCGACCGGCCTGCAAATCGCTGATTATTTTGTTTCGTTTGGAGATATGCTCCGCCGTCTGTTCCTCTGTCGGCTCATTCTTTTTAACCGCAACTCCTGTCTCGCCGCCGGGAGTCAGCGAACCGAACAGCTTTGCAAGCCCGTCGGAAAAGCTGTCCGCAGGGTTCGGAGTCTGCTTTGCGGGCTTTCCGCAAAGGATATCCACAATGCGTTTCTCGGCAGCAGCATCGGCTGCAAGCCTGACTTCCTCTGTGCGTTTTGCTTTCACAAGGCGAATGGAAGCCTCCACAAGGTCGCGAATCATGGAATCAACATCGCGCCCGACATAGCCGACTTCGGTGAACTTTGTTGCTTCAACCTTCACAAACGGGGCATCCACAAGCTTCGCAAGCCTGCGGGCAATTTCTGTTTTTCCGACGCCCGTCGGGCCGACCATAATGATATTTTTCGGGATGATTTCCTCGCGCATTTCCTCGGGAAGGCGGCTGCGGCGATACCTGTTGCGCAACGCGATCGCAACGGTGCGCTTTGCTTCGTCCTGTCCGATAATGTACTTATCAAGCTGTTCAACTGTTTGTTTCGGAGTCAATACGTTCATCTTTACACCTCTTCCGTGACAATGTTGGAATTTGTGTACACGCAGATGCCGGAGGCAATTCTGAGAGCCTTTTCCGCAATTTCAACCGCGGGAAGCTCGGTATTTTCCTTCAGTGCGCGCGCCGCTGCAAGCGCATACATGCCGCCGCTGCCGATTGCGGCAATGCCGTCATCGGGTTCAATAACCTCGCCCGTGCCGGACACAATAAGCAGGTCGGAAGCATTTGCACAGATAAGCAATGCTTCAAGCTTGCGCATGACCTTATCGCTGCGCCAATCCTGAGCAAGCGCAACAGCCGCACGGCGCAAACTTCCGCCGTACATGGTCAGTTTGGCTTCAAATCTTTCGCAAAGCGTGAATGCATCCGCAACGCCGCCCGCAAAACCGACAACAACGCTGTCGTTATATATGCGGCGAACCTTTCGCGCCGTGTGTTTCATTATTGTTGCTTCACCGAGAGTGACCTGTCCGTCACCCGCAAGAGCGCATTTGCCGTCTTTTTGCACGGCAACAATGGTTGTTCCTTTTATGTCCATTTTGTTTCCTCTTTAATTTTCCGATTCAAAACATATTATTGCAGCTTTTCATGTTCGATGCCGGCCTTTTGGCGCATCAACTCAAGCCTTTATCATTTTTCCTGTTGTTTCAGTTTGTCCGCAATGCTGTCAACCGTTTGCAGCGCACGCTGCGAAAGTGCCTCGAAACGGCGGCGTTTGTCGCGCGGCGCATTCGGCAAGGTTTCCATTATGCCGAAATTCGCATTCATCGGCTGGAAGCTGCTGCCGTTATATTCGCTTATATAATGTGCAAGTGCTCCGATTGCCGTTCGTCTTGTAAAATCGATTTGCGGTCGATTGTTTACAAGCCGTGCCAGATTGATTCCCGCAGCAAGCCCGGATGAAGCACTTTCAACATAGCCCTCTACACCGGTGAGCTGCCCCGCGAAGAACAAATCCTCACGCTCACGCAGGGAGTAAAAAGGAGTCAGATGTTTCGGGGATTGAAGGAAGGAATTTCTGTGCATAACGCCGTAACGCACATATTCCGCATTCGCAAGCCCGGGAATCATTCCGAAAACGCGCTTCTGCTCGCCGAACCTGAGATTGGTTTGAAATCCCACGATGTTAAAAAGCGTGCCCTCGGAGTTATCCTGTCTGAGCTGCACAACGGCAAACGGTTTTTTGCCGTCGCTTGCAGTGCATTCTGCAAGACCGACGGGCTTCAGCGGTCCGTATGCAAGGGTCAGGTCGCCACGTTTTGCCATGACTTCAACCGGCATACACCCTTCAAAAACGTTGACGGTTTCAAACTCGTGCAGCGGAGCGGTTTCCGCCGAAACCAGCGCGCGCACGAATTCGTAATACTCACGCATTGTCATAGGGCAGTTCAGATAATCACTGCCGCGTCCGTAACGCGAGGCTCTGCTTATCCGATTCATATCAAGCGATTCGAGCGTTACGATCGGAGCAGCCGCATCAAAGAAATGCAGGCTGTCTCCAAGCAGGTTTTCAATGTTTCTCATCAAAGCACCGTCTGTAAGCGGCCCTGTGGCAATTACCGCAGGTTCAGTCGGGATTTCCGTTATTTCCCGGGAAATGAGCTCAATATTCGGATGTTTTTTTAGCTCCTCCGTGATTCGTTTTGAAAAATCAGTGCGATCCACCGCGAGCGCACCGCCCGCCGGAACGCGCGTTTCGTCCGCAATTCTCATTACAAGAGAATTCATTCGGCGAAGTTCTTCTTTCAAGAGGCCGACGGCATTATCCAGCTTATCTGAGCGAAGCGAGTTCGAGCAAACCAATTCGCATAGGTCATCAGTTTTGTGTGCAGGCGAATGCTTGCCCGGCTTCATTTCAAAAAGGTTGACATGTATGCCGCTTTCGGCAATCACATACGCCGCCTCACAGCCGGCCAATCCTCCGCCGATAACAGAAACCGATTTCATTGCTTTCCTCCTCCTTGTTCGCGTTTGATGTTTTTATGCCTGTCGGCATCATGCTGCACTAAGAATAATTCATCTCCCCTTCTTGCTCTTGCGAAATCACCGGGAAATGAAATAACTCCCTTTTCAGTCCCGTGCCTCCGCTTTATCCGCAAGGTCGGGATAAGTGTTTTTAATCTCTCCGCTCGGAACAACAAAGCCGCATTCCTTTTCGGAACAGACAATATAGCGTCCGTTCGGGCCCATTTTCCACACGGTCATCCTTCCGCAGCGCGGGCACGGTTTGCCTGTCGGCAGATACCACGATACGTAATCACACTCCGGATAATTCTCGCAGCCGTAAAACGCTCTGCCTTTTTTGCCCTTGCGCTTGATTATTTCCCCGCCGCATTTGGGGCATTTCACGCCGACTTTTTCAACAATGGGCTTTGTGTTTTTGCACTCCGGATAATTCGGGCAGGCAAGGAACCTTCCGAATCTGCCTGTTTTATATACCATCATTGCGCCGCATTTATCGCAGGGGATATCCGAAACCTCATCGGGAATTTCAATACGCTCAACGGTCTTGAATGCCTCTTCAAGAGATTCTTCAAACGGAGGATAGAAATCTTCAATCAGATTTTGCCAGCGTTCCTTGCCTTCTTCCACTGAGTCCAATCGTGACTCCATATCCGCCGTGAACTTGACGTCAACAATATTGCGGAAATTATCCTCCATAACTTTGTTCACAACGAACCCGAGATCGGTGGGCACAAGCTGTTTCTTTTCTTTTTCTACGTACCCTCTGTCGATAATTGTCGAAATTGTCGGGGAATACGTGCTCGGCCTGCCGATTCCCAGCTCTTCAAGAGTTTTCACAAGGGATGCTTCGGTGTATCTTGAAGGCGGTTCGGTAAAGTTCTGCTTCGGGTTCAGAGAAACAAACTTAGGTTCACTGCCGACTTCCATAGCGGGAAGGGTCGTGTCCTTTTCGCCTATGCCGTCATCCTGCGACGGGTTCGAAACGGAATAAACCGCCGTGAATCCGTCAAAGATTTTTTTTGAACTGTTGGTTCGATATGTGCATTTCGGCTGAGTCTGCGTTTCAAGCGTAACAGTTGAAGTTTCGTAAAGCGCATCACTCATCTGGCTTGCAAGGAATCGTTCGTAAATCAGTTTGTAAAGTTTATACTGCCCCGGTTCGATATACTGTTTCACCGATGCGGGCGTGTTTTTTACATCGGTCGGACGAATTGCCTCATGCGCATCCTGGGAACCCGCTCTGCCCTTAAAAACATTGGGCTTTTCGGGTACGTAAGCTGCGCCGAACGCTGTCGCAATGTATTCTCTCGCACTCTGCTGCGCTTCGGCGGAAATTCGAACCGAATCCGTACGCATATACGTAATCAAACCAACGCTGCCCTTGGTGCCGATATCAACGCCCTCATAGAGCTGCTGAGCGCAAAGCATGGTTCGCTTCGGCGGCATTGAAGCGCGGTTCGATGCATCCTGAAGCATGCTACTCGTTGTGTACGGTGCAGGCGCATGACGCGTTTTTTTTGCTGTTTTGATGTCCGCAACGCAATAAATCGCTCCGGTGGACAAATCCGCAACGCGCATTGCATCGGCTTCCGTCTGAAGCTCCGTCTTTTTGCCGTCAAAACCATAGAATTTGGCTTCGAATGTACGCTTGGCAAGATGAAGTTTTACTGTGACCGTCCAATACTCTTTCGGCACGAAATCAAGTATCTCGCGCTCTCTGTCGCAGATGAGTTTTGTCGTAACCGACTGCACACGGCCCGCCGAAAGTCCTCTTCGAACCTTTGCCCAAAGCAGCGGGCTGATTTTGTAGCCGAGCAAACGGTCAAGCACGCGCCGCGCCTGCTGCGCATCAACAAGGTTTCTGTCAATGCAGCGCGGATTTTTGACCGCCTTTTGAATGACTGTCTTTGTGATTTCGTTAAACACAACACGACAGGGCTCGTTTTCATCCAGCTTCAGCATTTTTGCAAGATGCCACGAAATCGCTTCTCCCTCGCGATCAGGGTCGGTTGCAAGCACGATATGCTTTGCGTGCTTTGCTTCTTTGCGTATTTTTTCGATAACTTCGCCTCTTCCGCGAAGGGTAATATATTTGGGTTCAAAGTCGTGTTCAACATCAACACCGAGCTGGCTTTTCGGCAAATCGCGAACATGCCCGTTCGATGCAATGACCCTGTATTTTGAGCCGAGATACTTTTCAATCGTCTTCGCTTTGGACGGCGATTCCACGATAACCAATGTCTCTGCCATAATCCTCCTTCGACCGTTTGGTCGTTTACAGTTAATTTACAGTAAAATCCGATTCTGCCGCACCGCGGCGGCAGTTCAGCAACAGCTTTTTTTCACAAGAAGCGAATTGTTCAAACTCTTCCTGATCGGGTTTGCGATTCTGCCGGTGATACGACTTACGGATCAGCTCAATGTATAGATTCTGCCCGGCAATTGTTTTATTAAACCCGAAAATTCCAATTCTGTCAAGTGCAAGTTTAAAACTTCGACCGGGAGCTGCGTAAGCTCGCAGATTTCGTCAAAGTTTTTTTCGCCCAATTCAATCAAATCAAATAATATCTTTTGATTACCCGTCAATTTCAACTCACTGCTGCCCCTGCCGCGCAGCTCTGATTTTTTGCTGCACTCAGGATCGATTCCGAGATGAAACAGCAAATCCTCTGCACTGAATACAGGTTCTGCCATGCCTTTTCGTATCAGTTCGTTCGTTCCGAAGCTCATCCTGTCCGTGATTCTTCCGGGCACGGCATACACGGTTCTGCCCTGTTCCAACGCGCAATTTGCAGTTATCATCGTTCCGCTCTTTTCACCCGCTTCAACAACAAGCACGCCGCAGCTCATTCCGCTGATTATTCTGTTTCTCATTGGGAAAAAATACGTTGCAGCACGCGTGAAAGGCAGGAATTCGCTCATCACGCAGCCGTTCTCGATTATTGCTTCCATAATCTCCGCGGTGCCGTCGGTTTTTGCCGTGCAGACGCCTTGTCCGAGTATCGCCGCCGTTGGATATTTTTGTTCGGCGGCACTCAACGCTCCCTGCGCCGCAAGACTGTCGCAGCCGTAGGCAAGCCCGGAAACTATGGTAACGCCGTTTTTTGCCAACTCACAGCCCATATGAGCGGACACTTTTTTTCCGTAATCCGAACACCTTCTTGCGCCGATTATTGCAAACGGCGTTTCGGCCTGCAATCGTGCGCATTTGCCTCTTGCATAAAGCACAAACGGCGGATCCGCAATATATTTCAATTCGGTCGGATAAGCTTCACTGTTCGGAGTCAATGCTGAAACACCGTTTTTTTCAAGGTCCGAAATGAAATCATCAATATAGACATCCGATGCCGTGAGCCGCAGTTTTTCGGCCTGCTCCCGTTTTATCATGGTTAAAATATCGGAATCAACGTTTTTTATCGCTTCAAACAACTCCGAAATCGAATCAAAATTTCGCAGCAGTTCGTTTGCCTGCTTCGCCCTGCCTTCAAAAGCAATGCTCAATCGGATATAATCCCTGTCCGCCTGTTGATACTCCATTTGCCCTCCGTTCGGCTGCCGCAGTGCCGATTACGTCACAGTTTGCTCCAATACTTGCTGTCCAAAGAGCGATATTGAAGGGCTTCCGCAACGCATGCCCCTGTAATTTTTTCCTCGCCCGCAAGGTCGGCAATGGTTTTGCTAACCTTAATCAATCTATCGTATGCCCTTGCAGACAGCCGCAGCCTGTCGAACGAAAGCCTTATAAGCTTTTCCGCATCGGGCTCCAGTGCGCAATACTTTTTGATATGTTTCGAACTCATCTGCGCGTTGAACATTATGCCGTCGTTTTTAAAGCGTTCACGCTGAATGCATCGCGCTTTCGAAACCCTTTCACGAATTGCCGCCGAGCTTTCGCCCGCCTGTTTGGACGCAAGATCCTCATACGCAACCTCCGTCATCTCAACATGAATATCTATCCTGTCCAGCATCGGGCCGCTGATTCGGTTTCGATAACGCTCAATCTGGGACGGATTGCATCTGCATGGGTTGATTCTTGAACCGAAATTTCCGCACGGGCAGGGGTTCATCGCCGCAACGAGCATAAAGTCCGCCGGATATTCCGCTTTTGCCGCTGCACGGGTGATGGACACAAAGCCGTCTTCAAGCGGCTGCCGCAATGCTTCCAGCACCGACTTTTGAAACTCCGGGAATTCATCCAAAAACAGCACACCGTAATGTGCAAGGCTGATTTCACCCGGAAGTGCTTTTGTTCCGCCGCCGACAAGCGCGGGAATGGAGGCAGAATGATGCGGTGCACGAAACGGACGCTCCCGCACAATTCCGCCGCGTCCGCGTAATATGCCCGCAACGGAATGAATCTTTGTTATTTCAAGTGCCTCTTCATTTGACAAAGTCGGCAATATTGAGGGAATGCTTCTTGCAAGCATCGTTTTACCCGAACCCGGCGTTCCGATAAGCAAAATATTGTGGTTGCCCGCTGCTGCAACTTCGGCTGCACGTTTCGCCGCCTGCTGACCCTTTATTAACGAAAAATCACTGTCAAAACTCGGATGGTCGTCTATATTTGTTTGACTGCACGGCTGCGGATTGATGATCTTCATTCCGCGCAGGAAAAGCACAGCCTCTGTAAGACTCGTTACAGGAATCACGACTGCATCGTGTATGAAAGCAGCTTCCTCCGCGTTTTCTTTTGGGAGAATGATATGGTTGTATCCGCGTGAGCATGCATCGATTACCATCGGCAGCACGCCGTTAACACCGCGAACGCTTCCGTCCAAAGCAAGCTCACCGATTATAAGCCATTTTTCCGCCGCAGTGCGATCGATATCCCCGCTTGCCGCAAGTATGCCTATCGCTATCGGCAAATCATAAACCGTACCCTCCTTGCGGACATCCGCCGGCGCAAGATTTACAACAAGCCGCACATTTGGGAAAGGAAAGCCCGAGTTGCATATTGCAGAGCGGACGCGCTCCTTGGATTCCTTAACGGCATTATCCGGAAGGCCGACGGTTTCGTAACCCGCAAAGCCGAAGCTTATATCCGTTTCAACCGTCACGGGATAGCCGAGCAGCCCCGTCAACCCATAACTTGTGATTCTTGCCAGCATATTTCCCCCTTTGTCCGAATAAAGCCATACCGAGTGATTTTTTCACTCGGTAAGCCGTTAAACGAGTATTAACATTTAATCTTCAGTGTTCAGATTGACTTTTTTTCCTTTTCCGTCGTTTTTCACGGAAGGAGCCTCAGCAGGTTTGAACACAAAAAGCTTGTTGCCGACGAAGTTTACGATTATGCAAATGCAGGTTGAAAGCAGCATGCACGCTCTTTCGCCGTTAATTATCTTTGTGAGCCACTGCGGAAGCCCAAGACTCATCCACCAATCATCAATATGCAAAGCATTGGTAAACAGCCAGATAAGACCGAGCGAAACAAGCAATACACCCAGATTGACTGCAATAAAGCTTATGATTTCGCGCGCATCCTGTCTGCGCTCTTCTTTAAAGGTCCAACGACTGTTCAGAATATAGCTGTTCAGAATGCCGGCACAATAGCCGACAACTTTTGAAACATAAACCGTCCAACCGCCCGTAAACGGTATTGCAAGCACGATGCTCAGCACCGTGCTGATGACCATGTCTATAAGCGTGTTGCCGATTCCCACCAAGCCGAATTTAATCAGCTGGAAAAAGCTTTTTTTTGCGGCTGTGCCGCCGTTTTTTTCGTTTGAACTCATTATTGAAACTTACTCCTTTACGCGGCGGCGAACAATATGCCCGCCCAAAAGCCGGCTGCGACAGATTTTCTGTCGAATTGTCCGCCGCACGCATTATCTTCTTCACCCCGTCCGCACCGAAAGCACGGGCAGCGGGCTTGTGTTCGGTATTTTTTTACCAAGTGCCGAAGAATGTCCATGTGGGCAGCCATTCAAGTGCACGTATATATTCCCTGCTGACCTGAATGCCGCTGATTACGGGATAGAAAACCGCAAACAGCACGATCGCGGCAGCAAGCCAAATGAACTTAATCTTCGGAACGAATTTTGCTCCGCCGGAAATCATGTCGCCGCGTTCGAGCGGTATGTAGTAGAACTTATCCTCATAGTGCTTGAGCACATATACAGAGGCAAGTATTATCATCGGCACGGTCGCAAAGTAATGATATACGAACACGCAGCGGGAAATCAGCATCCAGGGCAGCATGGACGATGCCATGCAGGCAAAGATGAAGAATATCTCCGCATTGAGTCTGAACCTGTTGCGCAGGAACATGATGAACAGCGTCAACGTGCCTGCAAAGCAGATCCACCATACTGCGGGGTTGCCGAAAGTTGAAATGGTTCCGAACTTTGTTGTGTCCGGATTCTGTCCTCCGGAATAGAACCACACCGGGCGGTTTCCGAGAGGCCATTCATACCATGCGGACTGATACGGATGCGTTGAATTGAGCCCGCTGTGGTAACTGAACATATATTTTTGATTGTCAATAACGCCGTCCATATAAGTCTTAACCTTTTCGGAGAAGGTCAAAACTTCGCCCTCGGGCTCCTCATCGTACTCGAGCTGTCCGGCGGCACGAAGGCGTGCAATCTTTGTTTGCTCCGCATTAGGCTTCCATTGCGCCGTGTAATACGGTCTGTATGCCGCCGAGTAAATCGCAACGGGAATGATGATGAAGAACAGGAGACAGAACAGGCAGGTTTTTATGAACCGTGCCGGGAACTTTCTCGCGTTCGCAACCGCAGGATCGGCCTCTTCCGCTTTTGTGAGCTTGGCATTCTTAATCTTGTTTGCCTTTACCCAAAGGGTTATCATCTTAACAAAGAACATAACCGCAAGCGCAGCACCGGTATATATGCAGATCCATTTGCTTGCGCAGCCCAAACCGAAGAACAAGCCCGAAAGCCCGAGCGGTATCAGGGTATCCTTAAGGCTGTCGCCGAGATCCATTTTTATGAATTTGTACATGTAGTACGTCATGCACATATTGAAGAACACGCCGTATACGTCAATGGTCGAAATTCGAGTCTGCGAAAAATGCATGAAATCGAATGCAAACAACCCCGCCGCAAGCAGCGCAAGCTCGGGACGCTTGAACATGCGCTTTCCGAACGCATACATCAGGGGAATCATTGCAACGCCGAACAGCGCACCCATGATTCGCCAGCCGAAGGGATTCATGCCGAATATCGCAACGCCGACGGAAATGATTATTTTTCCGAGCGGAGGATGCGAAACCTCGTAGACACTAAGATTATGCAGATGTTCATATGCGGTTCGTGCGTGGTAGAGCTCATCGAAATACATGCCGGTCATGTAACTCGGGTATTCCGGCACGCAGTCCTGTTCATCGACAAGAGCCGCTGCGGATGCATCGTTCACCGTTACATGAAGCAGGTTGCCTGCCGTGTCAAAGAACGCAAGCTCGTTTATCCATGCTTCGCCGCTCACAACTGTCAGCGTGATGTTTTTTGTTGTGCTGTGCAGGCTGCTGTTGCGAACCCACCTGTACATTGTTCCGAAACGCTGGTCGATTTCGACTGATTTGCCGTCGTCTCCGGTGAGCTTGAATACGGTCGTTCCTTTTGAACCGCTGCCGCCGGTAATTCCGCCGTCATGCCAAATACTGCCGATGGTAACCGTATCATCAAATGTCAGCGTTACGGTTGTGCCCGGCGTTCCCTTCCATTCGCTGTCCGGTGCTTTTGTGGAGCCGAGATTCGTGACGGCAAGAATGCCGTAAACAAGAGTCAATGCAATAACGAATATCCAGTCTTTTTTTGTATAGTGAAGCTTTGTATCCGTTTTTTGGGGAATAACAGGCTTCGTGTCAAAAATGCTCGGAGCAAGCTGCGCAGGGGTTTTGATGGGATCGCCTTTGCGCGCCTTGTCCATTGATTTTTCAAGCTTGAGCAGGAAATAGATCGCAATAGGCAAAAGGATGTAGATGCAGAGCATGATAACGATCATTTTTGTTCTTGCGGCGTATTCCGCATCACTCATACCGGTTGTGTTATCCGAGGATTGCGATGATGGAGTCTTTGTTTCAAAGCTCTGAATTTCGCCGTTGTAGCTTGTGAGCTTTTCGATTTTAAAATCGTCAAAGTAGGCAATGCCCATGCTCGTGCTGCTGAAATTGCCGAGTCTGCATCCGATTTTAAGTTTGGACTGTCCGCTTCCGGTTTTGCCGACAAGCTCAACCATTGTCCAATCAGTTGTGCCGAGAACAGGCGTTGAATAACAGGTTCGGTCCTCAAGAGCAATATTTGCACCCGCTCCGCCGCTTACATTTTCGGTTTTGATGTAGCAGCTGAGTTTGTAAATCGTGTTTGCCTGAACGGAAACTGTCTGCGTGAAGTGTGCATCATCAAGCTCCGCATTCGTGAGCTTCACGACATTGCCGCGCGCAGCATCCTTCACGACAACCGCGTTTGACACGGAAGTATCGTTTAAATAGGATGTGTATTCCCACCCCTTCGGCATAAAGCCGCTTGAGTCGAGGCTTTCGAAGCTGCCGTTTGCAATGTTTGCGCTTCCTCCGCTTTTCGGGGAAGCAAGCAGCAGAACGATGCCGAAAATAACACATACTGCCGCAATAATTGCAAGACTGACAGTGAGTGTCTTTTTGTTTATCTTTTTCATTTCGTTTCCTCTCATTTCTCTGCTTTTCGTGCAGGAACAGTTTTTTGTGCTTTCGCCGAAACATCATCGTCCGCGAAAACATCGGCTTTTACTCTTCCGCGGAGCATAATATCCGTGCAAATGCCGCAGAATATTATAAACAATATGACGTTTGCAAGTGAGCACCAGAACACAAGGCGTTCATCCCAATAGAGGTGGTACTCATGCAGTTTGCTGTAATAAAATGCTGCAATGCAGTTCACAAGCGTTGTTGCGCTCCAGCACATGAACATGCTGATAAGACGCCTGTCGCCGTAGCTGATGTAAGCAACAAGCAGCAGAAGCAACACGGGGAACAGGTAGCGTTCGTGCATGTAGTGGCCGAGAGTGAAAAGCGAGGCGAATGTGAATGCGGTTGCAAGACTCAACGCGCCGGAATGCTTTTTCCTGCCGAAGAAATACAGAACACCGCCGAAACCGACT
>OQVP01000686.1_pt1 | contig 12875 bp, 12 predicted proteins | sample 1691541 | NCBI WGS metagenome assembly OQVP01 (sample SAMN03418258, study PRJEB22391) | human gut metagenome | biome: human-gut; feature: organic feature; material: feces | host: Homo sapiens | place: Tanzania | collected 2013-01 | reverse complement strand
CGGCAGCTCGTTACCGCCATTTTTAATGATGTTATGGAAAAACGGAATAATGGAGCCACGGCTTCCTGCCACATTTCCATAACGCACGATGGAAAAATTAATGTCCTTGGAACCGGCATACGCATTCGCTGCAATAAACAGCTTATCCGAAACCAGCTTCGTGCCACCATAAAGGTTCACCGGGTTCACCGCCTTATCAGTAGATAAAGCAACCACCTTCTTCACATCGGAATCCAGTGCACAGTCAATGACATTCTGGGCACCATGGATATTCGTCTTAATTGCCTCGTTCGGATTGTATTCACATGCCGGAACCTGCTTTAAGGCTGCGGCATGAATGACATAATCCACACCCTCAAAGGCACGCATCATGCGTTCCTTATCACGCACATCTCCGATAAAGAAACGAAGCCTGTCCGCATATTCCTTAAATTCATTTGCCATGATAAACTGCTTAAATTCATCTCTGGAATAAATAATAATCTTCTTCGGATGATAATGAGTCAGCACATATTTCGTAAAACATTTACCAAAAGATCCTGTTCCTCCGGTAATCAGTATGGTCTTGTCATCCAATAACATAATTTAAATCTCCTTACTATTCGCTGTACATACGCTTATATTTTATCACATATCTGTGATAACTTCAAACACTAACTGGGCAGGACCCAGGTTCCAGTGAAGTATAGCAATTCAGCTATGATATTCATAAGCTGTCAAATCACAGATATTTATTAACATAATCCGTAACTGTTCAGTACCTTCACAGTTACGATGCAAAATCCATTTAAAATCAGCTTCGCTGATGGGATTTTGCACTATTGAATCATATTCGTACGGTCTCAGCAGCATGTGCTTCGACCTGTACTGAATAGTTACCATAATCCTTATTTATTTAACGGAACAGATTTCATAGATCGTCCACATATTCTTCCGGGCGACTTCTTCATATGAAATCTCCCCGGAAGCATCGGAGCCATCCGGGAATTCTGTCCCGAGAAGCCGCTGCAGCTCCTCCCCCTGATTTTCACAATCTGCCATATAAATAATGTATTTCTGAGACTCTGCGGCATTTCCATTCAGGAAGTTCTCACTGGTAAGAATCTCCCCCTCTCCCGAAATGGAGGCAAGGTAAATATTCTCATACTCACTCAGTTCATCCAACAGCCACCAGATATGCGTTTCGGAAGCTTCATTATACAGAACAATCACCGGCGTTGTTTCATTCCGGTGGACAAATTCCTGCACCCCTGCTTCCTCCGGATAAAGAAAAAATACTTTATTACCGGTCAGATTCAGTGCCGCCATCAAAACTACTACAAGCACCGCCTCTTTACCTGTGATTTTCTGCTTCTTACCCGGTGCATTCTGTTTCCTGATCTCTTCCTGCGGCAGATTTGGGGATGCCATCAATGCGATCCGTTCAGCAGCCTGTGCATTTCCCTGTTCCATTTCTTTCTGCACCATATACAGGCTATATACCAACAGGAGAACCAGGACTCCGTAGATCGGAAGTTCATAGCGGTTTGAAGTTTCTCCAAGCAGCAGTGCCGTCTTCGCAACCGTGAAAAAGTATCCTGCTGCGGTAAACAGTAAAAGTCCGACCGGCGGTGTCAGTATCCTCTCCCGCTTCTGTTCTCTGCCTGACCTTTTCGCCCTTTTCTGTAAAAACCGGTTGGTCACGGCAATCAGACAGATCAAAAGGAGCCAGATTGCCAGAAAACCGCCCATCATATATTTATCAAACAGTCCGGCAAAAAACTGTATTCGTTCCAGGGTATTGGAAGCATTGGTAAACTCGCCGACCGCCTCCGTTCCACGGTATCCCTTGAAAATATGGGAAAGTGCCGAAGGATAATAAACAAGCGCTGCGCCAAGGGCTGCTGCACACGTTCCAACATAAGCCACAAGGCTCTTCCATTTCCTTTCTTTCAAAAGATACAGGCAGAATCCGACTCCCAGGAAGAAATGAAAAATAATATAATAATACTGTGTCAGGAATCCGAGAAACACCGTAACAGCAAGCAGCAGATAAAACTTCCAGCTCTCCCTTTTCCGGACAAGGGCACGCAGATGCAGGCACAGGCATAACAGTACAAACACGGTCAGCCACTGGTACATCCGGATAAACATCACGCCCGAAATCACCGCAGCACCAAAGCCCCACATCGCACAGACAGTTCCGGCAAGGGCATATCCCCTTTTCCGGTAAGCCTGCTTCTGACTGTCTGAAAGCTCCGGCTGCCTGCTCATGGGATATACCGCTGTAAGATAACCGGCATAGGCAAGCAGGATAAAGGAAATCACAAACCCTGCAAGATTTACACTGATTCCCTGCCATTTGCTGAAAATCCCGGGTGTCAGGGAGCACACCGTATGAAGCAGATAATAATAAAGCGGAGGATGCACATCCCACGACTGCATCTGCTTCACCACCCCGTACCGGAACTGCTCTCCCGGCAGCACCACAAGTTCATTTCGAAAGCTTTCACCGGTTGTCCATTCCCTGTCATTTACGAAAAGACCCGCTGTCTTATTGGAGGAATAGTAGGAATACAGCTCATCCTCATGGAATCCGGCCTTGCGGCTTCCATAATAAAACAGCACAATGATCTGCAGACACAGAAGCAGTACCATTCCTATGAAAAAAATCTTTTTATTCTTTTTCTCCACGCAAGTTCTCCTCTTGAATCTTGTTTTTCCGTAATGCCCAATGCACCTTGCGTACCAGCTTCGGCGCCGTTCCGAGCAAAAGAAGATAGGTTTTATTCTTCTTTGTCAGGTAGGGATTCTTCCGGATCTCTTTTTTGTGCTTACGAAGATATTGCTTCACCTGCTGATAAAACTCATTGTCGGAATTCATCATCGTAACAGGAATATGCAGCATATAACCCAGCCGTTGAAACAGCCCGAACCGCATTGCTTCCTGTGTAAGAAGCGGGTACTGCTCCTCCACAATCTTCGAAACCCGGTCTGCATTCCTTACAATATCTGTAAACACGGGAGGGAAATAATTTTCATCATGCGTTCTGGAATTGCTCCCATAACGATAAAATACGTGATAATCCTGCTGCGGCAGTACGGCAATCCCGGATATCTCCGGCAGCATCTGCACCAACAGATAAAAGTCCTCGTTCAGCTCTCCTTCCGGGAACCTCCGGTTTTCAAACAGGGACCGGTGCGTCAGTCTTGTACAAAAGGAGCAGTCGCCACGATGAAGCAGCAGCTCCCTCATAATAAACTGACTATCCCGGATCTCCGCTTCCTCCGGTGGCTCACAGACATCCGGAAGCCGGTTCCCCCGCTCATCAATCTCATCCCGCGAGCATTGTACCATCAGCAGCTTCTCCTCTTGCGCTGCCGCTAAAAGCCGTTCATACATCTCCGGCTCAATATAATCATCACTGTCCACGAAACCCAGATACTCACCCTTTGCCTGTGCGATCCCTAAGTTTCTCGCAGAAGAAGATCCCCCGTTTTCCTTATGAAAAACACGGATCCGCTGATCCTCGAGTGCCATCTTTTCTGCCAGTGCACCGGTACGGTCTGTCGATCCGTCATCCACCAGAATAATATCCAGGTAAGGATAGGTCTGCTTCCGTATGGAATCCACACATCTTGGCAGATAGTCAAATATATTATAAACCGGCACAATCACACTGATTATTATCGGTTGATCCATCTCAAAATCCTTTCTACTAAATTGTATCTTATTAAGGCTCTTACTATCACTTGGCTTCTTTATTTCCTGAATCACTCATCACAAGCAGGCATCATATAGCTTTATTTGCAGCCATTACGTTACGCTCTGCTTAATGGCCCTTCTTTCGCAGGAACCAGTTTACCGCTTTTCTGCACTTCCTTAATCACGCGCAGCAGCTCTAAGGCTGCATGCTCCGCATTCCAACAGGTCGTAATGGTTTCATTCGCCGCCTTTGCCATACGCAGTCGCAGTTCAGGATTCTTCACAAGCTCTGTTACTTCCTGCAGCAGCTCCTTATAATCCTTCTTAAAAACAAATCCATTCTCACCATTTTTAATTAAGTAAGGCACAGCCCCCGCCTGTTCACAGGCCACAACTGCACAACCACTGTTCATTGCTTCATTCACCACGGCTCCCCAGCCCTCCAGATGGTTACTTGGGAACACCATAATGTGACTCTGTTCCATCCGGTCACGCACGGCTGCCGGAGACTGGAAGCCATAGAAAATAACCTCCTTCTCAACCTGCAGGTCCTTTGCCATCTGCCGCAGTTCCTCCTCCATCTGACCGCTTCCAGCCATATGAATCCGGATCGGCGGAAATGCTGCTTCTGTATCCTCCTTACTCTGACCCTCTTCCCACAGCTTCTTAAGATCCGCTGCCAGACGGATCATGTATTCCGGATGCTTTAAAGGAATAAACCGTCCTGCGAAAATAATGTCGATCCCGTCTTTTCTCTTTTTCTCCCAGAGGGCATCCCCTTCATAGGTACGAAGCTCCGGAAAATATCCGAATTTCAGCTTTTTCCCCGGATAGGCATGGATCAGCCTGAAGTCCGATGCCACATAAGCCCCGGCACATAGCAGATAGGCCGGGGCGTTCCGGTATCGGATATGCTCTTTGTATTTATGATATAACCCTTTCGGTGAAATGGCTTTCCACTGTCCCTCACGGTAAATCCGCTCGGTAACACGAAAGGTCAGCTTCCCGGCATTCAGTCTCTGCTCAATCAGATCCTCTCTGCCGCTCCATCCGGCAAGCACACAGTCGCTTTCCATGATTTTACGGATACAGAAATCCTCTTCCTCATAGAGGCAGTGCACATAAGGAAGCTTCTCCTCTCCTGACGACCAGCCCATGTTACGGCGTTCCTCTTCCATCGGCTCCGTCTGGATAAAGCAGTAGTCCTCCCCTGTCTGCGCATACATCGCATTGGAAAAGGGAATCTGATGGTGATTGATATAATTTGAAACAAACGTTATGGTCATTGCAAAATCTCCCGGTATATTTCCAGTAACCGCTCATAATTCTTATTGCCATCATGGATATGGGAAGCCCGGATCCGTTCATGCGCCGACAATTCCTTTGCCAACACCTGATCCGACCAGATCCGGTCAATGGAATCGGCCAGATCCTCAACGTCCTCATTATGAAACAGAAGTCCTGTCACTCCATCCTCTACCATGCTTGGAATTCCTCCTGTCCGCGATGCCACCACCGGCACACCCAGAAGCATGGCTTCCCCAATGGTATTGGGGGAATTTTCCATTACCGACGGACACACAAAAATGCTCGAACGCAGAAACTGTGCCTTCATCTCTTCGGCAGACAGCCTGCCAAGCACAATGACCCGATCCTGCAGCTCATATAAGCGGATCAGTACAAGCAGATATTTTCCATATGCGGAAAGCCTGCATCTATCCTTCGCCGTTTCATGGGAAATAATGCTGTTTCCGGCAACATAAAGCTTCAGATCCGGATAATTTTCCTTCAGTCTTCCCATCGCTTCAAGCAGAAAATGCATTCCTTTAAGCGGATAATCACCCTGTCCCAAAAAAATGCTGTGGCATTCGGTCTGCTCCGGCTTCCATCTACCCTCATAAAACTCCTGACGCATGGTTTCATTCATCAGATAATAATTGGCCCGTGGATTGATCTTCGCAGTCTCCGCGCGGTCAAACTCGGTTCTGCCTGTAATATGATCGGTAAGAAGAAGCGCCTGCCGCTCATTCTCGGCACGCTGATAAAACTTATTCTGCTGCTGACGCATGGAATCCTGCCTTACTACATCCCGGAAGGATGCCTGCTTAAACACATTCTCCGGAAGTCCTGCACGATATGTCTTTGCAATCTCTCCGCACAACCCCTGAATACCGATCAGTGTCTTCTGTGGATTGTGAAAGGCCCGTACTGCCGCCAGACAATGCGGAAACTCGGTTCCGAAAATATGAATCATATCCGGTTTCACATCCTTCAGGATTCCCCGAATCCGTGCTTCCAGCTCCTGATCATAATTTTCAGGCTTTAATAAGTCTTCCTCAAAGGCATAGCACGGTCTCCCGGATCCCTTAATCTTCAAAAAACCGGCACCGTTTCCTCTTTTCCCGTTTCTTCTGCTCTCTGCGTTTTTTTCTGCTTCTGCTACATCACAGTTAAAAATACCCGTTACCGGAACCTTGTCAATGTCCTCCTTCCGCATCGGAAAGCAGACCGTAATTTCAAATGGAGCCTCCCCCTTCAATGTCTTTTCATAAATTCCGGATAACCATCCCTCCCGGTTCGAATAGGGCATCCCCAGTTCCCTTGCAATCGCCGGAAGCATGATGTTACAAATCCATAAGACCTTCTTCATCTTCCAGTCCCCCCTTTTCCTGATACTTCATATCACCTATTGACCTGCTCTGTACTTCCTGCCCGTTCCCTGTCACACTCATCTCCGGTAAAGCGCAGCTTTCAGCCGGTTATAAAGTGCTGCCGTCTTTTCATTCTTCGATATCCGGGTACGGAGAGGCGCAAGCGTCAGGCATAAAATCAGCCGGTAGGTAAACCTCTGTCCGAAGGACATATATTTCTGTACTATTTTCCTGTGTTCCTCTTTCGATACAGCAAGATTCTTCTTTGTTTCCGAGAATCCCCCACCTTCATAATCCGCCACCGTAATCCCGGTATAAAACGGATTCGCCTTTGCTTCAAAAAAGCACCACAGAAACTGCTCATAGTCTGCCCGCACCCGGTATTCCAATTGGAACGGATGTCTTAAAAGCAGCTCCCGTTCATAAAAACATGCCTGATGACATGGCACATTCCGGTAGCATCCAAATGCATTAAGCTTCGGATTTGAAGAAACAAGCTGCCCTGTCACACGCTCATACACATTTCCATAGTAAATTGCAGAGCGCTCTGCGCCCGTCTGTTCCTGCCCGACAATCCGGTCATGCATGTCTGCAAGCACCTGTTCGTCCATAAACCAGTCCCCGCAATTCAGGAAAAAGACAAAACGTCCCTTTGCTTCTTCTACTGCCTGGTTCATGGCATCATAGATTCCCCGGTCAGGCTTCGTCACAACATGTAACCCAGGCTGCTCCGGATCCAGCTTCTGTAATGAGCCATCTGTTGATCCGCCATCCTTTAAAACAATTTCATAATCCCGGAATTCCTGCTTCTGAATACTCTGCAGGGTTTGCAGCAGCTTTTCGCCGGGATTTAAACACACAACAATAATCGTAAAAAACGGTGTCATTTCACACCTCCTGAACCTATACTATCATTTTGGCATAGTGAAGCTATGTAACTGTTCAGCCATGCCATTCCTAAGCACTATGTGACATCTGACAGAATCGGCACCATTTCATGAAACAGGAAGGTCTGGTATGGCAGAATGCGAAGCCCGTTTTCTCCTGCCTTCATCAGAATAAACACTGCAAAATACACAATTCCTGCCAGAATCACACCCGCGCGGCACAGCTTCCTGAGCTTTTCATTCTCAATTCCATTCACCAGTGCAGGCAGAAAGAAAATGTGGGTAATTGTCAGATAATACCCGATTCTTGAAATAATCGGCAAAAACGAGCAGCACACATACATTGCCAGTGCGCCCAGATTACAGTAAAAGTAAAAGCGGTTCCTTATATTCTCCTTTACACATTTCTTATAGCAAAGAAGCGCCAGAACAAGCACGGCTGCACAGCGCAGAATATTAATCATGCTGGTTCCGCCCTCTAAATATTCGGTATCCTCATAGGTCGGATACAGGAATACGACAAGCTTTAAATAAAAATCCTGCAGAAAGAAAAAGGTCGAACAGAACAGCGCCGCAAGGATCAGCTGCCACTTTTTCCAGCAACGGGAAGCAAGAAAATAGAGCGGAAGCACAACGAGCAGTGACTTATGCATCGTCGCCCCCAGCAGAATGAGCAGAATAAACTTTCCCCACTCCTTCCGGAGCACATAGGGAATGGCAAAGAGTGCAATCGCAAGTGCCAGATAGTACCGCACGGTGTTAAAGGTCTGGAAATAATATCCCAACGCCATAAACAGGAAAAAGCTGAACGGGAACGAATCCGCCTGCTGATAAATCGCTTTTAAAAACAGGTAAATGGTCGCAAATGCAAACACGGCAAAGACGAGCAGATAATTCTCAAATCCGCTGATTCCGTACAGAATTTTTACTACCCAGTTAAAACCGAATTCCGTAGGAACCACAGCATCACACCGGATCAGATGCATAAATTCCACATATTTTGCGTAATCATTTCCCACATTCAGACGAAGTGCAGACACCAGAAATAAAAGCAGAAAAACAGATACCAGACAAAGCCTGTTCAGTACCTGTTGACGTGTATATAGAAATCCTTTGTTTTCATAATGATTATCGACCGGCAGTGTAAGTCCTACCGCCAGCACCGCTACCAAACTATATAAAATCATAAGCGTCCTCTCCGCCTATCGCAGCTTTCCTTCCCGGATTCCCTGCTTCATCAGTCCGTAAGCCGTCCGGAAATTTATTGTGGTAAGCATTTCTTTCCGGTTGCTCCATAAAAAACGGATAGAAAACGGCTTCGCCATACATCCGTAAAGATCATGATATAATACCCCTCTGTCAAGGAAAAACTTCTCATGGTATCCAGAAAACCAGGTTGACTGCCGGTACACCTCTTTTCCCAGTAATGCCGTATCTGCATAAATCCGCAGTCCCTTTTTCAGGCAGTCATGCAAAAACAGACTGTCCTCCCCGTTGCTGTATTTCGCTCCACCGCCATATAGCAGGGAATAGGTTACATTCGCTTTTAAAATTGCATCCCGCCGTACAGCAATCGCATACGCCGGATATCTGCCATAATTATACCAGTGAACCCAATGCCCGGTTTCGTTATAATACGTTCTTCGCCGTTCATCTACCTCAAAATTAAAGGTGATGACCTGTGCCTGCGGATGCTGCTCAAATGCCTGAAGTACTTTCTGTTCATAATCATCCTGATATATGAGGTCTTCATCCGAAAACAGGAAAATATCTCCATCGGCACGCATCAGTGCCGTATTACGGCTCAGTCCCACACCCCTCTCTGCCATCGACAGGCATCGGATGGTATGCTCCCTGTATTCATATTCCTGATAGCCAAACCGGTCACACTGATTCACAATCCATGCATCCGTCCGGACATTCATGCGTTCTGCCAGTGTCGTAACCTCTTCCTTCACGGCCGATACCAGTAATTGAAGCTTCATAACTTATCCTGCTTTCCGTGTTTATCCGTAACGGCTCAAAAGCTATGCAAAATACCGGTTCAGGTACTCTTCATCAGCTTCCGTCACTATAATACCGTAGACGTTGCAGTCCTGATTCTTTAAGAAGCTCAGCATTCTCTCGGTCTTACGGCTTACATCATTTCCAAACGGGATCAGTAGAATCACACCGCCATTTTTACGAATGGCTGCACACTGCTCTTCTCCCATGTCACTTTCATTAAATACGGTAATCTTCCATTCCTTAGGCTCCGGAAGAATGTCTTCATCCTCCTCGTCCTCATCCTCCTTGCGGACATGCCATACCAGTTCGCCACCGATATCCTTATCACCGCCGAGGGTTCCGCCCTCTTCCCAGTTTAAGAGCTTATCCATATCAGCCTGACGCAGCTCTCCGTGATTGTCCATATCCAGAAGCAGCATGTCCCTGGAATCTCCCATCACATACAGAAGATCGGCCTTCAATTCCCTGACAAATGGCTGAAGCCCCTTCTGGTTCCGTGTCATAATGCCAAGTGCCTTATAGGGATATCTGCGTTCCACATCAGCCTGCACATATACCCCGTCATCTAACACATACATAAATCCAAAAACAAAGAAACTGACAAGACCAAACAGGACCGCTCCTGCAATCAGGGCTTTCGTGGTATCATCGCTCCAGTAAATACGCTTCGGCATATCGGACCGGATCGTCACGATCTTGCGAAGCTCCTCACTCTGCCTGGCATAATCCGCAAGCCCCTCTTCCACAGCTGCCTGGATCTCGCGCACCATCTTCTCACTGTCACCTTTTACGGTTATGGTAAGCAGACGGATATCAGACAAAATCTCGGCTGAGGTCGCATCTTTGACTTCTTCCTCCTCATATCCTGTAAGGTGGTTCATAATCGCAATCAGAATGGGATCGGTATCCAGCAGTTCATTCCAGGTGTAGCCATTATAATACTGATATACATCCCCGTTTTCATCCTGGTTAAAGGTGATGTACAGCTTGGAAACACTTTCATATTCCACCGGCATCTTCATGGTCCGGATCATCCGGTACGAGATCGCACCGATCATTCCTCCCACAAGGATCAGCAGTAAAATAATCCATATTTTTTTCTGAAAATACAGGGTGAAGCGTTTCAGATCCATTCCCCGGTTCTTATAATCTTCATTCATGTGCGTTCACTTTCCTTTATTTGCGGTCTTCCCCATTCTTCATGGCTGTTGTCTGATTGCTGTCAACCCCTTCGGTACTTTCCGGTTTAATCAGAATCTTCAGTGTTAACAGCATGAGCTTTAAGTCCAGCCATAGGGAATAATTCTCAATATAAGACAGATCCAGCTTCAGCTTGTCATACGGCGTTGTATTATATTTGCCATAGACCTGCGCATATCCGGCAAGTCCGGCTTTCACCTTCATACGGAATACGAATTCCGGCATCTGTTCCACATACTGTGCAATGATCTCCGGACGTTCGGGACGCGGTCCGATAAAGGACATATCTCCAATCAGAATATTAAACAGCTGCGGAAGCTCGTCGATCCGCACCATACGGATAAACTTACCGATTGGCGTAATCCGGCTGTCATTCCTCGAAGCAAGTCTTGCCACGCCATCCTTTTCTGCATCCACCTTCATGCTGCGGAACTTCATGATCCTGAATTCCCTGCCGCCACAGGTACACCTGGTCTGCTTATACAGAATGGGGCCCCCATCGTAACACTTGATACAGATAGCCGTAATGAGCATAATCGGTGACGTAAGAATCGTCAGTACCAGCGAAAGAACAAGGTCGATCATCCTTTTTGCCATGCGCTGCTCAACGGTAAGTGCATATTCTCTCGTCAGGAAAATCGGTGTATCAAACAGATGGAGCTGATCGGCTCCGGCAATCAGTACATCCGGAATCTTCGGCATCATATAAACACGAACAGACCGGCTGTAACAGTATTTCAACAGCTTATTCCGGTCTTCAGTGGAAATATCCCATAATACAACGGCGTGAAACCCGGAATCAATCTCTTCCTGGATCTTCCAGATTCCTTCTTTAATGTTCACACATTTCGTAATGCGGTACTTGTCCTTGCGGGACTCAAATTTCCGTAAAATATCTTCAATACTGCGGTGTCCGTGTACAAGCAGCATTTCTCTCGGTGGAAATACCCTGCGGTAAACCCGGTTACAGAACGCCGTCCAGATTCCCGAAATCAGGAGCTGTAAAACCAGTGCCTGTGCAAAGTATACGACCGGCACAAGGCGGTTGCTCATCAGGGAAATCTGAAAATAAGTAATCACATCCACAATACACAGGGACACCAGCTGGGAAAGAAATACATCCCCCGGCTTCAGATAACCGATTTTCAGTCCGCCATACGTGCTTGTAAAGAAAAACAGCAGTACAAAATAAATGGCAATAATCAATAAATGTCCCTTGAAGAAGAATTTCAGCCCCAGATTAAAACGGTTTACTATCGGGTAATAATTCCGGAACCAGATATAAGCATAAACTGCTGTTTCAAGCAGAAGGCCGGCAAGGCTCAGCCACAATACACATACCCGCTTCAGAGATTCCAAACGTCTCACGTCGCACCTCACAATTTTATAATGGTGGAATAACTATTCATAAAGCAATTTTACACAGCTCTGAAAGTTACAGGTCTTCCTTAATCAGATAAATCGGCCTGCGTTTTACCTCCAGATAGGTCTTGGCAAGATACTGTCCAAGAATGCCCATACAGAAGAACTGCACGCCACTGATCAGCAGGATAATACATACAAGGGAGGGCCAGCCGGAGGTCTTATCCCCAAAAATCATGGCTCTTACCCAGATGAAAATCAGAAAAACAAATGCCAGGACACAGAACAGACCCCCCATCAGCGCGGCAAGGGCCAGCGGAGCAGTTGAAAACGACGTAATTCCTTCAATGGAATACACAAACAGCTTCCAGAAGGACCACTTGGTTTCCCCCTTCTTACGTTCGATATTCTCGTATTCCAGCCACTTGGTCTCATAGCCCACCCAGCCGTATATTCCCTTGGTAAAACGGTTATATTCCGGCATGGCCAGCATGGCGTCCACCACCTGCCTTGTCATAAGACGGTAATCCCTTGCCCCCTCCATGATCTCTGTCTTGGAGATCCTGCGCATGATCTTATAAAACATCCTGGCAAAGAAGGATCTGATCGGTGGTTCTCCCTTTCTGCTTACTCTTCTGGTTGCCACAGAATCATATCCCTGCTCCAGATAACCAAACATTTCCGGCAAAAGAGAAGGGGGATCCTGAAGATCTGCGTCCAGAAAGACCACATAATCCCCGTTTGCCTTTTCCAGGCCGGCATAAATTGCAGCTTCCTTTCCGAAATTTCTGGAAAAAGAAATCCCCCGCACCTGTTTATCCTGTGCCGCCGCCTCTTTTACCCGGTTCCAGGTTTCGTCCCTAGAGCCATCATTGACGAAGATCAGCTCATATGAAATTTGCTCTTTTTGTAAGATACCGGCGATCGTCTTTGCCGTGATCGGTATCATCGCTTCCTCGTTAAAGGCTGGAATAATAACTGACAGCATTATTTCTCCACTCCTGTTCCTTTGTTTTCTATGCTCTAACCGATGACGATCTCATCATCCTCGGCATCTCCCACGCATACTTCAATGCAGCGTAA
>OQVP01000685.1_pt1 | contig 12884 bp, 8 predicted proteins | sample 1691541 | NCBI WGS metagenome assembly OQVP01 (sample SAMN03418258, study PRJEB22391) | human gut metagenome | biome: human-gut; feature: organic feature; material: feces | host: Homo sapiens | place: Tanzania | collected 2013-01 | reverse complement strand
GATACCGGCTGTAAATACAATAGCGTCACAACCGCCGAGTGCAACATAGTAAGAACCGATTGTCTTTGCAATCTGATAATAAAGCATCTCGTGTGCGAGGTGTGCTCTGTGGTTGCCCTGCTGTTCTGCAGCGCAAACATCACGGTCATCGGAAGATACACCCGATACACCCAAAAGACCTGATTCCTTATTAAGAATCTTAAGCATTTCTTCTGCAGAAACATTCTCTTTTTCTGCAATAAATGTAATTACGGATGGGTCAAGAGAACCTGAACGAGTACCCATCATAAAGCCTCCGAGCGGAGTAAGACCCATTGATGTATCAATTACCTTGCCGCCCTTGATAGCTGTGATTGATGAACCGTTGCCGATGTGACAAGTAATGATTTTTGTATCTTCAATATTCTTGCCCATAAGTTCAGCCATTTTCTGTGATACATAACGGTGAGAATGTTTCTGCAGAAGAAATGCTTAAGATTCTTAATGAAGCCGTAACGGCGGATACCGTACTTTTCATAGTATTTATATGGAATAGCAAACATATAAGCCTTTTCCGGCATTGTCTGATGGAAAGCGGTATCAAATACTACAACCTGAGGAACATCTTTGCCGAATACCTTTGTACAAGCATTGATACCCTGAATGTGAGCGGGGTTGTGGAGAGGAGCAAGAGGAGCAAGCTCTTCAATCTTCTTGATAACATCGTCTGTTACGAGAACCGACTTATTAAAATAGCTACCGCCCTGCACTACTCTGTGACCGATTGCGCTAACCTCTGACAAATCCTTGATTGCACCATACTGCGGATCAAGAAGTGCGTCCTTAACAGCCTCAAAAGCCTGTGTATGATTAACCATCTCTGTTTTGCGTTCAATTTTTGTGCCGTCAGGAGCTTTAAAACCGATAAATGCACCCTCCTGACCGATTCTTTCACAGTTTCCTTTTGCAAGTACCTTTTCGCTGTCCATATCAATAAGCTGATATTTAAGTGATGAGCTGCCTGCGTTAATAACGAGAACCTTCATTATTATTCATCCTTTCAACTATATTAGTTGTCCTAAAGCGATTTTTGATATATAATATATCTGAGGACAATTAAAAGTCACTCTGTGAGTGTTACACTATAATGATAAAACTTTTTATAATAGTTTTCAAGTGATTTTTTAATATCTGACAATAATTTTTTGCTTTTTCGAGGTAATGATATGGCAATCGGCATAATTTGCGAATTTAACCCTTTTCATAACGGACATAAATATTTAATACAAAAGGCAAAAAGCCTTGTAAACGAGCCTGTTGCGGTTGTAATGAGCACAAGTTTTACACAGCGTGGCGAAATCGCAATTACAGACAAATTCACAAGGGCAAAGTCTGCCCTGCTAGGCGGCGCTGACCTTGTAATAGAACTGCCTGTCGCCTATGCCGTATCAAATGCCGAAGTATTTGCAAAAAGCGGAGTTAAAATTCTCTCATCTTTCTCACGACTCACGCATCTTGCATTCGGTTGTGAAAACAGTAATATTGAACTTTTAAAACAGACAGCCGACGCACATAAAAATACTGCCGTACAATCGCTTGTGGCAAAGGAAATGCAAAACGGTTCGTATTATCCGAAAGCAATTGAATCTGCCGTGCGTGCAATATACGGCGATAAAACAGCTGAAATCCTTGCCACACCAAACAATGTGCTTGCCGTTGAATATCTTAAAGCATTGCCAAGCAACATATCACCACTGCCAATCCGTCGTGAGGGAGTTGAACACGACAGCGAAAACACTGAAAACGGTTTTGCCTCCGCATCATATATAAGAGAACAATTAAAGCAAGGCAAAAATATTGCGGAGTTTGCTCCTTTTGAACCGACAGAGCTTGCTCTGCCCGATAATTTGGAAACCGCCTTGCTGTATAAATTGCGCTCCATGTCTGTTCATCAGCTTGCCGATTTACCCGATGTAACCGAAGGACTTGAAAACAGAATTTACACGGCAGTGCACGAATATAATTCTGTTAATGAAATATTGTTTGCCATAAAATCAAAGCGTTACACACTTGCAAGACTACGCAGAATTTTAATATGCGCACTTTTGAATATAACAAAAGAAATTCAAAACACCGAACCGTGCTATGCAAGAGTGCTCGGCTTTACAAATGACGGTGCAAAAATCCTGAAAAGCTGTACTCTCCCCGTTATAACCTCTGTAAAAAAAGGTTTGTCACTCGGAGGCAATACAGAAAAATTACTTAAAACAGAAATTTTCGCAACAGATGTTTTTTCACTCGCTGTAAATCCGCCTAAAAAGTGCGGAGCAGACTTCACAACGCCGATAATAAAAATATAAAATCAGTTACCGCAAAATAAATATCTGCTACAACTTGCAAATATTTTATTTTGGAGTAATATATATGTATGCAGTTAGTTTTGACTAACCTATATGCTGAAAAGAGGTAATTCTATGACAAAGGAAAAATCAATTATAATGCTCTTATCGGTATTTTAGGTTGCATATGTTTCGGATGCGGCGACAGCCTTTTATAAAAGAAATGATTAACTTTTCATTATATATCGAATGGCTTTCTTGTTGCTATCGCATTTTTACAGGCTAATGCCGTTGCGTTCAAGCCGCCAAACAGCATGTTTGGCTATCGTTAGATTGCGTAAACGGAAAGTATTTGTGGGCTTTGCCCACACCCACGACCTTTGAAAAGGTCGAACAAACTTTTATAATTGTTTGGTAAATCATTTCGCTAAACAATAATTATCTAAATGAATATTATTTTCAAAACTGAAAATAATAATATCGGTGATGAAAAATGTATAAAGATATGCCGTTAGGCTTTGTAAATGCACTTGCAAAAAATGAAAGTGCAATGCAAAAATTTGCTCAAATGGAAAAAGACGAAAAAGAAATCGTGCTTGAAAAAGCGCACAATGTTTCATCCAAACAGGAAATGCAAAACCTCATCAACAGCATAGGCTCATAACTAAAGACGGTCTTTCGACCGCCTTTTTTCTTTAAAATAATTTACAAATTTGAACTATTATCAAAGCGTTTTCGTAAAAGTTTTAAAGCCTTGGTTTCAATTCTGCTTACATACGAACGGGAAATATTCAGTTTCTGTGCAATCTTTTTCTGCGTAAGCGGCTCGCTCCCGTCAAGTCCGTAGCGCATAACAATTATCATTTTTTCTCTTGGTGAAAGTTCTTCGTTAATAAACTGACCGAGCTTTTTACTGTTGAGTTGAAAATCAATCTGCTCAAGTATATTGTCATCAACCGCCATTATATCAAGCAAAGTCAGCGGATTTCCGTCCTTATCGCTGTCAATCGCTTCGTTGAGTGAAATATCCTGCGCCGTCTTTTTAGCATTACGGAAATGCATTAATATTTCATTCTCGATACATCGTGACGCATAACTTGAAAGCTTAATTTTTTTGCTTATGTCATAGGTATTTATCGCTTTTATAAGTCCGATAGTGCCGATTGACACAAGATCATCTTGTTCACTCTGATTGCCGTAATATTTTTTTATAATGTGTGCCACAAGCCTTAAATTATGTTCAACAAGAATATTTCTCGCCTCTATATCCCCTTTTGCACTCCGCACAAGATACTCGTGCTCCTCTTTTTCGGAAAGAGGTTTTGGAAAAGAGCCGTTTCCGCAGATATGAAGAATAAAAAAGCAAAGGTACTGCCCCAGAAAATTAATTAATTCAATCAAAAAATCACCCCTGACAATGCTTATAATCGGATTTATGCCTAATTATAAGTATTCAGTCAGGAGTGAGATTTTGCTTGTACCCACCTAAATATCGTAAGAAATAATTTTTTTATTCTTAATTACAATTTCTTTGTTGCAAATTTCTTTTGCCGCCATTTTATGAGAAATCAAAATACAAGTTTTATCTTTGAGTGTTTTAAGATTTTTAAGCAGTTGAACTTCTGTTTCGGCGTCAAGTGCCGAGGTTGCCTCATCAAAAATAATAATCGGAGAATTACAGTAAACCGCTCTCGCAATCGCAATTCTTTGTATCTGACCCTCCGACAAGCCCTTTCCGTTCTCACCCACGACAGTATCAAGCCCATTTGGCAATCTGCTGATAAAATCATAAGCGCAGGCAATTTTCGCAGACTCAATAATTCTTTCGTCATCGGGATTATTCGACACAAATGCAATGTTATCTCTGATTGTACCCGAAAGCAGAAAATTACCTTGCGGTACATACGAAAACATACATCTTATATTTTTATCAACAAACACATTTTCTCCGTTTGAAAGTGAAAGATAAATCTCGCCTTTATCGGGTGAAATTACATTAAGCAAAAGCTTTGTAAGCGTACTTTTGCCTATTCCCGAAATTCCCGCAAGCAATGCAAAATCACCTTTTTTTAGCACAAGACTTGTATTTTCAAGCACATTTTCCCTGCCGTAGCTGAAAGTAATATTATCAAAAACTATTTTTTCTGTCTTATCATACAGCTTTTCGGTATCGATTGCAGAATTATTTACCACATCTTCATTATCGAGATTTTCAATATCCATAAGGCGCTCCGCACTTGCAAGAGCAGAGTAGTATGACGGCAAAATACTGCTGATACCACGAACAGGGCCTTGAATTTGCGACACAAGCGCAAGCATAGAAGTCAATACACCGTATGTAATGGTATGGTCGCTGATTGCAAAAGCACCCCAAATTAAAGCATACATATATCCGAGGGCAAATATAAAAGAAAATCCGGTTGTGGCAACTATAGAGATATAATTTCTTATTCGTTTTATTTTAAAATTATTCTGTTGCAAATTCATAGCATTTTCAGACACCTTATTTTCAGCGCCAAAAACTTTTACCACAAGCAGACTTGAAAAAATCTCCTGAAAAAACGACCTTGTCTTACCGTCAGATTCCTGTACCGCCTTATGCAATGTTTTCATTTTTGACTTAAAAAGCAGCACAACAACAAACATCAGCGCACCGCCGAAAACAAAAACAAGGCTGAAAGTTTTATCAATAGCAAACAGTACAACAAAAACACCAACCAATTTTACGATAAAATACACCATATTCGGCACTATAGAAATAATTGAACTGACTAAAACCGACACATCGCTTGTTATTCTGTTAAGTAGTTCGCCGGTGTGTATGCTTGAAATCTCATTATATTTTTTTCTGATAATATTATCGAAAATATCTTGTTTTATAGAAATTTCAAGTTTTGACGATACATTGAAAGTCAGCACCTTACTTATAATTCTTATGACAAGCTGTGCGATCGTAAGTGAAATAAGTATAATTGCGAAATACACAATTCCGCCGACATCAGAGTTAACCGCCGAATCCACAATACCCCTCGACAAAGTAGCGACCGCAACACCGAGATATGCCATTCCGCCGAAAATAACAGACATAATTATAATACCGAAAACCTGTGGTCTGGCTTTTTTTACTATCCACTTATTGGTTTCGGAATCAAGTATTTTTTTCAGCTTTTCCATAGCTATCTCCTGTCAGTTAAAAATTTTTCGCAAATTTCCGCCGATTCAATATTCATATTGCATTTTAGCAAATAGAAATAATTTTCCTTAATCAACTTATCAGCCGTATTTAACATATATCCCGCATATTCATCATCAAGAGAAAATTTAATCGTATTTTTATATATTCTTGAAAAAATACTGTTTTTGTCAAGGACTTCAATACTGTTCTCCTCTGCCCTTTCAAGAAAAATAATGCCGCCGAGTTTTGCACGGATATTTTTATTTATGCCCGTTCCACCGTCAAAAGGCGAACCGTATACATACCAATCATTGTCAATAAATCTGATAATCGGTTTATCATCATTGATTATCTGTACATTTTCAGCGCCGAATTTTTTTATCCACAGTTTTGTGTGCGTTGACTTGCCCACTCCCGAATCGGCAGAAAATAGATACGCTTTGCCTTTATAAAGGATTGCAGACGAATGGAGAAATATTGCATTATATTTCAGAACTTTTTTATTGAAAACATCTGACATAAAAATACATTCCAATTCACCGATAGAAAAGAGCATATTCTCGTTGTATTTTTCACGCAGAAAATCTTCTTTAACTGCAAGTTTAATTTGAGCAGGTTCGTTGCCCGAATACTCATAATTCTTTGCATTTTTTTCAAATGTCGGAAATTTAGGTCTTATATCGCTTATAATATCAGCAATTTTGTAAATCGGCATAACATCACCAAATTTTATTATATAACAAAATCTAAAAATAAGCAAGAAAAAGCACAGATGTTGCCACCTGTGCTTAAGTTTAATAATTTAGTTTTGACCGTGAGCGATAAATGTCTGAATTGCTGTAGCATCAATTACATCAATAATTCTGTCCTTGTTAAAGTCGGCAGCCTTAACAGCGTCATCCGTTAATACAGACTCACCTGCAATGTAACGCTGAAGAAGTGTTACATCATTAACATCTATCTTGCCGTCAAGATTAACATCACCGTACAAAGTTTTTTCGTCAAGAGCAACAAAGTTAATTCCGTTTTCTTCTGCATAAGTTTGAGCATAAGAATTTGTATAACCGTAAATTGTAAGTTTATCGCAATTCAAAAATGCTTTGGCAGAAATATTTTTAACTGTTTTCGGAATAACGACTTTTTCAAGTGAGGTACAGCCTGCAAATGAAAAATCCGAAATTGTACCGACAGAATTAGGAACGGTAAACTCTGTTAAAGAAGTGCAGTTCTGAAAAACCTGTCCGTTAATTACAGAAATATTAGAACTGATGTTAATGTCAGTCAAAGAAGTACAACCCATAAATGAACCGAAACCGATTTTATCAAGTGTACTCGGAATATTGACTGATTTTAAAGATGTACAGCCCGCAAACGAAAACTCACCTATAGCGTCGATTGCCTTAGCGTTTGCAAATGATACAGATTCAATATCTTTATTATTCATAAAAGCAGAATCGGCAATTTCCAATACGGTAAAGGAAGAAAGTTTGTTTGGAACTGACACATTTTTATCAGTGCCTGTATATCCGTAAATTCTACAATTGAAATCGCTTGTCGGCAAATATTTAAAACCGTTTTCTTCAAAAAAAGTTGCAGCATTTGCAGATACAACAGCAGACATTGTGAATATTAATACAAGCATAACACTTGCAATTCTTACGAATTTTTTAGTTTTCATAACAAATTACCATTCTACATCAGCACCATCAGTAGCAATAACATCAGGGTTGCTCTGTTTAATTCTTTGCAATTCAACATCATCATTCTCACTGTCAGCGAGAATATTCTCAAATGAGAATTTAGTTACTTCAACTTCAGGTGAAGAATAAACCTTTTTGTTTTTCATTCAAATACCTCCATAAGTATTTTAACGGCAAGGCAGATTTTACTCTGCCCTGCCAAAAATTCAAATCATCAAACTGTGGCGTCAGGACCTAAGTTGATGTTTGCTAAGTCAGAAGTAATATATGTAAGGTTACCGATATCATACATATTCATATATACAGGGTCGCTCAAGTAAATATCGTCTGACTGTGTATCGTAAATGTATGAGTAAACCTTCATAACATTTTGTTGTGATGTTTCACTGTTCTTGAATCTTAAATAATACTCAATTCTGTTCTTTACAGAAATATTAGTGTTATTAATCTCATATCTGTAAACATTTTTCTCGGCACCGTCCATTGTGTACTTGCCTACCTTACCGTTAGCAGTTGCAGTCTTTACCAATATGTCAATAGCTTCAGTATCAGAATCTGTTACATAAGAATCGAGAGGTTTAACATCATCATATCTTGCAACAACTTCAAAAGCAATACCAACCTTGATATTAGCATTATTCTTGATGAGTTCCTGATCCTTATCAAAGCTGAGAGCAAAGTCTGTGTAGAGGTAATCGGTCTTTGAACCGTCTACATTAAGACTACCGTCACCCTTGACACCGTTAGCATTTGTCCACTGGTTTCTGGTGTATTCAAGAAGTCTGATGCTTGCCTGCGACTCTTTGATATCATTCTTTGCAAATCTGCCTGCATAAACAGGAACTATATAATAATTCTGATAGCTGATGTAGTTATATTCCTTAGAATATGACTTAGAAATAAGATTCTTATAACCGTCAAGTTGTGTAAGAGCAGTTAATCTCTTTGACATATCCGGATCAGGATTACCTAACATATAAGCTTTTACTGCGTCGCTGTACTTTTTAGCCTCATCTATGTTATCAAAGATAGCCCAGAAGCTGAATTCATATTCAGTAGTGCCGGAATAATTGAATTTTTCAGGGAAATCATTTGTACCTGTCTTGTAGAGATAATCACCGTTCGACGACTTAGCTAATTCGCCATACTTAACAATAGCAGGCTGTGTCCATTGACCAGCAACTGTCAAAGCAGAAATATTAAGATCATCAGTGCGTGTATTAGCCGATACTGTTGCAGTATAACCGTCAATAATCGCATTATCCATATTCCACGTAATTTCTTCTCTGTAGTTAGAAACAAACGGAGCTTTCCTTATGATGAATGCTTTGCTAAGCTGTTCTTTATTTGTAAGACCGGCAGCTACATTCTCAGCCCACATTTCCTCTAACTCAATACCTGATACTTTATCCTTAATAACATAACTCTGTTCACCGTTAAGTCTTGTTTTATAAGTGTAAGTAATCGTGTATTCGAGTGGATTTGATGTGATATTTGAATAGAACGGAATGTTTGACTTTTTAAGTTTGTAAACAACACTGCCATCGGCGTTTTTGATTTCTTCAAACAATGAGCTAATTGCACGCTCTACACTGTAAGTTTGCTCACCTGTACCTGTAAACTCTTTATTATAACGTACAGGTTTGTCACTACTGTAACCTTCATAGAAGCCTTCTACAGTATCGTTACCGCAAGGTACGGTTCTAAGTGTAAGACGAATGATATATGTGCTTGTATAAGTAACATATTTTGAAGGAATTACAAGGTTACCTGATGTTTCGTCAATAGAAGCCTTAACATTATTTGCGCTGTCTATGATGTCTGCTTTAATGAAAGTTTTGCCATAAGCAGAACCGTCAAGCAATGTGTGTGAAAGTGTTAATGTGCCGCTTGGAGTATTAATGAAACGAGCAACATAAGTTGCGTTGTTTGTCATTGGGATGTCAGTATCGGATTCATTAGTAATGAATGAATAACCGTCAGAGGTCTTAAGGTACCAGCCAAGGAAATAGTAATTAGCATTGGCATCTGTTTGAGCATGAACACTGAAGTTACCGCCGTCGACTTCACCCTGACAAGTTGTCTTGCCGTTGTAATCGGCATTTGTAAAGTAAGCCTTAGCACCTGTTTGTTCACCGACATTGCTGTCTGCTACAAATGCGTCTTCGATAAACGGAGAAGTATCGTCTGCTCTGTACTCAATCTTAACATTAGCGGAAATCTTCTGAGCTTTCTTAGAGAAATACCAACGACCGTCAGCACGAGTACCCTTATCATAACCGTCAAATTTTGACATTTCATAAGCAATCTTTACAGGTAAACCGGCATATTGCTGCTTAAGTTTGTTATAAGCTGCCTGATAAGCAGAGTCAACCTTGGTCTCATCAATAAGGCTAGAACAGTTGATTGTAGTAATGTATGTACCGTCAGGGGCATATACTGACCACTCAGTAGCATATTTACCAATATTTTCATTATTCTTATAACCGTCAGATATTACTGTAAGATGCTTGCTGTCATATTCAGCAGTCCAATCTTTTGAAAGAATATTTCCAAAGATGTCAACGATATTACCATAGTAATCCTTAAGCGGTTCAAGTTCGTCCGGATTATAAGTAGAGTTGGTTAAATTGTCCTTAGGGGCATTATCTATTGTAGTTCTGTAACGGAAGTCGAAGATAATATTATCTACATCCGGAGATTCAGAAAGTTTGTAGAAGTCATCGTAGTCGTATGTCTGGCAGTTAGATTCACTTTTATCACTCTGATCCGAGAAGCTCTGTTTATGTATATCGTCCCAGAAGTAGTTGTTCAATGTAATACCGGATACCATATTGGCTTTATTACCATTAAGGTACTTAGGAATCTGCATTGAATATTTACCACCCTCATATACCAAAGGCTGACCGGGATAACCACCAAGCGCATTCTTTGTTAGAGAATTAAATTCGTCCTTTTCTTCGCCGTTTGTGTACCAAGCCTGAACAGCAACTGTGTTGCCCCACTTAGCCTGTACTGTTTCGTCAAAGCCCTCTACATAGAATGTAACGGTATCAGTATCATCAATGTAGTAGTAAATAGGTGTAATTTCTATTCTGCTGCCTTTAAAATCTTCAGGAATGGTATATTCACAAGTATATACACCGTCTGTGGTATCTGCCTTTGAAGCGTCGATAATACCGTATGAATAACCGTTGATTGAGAAAGCCTTTACAAAATATTTTTCTCTGTAGCCTTCGCCAATAGTAGTTGTAATCTTGAGTTTAGTACCGACTTTTGCATATGCTGTATCGTAATATTCTTTTTTAGCATATTTAGTCAAATCAGTTGTATTTTCTGCTGTAAGTACAGTGTCTGCCATATCAGCATACTTCTGATATGTAGCTCTGACAGTACCGTCTTTAGCAAATACTCGAACCATTCCCTCTACACCACTTGTAGGAATTACCTCGTAAGTTGTAGCCTTTGAAGAGTCAGTTGAACTCTCAACAATGTCCTTACCGTCGTAGTAACCGAGGTTAATCTTTACACTTGAAATAGTACCTACATAAGCATCACGTACTTTAAACTTTGCGAAAACTGCTTGTACATATTGGCTTTGACCTGCCTTAGGCAACCAATTATCGCTACTTCCGCATGCAAGTTGTTCACTATCAGATAAAGTTTGAGAATTATTGTAATGATCATACGCATATTCCCATGATGTTGACTCACCTTTTGAATTAGAAATCATAAAACAATATTCTTTAGAGTCGTCAAAGTTCGACTCGTCAAAGTAAGCATACACCTGATTATCTGAATTATAGTAAAGGTTAAGATACTGTGTGAAATCACTCGGTTTTGAACTGCTGTCGCTGTAAATGAGGTAAAGATCCGGAATCAATGTACCGGTATTTTCTCCGGCTTTTGTAACCTTAGGAGCAACTGTGATATTCTTTGCAGGCATTGAGAATGTAAATGTATAAGTATTGCCGCTTGTAGAAGTTGTTACTGTTGCACCGTCAACAGCAAGAGAAGCTGTGTAACCGTCATTTACTGTAACAGTTACAGTTACAAGTGTACCCACTGCTAATGCAGTATCTGTAGGATTAATACTTGAATCTACTACGCCCTCGCCTGTAGGAGCTGTGTATGTAACAGAGTATTTGGCATCTGTCTTTACCTTAAATGTAGCAGAAACAGTTACATTGCTTGCAGGCATTGTGTAAGTATGTGTTGATTCGTCAGTAGCCGCAACACTCTTACCGTCAGCATCTGTTACAGTAATAGCATTAAGCACATAACCGTTATCAGGTGTAACTGTTACTGTAAATGTTTCGCCTGCCGCAAGTGAGGTTTTAGAAGGAGTAACTGTACCGTTTGTGATATTTGAAGCAACAGTTATATTGTATTTCTGTGTTGCTGGCTCTGCACTGATTGTTAATTTTTTATTAGTAGCATCTAATGTAATTGTGATATTAGATTCTTCTGTAGTTACAATTTGAATATTGTGGTCATTTCCGTCAACATCAGAAACTTTACAAATTTCGCCTGTATCTGTAACAGTAGTGAAATCATTATAACCATGCCAAGTGCTTGAGCCTTCTATGATTTTAAACTTATAAGTACCGGCAGCTTTTTTGTCATAAGTAATTGAATACTTTTCAGTTGTTTCATCATATGACATTTCATCATTTTCTTGTGCCGCTTTCCATGCTTCAGGACCATTAACAAGACTTGTTTCGCCTGCAACATAATAAGGTGTAACTGTTATAGGTTGATCTCCTTCAGTAACAGTTAAATAGTTATTGCCGTTTTTGGAAATAACGGTAAATGTAACTTTACCTGTACCTGTGCTTGACACAGTATATTTCATAGGTTCGCCTTTTTTCCAAGTAAGTTGATACTCAGTACCGGCTACAACTGTGTCACCGTATGAATTCATAATTAAGGTACCATTTTCATAAGCATCGGTTCTAAACTCAACAGTTTGACCTTTATAATCAGAAAGGTCATAAGTAACAGAACCGCCATCAGCACCACCGAATTGGATTTCATTCCACTCATTGAATGAGCCTCTTAAAACCCAATTGCTGATAGCCGCATTCGAAGTAACCATACCGACAAGCATAGTCGAAAGCATCATCATAACAGCAAGCACAATAGAAATCGACTGTTTGCCAATACGCTTGAAATTCGTTTTCATTTTTATTACCTCCATTAAAAAAATTGAAACATATGAGCCGAATAAGTCTGTACCGTCCGAGAGGGAAGTTTTGCTTTGACGGCGACCGCTTTTACCGACTGACCTTCGGTGAATTTGCTGTATTCGGCAGTCAGACCATATACTAACCCATAATTTTATTCCTTTATATTATAACATTTTTAGGTTTTTATTTCAATATTTTTTTGCTGTTTTGTCGATTTTGACATTTCTTTATTAATTATATACAAAACATGTATATAATTATTGTGCAATAATAATATTTTAAATTACTTCAAAGAATTATAATTTTATAAATTTTTTATAACAAAAAATTTTTGGTGTCAATATGCATAATTTGCATTGGTTTTGCAGTTTTTTATTATAACCGCACTTTTTCAGCAATATTTTTCACAATAAAGCATTATAACAAAAGAAAAAGCCTTGCCGAAAACGACAAGACTTTTTAAAATTATGGCGGAGAGAAGGGGAACAGCTTTTGCACATAT
>OQVP01000680.1_pt1 | contig 12933 bp, 11 predicted proteins | sample 1691541 | NCBI WGS metagenome assembly OQVP01 (sample SAMN03418258, study PRJEB22391) | human gut metagenome | biome: human-gut; feature: organic feature; material: feces | host: Homo sapiens | place: Tanzania | collected 2013-01 | reverse complement strand
AAAAAAAGGCTTTGTGGTAAAAGGAAATCGGTACCGAAATCATGGTGATTGTCGATACCGATTGTAGATTCGGATATTCTTTCGTGAGAAACTATTTCTACTTTTCCGCAGGAGGAATACAAGCCAATTTGAAGCCTACTCCGTGTTGATTAACGATATCAACACTAGGGTCTTTTCTCAAATACTTTCTCAATTTGGTGATGTAAACGTCCATGCTTCGAGCATTGAAATACGTATCGTTTCTCCAAATTTTCTGTAATATGGTACTTCTGTCAACTACTTGGTTAGGTGTAAGACAGAATATTCTCAACAACTCGGCTTCTTTGGAAGTAAGTTTAAGGTTTTCCTTTTCTGCTGTTTCAGGGTTTGTGTACGTCAACAACTGACGGTTGTAGTCAAAAAAGAAATTGGAAATCTCAAAAACGTTATCTTCATCGGTAGCTATACTTGTGCGTCTCATGATGACGTTTATTCTCATCAAGAGTTCGTCCATGGAGAAAGGTTTTGTAAGATAGTCATCAGCACCCAAGGCAAAGCCGTTGATTTTGTCTTGTTCCTGATTCTTTGCCGTAAGGAAGATAATCGGAACGCTCTTCTTTATCTTTTTGATTTCAATTGCAGCGGCGAAGCCGTCCTTTACGGGCATCATTACATCGAGAATACACATTGTATATGTGTTATCCAAGAATAAGTCAACTGCTGCTGCACCATCTTTCGCCAAAGTACAGGAAAAACCTTTTTGTTCCAAATAAGCTTTCAAAAGAGGACCCAAATTGATGTCGTCTTCTGCCAATAAAATTTTTGCTTGTGTCATATCGATTCTGATTTATTGTGTTACTGTGCCTTTAACAAAAGAGACATGAAAAGGTTTAATTAACCACAGGACTCTTTTCTATTTTTCTGATTTCATTTTACTAATCTGAATAATTTCTTCCAGCGTATTTTGCCCAATCCTGTTTTGTCTTTGTTGATTGAAAGCCACACAAATGAAGCTTTTCCGACAATATGGTCTTCCGGAACAAAACCCCAATAACGACTATCTGCCGAATTATGTCTGTTATCGCCCATCATCCAATAATAATCCATCTTAAAGGTATATTGTCTTGCGAGCTTACCGTTTATATAGTAGTTTATACCGCGACGTTCCAACTTATTGTTTTCAAAAATCGTTATTGCCCTTTCATAAAACGCCAAGTTGTCTTCGTTTAAGGTGATTGTCATACCTTTTTTCGGTATTTTGACAGGTCCGTAGAAGTCAACGTTCCAAGGATATTTGTCAACGTAAGGGAAAAGATTACCATCGGCAAATCCTTTCATGGTGGTAACTCTTTCCACAGCTTCCACGTATGGCAGTTTCTTCAAATCCTCTATTATTTCCGCCGACAAAGGAAGCGTAGCATGGGTAACGGCGTTTGCAACCGTGACACTGTCTATGCCCATTCGCAAGAAGAAATCATTCTTGTCATACATCTGCAAATCCGGATGGAAGAAAACCCTGCATGGTATCTTGATTGCATTATCCACAATCTCGGAATAATTATATCCTTCCTTATTCAACGGCAATACCTCTATTCCATAAGGATTTTTTTCCAAGTCTCCAATCTGCTGTTTGTTCAAATCAATATAACAATATGAGTACATCAAAGCCATATCCTCCTTGGATACGCCTATATTCACAAGTTCCTTTTCATTCAAAGCGTTGTTGTTCGTTGTTATTACCTTATATGTCAACTCAAAGTCCTGCGGGCTTTCCATCTGTTTTGAGTTGATATAGACAATACCGTTATTCATCAATATTGTTTCCCCCGGCAAACCTATGCACCTCTTTACAAAGTTCTCCCTTTTGTCCACCGGTCTGGCGATAATGTTTCCGAAGCGGTTCTTGTCCGACCATACGGCATCTCGTCCCACCTGTCTGACCAAGGAATAGTAACTTACATTACTCTGAAAGGCTGTCGATAACGTATCTCCGTCGGGATAGTTGAACACCACGGCATCTCCCCTCTGCACCTTACCTAAACCAGGAAGCCTGTGATAGCCCAACTGTATCCAATCCACGTATGATTTTATCCCGAGCAAAGGAACAGTATGATGTACCAAAGGAACAGCCAACGGAGTGTTCGGTATTCTTGGTCCGTATGCCATTTTGGACACGAACAAATAGTCTCCCACCAAGAGCGATTTCTCCATGGAAGAAGTCGGAATGGTGTATGCTTCAAAGAAGAACGACCTTATCACCGTTGCTGCAACGACTGCAAACAATATAGAGTCCGCCCAATCTCTTGCAACAGAGATTTTGTACTCCGGCAAATCCTTAGGATGAGTATATTTCTCCTTTTTCGCAAATCCCAAAAGGGGAAGGAAAACAAAAGGAACGATAATAGATAACAGTTGGTACCAAAAATTGTTCTTTCTGAAACATTTGTCCGTTTCAACTACCATCAGCATTATCACAAACACATTCAGAAAAGGGATAAGACAATAAACAAACCACCAAAACTTCTTATCAATGATTTTAACCCAATACCAGATATTAACGAAAGGTATCAACACATACCAACTCTTCACTCCTGCTTTGCCGAATATTTTCCACAGTCCGGCAAGACTCAAAACGAAACCAATCAAAATCAATACCAAATATATATCCATTCTCTTTTTGTTTTTTGATTACAATAATAATTCACTCCTTTCAACGTTTCTTCCTTGTTATTTATTGTTTGACGTTATGAAAAGACTGAATTTGATTTTTTTCCTGCTTGCAGCCGTTACCATGCTTGCACAGACCAACGACAAAGACAAATTGAAAACAGCTAATACCAAGTTGCTTCAAACCATCAACATGATCGACTACTTCTATGTGGACAATCCGGACATGGACGAGCTGTCGGAAAAGGGCATAGAAGCCATTTTGAAAGAATTGGATCCTCACAGCGTTTTCATCAACAAGGACGAAGTGGCGAAGATGAACGAACCCTTGGTCGGCAACTTCGACGGAATAGGCGTCAGCTTCCAATTCATGAACGATACCATACATGTGGTCGAAGTAATCAACGGAGGACCTTCCGAAAAGGTGGGAGTGCTTGCCGGAGACAAGATTGTGAAAGTCGACAACCTCGCAGCAACGGGAGACACCATAAAGAACGATTGGGTTTTCAAACATCTGCGTGGCAAAAAAGGCACGAAGGTGAACATATCCGTCATTCGCGGGGACAGGAAAGAGCCGATAGTGTTCACCATAGTAAGGGACAAAATTCCAATCAACAGCATCGACACATGGTTCATGATAGATAAAGAAACAGGATACGTAAGGCTTAACCGCTTTGCCCAAAGTTCGAGCAAGGAACTCACGGATGCTTTAACCGACTTGCAAAAAGAGGGAATGAAAAGCCTTATTCTCGATTTGAGAGGCAACGGCGGCGGATACCTTAACACAGCCTTCGAAATATGCGACCAATTCCTCAGCGACGATAAGTTGATTGTCTATACCAAAGGCACGAAGTCTCCGCGTCAGGAACTGAGAGCCGAGAAGAAAGGCATATTCGAGAAAGGGCGGTTGGTCATCATGGTTGACGAAAGTTCCGCCTCTGCTTCCGAAATCCTCTCCGGAGCTGTCCAGGACTGGGACAGAGGTGTCATTGTCGGCAGAAGAACTTTCGGAAAAGGTTTGGTACAAAGACCGTTCGACCTTTACGACAAGTCCCAAATCCGTCTGACAACCTCACGCTACTACACGCCGAGCGGAAGGTGCATACAAAAGCCGTATGATGACGGAGTGGAAGAATACCAAAAGGATTACTACAAACGCTACTCCCATGGCGAATTGCTTTCAGCCGATTCCGTTCACTTCCCCGACTCTTTGCGTTTCTACACTGCCGGCAAAAGAGTAGTATATGGCGGAGGCGGCATAATGCCGGACGTTTTCGTACCGATAGATACCAACAGGGCTTCCGACTACCTTATCAACCTCCGTTCAAAAGGGCTATTCAATAACTACGCTCTCAAATGGGTTGAAGAGAACAGGGATTCTTTCCTCAAAAAAGCACCTGAATACAAAGATTTCTCCGCAGAATACGAAAAGTTGGACGTATTAACGGACTTTGAAAAGTATGCCGAGCAAGAAGGCGTAAGCAAACAACAAATCAAAAAAGAGTGGGTGAACCAAATAGTCATCGACTACTTGAAGAAAGAAACAGAAGACACAACTGCAAACAAATACAGTAGCTATGCCGACTACGCAACAGACCTCACAAGCAAGGATAAAATGATTGCAGAAATCATGAAGAAAGCCGAAATCGAAGATAACAAGCGGCAAAAAACCAATAAGGAATCCGAGAAATACATTGCCTCAAGTCTTAAAGCCATCATAGCTCGCAATCTCTACGGTGTGAAGTACTATTACATGACAATATTCGAGAACGACAGGGAACTGCAAGAAGCAATCAAAGTTTTGAAAGACACCAAACGCTACGACAAAGTACTCAAAGCAAAATAGAATTTCATGAAACGGCGAAAGAAAAAAATCTTCCGCCGTTTTAATTTACCGAAACGCCGCCTCTGCGACAGAAAAAAGAAAGAGGAACGCCTGACGACGCTCCTCTTTCTTTCTAAACACCGAACTATGTTACTTCATTCCGTTTGCCGCCTTAACGAAAGACACAAACAAAGGACTTGGTTCCTCCACCGTGGAACGGTATTCAGGGTGATATTGAACCCCTATAAAATATGGGTGGGACGGAATTTCAACGACCTCCACCAAATCGCTTTCGGGATTGAAACCCGTCGCAATCATACCCGCCTGCTCGAAGTCCTTCAAATAAGCATTATTGAATTCATATCTGTGGCGATGTCTTTCGCTTATAAGTTCTCTTTGATATGCAGCATAAATCTTTGAATCGGCTTTCAACTTGCAAGGATAAACACCCAACCTCATGGTACCTCCCATATTCGTAATCTGCTTCTGCTCCTCCATCATATCGATTACAGGATGCGTTGTCGAAGCCATCATCTCCACAGAGTTAGCATCCTTGAAACCAATCACATTTCTTGCGAACTCAATCACCGCACACTGCATGCCGAGACAAATTCCGAGGAAAGGAACAGACTTCTCACGAGCATAACGCACCGCCATGATTTTACCCTCTATGCCTCGCGAACCGAAACCCGGTGCAACCAAAATACCATTCAAGCCGCCAAGGTATTCATCAATCTTTTCAGGCTCGTCTTCCAACTTTTCCGAATGCACCCACCTTATCTTAACCCTGCATTGCGTTGCTGCCCCTGCATGAATGAACGCTTCGGAAATGGATTTATACGCATCTTTCAACTCAACGTACTTTCCAACCAAACCGATATTCACCTCGCTCAACGGATTCTTCAAACGATAAAGGAAAGAACGCCATTTTTCCAAATCAGGCTCACCTTTGGCACTTATGCCGAGTTTTTTCAAAACCTGAATATCCAATCCCTCTTTCAGCATATTGAAAGGCACTTCATAAATCGTCGGAGCATCTATGGATTGTATCACAGAAGCTCTATCGATATTGCAGAACAAAGAAATCTTATCCCTTACACTCTCTGTCAATTCATGTTCCGTTCTGCACACTATTATATCCGGTTGCACACCCTGCTGCAAAAGGTCTTTCACAGAGTGTTGCGTAGGCTTGGTCTTCAATTCCCCCGCAGCCGCAAGATAAGGCACGTATGTCAAATGAATAACAATCGCATTACCCTCCAACTCCCATTTCAACTGTCTTATACTCTCCACAAAAGGAAGCGACTCTATATCACCTACCGTACCACCTATTTCCGTTATAACGAAATCATACTTTCCCTCCTGCCCCAATAACTTTATTCTTCTCTTGATCTCGTCCGTAATATGAGGAATTACCTGCACCGTACCGCCGAGATAATCCCCCCTGCGTTCCTTCTCTATCACGGATTGGTAAATACGACCCGTCGTAACATTGTTTGCCTGAGAAGTCCTTACGTTGGTAAACCTCTCATAATGTCCCAAATCAAGATCGGTCTCCGCACCGTCCTCCGTCACATAACACTCACCATGTTCATACGGATTAAGCGTACCCGGATCTATGTTTATATAAGGATCCAACTTCTGAATCGTTACCGAATAGCCCCTTGATTTGAGAAGAACCGCCAAAGAAGAAGAAATAATACCCTTACCCAAAGAAGAGGTAACGCCTCCTGTGACGAATATGTACTTTGTGTTAAGCATAAAACCCATGTTTTAGTAGAACAACTAATCTATATGGTTTGCAAAGTTAGTCAAAAAAAACATTGTGCAACCCTTTCCACCCTATAATCTTTCCACCCGCACCCTGCAAACGCCACCTCCGCCGAACTTATCAGGCTTACACAAACACCCTTGCCGCAGAAAACCTTCACAAAACGCCCTTTCGGTAAAATTAAAACGCCGTTCCAAGAAATTCTTTCGGCGTTCTGATTTTCCGGAACGGCGAAAGAATTTTCTAAATCGGCGTTTGAATTTTGGGGAATGGTGAGTGGGTAGAGTGTAATGAAAAAAGAGTTTGACACATTTGTGTCAAACTCTTCTCTTTCTTTGTGGCATCGACTGGATTTGAACCAGTGACACAAGGATTTTCAGTCCTCTGCTCTACCAACTGAGCTACGACGCCATCGTGTTTTGCGAGTGCAAAGATAGTTCAGTTTTTCGGTTTCACCAAACTTTTCTCCGACTTTTTTATTCTCTTTTTCAAATCTGCTTTGGCTGTCAATCGTTTAAGTCAAAAGATTTTTCCGTTCATTTTCCCTGCTTTTGCCTGTTTCATGCCTGCTTCAAGCCCATTTCTTTCTGTATTACCTCTATTTTTTGCATTGCTTCGGCATGTTTGGAGGCGTATTGCGATATATTCTCGAGCTTGGAGCATATAGAGAAATAGAATTTTATTTTCGGCTCCGTGCCTGAGGGACGAACGGATACCTTGCTGCCATCTGCAAGGAAGTATTGCAATACGTTGCTTTTTGGTAATCCTGTTTTTTCCGGGCAAAGGTAATCCACCGTTCTTTCCACTGCAATTCCATCAAGGGTTTTGGGTGGATTGGAACGAAATTCATTCATCATTGCTTCTATCTCTTGGGCTCCTGATTTGCCTTTTCGTGTTATGGAAACCTGCTTTTCGGCATAGAAAGCGTACTTCACGTACAAGTCCATGAGCATATCATACAGCGTCTGCCCCTTATCTGCGGCATAGGCTGCCATTTCAGCCAATATGCAGCAGCCTGAAATGGAGTCTTTGTCTCTTACGAAATCGCCTATCAGGTATCCGAAACTCTCTTCTCCCCCTCCTATATATTCTTCCTTGCCTTCCAAGGATTTTATCTTGGCTGCTATATGTTTGAAGCCCGTAAGAGTGTCATAACAATGCACATTGAAACTATCGGCAACTTTTCTTACCAATTCGCTCGTTACAATGGTTTTTATGACAAACTGTCTGCCTGTCAACTTATGCTCCTGTTGCCAACGCATCAAGAGGTAATAAGTGAATAGAGCGGCTGTTTGATTTCCGTTGAGCAAGACCCACTCTCCGGAAGCTGTCTTTACGGCTATTGCTTCGCGGTCTGCGTCGGGGTCTGTCGCCAAAAGAATATCCGCATCTACTTCTTTGGCTTTTCGTAAGCCTGCTTCCAATGCTTCGGGGTTCTCAGGATTGGGCGAAAGGCAGGTCGGAAAATTGCCGTCAGGTATTGCCTGATGTTCTTCCACAAAGACATTTTCGAATCCGTAGGCTTTCAAAGCCGCAGGTACTACTGTGATACCTGTTCCGTGCAAAGGAGTATAGACAATCTTCAAATCCTTATGGCGTTCTATGTATCCTTTGTTAAGAGATAGGGACTTAACTCTGTCGATATAGGTCTTATCCATTTCCTTTCCAAGGAATGTTATTCCCGAATCGTCCTTTGAAATCTTCACTTGGGCTATATCGGTTATCTTGTTGACCTGTTCGATTACTTCCACGTCGTGAGGAGTCGTCAGTTGGGCTCCGTCATTCCAATAAGCCTTGTATCCGTTGTATTCTTTAGGGTTATGGGAAGCTGTTATCATCACTCCTGCATCGGCTTTCAGTTCTCTGACTGCAAAGGAAAGCTCCGGTGTAGGTCTCAAATCCTCGAACATATAAACCTTGAAACCGTTTGCTGTCATGACACGGGCTGTTGTCAACGCAAATTCCCTGCTGTTGTTACGGCTGTCGTGAGATATGACGCAGCTTATGGGCTTTTCACCGTTTTTAAGTCTGATATAATTGCAAAATCCCTGCGTTGTCATGCTCACGGTGAGTAAATTCATACGATTTGTTCCCAATCCCATCACGCCCCTCAATCCTCCCGTTCCAAATTCCAAGGTGCGATAAAACGCATCGTTGAATTCCTCAGGATTTTCCGCTCTCATGCGGACTATTTCCGCCTTTATACTTTCATCAATACTGCTGTTCAGCCACTTGTCTGCGTTATTGCAAGCAGCCGTATCCAAATTTGCCATGGTATTTCTTCTTTTAAGTATGTTTATTCGACAAAACGCTTTTATTTCTTCAAATATTGTTCTGCTTCTTTGTTGCCTAAATCAAGTGCATATTTGAAGTAATTGTTCGCTCTGCCGATATTTTTTCTCACAACTTTGCCTTCTTTGTATAATTTGCCGAGTTCCAAATATGCTTCGGCGTATGAAGAGGCTGCTGCTTTGTTCAGGTATTCCAATCCTTTCTTTACATTCTTCTTCGTCTGTATTCCGGCTATGTATTCCTTGCCGAGAATGTAGTAAACCTCCGCTCTCTTGATTTTCTTCAAGCTTAGAAGACTGTCTATCTTGCCTTCCTTTCTGTATCTGTCTATTGCAACAGGTTCTTTTGCCGGTGCAAAATTCTGTTTTGCCGATTGCTTGTAGAGTTCCAAAGCCTTGGCAGCTTGTTTCTTCTCCGCAAAGCCGTTTTCCAGCAGATAAGCCTTCACGTATTGGGCAACAGGCAAACCTTGCTTCAAAGGCACCTCCGCCAATTCGGAAGCCTTCTTGTAATCCGGTGCAACGCTCTCTCCTATTACATATATGTAAGCCAATTTCTGCATTGCATCGATGTCGTTCTGCTCCACTGCTTTTTCATACCAGTGTTTGGCTTCAAACAAGTCCTTATCCACAACCGTTCCCGTCATATAAAAATCACCCATTCGCCTGCAAGCATAAACCTCATTCCTATCTGCACAAATTCTATACCAGAGATACGCCCGTGCAGGATTATCCACAACGCCTATACCTTCGTCAAACATCTGTGCAAGCCTGAGTTGCGATTCTGCATGTCCTCTTTCCGCTGCCTGCATATAGTAAGAAAAAGCCAAACGCTCGTTTTGGGAACAACCAAGTCCCTTTTCATACATCTGAGCCACCGCATAACATGAAGCAGGGTGGTTTTTCTCAGCTGCCTTTTTGTACCATACGAAAGCTGAAGAGTAACTCTGTAATTGCCCTATACCTTTATAATATTGCGTTGCAAGCTCATATTGTGCTTCAACATTGCCTCCCTTTGCCTTTAAGAGTAAATTCTGACAGCAAAGCTCCGTACAGAAAAGTACTGCGACTATACAAATTCCTATTCTCCTTATCTTACTGCTCATACTTCCATAACTGATTTTCGTTCCAAAATTCTATTGCCGTAGGATAGCCGTTGTCGAAAGCTGAATGTATGTATTTCAAGGCTTGTGCAACATCCTGCTTTGTTCCCTGAGCGAGATATGCCATTTTTCCTACTTTGAACTGAGCCTTTGCGAGATTTCCCTCATCGGCTGCCTGCTTATAATATGCAAAAGCTTTGCTCAAATCCTTTGCAACGCCTACTCCATGCTCGTACATCTCACCAAGACAATACACAGCCTCCATGTTCTTGTTCTCTGCCGCAAGACGGAAGTACTTCAATGCCAAAGGCAGGTTTTGTTTCACCTCCACACCGTAGTAATACAGCTCCGCCAAAGCCATTATCGCCTTGGGGTGGTTCTGTTCCGCCGCCTTGGTGTACCAATATATGGCTTTGTTTATATCTTTCGGCATTCTGTCCGCTCTTTCATACATCTTGCCCAAACGATACCGGGCATCGGCATCTCCGTACTCCGCATCTCTTATGTAAGTTTGAGCAAATAATCCGCTTGCACACAACGCAAGGGACATCATCACAATCATTCGTTTTATCATGATTTCATTCTTTTTTCCTGAAACGCTAATTCGCCTCTATTAAAATCACATACGGTTTCCCCCGTATTTTGTTTCTCTGCCGACACAGGTAGCTTGCTTTTCATGCTTCCGCTTGCCGACTATTGGTTTTCCGCTTCCATGAACTTCAGAAGAGATTTCAATGCTTTTTCTTCCGAAGAGCCTTCTCCGACACCTATCTTGGCAAAATTACTTTTCAATGTCTTCTTCACCTCTTCAAAAGCTATGCCTGCCAAAGAGGTTTTGAATATCTTCAACACCTGCTTATTCTCGAATGTCGAGCTGTAAAACTGCACGGATTCTTGCTTTTCGGCATATACTTCCTCGTCAACGATAATGCCTGCGATATCCTGCCGTGCCAATTTGCCTTTTGCCTTGATGAATGCACAGGAATTGAAAACCTCTATGCTCTTATGCTTGGTGCATGCCTGCTTTTGACGACATACAATTCCCTTATGAGGATAACCGAACATCAATGCCTGCTTGTTGTAAAGAACAGCAACGGATAGCAATTTCTCCAAACTCTCCTTATCATCGGAATGCGTAGAAAGCAATATGTAAGAACCGAAATTGCAGCACTCTATTCCTTCCTCCTTTTCCCTCAAGGCTTCTGACAAGTCCTTTGTTATCCTGTCAAGTCTTATTTGCAACATATCGTTGCTGCTTTGCAGTACGACATTATCGAAGTTCAACAGTTCCAACAAACACAAATAATTCTCTCTCTCCATCTCTTATTTCTCTCTCACTGCTAAAAGTTCCATTTTTTCATTTGCTGCCTTATTGCTTCCTCCACTTGAGAAACGGCAGTATCCAAATCATCGTTCAGAACCACCTTATCGAACTCGGTCGAAAGCTTTATTTCCATTTCGGCTCTTGAAAGTCTTTTTTGCAAATCCTCTTCCGTCTCGGTATTTCTGCCTTGCAGGCGTTTGCGAAGTTCCTCCACACTCGGCGGCATGATGAAAATGGCAAAGGCATCGTCTTTCAACATCTTCTTTATATTTATTCCGCCTTTCACATCAACATCAAAAACGGCGATCTTACCCTCCGAGGCTATTCTGTCGGGTTCGGATTTCAGCGTGCCGTAATAACGTCCCTCATAAACCTGCTCCCATTCAAGGAAATCGCCCTTTTCTATTCTCTGTCTCATATCTTCGGTTGAGAGAAAGTAGTAATCCTTTCCGTCTTTCTCGCCCTCACGTGCAGGACGATTGGTTGCCGAGACTGAGAAGCCGAAAGTATCGGGCATTTTCTCGAAAATCTTCCTCAATATGGTGGTTTTGCCACTGCCCGAAGGGGCTGAAAAAATGAAAACCCTGCTCATCTCTTATTTTTCAAAACGTTTGTGTATCAAATCCTGCAAAGTGGTATATGCCAAGGAAGAGGCAGCCCATTTTTTCTTCTGTTTGGTTTCTTCTATTATGAATTTGGACATGTCCCAAGTCGTTACCTCATTCAACTTATTGATAAAATCGGTATATTCTTTCAAATTGCCGGAAAACAAATCGTTGATGAACATAAATTTCTCGCTAACCCCTATTGCAGTTCTCAAATCGCTTCTTGTGCGACTCTCGAAGCGTTCTGCAATGGAGGGAGCTTTCTCGGCAAATAAGTCCAAGGTTGAACCCACCTGCGGTTTGGGCTTCTCCTCTCCCTCACGCATTATATTATGGTGCAGATAACTCAAAACGGATGAACGGCTGTCCTTGCTCTCCGGCTCTTTCTCCTGCTGCTTTTCCTCTTCAATCTCTTCTTCCGATGCACTTTCCTCCGTTTTTTCCTCCTCTGGCTCAATATAAACAATTTCCTCCTGCTTCGGTTCTTCCTTTACAAGTTCTATCACCTCCTTTTCCTCTGCTGCATCTTCCTCCTTATTTTCAATCACTTGCTCAGGCTCTTTACGAATCGCCGTTTCAATTTTTTCTTTCGGCCTTTCAATTTTTTCAAACGCCGTTTTATTTTTGGCAATCGGCGTTTCGATTGCAGGCTCTTCAAGTTTTACCTCCACCCTTTCGGCGAATAACTCTTCCGGCACAGGCAATACATGCTTCATTTCTTCTATTCCGTTCAAGTCGGAGGACAAAAGAAAATCATACATCTGCCTCATCTTTTCGCTAAGTACGTCAATATCGAGGCGGGATACCCTCTCGCTCTCGCATACTCTTCTGCCGGCTCTTTCAAACTCCGCTACCAAGGCCGACAACTTCTTTTGAAAACCATTCATATCAGTCAAAAAATATATCTTTGTAAACTCTGAAACGAGTTTGTAAAATTACTACTTTTCCTGAAAAGCGAACCATTGCCTCGTAAAAAATATTCGTTTTCCTCTTACTTTCTTCCGAAAAGCCCGAATACTAAAGCATTGTTTGGGAATAAATCCGTAAATTTGCAGTCTGAAACAACAAGATTACGACATGAGTAACGAATTGAGCGAACAAGAAATACTTAGAAGACAGGCTGCGGAACAATTAAGACAACTCGGCATAGACCCGTATCCCGCACCTTTGTATCCCGTTAATGTAAACACAAGCGAAATCCTAAGCAATTATCCAAGCAATACGAACCTGTATCAAGAGGTTTCAATAGCCGGAAGGATAATGTCCCGTCGTATAATGGGAGCAGCTTCCTTCGCCGAACTTCAAGACAGCTACGGTAAATAAAAAAAACATATACTCCGCCATTTTGTTACTGACAAAACAACGTTT
>OQVP01000678.1_pt1 | contig 12940 bp, 13 predicted proteins | sample 1691541 | NCBI WGS metagenome assembly OQVP01 (sample SAMN03418258, study PRJEB22391) | human gut metagenome | biome: human-gut; feature: organic feature; material: feces | host: Homo sapiens | place: Tanzania | collected 2013-01 | reverse complement strand
TGATTAATGATGTAGTGTCCAAGCGTCGTTGGAATGGCAAAAATCTTCAGGGCTTTGATGATTTCGTAGGTGTGGCAGAGTATTTAACCATTAATCTGCCAGAAAAAAAGGTATCTGTAAACGAGGTTAATTATTTGGATTCCACTTGGACTACTCTTGCTGTAGAGCGTTCAGAGGCAGAAATAAGTCTGGAGGAGCTTTCAGAAAAAAATTTGGATGCTAGATTTTATGACCGGATTATAGATTTTGCCTTGCGGAATCAGCTAGTGCTGGCGGATCGAACCAAAGGGGATTTGGAGGCTTCTGTTAGGGAGAAACTGGCCACAGCTCAGGAAGCATATAGGCTGACAACAGGCCGGATAGACCTTCGGATAATGAATAGAAAGGCTGAAATATGTCATCAGAATTTACATTTGTTGTAGAAAAAAACTGCCCAGTTTGTGGCAAAAGTGTAAAGGTAGTTAAGGTAAAATCTCGTTTGGCAGCTATCGGGGTAGATAATGACTATTGCTGTCATTATCGGGATTTTAATCCCTATTTGTACCATATTTGGGTATGCGATGGCTGTGGCTTTGCGGCAGACGAAAAGGTTTTTCTCACAGCCCTGTCTCCTGTTAGGCGAGAGCTGATTGGTAATGCTCTTATGGAGCACCATGTTCATTTTGAATTTAATGAGGAACGCAGCGTGCCAGATGGGATAGCTTCTTTGAAGCTGGCTATTTTTTGCGCTGAAGTCTTGAAGGCTCCTTTGGCTCGTCAAGCTGGCTTGGCCATGCGCCTGGCTTGGGTTTACCGCATAGATGGTCAGAAGGAAAAGGAAAGAGAGGCTTCAGAGCAGGCTTTGAATCTCTATATACGCTCCTTGGAAACGGAGCACTACCCTATTGATAATTTAACTGATACCATGGTCATGTATTTGATTGGTGCTCTTTATGCAGAATTGGGAGAGCGAAAAAAGGCTGTGCTTTATCTCAGCAATATTGTGGGAGATAAAAAGAATCCAATTACAGATGCCAAGCTGGCCAAGGATGCTAGAAGACTTTGGCAGGCAGTACGAGAGCAGAATCAGGAGGAGTCAGCTCAGGAAAATGCTCCTCAGGAGCAAGTTCATCATACTGTGGTAAAAAAAGCAGCGGCTAAGCCCAAGAAAAAATCTGGTTTAAGTCGTTGGTTTTAGTGAAAATAAGGAAAGGTGACCTTTATGGATATGCCGGCTATTGTGTCAGAGTATTTTCCTGGCATAAATATGCAGCAGGTAAATGAAACTGTAGAAAAATATCAGCCTGCCTGGCAGATAATTAGTCATACCTGGGGACATGAAACCTTGCAGGAAATAATGCAGGGACAGGTATCTGTGCCAGATGAAGTGATTAATCAGGCCATTGCTGAAAATCTAGGCCAGGATGGTCCAGTGCAGTCCGTGAAATTGAAATCAAAGGCCAATGGTCGGCTGGAGATATTAGCTAAAACTAAAAAGGCAGGGCGAGTAATGTCAATCGTAGGTTCTGTTACCTCGATATCCGGCTTTGTAGGCTCAGGATCATTTTCCACCCATGCTGAACCAGAAATCTTCTGTTCATCCATGGTATCTCCACCATTCTTTGAAGTCGTACTTCCGACCTTATTACCGCTTGCGTCCGTGCCATTGAACAGTGTGTTCATAACGGACGGATCATTGATTCCGGCATTTGATTCAGATGGATCCGCATTGATTGTATCGTCAGGATCTGTTCCTGTCGGTGCATCGGCTGCTACGCCGCCATTCTCGGGTGTAGGTGGTGCTGCAGGGTCAGAAACGTCAATCGTCGGTGTTTCATTTTCAGATGAGCCGCTGCCTGAATCTCCATTTCCAGAAGAATCAGAGCCACCGGTAGATCCTGCATCAGGTGTATTTACATTGTCATTCTGATTATCAAATGCAGAACCAATTTCTTTTTCTCTTGCGCTTGATTCTAAAGCCATTGCTCATTCCTCCTTATAAATAAATATCACAGTTCGTCTGCAACAAATCATAAAGCATAACCGTACTGTGATTTTGTCTCTGTGTCTATATATTATATATAATATCCGAGCTTGTCAAGTCTTTTTTTTGACAAACTCATCCTACTGAAAACAAACAAAAGCAGATATTCTTACAATATCTGCTTTCAGAATTCTTAATAATGTCTCCGCTTATGTGCCTTGCGCATAGCTTTGTCACTATAATAATTGCTTTCACTCGGCCTCTCAATCTTGATTTCTTCATTGAGCTGCTGAACACGGCGCCGTGTGATAGCGTCCTCATTATCTTCAGATTGGCTGTCAAATCTTGAACCTGAAGAGTATCTGCGATAACGTGCCATAATCACATTTCCTCCTTCCTATTCATCTGACGGTTTTGCATCACCATTTGCATAGTCATGTCTGATATTGGACATCAATACATCGGATGCCGCAAATTTCAACACAACATAATCTTTTACTTTATCACTCTTTGCTTCAAACTGAACAGGATGCCCTTTATGCTTCTTTAATGTAAATGAACCAAACCCCGTCAGCGACAAATCTTCACCGCGGCATACAACAACGCGGATTTCGTCGACAAGAGCTGTATACACAGCCTTTACCAAGGTAATATCTAAACCTGTCTTTTCTGCAATGGCAGACAAAAATTCATTTTTATTGACCTTACGTTTCATACATATTTCTCCTTTGCCTTATTGATGATTATACATGAATATAATAAGGCACTCACCATTTAACTATAAAAGAATTTTACCACATAAATGAGCAGAAATCAATATTTTAGGCACTTTTCCAGAAATAACACATTGATGATGATAAATATTACATCATCAATGTGTTATGTATCTATCTTGGCGTGTGACTGCTGATATTCGAGCAATTTTATGAAAATTTTACAATAATATTTACGGCTGATAGTCTTCCTGACTGTCTGTATTCTGTGTATCATCAGGTGTTGACCACTTATTGACAAAATCATCCGTTCTATCCTTAATGACATTTCCAGCGGCATCCAATGCATTTCCTGCTGCGTCAATATAAGGCTGTGCCTGATCAATCTTATCTTTTACCCAGTCACGACCATTCTGAATCTCACGGGAAGGGTCCTCAAATGTTTTCTGTACTTCATCGAGAACAGCATCACTTGCGTTTCCGGCTGCCTGACCAACACCAGACTGTGAAACATCATCTTTAATACCCTGGAACTGTTCCAGAACTTCCTGGCCCTCTTTGATACGCTCATCAGATTTCTGATCCCAGTCTTCTACAAGCGCTTTTGTATTATCAGCAAAGGCTTCTCCTTCACGCTTCAGATTTCCAAAAACATTTTTTGCCCATTCAATCGGATGCGGCAGTTTATCATAAATCTTTGAAAACAGTCCATGAACTACTGCGAAGAAACCGGCTGTATGTGCGATGAATGATCCATCATATGAAGAATCACACGTATCTTCATATGTAACAGAACTATCCAATCCTACAGCAAGTTTATCTTCATATCCGTCCGGTGCGCAGGATAACAGCAGATTATGGGCATCAGCTGCCTGTGCCTTTGCTTTACCAGCATTGAGGGTAATCTGGTTATAAACATCTGCCTTATTATCAGCAGTCACTTTGTAATCAGAAACCTCTGTCTGAAACTCTGTTGACACATTCGTGATCACAGATTCCCACGAGATATTATTTACATCACAATACTGACGGTATTTCGCCATGATATCTGCATAAGCCTGTGCGTTCTCCTGTGAATCTGCCATGGCCGAATACTTTTTCGTCAGCAAAGCAACCTCATAAGCGGCTTTTGTTTCTACCGGCAAGGTGTTATATTCCGACCACGTAAATCGCTTCAGATAAGAACTGTGCATTTCTGTCGGATATGAGCATGTTGATTTCAGCACGCTTACGGAACCGACAGAACCGTCCGCATTCTGTGTCTGCACATCCTGCGTCGTTGATGATTCATAAAGTGATGAGAAATCAGCGCCGAGAAGTGTCATTGTTCCCGTCTGCACTTCAATCTTATCATCATAAGACGTACCATAATGAAACAGCTGTGTGCTTTTTATCTTATCCCTCAGATTCGTAGGTTCACCGTTTGCCTCTTTTATGGCTTTGGCTTCCTCACGGTTCTGTCTGACAATCTCCTGATTTTCGGATATGGCATCTTTCATCATATCCCAGTAACTCTCACTCATAATTCCACCTCTTTTTCAACAGAATACTCTGTTTCTGATTTTTGATCTGACAAAAACTCTGACGAAGATGTTTGCTTGCCGTGAGGAACGTCCTGTTTCACATCAGACTGTTTTACCGGCGCCTTATCCGGGAATTTGCCACGAACACGATGATTCGTGTGTTCGCGCTGAATTGCAGGCTCTGATACAGGAATATTCGCTGTCTTCGTCATATCAATTCCGAATAATTCATCGTTCATCACATATATCTCCTCATCCTGCTCATTCCCGGTGTCATATAAACATCGTCTTCATCAATTTTTCCATCGCCATTTACATCAACCTTTGGAACCTCACGCTCGTTAAGTTCTTTTTCATAATTCCTGAGTGCTTTTGGAACATCATCAGGTGTTACTGTGATGCCTTTATTTGCACTCTCAATTTCCTTTTCGGTGACAGTACGGCCAAGTCCGTCAGATGCAATCTTTGCCGTCTGTTTTACGGCATCCTGTCTGTGGACCATGGAACGATACTGCATTGCACTTGCAGATTTCTGTCCGTCAATAAAGGCATCATGGAATTCCTCAGTCAACTGCTTGGAGTCATAATCGCTTTCCTTTGTAATTTCAAACTGATCTTCCATGACATCATCAATATTCTGTTCGGACATTGGATTATGTTCTGCAAGCTGTGCTTTTCTTGCATCATATCCTGCAGAACCAGGGAGCAGCGAAAGCTGCTCCTTATCATCATTCGTCCAATTATCTGTGCCATTATTATGATATACTGCCTGTGTCTTTCTTCTGCGTTTAGCCATAAATAGATACCTCTTTTTCCGATCAGAATGAAGGCATCTGAGGTGAGTCCTCATTTTCATTCTGCTCATTTATGTCAGGGTTTATACCAACATCAGCATAAATATCACGAAGGCGCGTCAAGCCTTCTTTTTTTACATTGTTACGATCACTCTGATGTTCCTTATATCCCTGCTCGACGTTTGTGATGACATGTGCCAACAAATCATACTGGTCAGATGCATTCAAATTATCAAAATAATTTAACTGAATGTTTTCCAACGCACGGTCAGCAGTCATATCATCAGACACCGTTCCGTTCTTCTTACAGTCTTCCACATATCTGGAAATACCTGTCATCATCTTCTTGTATTCCGTAGAATCCGTATCAAAAACGTGTCTGTCATTATTACGCATAGCGTCCGGATTATATCCCATATTTCTTGCAACTTTTGCCAGAGTGACTGACTGCATTTCATCAATGTATGTCAGATCTACGCCGTACTCATTCTCGACATTTTCAGATTCCGAAGCGGCGATGCTCAATGCTCTTGCGTATGTACGATCCACTTTATCGGGAAGCTGTACATTATCGGTTTTTGCAATAAACTTCATACGTTCCAGATACTGATCCTCATTACGCTCGATTTCCTTCAAAAGGGCTTTCTTTGTATCAGAACTACCTGTGAACAATGGACTTTCCACGTACTGCCGCATTGTATTGAAACTTACAGCATGTGATTTCATGTCACGTTGCATATCATCCGAAGACATCGGCATACGAACATGAAATGCACCATTTGTTGCCAGATCATGGCCACCATACCATGTATGTTCATCCGTACTGATAAACTGTCCGGTCCAGCGCTGTGAGCTCTCAACAGCATCCGTATCAATCTTTACACCGAAAACATCAAAAGTTTCAGAGAACATTGTCATGTAATTCGGATTATCCTGAATCTTGAGACCAACAAGATAACGCTCTTCCGATGCCACAACTGACATATCGTATCCGCCATTGGAACAAATAGCGTTCAGATGCTTCATGGCTTTGTTATAATTAGCCGTAAATTCTTTTCTCTTATACGCATCCGATGTGGAACGAAGATCTGTATAATACTGTTCCATGAAGTTTAATTTCAAAGCAGCCACCTGTCTCGGTGTCAGATACATGGAATCAATATCATGTACTTTCTCATGGGCATCGATTGTTGTTGCCATCTTTGCGCCGCCAGCCTCCGATAAGGCTCCATCCACACCAGATAAAGCAGGCGACAATAACTTACCAAGAACGGGATGATCAGATTTCAAATCAGCAACCATCGGTGCTACTGTATTTTTGAAATTATAAAACATACGTGACGAATCCATATCAAGATCAGGATTCATGATACGAACGACATTATATGACATCAAGCACTGAAGCACAGATCCAATATCACACCCATTTTCCAAAGGCTGAATAACACCCATCAGCATAGACATTGTATATGTATCATTATACTGCTTCAAATTTGTGGCTGTGTGTTCCTCATTCAAACCGTCATATTTCACAGCTTCCTTAGCCCACCTGCTATAATCAGCAATAGCTGATCGCTGCAGGGATTCTAATTCCCGCTGAGCACTTTTATAATCACTTTTCTGACGTATGCTGTATCCGTTTCCAAGCAGCTTATGCCCCGCATCATGTGTCTGTCCAGCATTATTGGCAAGTTTATTCCGTCTTGCTTTCTGCGGACTATAAGAACCATCTTCTGTCTTATCCAAATCATATCCCTGCTGCTTATTAAATTTTCCACGTTTTTTATCTGTCATGATTCATTAACCTCACACTTCCATCTGTACATCAGATTGCACATCGACACCAGGAATATAACCGGCAACTTCGGCAGCAGCCATTGCTCTTACATCACTACCGGCATTAGCCTGTGCAACACCCTTCATTGTCTGTGCTCTAAGTGCCTGACCAATACCTGAAAAGACAGTTCTAACTGACTTATTCATATTTTCTTTAAAAGACTGCGGACGCTGCAAATTTGGATATCTCCTCTGGAGCTTTTCCAGTTTCTTTTTTGCATCCTTCAGCTTATCTTCTGCGAAAATTTCCTCAATAGAACGGCCATGAACACCGGATGCACCAGGATGATTCTGTTGAGCACGCATGTTTTCTTCAGCCCCTGTTACAGCTTTTGTGGCTTTCATATACTGTTTTCTATGATGATGATTCATCATAGAATTCACACCGGCAAAAGCAATCAGATAATTACGCATTTTCTTCATATGCTGTGCGTCATCTGTATTCAATTCGCCTCTCGGATTATTACCTGTAAGACTTTTCACAGCAGAATTTGTCTTTTTGTCAACATTACCAGATGACAAATTCAACGGACGTTCTGCTGACTGATCATCAAAGACCATATCATTTTTGTCACTCATATCTCTTAACCTCCTCGGAATCAGGATAGACAATTTTTACTGTCTTATATTATATATAATATATAAGACGCTTGTCAAGACCCAGAAGGAAACTACATACAAAAATGATGAAATGCTATTGCAAACACAAAAAATACCACAAAAATACATATGCATCCTTTTAAATAATTCTTTGCATCAACAGGACTCATAGACATGTGGTCTACAATAGACAATCCGAGATAGATGATTATTGCTTTGTATAAAATTGATGTATTCGGATTCCGGAACAGACATGTCAGCAACATGATCAAAAGACATCCTGTAACCGTCGGAGCACAGCTTGTAAATGCAAGTTGGAACGATCGTTTAAACGTATTTCCTTTCGTCGAAAACATCACATATCCAAGCGTATCTTTTGAAAACAATGTAAAACATCGTATCTTTGTGACAACAGCGCCTGATAAAAAGGCAAACAGGGCGTGAGACGATTCATGTATTACAGTTCCCATAAATAACAGTCGATTGCATATAAATTCTGCAATCTTTGTACCAAACAGCTTAGACAGAAGTTTCATCTGAAACGACTCTATTCTGTTCATAACGATACCTATTATAGGAACCGCTGATAAAATCAACATCACAAAAATAAGACTGGTAACCAGATCAGACTGCCAGCCTGATAAACCAAATGATGATATAACCCCATCAATATATCTGAACATAATTTCACCTCATAGCAAATCCACGCAAAGTGCTCCATGTGTTCGTGCAAATATACCTGATATATGCATTGATTTTAAGCAGCATGTCACATACTGGTGTTCCGACACATGTTTGCGCAATCGCTGTCAGAATATCATACTTGAATATCTGGCTGAGTGGTATCAGATTATTAAGATCCGTCGTTCCAAGAAAATAACCAATCTGAATCAGCAGAATTACAGCACAGCTCCAGCCAACGAATTTCATTGCTTTCCTGTAAACATTCCACGCAATAAACGCAATCAGGAAAATGAGAATCCAGCCCTCGATGCTGTCCGTGGAGATTGGATGTTCATTCAATAACTGCTCCAACGATTGCTTAATCTCGTCAACAGAAAGACTAAAATTACCCATAATTTTATCTCCTTATACAAATAGTGCGGATCAGTATATACCAATCCGCACATATTATAACATATATTCCCGGCAATTACCTTAATCACCACGGATTTCTGACGCCATACGGGAATCAAATTCACCGCCGGCAAAAGGCCATGCACCAGGGAACGTACACAGATACTTAAGGAACGCATCTCTCACTTCGTAAGAACCGATCTTTGCAACGTCATCGCTGTGCAGATCTTCGTCAGCGTACACACGCTCGCCTTCACTGTGGATACTCTTGTTGATGCCGTCAATGTTATCCTGCATCGTAAGATTCTTGATATACAATGTACCGTCAAGACCATAAAGACTTCCACCTCTTGGAATAAAGAACTCATCGTCCTTGTCCATCTTTCCGCGGATGTCCTTGTATACACGAATGATTGCCTCGTCCAGTGAATGGCTGATACCCGTAGGTGATACGATCATATCACGGGATACCTGGCCACCGGCATAGCGGAGCTTACCGGCATCTTTTATACCGTACTTGGCTTCAGCTTCTGCAGTTGCAGCTGCCTGTTCCTTGTTCTCTTCGATCGTGGCAAATTCATTATAGATGTCCTGTTCCACAGTAAACTTGCTGCTGCTCTGATCCTGATTACCATACATGTAATCAAACATCTCCTGATATTCACCATTATCGGCCTGCTCAGTTTCAACGGCGCCGTTTGCAGCAATTGCGTTCTTAACCTCATCGGGGCTGAGTGCTGTACAGATCATATCCATGATCTCATCCGAATACACATCCGGATCCAGCTGCTCAATCTCATAATCGGTATAACCGTATGCATCTTTATAGCGATCCATTGCCTCTGATGCAGCATAAGCCTGTTCCATACGCTTTTCCAGCATCTTACGGAAGTTAGGCTGGTTCTTTCTTACATCGAAGTCCATAGCTGTAGACAACGTAGGGATTGTCTGCAGTGAATACTCCTTACCCGGATGGATAATCGTATTCTTGAACAGTCTCCACGACATCGGAAGAATTGTCTCATTACGGTTCCAGATAGGTGAATTACCGGCACGGAACAGAATACTGTTACGCTCCGAAATGAACGCCATATCGTTGTAACTGATAACAGGTTCCTCTTTGACTGTCATTGTGTATGAGATTTTTCCTTCGACTTTTGTCATCTTGACCATAGCACCCTGATCCTGGGTGATAGTCTTTGACTCTTTGTACACTTTGTGTCTCTTACCAGACATTTTTTCCAGCTGCTCAAGCATACTGTCGTCTGTAGACTTAAGAAAAACTATGTTACTTGTATTACCCTGAATGACTTTATCCACAGATTCTCCGTATACGTCACGAAGCTGCTGCAGAGTCTGAAGAATCAGTGATGTCGATAGGTAAGACTTTGATGTGATCTCCATCTTTTCCCCCGACCCACACCGTGCATGCGACTTTCACCGCACACGGCGTTCCATCGAAATAAATTCCGACTGGTGACCATCATTCCTATCTTCATTACAAAGATAATCTACACTGCGATCACCGCTTTTCCATACAGATTTGATTGCTTATTTTCTTCGACAATCTATTATTTGATACTCATCAGATAACTCTGTATGTTTCCTTGTTCCGTCATGACTATCTTAACATATTCACCCTTAGGTTTCCAGTCTAGCCCTATTCGTTACATATGTGCCTATAACACATAAGAGATTTTCATAAGTTTAATTTTTACTCGTCTCCAACGAATATATCACATTTCTATGATAACAGCTCAAGAGCTTTTAATTCCTGGATTCGTCAGTTGTTAATAACATACTAACCATAGGTGATTTATAGACATCCGGCATATCCATGACATCTCATAAAAGACTTTCGTATAATTACGGTCATGTTCTGCCGACTTTAACGGGCTTCACACATAATATGCGTGCCGTAGATCAATGTGTATGTTTCAAAGCGTTACCTTATCATTCCACACATCGTCATGACAGTTTATGCATAATGCATAGCACATCTTTTCAATATGCAACAAGTCGCACTAAACTGCTGTTCCTGGCCAAGTCCGATTGAAAGCATCGTCTGAAAACCAGAAATACCATGTCCTTCTGACTGAAGATTTCCAAGTTCATCCAACATAAACCTGGTCTTGTATAACCTGCGTGCCCTGACTTTCGTCATATTCTAACACCTGTCGATGCAGGTGGGAGTAGACTATCTGACTGTATAGATAATACTATACACCCGGCACTTCGGGTGGAAGCTCATCACCCACCCTAACCTATAAATATAGGATAGTCGTTACACCTTCAATATCACAACTGTGATAAGGCTTGGCACGGTATTGCCTGCTATCCGTTTCCGGACCGTAGGGTCTCTTAGTCAGCTGCTTCGTTCATGGATTAAGGTCATATCTCCTTGCAAGGCTTGATGACCGATCTTATTCAACTGATACCGTTAGCTCATACAAATACGATTGTACAAACACCCCTGAGCAATAGGGTTCACACGGGATGCCCCGTACATATATTTTGATGTGTTAAATATTGCATAATATCAACTAATCAGAATTCAACCAATCATAAAAATCAGATAAATCATTTTTCCAAAAAACAAGATAATTTAGATTATTATCAATAGCAGTTTTACGCTTCAATAAATCTCTCACAGTCCATGTGTAAATAGCTGCTTTGAAATATGAGGATTGAAATTTGATCATTTTTTCAGTCCATATAGAAAGTGTTTTTACATCATCCGGATTATTGGAATCATACCAATGTTTACCGTGTGTCCAATGTGCATTTAATTCGATAAAAAGATCCAATGAACAAATATAAAAATCACACATGAAAGGGTATCTATCATCATGCTTGTATTGATGTATGACATCGTCTTTTCCAAATTTTTTAACTAATATATCATACATTCTTATTTCTGATTTTGAAGACGAAACGGTATGATTTTTCTTTTTTGTTGCATATATCTTATCTTGAACTTCTTTCAATCGTGTCGGATGTGCAACGCCATACCTAAGTTCACATGTGTGTCTCATTTTGTTTTGAACAACATCAGAAGAAATAATATCCTTCATTTTTCTACGAAATTCATTCGTATTTCTTATTTGCGACATCTTCTTTTTACCTTCGTCGCTGTCTAAATATCTTGTCGCACCATACTTACTCATGCACGTATTTGCAACCTTCTGACGTTGAACATCAGACCACGTATGATCTATATAATTATTAACTGATGATATTTGACCACATAATTTACAACCAGAACCTCTAATATGAGAATCTGCTTTTTGTAAGAATGCACCATGTATTGGACAAATAATCTTTACATTTGTTCGTTGATTTACATACTCCGTCTGACTATAATCATATTTGTTTCCGTGAACCTCTTTAGCCCGTCTGACCCACTCCTCGGTAGTCATTCCACGGGATTTTCTTGAAGATTTTGCTAAATTATCTTTATGCTCCTGTGTCCATTCTCGCATACACATTGGACAGCCATTACCTTGTATATGACTAGAAGGTAATTGTTCAAATGAACCATGCTTCGGACAAACAATAATTACTTTTGTTCGTGAGTTCACGTAATTAACTTGAGAATAATCATACTTTCCATTATGTACTTTATTTGCTTTCTGTATAAAAACGTCTTTCGTTGATGCTTTTCCCATATAAGTACTATAACACATCAAAATAAAAATTTCAAGGCTTTTGTGACGCTTTTGTCATATATGACTTGTCGAAGTTCAAATCAACCAACTGCTTGATCAAAATCAGAATCAGCTTTGCATATTTCATGAGGTGCGGCGGTGTAATCAGGAACACAGCCTTCGGCTTTTCCGAATAACGCACCATCGTGCTGATAATAGCGTTGGTTTTTACTTCTGTAAACTGCTGATGCTGTTTGAAATCCAGAATCTTCTTCTCCCTGAACGTGGTCTTCGCCTTACGGAACACGATCTTCGCCGGTTCCCCGTTCTTGCCAGCCTTCTTGAACTTACGCATCTCTGTCAGAACACCGTTCTTGATAATCTTGTTCTCAAGAATCGGATCCTTCATGTAAACACGACCGTCCAAAGAGGTCTGATAATTCTTACGGAACTCAAAATAGAATGTTCTGATCAGAGCACCGGAAGAAGGATTCTTAATCTCCAGCTTCACATATCCGACGTCGTTCTTGAACTTACCATCGAAGTAGTAACGAGCCCAGCCTTCACGGCTGACCATGTCTTCGTGATAAAAGTCCTTACCAAGATTGTTCTTAAAATCAGGATCATCATAAGCTGTCCACACAGCCTGCTGACCAACAAAATGATATTTATTCATGTAGTCAGAATTGAACCTGACACCAAATCTTCTCGGGAACGACAAACCGCCAAGATCGACATTCTGATTCAATGTACCGGATGTCAGTGTTGAAATGGTAGGATCCGTGAA
>OQVP01000674.1_pt1 | contig 12958 bp, 8 predicted proteins | sample 1691541 | NCBI WGS metagenome assembly OQVP01 (sample SAMN03418258, study PRJEB22391) | human gut metagenome | biome: human-gut; feature: organic feature; material: feces | host: Homo sapiens | place: Tanzania | collected 2013-01 | reverse complement strand
ATGCCGCAACAAGCCGTCGGAAGAACTTCCACTTTATAATTTTTCGGCAAAGATAACATTTTTTCCATGCAGGCAGTTCCTATCAATGCCTTTTGCTGGCAATGTCCGTGAAGAATGATATGCTCCTCCTTATCGGTGAATGAGGAACTCTTTATTCTGTTTTCATCTATCTCTTTCGCAATAAATTCATCGAAAAGATAGACATGATGATTCATTTCCGTCAATTCGTTGTATTCTCTTGCCAATACAGGATATTCATCTCGCAAACTCAATAAAGCCGATGGCTCCAAACCAACCAAGGGTGTGTCTTTTGAAATCACGGAAAGTAAGGCTTCTATATTCTTTCTCGCAATTTTTTTTGCTTTCTTCAACATTCCCTTACTTATGGCTATTCTTCCGCTTTCGCATATAGGAGCTTTCTTCACTCTGTAACCCAAAGCAGCAAATAATGCCACTGCTTTCTTCGCCACCTTTGTATCTTGAAAACGAGAAAATTCGTCTATATATATGTATATGGTAGATTTATCTGATTTTTCAAGACTTTCATTCAGTCCGACTTCTTGTTTAATCAGTTTATCGAAGTTACAGGATTGAATTGTCGGCAGTTTTCTCTCTTCCGCAAAGCCCATGACAGACTTCAACAATCCTGAGGTAAAGTCGTTAGAAACAAAGAAATTATACACCGACGGCATTACTGCAGCTATTCTCTGCATTCGTGTCAGACTGTTCATCAACAATACGCTCAAAGGATAAGCATGTTTATCGTAATAATGCTGCAAAGCTTCGCTTTTCAACTTGCTTATATCCACATTGGAGGAACATTCCCTTTTACAAGCCTTACACATCAAACAATCGTCCAATATCTGCTTCACTTCCTTGCTGCCCAAGGGGTCTTTCTCTTTGGAAAATGAAAGCATTTCCCTAACAATGTTCGCTCTTGCACGTGTACTCTCCTCTTCTTTGCCGCTGACCTTGAAAGTCGGACACATCAAACCACCGATTATGCTGCTCTTTCTGCATTCTGCCGCTCCGTTGCACTGCTCCGCTGCACACAAGACTCCTTGTTCCTTGGTGAAATCATAATACGTATGCACTTCACTCCGTTTCGTCCCCTCGTACCGCAAATTGTCGTTCATGGCAGGAGTGTTCACTATTTTACCCGGATTGAAAACATTATCCGAATCCCAAACATGCTTCATCTCCCTCATCAGGTCATACACTCTTTCACCATACATAAGGGGTATCCACTCACCACGCAATCTTCCGTCCCCATGTTCCCCGCTCAGACTTCCTCCATATTTCTTTACCAACAAAGCAGTATCGTATGCAAGTCTTCGGAACAACTCGACATCTTTCTTTTCTTTGAGGTTCAATACAGGACGCAAATGCAACTCTCCCGTTGCGATATGAGCATGATATACACACCTCAAACCATAAGCGTCAAGCATATTTTGAAACTCCCGCATGTAATCCGGCAATTTTTCTACCGCCACAGCCGTATCCTCCACCACAGATACAGGTTTCAAAGAGCCGGGAACATTGGTCAGCAGTCCCAAACCTGCTTTTCTCAAACTCCACACTCTCTTCGTATCCTCTCCATAAACAATACTGAAATCATATGCCTTACCCTCTGCCTTGAAATCCTGCACAAGTACCTCTGCTTGCTGTTCCAGCTCCTCTCTTTTTGCAGCTGAAAACTCGACAATCAATACTGCCTTAGGCTTACCTTTTATGAAGAAAGTATTCTCTCTTTGTTCCAAATTCCTATATGCAGCCTCTATTATATTGTTATCCATCAGCTCCACTGCCATGGGATTGTGCCGCAAAGCTGTCAGATTTCCATAAAAACTGTCTTGTAAAGATTTGAAGTGTACACACACCAAGGCTTTCTCCTTTGGTGGTAAAGGAAGTAAATTCAATTTGAACTCAGTGGCAAAAGCCAAAGTTCCCTCACTGCCGCAATACAAACGGGCAAGATTTAAGGGAAAGCCCTCCGTCAAGGTATCCAAAGCATAACCGTTATTCCGTCTTGTAAGACTTTTATCGGGGAATGCTTCTTCAACAGCCCTCTTTATCTCACAATCCGAATAGGTATCAAGTATATATCTGTATATTCTGCCCTCCGAAGTTTGCTTCTCTGCCTTTTCTCGGCACTCTTTCTCATCACATCTTCCAAGCACGACCTCCTCTCCGTCTGCAAGAATTACCTTAGCCTCCAAGATATGCTCTCTCACACTTCCATAAACCAAGGAATGTAAACCGCAGGAATTATTCCCAACCATTCCACCTATACAACATCGATTTGCTGTCGATGTCTCGGGGGCAAAAAATAAACCATAAGGTCTCAAAAAGATATTCAACTCCTCCAACACGACACCCGGCTGCACCCTGACCCAACGTTCCTCCTTATTTATCTCGATTATCTCTTTTAAGTTCTTACTCACATCAACCACGATACCCTCTCCCACAACCTGACCGGCAAGAGAGGTTCCTCCCGCACGAGGGATAAGCGACACTTTATTATGCTTACAAAAATCCAAAAGCAATCTTATATCTTCCACACAATCTTTGCACGGTACAAACACAGCCAAAGGCATTTGCCTATAAGCCGATGCATCTGTAGAATACAATATACGACTTACTTTATCAAAACGCAACTCACCTTTTAAGCGAGATTTCAAACTTTCCAAACCTTCTTTCACCATCGCAGAACACTGAAAAAGAAATGCAAAGGTACAAAAAAATATTCCCAAGTCCGAAGCCCACAGAAATTCACAGTCCCCTATTGATAGAACTGCCATTTTACAAAACAATCTTCGATTAAATACTGTTCTACAAAAGTAGAATCATAAGATTGATAAACACACAAATAAAATGAATAAAGGTAATGCTTCAAAAGAAAACTTCTTTCAGAAATAATGGTAAACAAAGAAAAAGCGACGATTCCGTCCGAAGAACGAAACCACCACTCTTAATGTTCTCACAACGGAATTCTTATAAATTAGTGCCACTTTTCTCGGTTTTCATCTCATCTTATCCCACCCCTCAAATCGCACTTCCAACTTGATATTATGCATTTTTACCATATTTACAATTTCTACAAGCAGTAATAATCGAAAAAATTTCAGGAACTTGTTCACAATCCAGAAAATATAAGTAACTTTGTCCTCGATGAATATAGAGATTATTGATGTAATCTTATATTTTGTTTGACGCTTCAAAACCACAACAATCCTCGCTAATGACTGAATTTATAAACGAATACTTTAACATGAACATGCAAAAAGAAGATACAAAAAATTTCTCCCACGGAATAAGTACGCGGGAGATAGAAAAATCTTCGGCTTATAGCCTTATTGTGAAAAGCTTTCACAAAGTATCTTTGCTGCAAAGATAGTAAATAATTTGAATACAACAACTAAAAACGAAAAAAGTTATGAGTAAAATCTTGGGAATCGATTTAGGAACAAACTCTATTGGATTGGCAATCAGAGACACAGACAAAGGAGAAACTTTTGTAGAACAAATGGATTTTTTTAGTTCTATCATATTCAAATCAGGTGTCGGTAGTGGACCATCAGGAGAATTTTCATACGCAGCCGAAAGAACAAATTCGCGTTCAATAAGAAGACTATATCAATCAAGGAAATATAGGATATGGACAACGCTTGCATTGCTAATCGAACATAAACATTGCCCTCTATCAATGGAAGATTTAGACAAGTGGCGACGATACAACAAAGAAAAAGGGTTGAAAAGGCAATATCCAATTGATGCTATCAAATTTGAGCAATGGGTAAGATTGGATTTTGATGGGGACGGAAAACCTGACTATACAAATCCTTATGAGCTACGAGCAGAAATAATGCAAAAGCAGTTTGACTTTAACTCCGAAATTGATAGATATAAGTTAGGACGAATACTGTATCACATAGCCCAAAGAAGAGGCTTCAAAAGCAGCAAAGGCGAAACACTAAAAGAACTTTCAGAAAAAGAGATGAATGAAGACCTTGATTTGTCTGATGCACTTCAAAAATCCGAAGAAAAGAAGTCTCAAAAACTAAAAGACTTCATGAAAACACACAATATTCCCACTGTTGGTTGGGCTTTCTACGAACTTACAAAACAAGGAATCAGAATAAAAGAAAGCGAATACCAAGCTGTAAGGATACAATACAAAGAAGAAATACAAAAGATATTTGAATTTCAGGAAGGATTAGACATAAATAGCGACTTCTACAAACACATTATGAGTGAGAAGAAAAATGAAGGAACAATCTTTTACAAGAGACCTCTTCGTTCTCAAAAAGGGAAAGTTGGCACTTGTACATTAGAGCAAGGCAAAACTCGTTGCCCAATCTCACACCCTGAGTTTGAAGAATACAGAGCATGGAGTTTCATAAACAACATCAAGTATAGAACAAGCACGACTGCGGAATGGCAAACTTTGTCTTTGAAACTCAAAGAAGAACTATTCAAAGATAAATTTCTCAGAACAAAATCGTACTTTAAGTTTGAAGAAATCAAGAATTGGCTTTCAGCAAAACTAAGTATTCAATTGGAATGCAATGATAAGAAAGAAAATTCAACCATCAACTACAAAGACAAAACCAATGTTATCGGCTGTCCAATTTCAGCACGATTGAAAAACATACTGGGGGAAGACTATAAACAATGGAAATTCAAAAGTGATAAAGACCGCACAAACCTAAAGACCGGTGAAGTTCACAGAATTATCTACAACTATCTTGACATTTGGCATATATGTTTCTCTTTTGACGAGGCAGAGTTCGTCGAAGAATTTGCAAAAGATAGTTTGAAGTTTGATAACAAACAAGCAAAGCAACTCTGCACACTCCACAACAACATACAGCAAGACTACGCTTCGTTAAGTCTCAAAGCCATTAGAAACATCAATACGTTTTTGCAAAAAGGGTTGATTTATACCGATGCTGTACTCTTAGCAAAGTTACCTGAAATATTCAAAGACAAATGGCGTGAAATAGAAGATGATGTTATCGCAGATATAGACAACATCATCAAAGAGAATAGATACCAAAAGGAAATATCCGACATTGTAAATGACTTAATCGCCGACTACAAATCCTTAGACTACGACAAACGCTTTGCAGAACACAATACAGAATACATATTACAAAACCAAGATTACACTGATATTGAAAACAAGTTAAAGAGTCATTTTGGCGAAAAAACATGGATTGCAAAACCATGCGAAGAGCAGGAGCAAATAAGAAAAGACGTTTGTGAGCTGTATCAAATATTCTTTGGAAATTCAACAAGAGATTATTTCAAACAACCCAAAGTTTCGGAAAGCCTTGCCGAATATCTAAAAAATAAATACACCTACTTGAATGATGATGATTTGAAAAAGATATATCATCCGTCAATGATTGAAATTTATCCGATAGCAAAAAAAGAAATTATCAATGGGAATAAATATGTGAGAAGACTCGGCAGTCCTGTTATCGGAGCTTTGAAGAATCCTATGGCAATGAGAATACTTCATACTTTGCGATCTCAAATCAACAAACTAATAGATGAGAGTAAAATTGATGAACATACAAGAATCGTCGTGGAGACTGCGAGAGAAGTAAATGACGCCAACAAGCGATGGGCAATAGAGGAGTATCAAAGAAAACAAGAAGAAGAAAACAAAGAAATTGAGAAGATTATAAGCAAATACTTCGAAGAAGGCAATATCTCAGATAATGACATCAGAAAAGCAAAAGTTTTACTTGATCAATTTGACATAGAAAAAAATGATAAACAAGCAAAAGAAAAAAAGACAAAATCAGACGACAAGCTAAGTGATACATGGAGTAAAGTTAAAAGCGACAATATCAAGAAATACAAATTGTGGCTTGAACAAAACTGCTGCTGTATGTACACAGGTAAAGTAATAACCATAAGTGAATTGTTTGATGGAGATAAATTCGACATTGAGCATACAATACCTCGAAGCATTTCTTTCGATGATTCACTTTCCAATCTCACAATATGCGAATCTCATTTCAATCGTAGCATAAAGAAGAATCAACTACCAACACAACTTGACAACTACAATGAAATCGAAGCTCGTTTAGAGACATGGAGGAAGAAAGTTTTGTCATTAAAAGATCGTGTAAACTTTTGGAAAGAGCAATCCAAACGAGCACAAACCAAAGATCGAAAAGACCAATGCATCAGGCAGAGACTTCTATGGCAGATGGAACTTGACTATTGGAAGAAGAAACTTGCTTCATTTACAATCACAGAGTTTATCGACAGTTTCAGGAACAATCAATTAAATGACACACGTATCATAACAAAGTATGCGTTTCATTATTTGAAAACAGTTTTTAGACATGTCAGTGTACAACGTGGGGAAATCACTTCGAATTTCCGTAAAATTGTAGGCATACAAAAAGAAGACGAAAAGAAAGATAGGAGCAATCACTCTCACCATGCTATTGATGCTGCAATACTTACTCTAATCCCAAGTGCAAAACAAAGAAACAGGATATTGGAAACATTCTACCAAATGAAAGAATCTAAGGAAACTAACAACAAAGACAAATTGGAAAAAACAACAAAAGAATTAGAAAAAGCAAAACGTGCTGCCTTGATACCAGATGCCGTTGCAGCAATAAAAGATCATATCGAGCAAAATATCTTTGTTAATCACATTTCCAAAGACCAAACACTTACTCCGGCCAAACGAAGAAAACGAATCAGAGGTAAGATTGACAAAAATAAACAATGGATAATAACAGGAGACTGTATCAGAGGTAGTTTGCACAAAGACAGTTTCTATGGTTGTATCTTAATTGATGGCAAAAAATATTTCGTTATCAGAAGAGCATTAAAATATAAAGCAAATGACAAAGATAAAGGTTTCAAGACATGGAATGAATTAGAAAATGCCATTGTTGATAAAGCATTGTATCGTCGATTAGTAAAACCATTCTGTCAAGAGGGAGCAGAAGAACCTTCTATTGATTTCAAAACAGTCATGTTAGAAAAAGGTGGATTATATGATAATGGCATAAAAGTAAGACATATTCGTTGTTATACTTCCGTGAAAAATCCTTTACAAATAAAGAAACAAACTTACAAATCAAAACAAGGCTACAAGAACTACTATTATGCGGAAGTTGGCGATTTATACACAATGTGCAAGTATGAGAACAAAAAAACAGGGGAAATAGTCTATCAACCATATAACCTATTTGAGGTTGCTGCTAACCATAAAATCACCCATGAGTTTATTCCGTCCAAGTATGACGACAAAGTTCTTACACAACAATTAGTCAAAGGAGATATGTTACTTATCTACAAAAATAATCCTAACGAATTGTTTGAGATGGACAATGTACAACTATCTAAACGTCTATATGTAATTGATGGTTTTGAGAGAAAATCATGTTTGACAAAACTCATTCGTAGCTCAAATGCCCAACAAGACAAAGAATTAGGTAAAGGAGAAAGCATCAAAGACTTCAATAATCTTCCACAAAAAATAAGACAAAGCATAAATAAATTGCACTACTTGCTTCGTGGTATTGATTTTAAGATTATAAATGGGAGAATAGAGTTCTTGAATAAAACGAAGTATTATGATTAAGCGGACATTGTGTTTTTCAAATCCGACATATCTGTCGGTGAAAAACAAGCAGTTAGTTATAAAGCTACCTGAGGTTGAGACTAATGATACACTGCCCGAGAGTTTCAAACAGAATGCCATTACTACCATACCAATAGAGGATATAGGCATAATAGTGCTGGACAACCAAAGGATAACCATCACTCATGGAGTTTTGGAGAAATTATTGGAGAATAATTGTGCCGTAATAACATGTGACCAAAATCATCTGCCGATAGGCATGCACCTGCCATTAAATGGAAACAGCACCCAAACCGAAAGAATGAGATACCAAATTGAAGCCTCACTACCTTTGAAAAAACAGCTTTGGCAACAAACAATAGTAGCCAAGATACAAAATCAGGCTGCAAATCTCAAACAAGTCAGAGGAACAGAAGTTCGCAACATGCTCAAATGGGCAAACGATGTGAAGAGTGGAGATAGTGATAACATGGAAGCACGAGCTGCTGTCTATTATTGGCAGAACGCCTTTCCTTCTGTACCTAACTTCGTGCGAACAAGAGAAGGCATTACTCCTAATAACTTACTAAATTATGGCTATGCAATTCTCAGAGCAATAGTAGCACGAGCATTGGTATCAAGCGGATTATTACCAACCCTCGGAATACATCACAGAAACAAATACAATGCCTATTGCTTGGCTGACGACATCATGGAACCATACCGACCATACATTGATAAATTAGTCATGGAATTGTTTGACCAACACCAGGATTGCGAAGAGCTAAATAAAAAATTAAAATCACAATTACTTCAAATACCTGTCATTGACGTAGTTATCAACTCTCAACGCAGCCCTTTGATGGTAGCTGTCAGCACTACCACAGCCTCGTTGTATAAATGCTACTCTGGCGAAGCTCGCAAAATCATATACCCGACCATGTAACAGATGCAACGTTTCAGCAAATATAGAATTATGTGGGTAATGGTACTTTTTGATTTACCGACGGAAACCAAGAAAGACCGGGCAGCAGCGGCAAAGTTTCGCAAAATACTTTTGGAAGATGGGTTCACAATGTTTCAATTCTCCATCTACATAAGGCATTGTCCAAGTAAAGAAAATGCTAACGTTCACATCAAACGAGTAAAAGGTGCTCTGCCTGAACATGGAAAAGTAGGCATATTTTGTATAACCGACAAACAATTTGGCGAAATTGAAATTTATTATTGCCGCAAACCTGAACGCTCAAACGGTTGCACACAGCAGTTGGAACTATTCTGAAAACTCTATTTTTTATTTTCTAATCACCCCTATAAACAACTGAACCCGAGTGAATTTCTCGGATTCAGTTGTTCGTGCACTGCAAAGATACTAATTTGAAAGCAATTCACAACCTGGTCGATACTAAGCCTATGACGACAAGGTTGTTCGTGCACTGCAAAGATACTAATTTGAAAGCAATTCACAACTCGAAGATTATTTAAACCCTGCCGTTGGTGGTTGTTCGTGCACTGCAAAGATACTAATTTGAAAGCAATTCACAACCGGTGTTGTCACTGATTTGGTTGATGCTATGTTGTTCGTGCACTGCAAAGATACTAATTTGAAAGCAATTCACAACTCGGTGCAGGTTTACAGTTAGCAAGTTCAGGTTGTTCGTGCACTGCAAAGATACTAATTTGAAAGCAATTCACAACATGGCGTTACGTATCCTATTGGTGCGATTAGTTGTTCGTGCACTGCAAAGATACTAATTTGAAAGCAATTCACAACGAGAGTTGTTGTTAATGGTATGAATCAAGTGTTGTTCGTGCACTGCAAAGATACTAATTTGAAAGCAATTCACAACCAACAAGCAACTAACCGTGCCAATGAAGAAGTTGTTCGTGCACTGCAAAGATACTAATTTGAAAGCAATTCACAACGAGTAGCAGCCGCACAAAAAATTCTAATTGTTGTTCGTGCACTGCAAAGATACTAATTTGAAAGCAATTCACAACCAACGGGAGAGGCTGTTGCCTCTCATATTGTTGTTCGTGCACTGCAAAGATACTAATTTGAAAGCAATTCACAACGCTTTGCCAAGCGTTGAAGCGTTGTAATAGGTTGTTCGTGCACTGCAAAGATACTAATTTGAAAGCAATTCACAACTGAAGAACGAATTGAAGCGGGATAAGTGGAGTTGTTCGTGCACTGCAAAGATACTAATTTGAAAGCAATTCACAACTGCAGAATATGGCAATCATTTATGGGCGTCGTTGTTCGTGCACTGCAAAGATACTAATTTGAAAGCAATTCACAACGAAGAGAAGATACACCTGTTGACGTTTACCGTTGTTCGTGCACTGCAAAGATACTAATTTGAAAGCAATTCACAACCTGTTTACAGAGGAAGTGATAGCAGACCAAGTTGTTCGTGCACTGCAAAGATACTAATTTGAAAGCAATTCACAACGGATAGTGATTATTCTTATAATAGATACAGTTGTTCGTGCACTGCAAAGATACTAATTTGAAAGCAATTCACAACTATCCTCATTTGGTATTTTACTGTGCTGAAGTTGTTCGTGCACTGCAAAGATACTAATTTGAAAGCAATTCACAACCGGTAAGTTCGCCTCCTTCGCAGGTGAGGCGTTGTTCGTGCACTGCAAAGATACTAATTTGAAAGCAATTCACAACGTTAACGGCTTGATTGACAAGTTCAATTCGTTGTTCGTGCACTGCAAAGATACTAATTTGAAAGCAATTCACAACGCGTTCAGATGGTGAGCGACGAAGCATACGGTTGTTCGTGCACTGCAAAGATACTAATTTGAAAGCAATTCACAACAAACGGCGGAAACGGCTGTAACTGCGGCAAGTTGTTCGTGCACTGCAAAGATACTAATTTGAAAGCAATTCACAACGATGGCGAAGCAATCGCAGACGACGGAAGGGTTGTTCGTGCACTGCAAAGATACTAATTTGAAAGCAATTCACAACCGGTGTATATATTCCATGGTGAAGATGAAGTTGTTCGTGCACTGCAAAGATACTAATTTGAAAGCAATTCACAACCTTCGTCGAGTTTTTTTCGACGGATAGCGAGTTGTTCGTGCACTGCAAAGATACTAATTTGAAAGCAATTCACAACAGGAGGATTGTATAGCACTTAATGCAGAGTGTTGTTCGTGCACTGCAAAGATACTAATTTGAAAGCAATTCACAACTTGCGACGAGGGTGCAGAGGGTGAGAAGAGGTTGTTCGTGCACTGCAAAGATACTAATTTGAAAGCAATTCACAACATGTAAACAAGAACTTACATATTGGCACGAGTTGTTCGTGCACTGCAAAGATACTAATTTGAAAGCAATTCACAACGACGAGCGGAGGGGTTTTCTTGAAAGCTGGTTGTTCGTGCACTGCAAAGATACTAATTTGAAAGCAATTCACAACCTGCTTCTTTTATTTTTGCCTCAACCTCTGGTTGTTCGTGCACTGCAAAGATACTAATTTGAAAGCAATTCACAACTAGTCAAGTATATCTACGCAGGAAAGGCTTTTCCTGTCTTTCTGTTGGCTGATACTCAAAAAGGAAGTCAAAATAACCTCCTACGTCGGTACATCGACAACACCACGCAAACAAGTTCACGTGGCTTTTGTCAATGGGTTAAGCTATAAGCCAAAGTACCAAAGTAGCCAAAACAAAAATCTTACAAAGATTATGCCAGCAACAACATAAACCGATACTCTAATAGCCTTAAACATCTTCTCTTTCTCTGTCATATCACATAAATTTAACGTCCAATCATGCGAGGCAAAACACCTGTACCATTAAAATACTTAATTCCTTTACCTGATGGCATACCAATACCACGAGGCGGGGTACGCTGTTCAGGAACATCCAAAGAAATTCCATCACGTCTATTTGAAATCAAAGTACGTCGCATTGCTGCTTCATCGGACATATCTTGAATAATCAAAGGCAATACATCTTCCATACAATCGCCAAGAAATTTCATATTATGGTAAACGTTTTTCTTCGTTTTACTCTTTAACATCTCATGCGTTATATAGTAGTTGTCGTACCACTCTTTCCAACTGCAAAGATACTAATTTGAAAGCAATTCACGACAAGGGATGTTTAAGAGTTTTTGATTTTGCGAAAAGCCTCTTTGATAGCGTCTCCCAATCCTTCAAAACTGTAAGCAATACCTGCACAGATGGCGAAAATAAAGCCAATGATGCAAGCGAGGCTGAATACGATTCCTATGAGTTTTAACATGTGGCAAAGATAAGGAAAAATGGCGACACACGAGATAAATTTCAACTTTAATATTAGTTATTCGTGTACTGCAAAGAGTGTCAACTTTGGCATCCCTCCTTCTCTTCGGTGCTGGTCTCAAGTGGGTCAGCGACACCTCAGCACTCGGAGCATACTTCTTATTGTAGTCAAAGGCTTCGTCGGCATTCTCGCTTGAATGGGTTAACTGACCTTTGACTTCGCGTTTCTTGTCATCGACAACTTTCTCGGCTTTGCTTTTCAGCTTGTTGCCGAGATCATTGAACCTGGTTCTTGCCGATACAGTAGTCGCGTTCATCATCAGCAAGACCATCAGGGCGATGCTGCTGTTCCTTTTTAAGCGTACTCATAATGTTTTTAGGTTATTATTCATTTCTTTGCCTTGAAGCCAAACCACTGGCGGAATACATTTTTAAGGTTGGAAAACGAACGGATTTTTCTAATCACAGTTACATTGTTCCAGCGATAGATAAACCAGTCAGCCACTTCGTTGGGCAAAGCATTTATGAAGATGTTTCTTGCCCTGTTGACAACGATGCTCTTAACTGAAGACTTGGCTGTATTGGATACAACGCCTTTAATTATTTCACTCTGAGTCGGTGTGCCTTCAGGCAACTTGACATATTTGGCAAACCTGGTAAACAGTTCGCTGTATTGCATATTGAGCGGAGAGTCGGCGAGACGCTTCTCAAACTCCGCTTGATCATGGCTTTCATCGGCGAGATGTCTCATGCCGTCAAAAACCTCTTCCGCCTCTGCTTTAGCCTGCGGGGGTAGATTGAAATTGTCGTAGAGGCTGTTCTTTCTGACAGCAATCCAATTTTCTTTATTCATATATTCATATTATTTGTGCGATGCAAAGATAGTAATTTGGAAGCAATTCACAAGAGAACAATTCGAAGAAATGAAGAAAGGGAGTGAAACACTCCCTTTTTACTTGCAGGCGAGGGTATGTATCTTACGTATCTTCCCCCCATCTGCCTGCAAAGATACAATCAAAGCACCACTCCTGCCAAGTCTTTGCATGTTAAATATTGTAAATCTCCACCTTTCTCTCTGATACTCACC
>OQVP01000672.1_pt1 | contig 12987 bp, 8 predicted proteins | sample 1691541 | NCBI WGS metagenome assembly OQVP01 (sample SAMN03418258, study PRJEB22391) | human gut metagenome | biome: human-gut; feature: organic feature; material: feces | host: Homo sapiens | place: Tanzania | collected 2013-01 | reverse complement strand
TCTTGAATGGAAATAGGTGAGTATCCAGGTGGCGTCAATAAGGATGTTAAGGTTTTCTCTAATGCAGATTCAATCAAGCTTTATAAGAATGGCAAGTTTGTAAAACAATTTTATCCTGGTGAGACATATAAATATTTACCACATCCATGTTTTGAGATTGATGACTTTATTGGTGATTTAATCAAGGAAAGAGAAGATTATCCTGAAGATGTTTGTGATGAAATTAAGGAATGTCTATTGGCAACCTTGAAATATGGTGTTGATCATTTACCATTTAGATATAAATTTAAGATGTTTAAGGTGATGTTGTTCAATCATATCACGATGTTAGAAGCTACGCGTCTATATGATGTTTATTGTAGTGGCTGGGGTAATGAAGCTTTCAAATATCGTTTTGATGCGATTAAAAATGGTGAAGTTGTTAAGTCAGTTACTAAGGGTCCTTCATGGGATTTACATTTAGAAGTTAAGACTTCCAGCGAACATTTAAAGGAAGGTAAAACATATGATGTTGCCTCAATTAGAATCAGAGTTTTAAATGGTAATAATGAGTTAGCACCATATGCCAATGAAGTATTATATCTAACTTGTTCTGATAATATTGAGATTATTGGACCTGATGTGATTAATACAACTGGTGGTATGACGGGTACTTATATTAAGACTAAGAAGAAGGGTGAGGCTTATTTGGCTATTGATTCTAGCCGTTTAGGCTCACATATCATTAAATTTACTATTGATTAATAGAGGAATAAACCATATAATTATTTAGTCTGTGGAAGGAGTGCAACTACTCCGTTAATCCCACAACCATAAGGAGGAAAAATATGGCAAAGAAAGTTGCTAAAATCTGTAAGTTGCAATTTGCAGCTGGTCAAGCTAAACCAGGTCCTGCTCTTGCAAGTGCTGGTATCAACATGCCTCAATTCTGTACTAAGTTCAATGACTTAACAAAGGACAGACATGGCGATATCGTTCCTGTTGTTATTACTGCATATGAAGACAAAGCTTTTGATTTCGTGCTTAAGACAACTCCTGCTGCATTCTTATTAAAGAAGGCTGCTGGTATTTCTAAGGCTTCTGGTTCACCAAAGGCAGTTAAGGCTGGTTCTATTACTAGCGCTCAATTAAGAGAAATTGCTGAATATAAGATGCCTGATTTGAATGCTAATGATGTAGAATCTGCAATGAAGATTATTGAAGGTACTGCAAGAAACATGGGCATTAAAGTGGAGGGTTAATCATGAAAAGATCTAAAGGTTATAACAATGCATTATCTCTTTTTGAGAAGAACAAGAAATATGCACCTGCTGAAGCTTGCGAATTAGTTAAGAAGACAAGCAGTGTAAAATATGATGCTGCAGTTAGAGTATCATTTAGCTTAAATGTAGATCCTCGTCATGCTGATCAACAAATCCGTGGTGCTATGGTTCTTCCTGCTGGTACTGGTAGAAGCCAAAAGGTATTGGTTGTTACTCAAGGTGCTAAGGCTGAAGAAGCAAAGAATGCTGGTGCTGATTATGTTGGCGATAAGGAAATCCTTGATAAGATCAAGGGTGGTTGGACTGATATCGATGTTATCATCACCATGCCTTCTTGTATGGGTAAGATTGGTCCTATCGGCCGTATCCTCGGTCCTCGTGGACTTATGCCAAACCCTAAGAGCGGTACTGTAACAATGAACATTGCTCAGGCCGTAAAGGAGGTTAAGCAGGGTAAGATCGACTTCAAGGTTGACAAGACTGGTATCATCCATACATCTATTGGTAAGGTGTCCATGACAGCTGAGCAGATTCTCGGTAACGCCAAGGAGTTCATCTCTACTGTTATCAAGCTCAAGCCTGCAGCTGCTAAGGGTACATACATCAAGAGTATCTTTATTTCAAGCACAATGAGTAAGGGTATCAAGATTGATCCTAAATCAGCCGAGTAACTCTAAAAGTTTTGTACAATGAAAAAGGAAGTAAAAGATACAATCATCACTGAGATTGGTGAGATGCTGTCTCAGTATCCACATTTCTACCTCGTAGATCTTACAGGTCTGAATGCTGCTGATACAAGCGCTCTCCGTCGCAAGTGTTTCAAGAACGAGATCAAGTTGTCTGTCGTGAAGAACAAGCTCCTTCACAAGGCATTTGAGGCTTCTGAGGTTGATTTCTCTGCACTTTACCCAACATTGAAGGGTACCACTGCACTCATGTTCGCTAACGTTGCGAACGCTCCTGCTAAGCTACTCAAGGAGTACAAGGATGTAAATCCTACTCTTAAGGGCGCTTACGCTGAGGAAATGGTATTTGTTGGTGCTGAGAATCTCGAGGCTCTTTCTGCAATCAAGAGCAAGAACGAGGTTATCGCAGATATCGTCGCTCTCTTGCAGTCTCCTGCAAAGAACGTTATCTCTGCACTCCAGGGTTCTGCTGGTGGCAAGATCCATGGTCTTCTCGAAACTATGTCAAAGAAGGCAGAGTAATCGACGAAGATGCACTCTACAGTAATGACAGGGACTTGTGCCTTGTCAAGACTGAAAAACCAAATCAATTTTTGGCAGTCTGTGCATAAAAGCCGTGGCTGCAACCCATAATCAATTTTTACAGTATAAACTATTAAAACATTTAAATAAAATGGCAGATATTAAAGCTATTGCTGAGGAACTCGTAAACCTCACAGTAAAGGAAGTTAATGAATTGGCACAGGTTCTTAAGGAAGAGTATGGCATCGAGCCAGCTGCTGCAGCTGTTGCTGTTGCTGCAGGTCCAGCTGCTGCTGGTGAGGCTGCTGCTGAGGAGAAGGACTCTTTCAATGTTGTTCTCGCTGAGGTAGGCGCTAACAAGCTCCAGGTCGTTAAGGCTGTTAAGGAAGCTTGTGGTCTCGGTCTTAAGGAAGCTAAGGAGCTCGTTGATGGTGCACCTGCTACTATCAAGGAGGGTATGGCTAAGGCTGAAGCTGAGAACCTCAAGAAGGCTATCGAAGAGGCTGGTGCTAAGGTAGAGCTCAAGTAATCTGATTTTTTAGATTATTTAATTCCGATTTTTTCGGACTTTACATAAATAAGACAAATTGGTTAAGATCTACTAAGTAGGTGGGTCTTAACCTTTTTGTGTCTTGCAAGTCCTAATGGGTTTCTTTTTATGTCGGTCTGTCTTCTGTGTGTCTGAGAGTAAAGATATAAGGAAACGATCCCATTGTTTTGTCTTAGTGTAGAGAGACAGGATTGAAGGTGTGATAGAGTAATTATTGGTTTAGAATCAAAATTATAACAATTATATATATATAATGGCAGCAAAAGTCGATAATAGAGTAAACTTTGCACGCGTCAAGAATCCAATGCCATATCCGGATTTCCTTGATGTGCAGTTAAAGTCTTTCCAAGACTTCCTTCAGTTGGACACTCCACCTGAGGAGCGTAAGAACGATGGTCTGTATAAGGTGTTCAGAGAGAATTTCCCTATTACGGACACCCGCAACAACTTTGTCCTCGAGTTCCTTGACTACTTCATTGACCCACCTCGTTATACTATCGAGGAGTGTCTGGAGCGTGGTCTGACTTACAGTGTGCCTATGAAGGCAAAGATGAAACTGTACTGTACTGACCCTGAGCATGAGGACTTCGAGACTGTCATCTCTGACGTGTTCCTCGGCACTATCCCTTACATGACCTTTAACGGTACTTTCGTAATCAATGGTGCTGAGCGCGTTGTAGTATCACAGCTTCACCGTTCTCCAGGCGTATTCTTCGGACAGGGCGTTCACGCTAATGGTCGTAGCCTTTATTCTGCTCGTATCATTCCTTTCAAGGGTTCTTGGATTGAGTTTGCTACCGACATCAATAATGTGATGTACGCGTATATCGACCGTAAGAAGAAGTTGCCTGTAACTACTCTTCTCCGTGCCATCGGTTATGAGAGCGATAAGCAGATTCTTGATCTCTTCGATCTTTCAGAAGAAGTAAAGGTTACAAAGAAGAATATCAAGGCTTGTATCGGTCGTACTCTTGCAGCCCGCGTGCTAAAGACATGGACTGAGGACTTCGTAGATGAAGATACTGGTGAAGTATATACTATGGAGCGTAATGAGGTAATCCTTGAACGCGAGACTGTTATTTCTGAGGAAAATATGGATCAGATTCTCGATTCAGAGCAATCTACAATCCTTCTCCACAAGACAGCAGAGGCTGCAAGCAAGTATAGCATTATCTTCAATACCCTTGCTAAGGACCCTTCAAACTCAGGAACTGAGGCTGTCACATACATCTATCGTCAGTTGAGAAATGCTGACCCTGCTGATGACCAGTCTGCTGCTGAGGTTATCCACAACCTCTTCTTCTCTGACAAACGTTATGACCTCGGTGAGGTAGGACGTTACCGTATCAATAAAAAGCTTAATCTTGATACAGACATCAACGTTCGCACTCTTACTCATGAGGATATCATTGAGATTATCAAGTATCTCATTCAGCTCATCAACTCTAACGCCACAGTCGATGATATCGACCACCTCTCTAACCGTCGCGTTCGCACCGTGGGAGAGCAGTTGGCTAACCAGTTCTCTATTGGTCTTGCTCGTATGAGCCGTACCATCCGTGAACGCATGAATGTACGTGATACCGAAGTGTTCACACCAACAGATTTGATCAACGCTAAGACAATCTCCAGCGTAATCAACTCATTCTTCGGTACCAACCCTCTGTCACAGTTCATGGACCAGACCAACCCACTTGCTGAGGTAACCCATAAGCGTCGTCTTTCAGCCCTCGGTCCTGGCGGTCTTTCTCGTGAGCGTGCAGGCTTCGAGGTACGTGACGTACACTATACTCACTATGGTCGTCTCTGTCCTATCGAGTCTCCTGAAGGACCAAACATCGGTCTTATCTCATCTCTTTGTATGTATGCACAGATCAATGAACTCGGTTTCATTGAGACTCCATATCGTACTGTAGAGAATGGCAAGGTGGATCTTGACAATGAACACGTGAAGTATCTTTCTGCAGAGGAAGAGAGTGGCGTAGTTATCGGTCAGGGTAATGCTCCTCTTAATGATGATGGCACATTTATCCGTGAGGTAGTAAAGTGTCGTGAGGATGCTGACTTCCCAGTAGTTCCACCATCAGAGGTTAAGCTCATGGACGTATCTCCACAGCAGATTGCTTCTGTATCTGCCGGACTTATTCCTTTCTTGGAGCATGATGACGGTCACCGTGCGCTGATGGGATGTAACATGATGCGTCAGGCAGTGCCATTGCTTCATAATGATGCCCCTATCGTAGGTACAGGTATCGAGAAGCAGCTCTGTGAGGATTCACGTACTATGATTACAGCAGAGGGCGAAGGTGTTATCGAATACGTTGATGCTACCACAATCCGTATCCTCTATGATCGTACAGAGGATGACGAGTTCGTAAGCTTTGAGCCTGCTACAAAGGAATACCGCATTCCAAAGTTCCGCCGTACCAACCAGAACATGACCATCGACCTCCGTCCTATCTGTAAGAAGGGACAGCGCGTAAAGGCTGGCGACATCCTTACTGAGGGTTATGCTACAGAGAATGGCGAGTTGGCTCTCGGTCGTAACCTCCTCGTAGCTTACATGCCTTGGAAGGGTTACAATTATGAGGATGCTATCGTGCTTTCAGAGCGCATCGTTCGTGAGGACGTGCTTACTTCTGTTCACGTGGATGAGTATTCTCTCGAGGTTCGTGAGACAAAGCGTGGTATGGAGGAATTCACTGCTGATATTCCTAATGTATCTGAGGATGCGACAAAGGACCTTGACGACAATGGTATCGTACGAATCGGTGCTCGCATCGAACCAGGCGACATCATGATTGGTAAGATTTCACCTAAGGGTGAGAGCGATCCTTCACCTGAAGAGAAGCTTCTCCGTGCTATCTTTGGTGACAAGGCTGGTGACGTAAAGGATTCTTCTTTGAAGGCAAATCCATCACTTTCAGGTGTTATCATCGACAAGAAACTCTTCTCTCGTGCTGTCAAGACTCGTGAATCAAAGAAGCAGGATAAGATAGTTCTCGCTAAGATTGATGAGGAATACGAAGCAAAGGGCAAGGACCTCAAGGATATTCTTGTAGATAAACTCCTCACTCTCACAGAGGGCAAGCTCTGTCAGGGCGTTGCTGACTATACAGGTGCTGAGATAATCACCAAGGGAAGTCGCTTCACTGCTACAGCTCTTGCAAACCTTGAGTATGACGGAATCCAGTCAAACAACTGGACTGGTGACGAGCACACAGACAAGCTTATCCAGCGTCTTATCATGAACTATATCCGCAAGTATAAGCTTTTGGATGCAGAGCTCAAGCGTCGTAAGTTCGCTATCTCAATCGGTGATGACCTTCCAGCTGGTGTTCATCAGATGGCTAAGGTATATATCGCTAAGAAGCGTAAGATAGGTGTAGGTGATAAGCTCGCAGGTCGTCACGGTAACAAGGGTATCGTATCTAAGGTAGTACGTCAGGAGGATATGCCATTCCTTGAGGATGGTACTCCAGTTGACTTGGTATTGAACCCACTGGGTGTGCCTTCACGAATGAACCTCGGTCAGATCTTCGAGGCTGTACTTGGTTATGCAGGTAAGAAACTCGGTGTCAAGTTTGCTACTCCTATCTTCGACGGAGCTAAGCTCGATGACCTTAATGAGTGGACCGACAAGGCAGGACTCCCACGCTACTGTTCTACACACCTCTATGATGGTGAGACCGGTGAGCGTTTCGACCAGCCTGCTACCGTAGGTATCACATACTTCTTGAAGCTCGGTCACATGGTAGAGGACAAGATGCACGCTCGTTCTATCGGTCCTTACTCTCTCATTACCCAGCAGCCACTCGGTGGTAAAGCACAGTTTGGTGGTCAGCGTTTCGGAGAGATGGAGGTTTGGGCTATCGAGGCATTCGGCGCAAGCCACGTCCTTCAGGAAATCCTTACCATCAAGTCAGACGACGTGGCAGGACGTTCCAAGAGTTACGAGGCTATCGTGAAGGGTGATCCAATGCCAACTCCAGGCATCCCAGAGTCACTCAACGTGCTCCTCCACGAGCTTCGCGGTCTTGGTCTTAGCATCAAGTTGGATTAAATTTACAGGAATATATTTTTGATGGAATAAGGAAATGTGAATGATGTCGCAGAACAGCATTTCCGCCCAGTAAGGGCATCAGTCTCTTTTCCTTATTCCCTAAATCAAAACAGAAATATGGCTTTTAAAAAAGACACTAAGATAAAGAACAACTTCACCAAGATCACTATCGGTCTTGCTTCTCCTGAAGAAATCCTGGAGAACTCATTCGGTGAGGTTACCAAGCCTGAGACCATCAACTACCGTACCTACAAGCCAGAGCGTGACGGTCTCTTCTGCGAGCGCATCTTCGGTCCTACCAAGGACTTCGAGTGTGCCTGTGGCAAGTACAAGCGTATCCGCTATAAGGGTATCGTCTGCGACCGCTGTGGTGTAGAGGTTACAGAGAAGAAGGTACGCCGTGAGCGCAGCGGACATATCGAACTCGTTGTCCCTGTTGCACACATTTGGTATTTCCGTAGCCTTCCTAATAAGATTGGCTATCTCCTCGGAATGCCTACAAAGAAGCTTGAAGCTGTCATCTATTACGAGAAGTACGTCGTAATCAATCCAGGACCTATGGCAGGCAAGGACGGAAAGAGTCCAGTGCAGGATGGTGAAAACGGCGACCTTAACGGTACACACGTAGGTGACCTTATTACTGAGGAAGAATACATCAATATCGTAGATAATTACCTCGATCCAAATAATGACTACCTTGAGGACAATGATCCTAACAAGTATGTCTGCAAGATGGGTGCAGAGGCTATCTACTACCTCCTCCAGAATCTCGACCTCGATGCTCTCGCAGCTCAGCTCCGTCGTGCAGCAAATGAGGATTCTTCACAGCAGCGCAAGAGCGAGGCATTGAAGCGTCTTCAGGTCGTAGAGGCTTTCCGTCAGTCTAAGGATGTGAACAAGCCTGAATGGATGATCATGAAGGTTCTTCCTGTTACTCCTCCAGAGCTTCGTCCGCTCGTTCCGCTGGATGGTGGTCGCTTCGCTACATCTGACCTCAATGACCTTTATCGTCGCGTTATTATCCGTAACAACCGTCTGAAGCGTCTCGTAGAGATTCATGCTCCTGAGGTTATTCTCCGTAATGAGAAGCGTATGCTTCAGGAGGCTGTTGACTCATTGTTTGACAACTCCCGCAAGGCAAGCGCAGTAAAGAGCGAATCAAATCGTCCTTTGAAGTCACTCTCTGACTCTCTGAAGGGTAAGGCTGGTCGCTTCCGTCAGAACCTCCTCGGTAAGCGTGTTGACTATTCTGCACGTTCCGTTATCGTTGTAGGTCCTGAACTTAACATGGGCGAGTGTGGTCTGCCAAAGCTTATGGCAGCAGAGCTCTATAAGCCATTCATTATCCGTAAGCTCATCGAGCGTGGCATCGTCAAGACTGTTAAGTCTGCAAAGCGTATCGTTGACCGTCGTGAACCGGTTATCTATGATATCCTTGAGAATGTGATGAAGGGTCACCCAGTACTTCTGAACCGTGCTCCTACACTTCACCGTCTCGGTATTCAGGCTTTCCAGCCAAAGCTTATTGAGGGTAAGGCTATCCAGTTGCATCCGCTTGCTTGTACTGCGTTCAACGCTGACTTCGACGGTGACCAGATGGCTGTCCATCTTCCTCTTTCCAATGAGGCAATCCTTGAGGCTCAGATTCTCATGCTCCAGAGCCATAACATCCTTAACCCTGCTAATGGCGCTCCTATCACAGTGCCTTCACAGGATATGGTGCTCGGTCTCTATTATATCACAAAGCTTCGTCCTGGTGCAAAGGGTGAGGGACTCTCATTCTATGGTCCAGAAGAGGCTATCATCGCTTACAATGAAAAGCGTTGTGACCTTCACGCTCCTGTAAAGGTAATAGTAGAGGACGTAGAGAATGGTAAGTATGTACGCCGTCAGGTGGAGACATCTGTAGGTCGTGTCATCGTCAATGAGATTGTACCTCGTGAGATGGGCTTCGTAAATACCATTATCTCTAAGAAGTCTCTCCGCGATATCATCGCTGACGTCATCAAGGCTGTAGGTTTCGCACGTGCTTGTGAATTCCTTGATGGTATCAAGAACCTCGGTTACCGTATGGCATACCTCGCAGGTCTGTCATTCAACCTTGACGATATCATCATTCCACCAGAGAAGGAGCAGCTCATCGCTGATGGTAACGCAAAGGTACGCCAGATTACTGACAACTATAACCTTGGTTTCATCACTGACAACGAGCGTTATAACCAGGTAATTGATACATGGTCTCATGTAAACAATGACATCGGTAATATCCTTCTGAAGGAGATGACAGAGGCTGACCAGGGCTTCAACGCCGTATTCATGATGCTTGACTCTGGAGCCCGTGGTTCTAAGGACCAGATTAAGCAGCTTTCAGGTATCCGTGGTCTGATGTCTAAGCCTCAGAAGGCAGGTGCTGATGACCGTTCAACCATTGAAAACCCTATTCTTTCCAACTTTAAGGAGGGTATGTCAGTGCTTGAGTACTTTATCGCTTCTCACGGTGCTCGTAAGGGTCTTGCTGATACCGCGATGAAGACTGCCGACGCAGGTTACCTTACTCGTCGTCTTGTTGACGTCTCACATGACGTTATCATCAATGAGACTGACTGTGGTACACTCCGTGGCTTGCTCTGCTCAGCTCTCAAGAATGGCGATGAAATAATATCAAGCCTCTACGAGAGAATCCTCGGTCGTGTCAGCGTGCATGATGTAATCAATCCTCATACCAATGAGATTATCTGTCCTGCTGGTGAGGAAATCAATGAGGTTCGTGCTAAGGCCATTGAGGATGCTGGTATTGAGACAGTTGAAATCCGTTCCGTACTCACCTGTGAGTCAAAGCAGGGCGTATGTATGAAGTGTTACGGACGTAACCTTGCTACCCAGCGCATGGTGCAGAAGGGTGAGGCAGTCGGCGTTATCGCTGCACAGGCTATTGGTGAGCCTGGTACTCAGTTGACTCTCCGTACGTTCCACGCCGGTGGTATCGCTGGTGGTGCTACTGCAAATGCATCCGTTACCTGTAAGGTAGAAGAGGCACGTATCGAGTTTGATGAGCTTCGCACCGTTCCATTCATCGAGCGTATTGATGCAGATGATCCAGGCAAGGAGTGTGAGATGGTAGTGAGCCGTCTTGCTGAAGTTCGCTTCATCGACCCAGCAACAGATGTTATCCTCTCTAACGTGGCAGTGCCTTACGGTTCTTCTCTCTATTTCAAGGATAAGGACGTAGTAAAGAAGGGTGATGTCATCGCTAAGTGGGACCCATTCAATGCTGTCATCGTATCTGAGTTCAGCGGTAAGGTAAGATTTACTGACGTCAAGGAAGGCGTAACATATAATGCCGAGACTGACGATACCACAGGTATTACCGAGAAGGTGATTATCGAAGACAAGGAGCACAAGCTCATTCCTTCATGTGAAATCATCGATGAAAACGGACAGTCAATCGGTCGTTATAACTTCCCTGTAGGTGGTCACGTAGTAGTAGAGGATGGTCAGTCTGTCTCTTCTGGTGTCACTCTCGTGAAGATTCCACGTACTGTAAGCCGTGCAGGCGATATCACCGGTGGTCTCCCACGAGTAACAGAGCTCTTCGAGGCACGTAATCCAAGTAACCCTGCTGTGGTAAGTGAAATCGACGGTGAGGTATCTATCAACCCTCAGCTTAAGCGTAACAACCGTGAGGTAACCGTTACTTCCAAGACTGGTGAGCAGCGTAAGTATCTCGTTCCTACAAGTAAGCAGTTGCTCGTACAGGATCGTGACGGTGTCCGCGCTGGAACTCCTCTCTCTGACGGTGCTATCACTCCTGGCGATATCCTCGCTATTATGGGTCCTACCGCTGTTCAGGAGTACATCGTGAATGAGGTTCAGGACGTATATCGTCTGCAGGGTGTAAAGATCAATGACAAGCACTTCGAGATTATCGTTCGTCAGATGATGCGCAAGGTGCAGATCAATGAGCCTGGTGATACCTGCTTCCTCGAACTGGAAATCGTCGATAAGCTTGACTTCGCTGAGGAGAATGACCGTATCTGGGGTAAGAAATATGTCCTCGACGCTGGTGATTCTGAGAATGTACGTGCTGGTGAAATCATCTCTGCACGCAAGCTCCGCGATGAAAACTCCAGTCTTAAGCGTCGTGATATGAAGACTATCACAGTACGTGACACTATCCCTGCTACATCTACACAGATTCTCCAGGGTATCACACGTGCTGCACTCCATACCAAGAGCTTCATGTCTGCCGCATCCTTCCAGGAGACAACGAAGGTGCTCAACGAGGCTGCTATCCGTGGCAAGTCAGACTCTCTGCTCGGTATGAAGGAGAACGTAATCTGCGGTCACCTCATCCCTGCTGGTACTGGTCTGCGTGAATTTGAGAAGATTATCGTCGGAAGCAAGGAAGGCTATGAGCGTCTCCAGGCTAATCGCCGCAATGTTCTCGATTACTCAAACCGCGACATCTAATAGAATAGTCAAATAGGTGGGATTTTATGTCCCACATAAGATAAAGAAAAGGTCTGCAACAGTTATCTGTTGCAGACCTTTTTTGCGTTTATCCCTTATCTCTCATCTAAAGAAAATTCCCCTCCACCGTAATCATCTCCACCGCTAATCCCAATCATCCGCCCCTGTGTAGCCCGCGTTACCGGCAATTTCTCTACCGTCTTCTCCACCCATCCCAATCACCCGCCACAGTATTGCCCGCGTTACCGGATAATATAATCTTTTCATGCAAATCCGCGACTAAAAGGAGTCGTATTACAATAGCATAGCTTTCGCAGTGTAATAACTATGATATTGCAGTGTAATAACTATGATATTACAACGTAATAACTAAGCTTTTAGAATGCGACTATTTGGGTATTGTAGCTTTGAGCAATTTTAGTGTAAAGGAATACTGGTGAAAACAAATAGAATCCTGACCATCTATTCAAGAAAATAATCAAAGACTTGGCTTAATCACATTTTTTGTATAACTTTGCATTCATAACCAATCATCCGAAACTATACGACTCAGTAAGTGAATAGAAGATAGATAATTGCAAATCACCTGCTCGAACAAGAACGTTTATGAACATTAGTTCATTCCCAAAATATTTTTCAATCACATACTTATCACATTATTCAAAAATAATTGTTCGCTAACTTATGAATGAAGGATTTAAGCAAAAGAAATATCCAGTAGCCACAAAGCGCTATGTGCAATGGCTCGAATTGGAATCTGATGAAGCCGCTATCAGAGAGTATCGCAGATTGCATTCTGAGGGAGTGCAGTGGAAAGAAATACGTGACGGCATACGCCAAGTAGGCATTTTAGAGATGGAGATTTACATCTCAGGCAATCGTCTGGTGATGATAGTGGATGCTCCAGAGAATTTCGATTGGGACAAGTCTATGGCACAACTTGCTACTCTCCCACGACAAGCAGAGTGGGAGAGCGTGGTAGGCAAATTCCAGAAATGTGGCGCAGGCGCTACAAGTGATGAGAAATGGCACATGATGGAGCGTATGTTCTATCTTTATGATTAAGAGTCATATAATATATAAGGTGTGGCTTAATCCAAAAGTCCCTCAGAAAGGTAGAATCGACCTTGCTGAGGGACTTCGTTTTTTATCAGTTGTCGCTATCTTACAGATACTTTCACAGTCTTGTTGCCACGTCTGATGATGTTTATGCCTTTCTTCAGGTTGTCGAAGCGACGTCCCTGCAGGTCATAGTAACTGTTTGTGTGATAACTGTTTGTATCCAGCTGTTTGATGCCTGTAGTTGTGGATTTTGTGAAATATCCAGTTGTATAGTTCGCAAATTCCTTGCCACCCTTCCCATATTCGTATTCTATTGCGCCTTTCAGTTTCGGGCAATTGATAAATATATCCTCATCATTTGTCAGAGCTGTA
>OQVP01000671.1_pt1 | contig 12988 bp, 19 predicted proteins | sample 1691541 | NCBI WGS metagenome assembly OQVP01 (sample SAMN03418258, study PRJEB22391) | human gut metagenome | biome: human-gut; feature: organic feature; material: feces | host: Homo sapiens | place: Tanzania | collected 2013-01 | reverse complement strand
GACTTTGCGCTGTTCTCGGAATCATACAGAAGGAACATCAATAACGGAGAGTTATTCTCGTTAAATACAGGTACGACATCACCAGCGTCATTGTAATACTGGTTAATATCACCCTGGTCGCACAGCAATAAAGGGTAGTATGACTTACCATTTGATATACTGATAATTCTAAAGGTTGCACTACTTTTACTCATCTGTTACCTCGCTTTCTTTATTTGTTACTATTTCTGCATCCTTTGCGGTGTCAGGCTCCTCAGTGCCGGTATCCGTACTTTCGCTTCCTGCACCGATACCGGTATCAATGCCTGGTGCCGTATTCTCTTCAGTATCCTCACCACCATATTCCTTAGGCGTATGGCAAGGAAGGCAACTTGTTCCTTTAATCTCGGCCTTAGCCTCCAACGGAGTGAGCAGGGCGCCACCAATTCTCTTACATCTCTCAGAAAGCGTATTGCCTTCTACTTTTTCGAGTGCAGACTGGAACAGAAGATAATTCCTGTCAAATGTTTTCTGCACTACAAGGTAAGCTGGCAGAATTGCTTCTCTTACCTTTTTTGTTACTTTTACGTAATATGGCATAATCGTATATTTAATATATTAAACAATCGCTCAGTCGCCTTCGTAATCTCTTGTTACGATAACGTTTCCATCGGCATCAGTAAGCCATTCGCCGGTATCAGAAACCAGTACCTTATTGGTTCCTCTGTCTTCTATATCGCAGAAGAAAGTTTTTCCATACTCCATTGGCATCATCACTTCTTCGCCTCGCATTTTCTCTTCCTCTTTCGTACCATCAGATACCTTCCAGGAAGCGTAGAGATAGCGGTTCCAATTTTCGACAACGCCCTGCCCGTCACTAACAATAGCCTTCACGCATGCTGCATCCGTGCTAGAGCGGAGTCCATCTCCTCGCACATCGCACGTAAGCTCAGGGAACTGACGCTTAATAGTCGTGTACGCCCGAGGATCATACTCGGCAGGCGCAGTTGGAAACTTCTTGCTGGCACGATAGAGAGCGTAAACCACGTACGTCTGCCCGTCTCCGATAAGCTCGCGGTTGACGGTGAGCGATGTGATGCTTCCATTTGCGGTCTTGACAGCAGAAACGATATCGATGTTATCGAAATCTACGTTGCCGGTAAGCGGGGTTTCCGTACCATTCGAATTTCTGCGGAACCAGAGCAGTTTACATTTATCGCTATTAGTGATATCCTCGGTTCCCTTCATAATCTTTGCGTTGATGGTCTGCTGCTCGCCCATTCGGAGTGGATTGTAGATTGTCGCCTTATCGGCATCTATCATCAGCTCAATGCTTGCAAGGGAAACGTCGTTGGTGATAAGCGGAATACTCTTGTCAAACTTGTATGTGTGACCATCTTCCACATAGATTCCTACGAATCGCATCGCTCTAGGAATGCCGACCTTGCCGTTTTTCTTGACAACGAGCTGACCTGCATAATCTCCTGATGTAACAACATCGTATCCGTCTGGCATAGTTACTCCCTGACTGTAGATAGGCGTCTGGCCGCTCTGTGTCACCTCGAACCATTCGAACGAGAGCAGCTTGCTATTACACGTCACGGCTGCTATCGGAGAGTCTGGGTTAATCAGCGTACAACGAGGAAACAGGTTAAGTGGCCCATCGTTGTAGTCCGGATAGAAAATGTCATCAATCGCATCGTAGTTCTGCGTGTTCGGAACGTAGCCGTCTGCCATTACCTCGATATTGCACATAGTCGAGTAGATGACAGGAGCCTTCTCCATTTTCTTTCTGTTACTTCTTGCTAAAACCATAATTTACAATTTTAAAATTCAATCTCAATTTCAGACGAGTAAGTCTCGCCATCTTTAATTTCAGCGGTACACTTGAAGACACAAGGATTATCGTACGACCACTTTTCTCCCAGATCGCTTCCTTTGAGCGGTAGGGTGAGTTGGTCTTTTCTCTGTGCCACCTGTTGTGCCCACTGGTTATCTTTCTCTGTATCTCCTGTATCTCTGGTCCATGCAACGTTGAAAAGATGTTCTGTTACATCGTTGTTGTATAGCTTTCCGACCACGGATAGAGTAGTGAAGGCCGTGAGTTCGCCAAGGTCGTTTCTCCGGCTAAAAACATAATTCTTGGAGAATCTCCAGCCATCTGAAGATACGACATTGATTGCGAATTCCGGATTACCCTCAACGAACGCCCAGCCAGTGCTTGCGTATTTGGGTTCAACAGCCGTTTTATCTACAAGGCATCTCCACCTGCACCCGTAGCGCCAAACGTCATGTACTTCTGTAGCGGTGCATCGGTATGGCTTGTCTCCTCTGGCTACTTCAAGCGACCATTTTCCTCTGTCAACAACGTCCTGCTTCACGTTACCCTGGTAGTCCGTCCTGAGGATATTTTGCACCGCCAGATACTTGGCATAGAACGCTCCGTCACGCTTGTCGGCCAGAGGATAATCTGCAAAGATGAACGATAAGGCATCAGGAAGCTTACCGATAGCTATGGAATAATTGCTCTTGTCGATGATAGGCTTGGTCACATGGTCGAGCCAGACAAGCAATCCGTCTGATGATGATATATACCAGCAGCTCTGCCTGTCTTCGTCCACGGCGTTGCCCCAGCGGATTAACCGGGCAAGCTCGCAAGGAGGATGATTCGCTCCAGAAGGAACCTCGCTATCGGGATAGCAGACCACAGTAATGGTGTTTGCAACGGTGTTCACCGAAAGAACCCTCAGCCACATATCATAATGCCCCCCATTTCCTGATAGCCTATTGACCGATGCCAAAATCACATCGTTCTCCTTAAACGCCGTAAAGTCACCTTCCCATCGCTTTTGAAGCCCCAGTAAATAGGTGGTATTGCCGCCTTCAGATGTTGCCGGAATCTCGCTTACACTCTCAATCAGTCCGCTCTCTGTGAACACAAAGTTGCTTTCCATTGCCGTCTGGCGGTTCACGATAAGTTCCTTGGCGATAACAGAGCTTCGCACGGTAATCGATTCCACCTCGGCATTACCTTTTTCGTCAATCTGCGCACCCGTGCCGCCCATGATGCCAGAGGTAAAACTACCAAACTGTGTACCTCCCTTCATCTTAGCTGTTGATTCAGAGACGATTCCTTTCAGGAAAGTGATGACACCGGCAGCGGTATCATCATGCTCCCTGGACAGGTAGGTTCCGTTGTCCTGCTTGGCGTATTCGAGCAGGGCAAGCAGGGCACTTCCAACACGCCATGCCGTGTTGGCTCCCTTGGCACGTTCATCACGTATGCCGGTGAGCATCCTGGTCAGTTCCTGTATGGTATTTTCGTTTTGCATGATTCTATCTCAATTTTGAAGCAAAAATACAAATAAGATTTCCTATTCAAAAATACACTATATCTTGCCGAACATCTGCTTGAACAGGTCAGCCATCAAGCCCTGATACTCCGTACCGTAGAAATAGCCCTCCATATCGTTGAGCTTCATGATGGAAATATAGTATTTCCGGTTGAACCATGGGCGCCGCTGTCTAGGTTCGCCCAGATGATGCTTCGCACGATATTCTTTATCCAGGAAGTAGAGGTCGCCGGGGTTGCCATGGTAATAACCGTTGCCCGTGCCCGTCTCCTGATACAGACCGTAGAGCAGGAACTTGTGGGCGATGACTCTTGATGATCCGCCAAACGATGTAGCCTGCACGCTGTTGTAAAGGGCGCCCGTATGGCGGATGCGGTAGTGTATGATCTTCTCCTTCCAGATGTTCACCATCTCCTCAGCCCAGCCACGCTCGTAGGCGTGGATGTCTTCCTGGGTGACGGGAGTCTTGATGTTATTCGTTCCATTCTTCATTGTTATATACCAGGTCTAGCGGCTCACTCACGTCGATGTGGAACTCCACGCCCGTAAGCCCGTTAATAAAATATGCGCCTATCTCCCGATTATCCACCTGGTCGCTCAGCAGATAGGTGAAATCGCTTTCCCATTTCATCTTGTCTATGAGGATGCGGCTCAGAAACTGGCGGAATATCTTGCGGCAGGTGTTGAGCTTCTCCTGGCGGTCGTTCATGTCGTTGAGCCTGTAGCGCATCAGGATCCACACCGTATAGGTTACTATCTTGCGGAAACTTCCGTCTCCGTTCACCGCCACGTTGCCGTCGTTGGTATCGTCTATCACTATGAAGTTCCTGCTCTTCTGCATATTCGCCAGCATGCCCTCAAAGGCCATGGGACTGGAGCAGGTGGTGGCCAGGAAGCCCAGTTCCTGGGTAAGCTTATTCTTCTTCGTCAGGTCTCTGAAGTAGGAAAAAGCATCGAAGCCCACCTGTACCGATGAGGTGTTGATTTCTGTCTTGATCATGATTTCTTCAGTCTTTTGTTCAGTTCTTCAGCTTCACGTGCCTTGGCATCCAGCTCGGTGAGTGCCCGCCACACGTCAGCCTTCTTGATTATCTCTTCCTTGGTGATGTCGCCACCCGTCAGCGCCCTTATCTGGGCGTTCATGGCTTCGGTGGCATCATACCCGCCGTCATTACCGGCTGGCTTGAAGAGATGAGGGAAATGTGTGGAAAAGTTGTACTTTATCCACATAAACCAGAGAAACACACCTATCACCTCGGGTGCCGAGCAGCTTATCTGCCCCGCCTCGCTGCCATCCTCCTTCAGGTAGAGGATGGCAGCTATCTCGCGGATTGGCGTATCGTCCGACTGGTCGCTCAGCAGGAAGTTCTGGTAGTAGTTGTCGCAGACGATGTAGTTGTAGAACGGTACATCGTGCAGTTCCACGTCCGCAGCCTTGAAACGACCTATAAAGTCGAGCCTGTTGTCTGCTCCCTTGCCATCGAAGATGAAATTGAATTCCTCGCAGAACTCCCTCACCTGCCATAGCTCAAGGAAAAACCGCAGCTTCTTGCCTTCTTCGGTCTTCACCTCGCAGAGCCAGCCGTCTTTTTTCTCGTTGAGCACCTTCACGCCCGCAAACCTGCAGAACAGGTAGGTTTTCACCTGCCATTCGTCCCAGCCCTGCGTAAGCAGGTAGAGCACGTAGCGCAGCTGGTCCTGCGTCAGCTCACTCCAGGAGTGCGGGGCATGCAGCACCAGCGTGCCGTCAGCCAGCAAAGAAGAAGGTTGTGTCGTCAGCTTTGTTTTCATAACTTTCCATGTGATTGGCCTTGTAGGCCGATGAAACCGCGTATTTCTGGAAATCCCCGATGTGTTCCTCGATGAACCGAAGCAGATTCTCGAAGAGCAGGGTGCAGCGTTCCTTGTCGATGGATTCGCCCTTTACGGTGAGGTGTTCACCGATGAAAGCGAGCATTTTTACCTTTGCAGCACGATGAGATGGGGCAAAATGGCCTTTTCGCTCCTCGGCGATGATTTCGTCGATAAGGGCATCGCCCAACTGCTTGCGCAGGAAAGCCTCGGTGGCATCGATGGATTTCTTATACTTCACCAGGTCGTCGTAGGTGAGCTGCCCGCCTACGCCGCACCAGCCCGAGAGGATGGCAGGCGACCATACCAGCGAGTGGATGTTCATCTCTGCCTGTTCCGTCTCGCTCCAGCCTTCAAACTTGCGCATCAGGAAGACTACCTGATGCCTGTTGTAGTCGCGCTGGTAGGTGAGTTCAGCCTTCATGGCTTCCACTCTCGCCTGCGAAGCCGGAGCGATGTTCTCGTTGGATACCACGCCGAAACCGTTGTCTGTCATGATGAGGTCGTGCGAGTGCAGACGGCTCAGGAAGGTGGCACGTATCACGTAGCTGCGGATGGCGGTCATCAGTTCCGTGCCTTCCTGCGTGGCTTCCTCCGCATATTCATTACCTATCACCTGTTCCACCAGCTCGCTGTATGGAATGCTGAATGATGGCTCCATGTTCCTGAAGACATCTTCGGTGGCAGCCCCCACGAAGGGAAGGAGCTGCTCAAACTGTTCAATGCTAATCTTGATCATCTGTCTTTGAATTTGGATTGTTAGACACTTTCTTGGCATCCTTATTCTCATCGAGCGTGGTGAGCATGATGAGCGGAACGTCTGGATAAACCTTCTCCTCCCAGTGGTTGAAGTAGATTACCACCCAGTGAACGGTCTCCATCAGGTCGTGGAATGCCTTCTCTATACTCTGCTTCAGCGTGAAGAGTTCACGCTTGTCGGAACCCGAATTGTTGGTCTGACTCTTGCCGGGCGTGGCTCCCACCAGGTTGGGGTGGATGTTGTCGGCATAACACTGCATGTTGTTGCTCTCGGCAATGTCGTCGCTGTAGTCGCCTCCATCCTTCGATGTGTCGATGCGGGTGATGCGCACCATCTTCACCTCCTTGCCGTCGGGCGTGGTGTAGTAGCCCGCTATCCAGAGCTTGCCGCTGTTCTCTATGCCCGATATGAAGGAGCGGATTTTCTCCTTCTCGGCCAGCTTGCGCTGCTTCTGCTTCTCGGGGTCGGTGATGTGCTCTTCCTTGAAGATGCCGCGCCAGTAGTCGTTGTGTATCTCTACCAGGTAGGGGATGGTGGCGTGGTTCTTCAGCTTGGCCATCTTGCCGATGGCGATGAGCCGGGAGATGTCGTACCATTTATCCCTGAAGATGGCGGAATAGTAGGGCACGGGATAGTACTGGCAGCCTGGGGTAGGGAAGCGGGTTACGATGGCAAAGACGCGCTCCTTGCAGGCAGGCTCGGTGCTCTGTCTTGATTTCACCTTGCCGTTCTGCCCGTCAAGCCCCATGCGCTTCTGCAGGTCGCCCAGAGGGTCCAGCTCGTCGAGCAGCGGCAGAACCTCTACGTTGTCGGGGGTTACGCTGTTTCTCCAGTTGGCATAGAGCACGTATTCCGAACGTCCGTTCCTGCTCTGGGTAAAGCGGCAGTAGCATGCCTCCTTGTGGCGGATGCCTACTATCTTGTCGCCCTTCTTGTTGAGCACGATGGCCGAGACGCAGAAGAAGAAGTATTTCATGTCGGTAATCTGCTCCAGGAAGAAGCGGCTCATGGAATTGTGCATCCTGAACAGGTTCACTTCCTTGTCCTTGCTGGGCAGCTTGGTCTCCACGTCGTTATACTGGAAGCCCATGCCGTAGCAGGTGAGCACGTTGAAGAGTTTGTTCTGTGCCATCACGCTGCTCTCCCCTATTCGCCTGATAAGCTCGTAGGGTAGCATGTTGTCTTCGCCGAACGGTATGTAGGTATAACTCTTCTTGCCTATCTCTATCTCTACGAGAGGGGTAGTGCCGTCATCATCGAAGATGCTGCCCGACTCTACGAATCCGCTGGTAGGGGAGGAGGTCTGATAGTCGAGCACAGCGCCCATGGTGGCGTATGTGATGTCTATATTGTTCTCTTTTTCACTCATAGCTGTTATAAATAAATGGGATGATCATTATATCTGAAGATGAAGATGTCCCTCACCTTGCGTATCTGATGGTTCACGGGGTTGTAGAGGTTGTGGGTTCCCTGCTGCCAGGAACTGCTCTTCACCAGCCAGCCCCGATACTGGATGATGGAACCGTCGCTGCCCTTCCAGCAGTCCAGGTCCACGGGCGTGCGGTCGATGCGTGAAATATCCAGCGCACGCCTCAGTTCATTGATGTGAATGGCTTTGGGTGTTGTATCCTTTGGCATATCTGCGACAAAATTATAAGGGTGAAACTTCTAGTTGAATGTATCATCGAAGGAGTCATCAAAGATTCTTCCCGATGTGGAGCTTACGGTTCTGAAGATGACGTTCTGTACCCTCTGGGCATACTGGTAGGAGAAGGTGAACTCTGCCAGGTCATCATCCTCGTTGGTCCGTTCGCTCTTAGAGTCGGTAAAGGTGATTTCCTTATCCTGGGCATAATCCCTGAAAAGATAGACTTCATCGCTTCGCAGCAGGTCTTCGGCAAAGTGGGCCATGGATGGCGGAATAATGCCGGTGTCGCCCTCGAAGGTGCGGGTCTCCCTTACGGAATAGTTGATTCTCTTGCCCTCAATCACCGCCTGCTTGCGCTCGAAGGTGGGAGCAATCTTCTTCTTGCCCAGGCAGTAGAATATCTCCTGGCAGCCGAACGAGTTCGTGAAGAGCAGCACGGGGTCTGCCACGGCCTGGGTGTGGTCTATCCTGAACTCCTGCTCCCGCTTGCCCACGCTCACGGTATAGGCAAAGAGACTGCCCTTGCTCTCATCGTAGAACCTGTCGGGCGATACATCGAAGGTGGTTACGCCCTTGTCGGTATGGATGGGCACGTCTTCCGCTCCGAAGGTGGCGGTGTTCACGGTGTGGCTGCCATCGAAATACTGGGCTACCACGATGGGGACGCTGCTGTCTGCGCCTGCTGCATGCAGGTATTCCCGATGCCCCAGACGGGTGAGCTTGTAGCCATCGAGCAGGGTGAGAAAGAAAGTGTCGAGGAACGCCTCGCAGCTCATGTTGATATCTACGGTGGCGTAGTGGGCAGTAAACTTGCCCGTCCAGCTGTCCGTGTCGCTGTCGCCCGTATGTTCGGTGATTTTGATGGTGCAGTCGGCCACCACGGTCTGGCGCACGTAGTCGGCTATGAGCGTGCCCAGGTCGTGTATGGTCACCTTGCCCGATACGGGATAGTAGTTTTCGCTGAGCACCTCTTCATCGCCACAGGTGATGGTGACGACGGCATACTCGCCGCTTATCTTGAAGGAGAAGGCGTCGAGTTCGCTGGTGAAGATGGGCGAAATGGGTTGGTTGATAACTGTAATCATGTCTCTGTCTCATTAAAACAATGCAAAGATAGGACATTAGGGGAGAAAATAAAAATACCCAGCCGCCTCACGGCGACCGGGCATTGAATGAAGCACACTTATTAGTATAAGTTATAATTGGCTACGCTTAGCCTAAGCTTATGAACCTTTTGAGGTTTATATGATTTCTAATTGAAAAAAAATGAATGTCATCATTTAGAAGGGCGCTGAATAGTCCTGCATTATCCAGGCCAGCTGTTTTCCGCTATAGCCCATCTTGTAGCCCTCGTTCAGCATGTATTCCGTGATATCGTTGACGCTTGCCGTTACCATATCCGATATGTCGGTCTGAATCTCCTTCGAGGTCTTGTATTCCACGGGAGCATCTTTGTTCGGATCATAGGGCTTGTAATCGTCCAGGTAGGCGTGGAGGGCTACTCCCATGCGCCAAAGTTCTGTTTCCGTCATGCTGCACCTCCTTTCGCCTCGAGTGCGATTTTCATGGTCTCAAAGAGCTTGCTCATGCGCTTGAAGGTGTTGAGCATGAGCAGCACCTTGCCGGGACCTCCGAAATCGTCCACGCTGTTGGTTACTACCTCATCTGATACAAGCTTATCCTGTATTTCGTTGAGTTTCTCGATGAAGTTGTCGAGCTGTGCAACGTTCATCATATCTGACAGCGCATTCCATACATCTGCTGTCATGCGCATATTGGTTGAATTATTCTCGTTCATGCCTAATCGTTGTTTAAGGTTTTCCACTTGGCTAGAGTCATGTTGAGTGGCTTAGCCTCTTTAGCACCGTATTGAAGAGTATAGTGGCGATGATCATGCCATCTGATTACAGTCTGTCTGTGTGGCGCATCATCGAAGAATGCGACTGATGCGACGACATTGTCGCCTCTCAGAAATCTGAGTTCCACCTTATGGGCATTTATCTTTCTGCCTTCAGTAATGAAGAACTGGCACTTGATGATGTCATTGGCAGTCAGCTCGGCTATGCGTCTTCTGCGGTTTCTACTTTTCTTCATCATCAGCACCTCCTTTCTTTACATACTTTCTGGCTTCTTTTACGAAGTCTTCTTCAGCTTTAATTCTTTTTTCAAGAAGCTGAGTCATTTGTTCCACACAATCAAGCTTTACGCTAAAGGATTGTGTCTCTCTCATTACAGAATTCAGTTTTTCAGCCTTAACAGCTAAAGCTTTCACCTTGTCGCCAAATTCCTCGACGAGACTCTCCGGAACATTCTCGTTAAATATGAGTTTTCTCGTTTCATCATTCATCGCTCATTCCTCCTTTCTTCTCTCTGGTCCAACCTGGGTGCAGGAGCCCTTCCTCGGCTCCCGTGAGTGCCCCCCCAGAATTTCTGTACCACTCGAAGATGTCGTGGCGCTTGGCCTGAATTTCCTCGTTGGCGGAAGTCCAGCGGTTCTTGGCCTCGGCCTTGCCTACGTTCTGCTTGCGGCCGGCCTCGTTGCGCTCTTTCTTCAGCTCACGAAGGGTCTGTTCGTATTTCTCCTTGGCTATCTCGAACTCCTCGCGGGCTGCGCGGAGTTCAATGTTTGCCAGTTGTTCCTTCTCCAATATTGCGGTCAGGGTGTCATCGTACTCCTGCTTAAGGTCGGATATTTCGGTGGCGTAGGCTGTTCTCGCATCCGATAGCTCGATGGTGTTGAATTTAAGCAGCGTGTGGAAGCCCTCTGTGGTGAGCGGCTTGTCGTTCGTCCCGACACTCTCATTCTTGCCAGGCGATGGCATGTTATTGCCATCCTGCTGGGCATTTTCCTGCCATTGTGTGGCATTATTCACTTCTTCCTGTGTACCGATATTGTTTGTCTGCTGTTCTTTCATAATCCTTATATATTTAAATTTTAATACTGCAAAATTACTCACTTTTCTTTAAACGGAAAAAGACAGTTATTTCTTGTCTTCCTCCACCGGGCGCCAGAATACGGCGAAAACATCGTCTTCGGGTGTGAATCCGGCTTCCTCGCTGAAGAGCCACAGGCAGGCGGCTCCACCCTCATAGTGGACGCCTTCCTTCACGATTTCACCCTCTACGTGAATCGATGGGGTTCGCGGGTCTCTGTATTTCACCTTGGTACCTGCCTTCATCTTCTCCACGTTCTTCAGGAATTCGGCCGACTTATATACCTTGATGTTGGTAACCCGGCTCTTCTTTGATACCCCGATATACAGGGGCATGGTGTGGGTTATCTTACCAAGCTTCAGGGCGGCATCTATCACCCACTTGTCGCTGATCTTCACTTCGTCGAGCACGTTCATCGTGGTAACGGTGGTGTCGGGATATACTTTTCTGTATTCCTCCAGAAGGCTTCCGGCTAGTTCTTTCTCTAAATCAGACATAGCTACATCACCTCCCCTCCGAAAAGATAACCACCTATAAACACAAGCATCACCAGGGCAAGCATTCCCACCATGGTCAATGCCACCTCGCCATACGTTACCTTCTCCTCGCAGAGGAAGCTGAAGGTCTCGCTCTTGGTAGCCATGAGACGCTTAGCCTCACGCTTGATTGCACACTTGAGGGATTTCATTCCCTCGTTCACATTCACGTGGATGCCCGCAGGCTTGGCCTGCATCGCATCATTTAATAAAATAGAATTCTGCATATTGCATCGTCTTTTAAGCATGTGCAGCGCACTTGTTTCTGATAATAGAAAAGGGTGGCGGCTGCATTCCCCGTTGCTTAAAAGACGATGACTTATCCGAGAGGACTAATCAAATCTTACGGTTCATGCAGCCGCCATGTATTGGGCATATCTATTTCCCCAGTTGGGAAAGATTATTTTCCCAGTTAGGAAAAAGATTTTCCTAGGCATAAAAAAAGCCTGCGGCTGAGAAGCCATAGGCGAAACGGTCGCCCTGCCGGATAGTTTACTATCGTCTTTTAAGCGGTGGCAAAGGTAAGAAGAAAATCTGAAACCGCCAAATAAAAATGGGGAAATTTTAAAAAATAGTCGTATTTTTCTTCTAAAGATTAGGATTTCGGGCTATTTTCCGTGGTTTTGGGGAGGAATGAGGAATGAAAAGGAATAAAAAGGAAAGAAAAGGAATGAAAAGGAATGATTTTCCGGAATCAATCGGAATCAATCGGAATCAATCGGAATCAATCGGAAAATGACCGGGAAAACGACCTGAAACGACCTGAAACGACCGAAAACGACCGAAAACGACCGGAATAGCCACCAGAACGCCCATCGTTTCTTCTGCCTGGTGGAATGGATTCCACTGAAATTCCCCGATTTTCCACTCATTTTCCTCGATTTTCCGTGCAAATTCCCTGATATCTCAATAAAAATCCTTATATTTGCATCGTTTTTCATTTTAATAGAATAATATATAAGGTATGGAAGAAAAAGATCTCTTGAAGCGAGTAGAGATGCTCGAGAAGCAGCAGCGCTCCCTGCTGGATGCATTCAGCCCCATCTGGCACGACTATCATAAAAATGGCGGGTTGGGGTATGCTGTAAAAAGCATACTGGGTATCCTGGTTCTTATCCTGGTATGCCTGTTCCTGCTGGTAGCCCTGCTACATGCCAAGAACATTTGCTAAGGCCTTGGCCAGCCATCCTGCGATGAAGCCTCCTGCACCATAGAGGAACTTTACAAGGGTAGAAACCTTGTTGGCCTTGTCGATGTATTGCCAGAACTTCCGGTTCCTTACATATTTCCCGTATCCGTTCTTGGTGAACAGTCCCAATATGTAGTCTATAATCTTATTCTCATTCATATTCTTCTTGTTTTGAAAATGGCTCGCATTTGAGTATCCACTGCCATCATCACTGGAGTGGCTCCACTCATCATCGTTTGGTTTAATAATTCTCATGTCAAAAACTGCTTAAATGAAGTCCCCGGCACGGCTCTGTGCCGGGGACGATGTGTTAAATAAAGATAGCCTAAATAGCAAGGCTAAGCGAGCCGAATTTCTGGGCCATATCCTGCAAGGCACCTCTGAGAGTAACAAGTTCATCAGGAGTGAACTGCGATGCCTTTCCGTTGACTATGTTTCCGTTCATCTTATGTGCCAGCCAAGAGCGAGACTTGCCAAAGTAAGCCTTTGCGATGTAAGCCATGGAGACCATATCTGTAATCTCACCAAACTTCTCTGCCATGGTCAGTTCCTTGACCTTCTGTTCTGTGGTCTTAGCCATGTAGCCAACAGCCACGGCAAAGGCCTTAGAATCCGACTCCTTGAGAGCATCCATCTGGCGGCGAACCTCCGCCTTATCCTCTGCGGTCTTGGCAGCTCTGTTCTGTGCAGCCAAAGCCTTCACCTTATCAATCATCTCTGTATATTCCATAATCTTAT
>OQVP01000670.1_pt1 | contig 13001 bp, 13 predicted proteins | sample 1691541 | NCBI WGS metagenome assembly OQVP01 (sample SAMN03418258, study PRJEB22391) | human gut metagenome | biome: human-gut; feature: organic feature; material: feces | host: Homo sapiens | place: Tanzania | collected 2013-01 | reverse complement strand
TTGGCATGAGCTTTAAGGCAGGCGTTGCGGCGGAAGTAATCGGCACTCCGCGCTGGGCTATCGGTTCGGCTTTGTATGAGTCGAAAATCTACCTGGATACGGCGGGCGTGTTTGCCTGGACGGCGGTGGTAGTGGTGTTGTCCTTTCTGTTAGAAAGACTGTTTTTGCTTTTCTTCCGGAAGCTGCGTGACTGGCAGCCTTTTCTTGCCGGGAAAGAACAGGAGTATCCGGCGGAGGACGTTAAGGTGTGCGGACTGTTTCGGGGATATGACGGAAAGCAGGTACTGCGGGACGTGAATGCCCATTACCGGAAGGAAAAAATTTATTGCCTGATGGCGCCTTCGGGAGCCGGCAAGACGACCCTGCTTCTTACCATGGCAGGGATTTATCCTCCGGAGAAGGGAAGTATTTCCGGTTGCAGGCATCCATCGGTTCTGTTTCAGGAGGACAGGCTGCTTCCCCGGGCTACGGTACTGCAGAATGCGGCGGTAGCGGCGGGGGAGGAAAAAGCAAGGAATATCTTGTCGGACTTAGGGCTTTCAGATGTTTGCAACCAAAAAACAGAAGAGCTTTCCGGCGGTATGAAACGGCGGGTTTGTTTGGCGAGGGCGCTTGCTTATGGCGGGGACTGCCTGCTTTTGGATGAACCTTTTACGGGACTGGATGGGGAGAACCGCAAAAAAGCGGCGGACTGCATCCGTAAATACGCCAACGGACGTATGGTTCTTATTTCCACCCATGACGGGGAAGATGCCTCTCTTTTAGACGGGGAGACTGTAAGATTAGAGAAATAAAATATAAAAATAAAAGAATAGAGGGGACATGTTTATGAAAAACAAAAGAGGTACTTATGCACAAAAGGTAGGCGGTGTTTTTTCCCGGATTATTTTCTTTATCCTGCTTTCCGTCTGCGTGGTATCCATCTGCATCATGGCAGGGCTGGCACTGACACAATCCGGTATTTCCATGAAAAATGAAGTGAGTGGGCTGACCGGTCAGATTAATGCGGAGATGGCGGAGAAACAGGCAGTGGTGGATGCGGTGGCAGCGACCATAGGGAGCGGACAGCTGAAGGGATACCAGACGCAGCTTGACTTTGTGGACAGCATCAAAGCGATGGATGACATAACGGCAGCGGTCTATGTGGCATATCCGGACGAAAGTGTTGTTTACAGCGGTGGCTGGCAGCCGGATGCAGGGTTTGTGCTTACCGACAGAATCTGGTATACCATGGCGGCAGCATCCGAAGATGTCTGCATTACCGAGCCGTATGTGGATGAGAATACAGGAAACATCTGCATTACTCTTTCCAAGGCAGTCCGCAGCGGGGATGAGGTCACCTGTGTGATAGGCATGGATCTGTATCTGGATGAGGTGGTTTCCCTGATTTCCGGGCAGTTTAACGGTTCCTCCTATGCCTTTTTGGTTACCGGCAAGGACGTTATCCTGGCGCATCCCAATGATGCTTACCGGATTACGGCGGATAAATCCGTTACCCTTAAGGATGCCGGTTATCAGAAGCTTTCCGGTACCAGCGACAAGCGGAAAATCATCTGGGATTACAGCGGCGGCTTAAAGGTCATGATGCTGGAAACCACTGACTGCGGCTGGCAGGTAGTGGTGGTACGTCCTCTTCTGGCGGCGCTTTCTCTGGCGTTTATCGTTCTTCTTCTGAATATCCTGATTTTTGTGCTTTCTGTATTTTTAAGCAACCGGTTCTGTAAAAATGCGGTTTCCAAGTGGTTTACCCCCATTTATTCCATCAGTAAAAAGGTGGCGGAAATGGCGGAGGGCGATTTGTCCCTGACCTTTGATGAGGAGCCGATTACGGATGAGATTGCTACCCTGACGGAGGCGCTCAACAGCACCATAACGGAGCTGCATGCGTATATTGACGATATCCGTCATGTGGTCAGCAATGTGGCAGACGGTAATCTTACCGTGCACCAGCATGTGACATACCGCGGAGATTTTACCGCCATCAAGGAAGCTCTGGACCTGACACTGGAAAACTTAAACAACACCCTGTCGGAGGTAAAGGAGAATTCTTCTACCGTGGCGGACTATGCGGAGCAGGTTCAGCTTTCCACGGAGCAGGTGGCGGAAGGTGCAACCTCCCAGAGCCTTTCCATTGCGGGCCTGCGCGACAACATTCAGGTGCTTTCGGAAAAGCTTGGCATTGTGCAGGAAAATGCGGAGCTGGCGGCGGAAATTTCTTCTACCACCAACGAACAGTTAGTCAACGGTGAAGAAAAAATGCAGCAGCTCATGGAGGCTATGGAGCGTATCAACGAAACCTCCGATGAAATCGGCAGCATTGTGGGAACCATCAACGAGCTTGCCAACCAGACCAATCTGCTTTCCTTAAATGCATCCATAGAGGCGGCCAGGGCGGGAGAAGCCGGAAGAGGCTTTGCCGTGGTGGCGGAAGAAATCGGAAAGCTGGCAGGCGCCAGTGCGGAGGCAAGCAATACCATTGCCGGGCTGATTGCCAACAGTAAGGAAGCTGTGGGCAGGGGCCGTGAGGTGGCAGGACGGACTGCAGAGGTGATTAAATCCGGAGTGGACAACTTTAAGGTATCCAAGGACAAACTGCTGGAAATCACGGAGTCGGTAGAGGAACAGATGACGGCATTAAACAGCATCACCAACGGCGCGGAAGAAATTTCGTCCGTTATCGAGACCACGGCAGCGGCTTCGGAGGAGAATGCCGCCATCAGTACGGAACTGATCGGAAAGTCACATGCTCTTTTAGGCTCCGTAAACCGTTTCAGGCTGGCGGACAGTTGCAAAAATGAATAGACAAGCGCCCGTTCTTATGCTATAATCTGTAAATGACTGTGGGTATATAGGTTATAGCCACGACTTTAAGGAGGAATTGTAACAATGAGTTTACAGGTAGAAAAATTAGAACACAACATGGCGAAGCTTACCATTGAAGTGCCCGCTGAAGAATTAGAGAAAGCACTGGAAACAGCTTATCAGAAAAACAAAAACAAAATCAGTGTACCCGGCTTCCGTAAGGGCAAGGTACCTCGCAATATGATTGAAAAAATGTACGGTCCCGCAATCTTCTACGAAGATGCAGCCAATGAACTGATCCCCGATGCTTACGAAAAAGCACTGGATGAATGTGAAGAAGAAATCGTATCCGCTCCCAAGATTGATGTTACCCAGATTGAAAAGGGCAAGGATTTCATCTTTACCGCAGAAGTAGCCGTAAAGCCGGAAGTTACCCTCGGCAAGTACAAGGGCATCAAGGTAGACGAAGCAGATCTCGCTGTTACCGAAGAAGAAATCAATGCACAGATTGAAAAGGAAAGAGAAAACAGCGCAAGAACCATCAGCGTAGAAGACAGACCTGTTAAAGACGGCGATATTACCACTCTGGATTTTGAAGGCTTCGTAGACGGCGTGGCTTTTGAAGGCGGCAAGGGTACCGATTATCCTTTAACCATCGGTTCCGGTTCTTTCATTCCCGGCTTCGAAGAGCAGTTAATCGGCGCTGAGTTAAATAAGGAAGTAGAAGTAAACGTTACTTTCCCCGAAGATTACCATGCAAAGGATTTAGCAGGAAAGCCTGCAACCTTCAAGTGTAAGATTAAGGATATCAAAGAAAAAGAGCTTCCTGAATTAGACGATGAATTCGCAAGCGAAGTTTCTGCATTCGATACCATGGCAGAATACAAGGAAGACGTTAAGAAATCCTTAGAGATGAAGAAAGCAGACGCTGCAAAGATTGCAAAGGAAGAGGCTGTTATCGATGCCGTTATCGAAGACGCAAAGATGGATATTCCTGACGCAATGGTAGAAACCGAGCAGAGACAGATTATTGAAGAGTTCTCCCAGAGAATGAGAATGCAGGGTCTTACCATGGAGCAGTACATGCAGTTCACCGGCATGACACCGCAGGCTCTTATGGATCAGACCAAGCCTCAGGCATTAAAGAGAATCCAGTCCAGACTGGTGCTCGAAGCAGTCGCTAAGGCTGAAGATCTGAAGGCAAGCGAAGAAGATTATGCAGCAGAAATCAAGGATATGTCTGAAAAGTATCAGATGGAAGAAGACAAGATTAAAGAAATGCTTGGCGAAAAGGGCAAGAAGCAGGTAGAAGAAGACCTTGCCATCAGAAAAGCAGTTGACTTCTTGGTTGATAATGCGAAATAATTAACCCAAAGAGTTTAAGACACTTCCCGAAAGCAAAGACTTGTGATGAGCGTTGCAAAGGGAAGTGTTTTTCTTTATATATGTTCGGATAATATATGTTCAGAGGCATCCGGAAGACCGGCTGCGAAAGGAGAAACATACTATGAGTGTATTAGAAGGCAAAGAGCCGCAGAAGGTGTGGCATTATTTTGAAGAAATCTGTAAAATTCCCCATGGCTCGGGAAATGTGGAAGGCATCAGCAACTATCTGGTTTCTTTTGCCAAAGAGCATAATCTTTCCTGCATACAGGACGAAATGAAGAATATTATCATAAAGAAGCCGGCATGCAGGGGATATGAACAGGAGCCTGCAGTCATCTTGCAGGGACATATGGATATGGTAGCCGTTAAGAAACCGGGAGCTGCCATTGATATGGAAAAAGACGGTTTGACACTGGGTGTGGAGGGAGATTTCCTGTATGCGAAGGACACCAGCCTGGGCGGAGATGACGGTATTGCCGTTGCTTATGCACTGGCGCTGCTTTCTTCCGACGATATTCCCCATCCGGCTTTGGAGGTTATCATCACCGTGGATGAAGAAGTGGGCATGGACGGCGCAAGGGAGATTGATCTGTCCGGTCTGAAAGCCAAAAGAATGCTGAACCTCGACTCCGAAGAAGAGGGTATTTTCTTAACAAGCTGCGCAGGCGGCGCCAGAATCAACTGCTTTTTCCCTCTCACCATGGAAGAAAAAGCGGGCGAGCTGTACCGTATCAGCGTGGAGGGACTGCTGGGCGGACATTCCGGCGAAATGATTGACAAGGGAAGAGGCAACTCCAATGTGATTATGGGCAGACTGCTTTATCTTATGGCAGAAGAATTTCCCGTGCATATCGTATCCTTGGAGGGCGGTCTTGCGGACAATGCCATTCCGAGACATACGGTGGCAGAGGTTATTGTAGCGGAAGAATACAGCAGACTGCTGGAGAATATTCTCTTAAAGGCAGAGAAGGACATTCACACGGAGCTCTGCACCAAGGACCCGGATTTCCAGCTTACCACTGTGCATATGGGAGAAGTGGTAAAAGAGGCTGCCGATGAAGAGAGCAGCATGCGTCTGGCATCCGCCCTGCTGGCATTTCCGAACGGTGTGCAGGCCATGAGCGGCGAGGTAGAGGGTCTGGTGGAAACTTCCCTGAACTTAGGTATTTTAACCTTGAATACCGAAAGAAAGGAAGCCGTAGCCTCCTTCTCTGTCAGAAGCTGCTTAGAGAGCGCCAAGTATGCTCTGCTTTCCAAGGTGGAGACCATTACCCGTCTCTGCGGCGGCATTTCCACCATTACCGGCGAATATCCCGGCTGGGCATACCGTGTGGAATCCCCGCTCCGGGAGAAATGCGTTAAGGTTTACGAAGAGATGTACGGCAAAAAGCCCGAACTGCAGGCTATTCATGCCGGTCTGGAATGCGGCATTCTGGCCTCCAAAATCGATGATCTGGACTGTGTTGCCCTGGGACCCGACATGCGGGACATCCATACCACGGAAGAAAAATTAAGCATTTCTTCGGCAGAACGTGTCTGGAAATTCCTGCTTAAAGTGCTGGAAATGAAGGATTGATGTATTCACCTGTGGATGATACGATGGAGACATAAATCTGTGAATGATGAAAATTGCCTTCCGCATGGGATTGCGGATGAAGATGATGAATGCATAAATCTGTGAATGGTGAAGATAGGATTCTACATGGGATTGCGGATGAAGATGAAGGATGCATAAATCTGTGAATGGTGAAGATAGGATTCTACATGGGATTGCGGTTGAAGATGATGGATGCATAAATCTGTGAATGATGAAAATTGATTTCTGCATGAAGAGACGGATTGTGAGAAAAGGATTGGTCTTTATATGGGATTTGATAAGGAAAAGATAAAGCAGATAAGAGGATTGCTTATATTTGCGGCGGGACTGGTACTGCTCATTATATACAGCGGCAGTGTGGTAAAGGGCATTGGAATGTGTCTTTCTATTCTGGCGCCCTTTGCGGCAGGGGGCTGTATTGCGTTTGTACTGAACCTGCCCATGCGGGCAATCGAGAAAAATCTTCCCGGCAGACGGTGGGGGAAAAACACCGGAATGCTCAAAAGGGGAATCAGCCTGTTATTGGCATTCCTTTTTGTTGTTACTGTTTTTGTCGTTGTTTTTGTAACTGTGATTCCGAGGCTGCAGGAAAGCTTTATGATGATCGGAGCCCAGATTCCTGCATTTACGGCAAAAGTGCTTAAGGAACTGGAAGAACTTTTTGCAGGTAATCCGGAAATCCTGTCCCAGATAGAAAAATTGCAGATCAAAGAAATAGACTGGATGGAAATAGGAAAGCACATAAGTCAGTTTCTGACGAGCGGCATGGGAAGTGTGCTTTCCTCTGCCTATACAATGGCAAGTAATATCATCGGCGGTGTGGTAGACAGCTTTGTTGCCGTTATTTTTGCCATATATATTCTGGCACAGAAGGAAAAGTTAGCAGATCAGGGAAGAAGAATCCTGAAAGCCTATCTTTCGCCTTATGCCTGTGATAAGGTGCAGTATGTTCTGAGGCTGCTGGCTTCCAATTTCAGCCACTTCATCGTTGGACAGTGCACCGAAGCCTTGATTCTGGGTTGTCTGTTTCTGGTATCCATGACCATTTTCCGTTTTCCCTATGCACTGGTAATCAGTGTGCTGATTGCCATGACGGCCCTGATTCCCATAGTAGGAGCATTCATCGGCTGTGCTGTGGGAGCATTTCTTATTCTGATGACAGATCCTTTTCAGGCTCTGTGGTTTGCTGTTTTATTTCTGGTGCTGCAGCAGGTTGAAGGAAATCTGATCTATCCGCATGTGGTGGGAAATTCCGTGGGACTCCCCTCCATCTGGGTCCTGGTAGCAGTGACGGTTGGAGGCAGTCTGTTCGGCGTGCCGGGGATGCTTTTCTTTATTCCCCTGACAGCTACAATATACATGCTTTTCCGCGACAGAGTAAACGAACGGCTCCGGCAACGTAAAAATATGCAAAAAAGTACGAAAAATACAAAAAACATAAAAAATTGAAAAAATTTTAAAAAGCACTTGCTTTTTAAAAAAAAACAAGATATAATACATCTTGTGCTTCGGGGTGTGGCTCAGTTTGGCTAGAGCGCTGTCTTAGGGAGGCAGAGGTCGCGTGTTCGAATCACGTCACTCCGACTACTTAAAAGAAGCAGAAAAATCGCATTTTCAAGGGCAATACCTTGAAGGTGCGATTTTTTTGTGGGATTTAGATTTATGCCGGGTTTATGTAGAATTCATGCTGGGTTTATTTAGAATTTATGTAGGATTTTTGTGTATCCGTCATTTGACTTTTTCTTGCAGCAGAATTTTGTATGTGACATAATGGAAAAGAAGCAAAACACGAAATTTCAGGGAAATGCCTTATGAAAAAGCTGTGGGAGAGAAGCAAAAAGCTTAGAATGATAAAAATGCTTTAAAGGAAGAAGAGAAAAAGGAAGCATTTCTGTAAAAAGTATAAAAATGCTTTAAGAGAAGAAGAGAAAAAGGAAGCATTTCTGTAAAAAAGTATAAAAATGCTTTAAAAAGTTGGAAAGAAAGAGAAGCAAAATGAGGTTATTTGCAAAGATGCTTTAAAGAGTACAAAAGAGTAAGAAGCAAAAATCTCATAACCAGAAAAATGCTTTAAAGGAAGAAGAGAAAAAAGAAGCAAAAAGACATGAATTGAAAAAATGCTTTAAATCAAAGGAGATATACCATGCAGGGATATAATTGCATTATGGTTTTTAATAAAGAAGGAGATAAGCTCCTTTTCTGCAAGAGAATCAAGGACCCTTATCTGGGAAAATATAATCTGGTGGGTGGAAAAATCGAACCGGGGGAAAATCATTTTCATGCGGCATACAGGGAATTGCAGGAGGAAACCGGCATAGGTCGTTCGGATATAATCCTGACGCATATGATGGATTTCACCTATTATAATCAGGACTGTTTTGTGGAGGTGTATGTGGGAACCCTGCGGGGAGATGTGACGTTACGTGAAGAAAAACATCCGTTAGGATTTTTGACATTGGCAGAGGAAAACTTTTTTGACCTGGACAAATTTGCAGGCGAGGGCAATATCGGTCATATGGTGGAGCAGGTCCGGCAGTTCGGCTGCGGTCGTGCAGAGGGAGAAGAAGAATGAGAGAAGAAAACAGGAAGCAGCAGGGAAACAGGAAGCAGCAGGGAAACAGGAAGCAGCAGGAAAACAGGAAGCAGCAGGAAAACAAGAAGCAGCAGGAAAACAAGAAGCAGCAGGAAAACAGGAAGCAGCAGGGAAACAGGAAGCAGCAGGAAAATAATAAGTGGCAGGAGAAGAAGCTGCAGAATAAGAGACAGGCGGAGAACAGTGGTAAGCCGGCAAATGGGAAACGGCCGGAAGAAAAAACGGCGGAGCCCTGCAAGGTATACAAAAAGTGCGGCGGATGCCGCTTTCTGGACGTTTCCTATGAGGAACATCTGAAACACAAGGAAAAGCAGGTAAAGGAGCTCTGCGGAAAGTTTGGTGGTTTTGACCCCATTATCGGCATGAGCAATCCCTACCATTACCGCCATAAAGTGCATGCAGTGTTTGGTGAGGACAGACGTCACAATATCATTTCCGGCACCTATGAAGAGAAAACACATAAAATCGTGCAGGTGGACAACTGCCTCTTGGAAAATACGGATGCCGACAGAATTATTTTAACTATCCGCAAGCTTTTGAAGTCATTTAAAATAAAGCCTTATAACGAGGACACCGGTTTTGGGTTATTCCGGCATGTACTTATCCGATGCGGCAGAAATACGGGAGAAATCCTGGTTATTCTGGTATTGGCATCTCCCATCTTGCCTTCCAAAAACAACTTTGTAAAGGCACTCTTAAAGGAACACCCTGAGATTACAACGGTTGTCCTGAATGTAAATAACAGAGGAACCAGCATGGTACTGGGGGAAAAGGACTATGTGCTTTACGGAAAAGGTTACATTGAAGATACGCTTTGTGGCAAAACATTCCGCATTTCACCGCAATCCTTTTACCAGGTGAATCCGGAGCAGACAGAGGTGCTTTACAATAAAGCTATGGAATATGCAGGGCTTACCGGAAAAGAAGTGGTTTTTGATGCGTACTGCGGAACCGGCACCATCGGACTGATTGCATCAGAACATGCCAAGCAGGTCATTGGAGTAGAGTTAAACAAGGCGGCAGTGGCGGATGCCAGACTGAATGCGAAGAGAAATGTCGTGAAGAACATCACGTTCTATGAAAAAGATGCCGGGCAGTTTATGGTGCAGATGGCAGAGGAACTCACAACGGTGGATGTGGTTTTCATGGACCCGCCGCGGAGCGGCAGTGATGAAGCATTCTTAAGCTCTCTGGTGAGGCTTGCACCGAAGCGGGTGGTTTATGTTTCCTGCAACCCGGAAACGCTTGCGAGGGATCTGGAATACTTAAAGAAACATGGCTATAGTATGAAGAAGGGTGTTGCGGTCGACATGTTCCCCTGGACGGGGCATGTCGAGACCGTAGTTCTCTTGTCCCAATAAAAACCGGATGATGTAATCGAGGTTGAAATAGAGTTAGATGAGCTGGATTTGACTTCAGCTGAGAGTAAGGCGACATATGCGGAGATTAAGGATTATGTCTTAAAGGAGCATGGGTTGAAGGTTTCTAATCTGTATGTTTCACAGATAAAAAGAAAATGTGGAATAGAGGTTGGGGAGAATTATAACTTGCCTAAGTCTGAAGATAGCAGACAACCTCAGTGTCCGGAAGAGAAGGAAAAAGCGATAAGAGATGCGCTGGAGCATTTGGGGATGATTTAGAGAGGTGAGCACATGGCATTAAACTATACAGTATATCAGTATGATGGCAGCAGGAATGTAGTTGTTATGACAGATATGGAGGGCAAGCAACTTGTGATTGACTGCGATAAGGCAGAGGAGCAGGTTGTATTTGATGAGCTAGAGGATGCAGGAATCCTTGCCAGACTTGCGAGGAAAGAGCCGACAAGTTATGTGAGTATTGCAATGCGTCCGGGCGGATTGCAGGATTATGTGGATGTGTGGAATGAGTTGAATTAATTATGGGAAAGTATTAAGAAAAAGCGTAATAATATAAAAATATTTGTTGCCATATGAAAGTGAGTGGTTAGAACAATGTATTTAGAAATAAGTAGGAGAATGCTTGGTATCCCTTAAAATAATGTTTTAGATGAAAGAAGAGGATGTATGGGGAAGAAAATTGGAAGAAATGATCCATGTCCGTGCGGAAGTGGGAAAAAATATAAATTATGTTGCATCAATAAGATGTTGGAGGAAGAAATACATGCATTGTATTTAGAGCAATTTGAATTGACCAAGGGACTAAAAGAGGAGAATAAGTGTCACAAAATATTAGATTTAGGAAAAAGGATAATCGAACATCAACAAAATAGTAAATGTGCCACAGGGACATATGTAAATATGGCACTCGCTAAAAGGGTATTATATTTATTAAATCACAATGAGTTAGATTTAGAGGAAGCTAAAGATTTTTGTTCACAGGCTCTTGAGTTGAAGCATAATAATCAAGTAGCATTGAGAATGCTATATGGTATTTGTTTAGATTTAAAACAATACGGAGATGCGAACAGAGCATTAACGCGATACGAAGATACTAATATATATAGTCCTATGAGTGTACAGATTGTAGAAGAATATCAAAATGCAATAGAATGGGCTAACAGAGAAGAGCATAGAGAAGAAAATAAAAAGGGCTTAGATGAAATAACCAATATATGAAGAAAAACATAATGTAGTATTCGTAGAATGGAAGAAGTTTTGTTGCAGAGAGGATTATAGAAAACCTCTTGAATATGCCCTTGATATTATAAAGAATCATAAAGGCTGTAACTATGTTGCTGATACAAGGAATGGATTTGAAAATATTCTGGAAGACACTGAATGGGTAGCGCAGTATTTTATGCCAAAAGCAAAAGAATTTGGGTGTAAAATTATTTATTTTATTGTTGATAAAGGGAATTCCTTGAAGGAAGAATTAGAGGGACAGGCAGCAGATTCTAAAGATTTACTGGAATTTAAATATATTTATGACTTAGAAGAGACTCTTTTTTAAAAGGAAATGACATGATAACTGAAAACGCCATAAAGTATATAAAAGAATATTTTGCCAACGACTGTAGTGGGCATGATTATCATCATACAATGAGGGTTTACCGTCTGGCAGTACAGATTGCAAAGCAGGAAAATGCGGATTTGCTGACTGTACAGCTGGCGGCATTATTACATGATGTAGATGATGCCAAGCTTTCTCCGAAGACCTGTGCTACGAAGAAAAATGCAGTTGATTTTATGAAAAGCAACGGTGTGAATAATAAAATTATTGAAGCTGTATGTAAGATTATTGAGGAAGTATCGTTTGCAGGAACCGATTCAGTTGTGCCAAGTACGATAGAAGGTAAATGCGTGCAGGATGCGGACAGGCTGGATGCAATGGGTGCAATTGGAATTGCACGGGTATTTGCATATGGTGGCAGTAAAGGCAGAAAGATATATGATCCGGAAATAAAGCCTCTGGTGAACATGAGTAAAGAGGAGTATCACCAAAATCAAAATTCTACAAGTATTAATCATTTTTATGAAAAACTCTTGCTGCTTAAAGATATGATGAATACAGATGCTGCAAAGAGAATGACTGAGCATAGACAAGCTGTTATGGAAGCCTATCTTGAGGAATTTATGGCAGAGTGGGAAGGAGAACGGTAATATGTTAGAAGTTAAATTTTATGATACAGTAGATGATGCATTGTTGAAGTTTGCAGTGATTATTTCCCAGAGCAATGGGAAGTGGGTAATGTGTAAACATAAAGAACGCGATACATATGAAGTTCCGGGTGGACATCGTGAAGAAGGGGAAGATATTTTGGAGACTGCTAAAAGAGAACTTCAAGAAGAAACAGGTGCCGGTTAAGATAGTTCGATTAGCTCAGACTTTTGGACCTGGAATTCCTTCTGATGATGGAAGAGTCTTTGCACAGTTTATTCGTTCTGCAATAAATGAAAAGGATATTGTGATGTTTACTGAAGGCGGTTCAAAGAGAATGTATTTGGATACTATGGATGCTGTAAGTGCAATCTTAGCAATCATGCTAAAGGGCAAAGACGGAGAAGTATACAATGCAGGAAACAAGGATACATATAGTTCGATAAAAGAAATGGCTGAGTTTGTAATTAGGGAATTTGGAAACGGAAAATGTAAACTGGTTATAGATAGATCAAAAGATGTGGGACAGTATCCACCCGATAATATGTTAAAGCTGGATGTGAAGCCATTAATGGAACTTGGATGGCATGCACATTATGATTTAAAAGATATGTATAAACGAATGATAGAGAAAAATTAGGAGAACAAAAAGATGATAAACGTACTTATATTTGCAGGTGGAGTAGGAGCAAGGATGAAATCAAAAGAGATTCCTAAGCAGTTTCTGACAGTAGAGGGGAAACCAATTATAATACATACATTGGAGAATTTTTCTAATCATAACATGGTAGACAACATTGTTGTTGTGTGTCTGGAAAGCTGGATAGATGAATTGAAACACCAGATTGAAAAGTACTCAGTAAAAAAAGTCGTAGGAATCATTCCGGGAGGAAAAACAGGCTTTCAGTCGATCCACAATGGTCTTGAAAGGATTGCTGAGACATCGAATGATGATGATATAGTATTGATCTGTGATGGTGTACGACCAATGCTTTCAGAGGAATTAATTACAACTTGTATTGAGGATACAAAAATATATGGAAC
>OQVP01000669.1_pt1 | contig 13018 bp, 13 predicted proteins | sample 1691541 | NCBI WGS metagenome assembly OQVP01 (sample SAMN03418258, study PRJEB22391) | human gut metagenome | biome: human-gut; feature: organic feature; material: feces | host: Homo sapiens | place: Tanzania | collected 2013-01 | reverse complement strand
GCTGCTTTATCTGCTGGGACAAAGTGCTTTGGGAGATGAACAAAGCCTTTGAGGCTTCGGAGAAGCTGCACAATTGCGCGACCTTGACGAAATAGCGTAGTTGTCTGAATTCCATTACTTTGTCACCTTAAAAGAATAATTCTGAAACAGCAGGATGGGCAGCATCACACCGACCACCATCGCGATGATGGTCACCAGACAGGTCATCCAATTGAACCTCAGCAGGTACAGGTAGTGCATGAATGTCGGCTCCGAATAAGATCCCAGGCAATGCAGCAAGGATTGTATCGTCCGGTAGGCGTACATCCCCGGAACCATCGGAAGCAGTGCCGGGAACGAGATGCACTCCGCCGGGGTCTTGATCATCTTGGCTGCCGGCAATGCCAGAAAACCGATGACAAGCGCGCCCAGCATGCTGCCGGTGGCCAATTGAAAGCCATAGATATTCATTAACACGTAGCGGGTCATGTGTCCTGCGGCGGCGATCAGGGCGCACAGAGGAAACACCCTCGGTGACGGATTGCTGATGCTTGAAAAACCTATCGCCGCAACAGCGGCAAAGATACCGTCTTTTATGATAAGAAAGAAAAGTTCCATTATAGAAATTGAATATTCAGAAGCCCGAAAGCGATGCAAAGTCCCAGCGACAGGCAGACCGTGATCATCACGGCGTGCAGGAAACGGCTGATGCAGCAGATGTAGTGGCCGTAAAGAAGGTCACACACAGCGTTGCAGAACGGGATTCCCGGGACAAAGTAGAGGACACTGGTGGCGAGGGCGACCTCCGGAGTCCTGCCCCATCCGAACACGAAGCCAGAGCAGGCTATCACGGCGGAAAGGCAGGAGGCCAGGACGATGACCACCCTATAGTCAATCCCCTTGGCGGGCAGTTTCTGCTTGAGGAAGAAACCGTCGATCGTGGCGATGAACACTATCAGCATCGAGACAAGATCCCCTCCGAAAAGCTCGCAGAACGACGCGTTCGCCAGCCCTACAAGAACCAGCACAAGCCAAGGGTTCAACCTTTTCTTTTTAAGAATATTCCTGAATATGCCCGTGGCCTGCGTCACATCAAGCCCCTCTTCCACAATCTTCCAGCTCAGTCCGCTCAGGTCGGAGACGGTGTTGAAATTGATCCTGTCGGCGGGGATCTTCCCGGTCACGGAATAGGATCTCTCCTCCCTCTCGTCCCAAAGGTTCAGCACGATGCAGGTCGGAAGGACGGAGAAGTCAGCCTTCGTGTGCCAACTCTCGGCGATCCTGCCGAGATTCTTCTCAATCCGGATCGTAGTCGCCCCGCTGGCGTAGAGTTCAGTGGTGAAGTCTCTCAGGAATATGCTCTTGCGCTTCAGCTCGTTATGCAGCGTGACTTCCTGAGTCTCCATATTCCTTCACCTCCTTTGCCTCCTTTGCCTGAATAGCGGTAGGGATTGACATCACGTTGCCGACCAGGATGTCATGGTCTTCGTCCTCGTAGGAACCGTAGTAAGGGATGCCGTCGATGTCGATGCCGTCCTTGCCGCCGTTCCAGGACACCGGCCTTACGATGGTGTCGGAATAGGTGATGACTTTGTGCTTGGCGTTGAAGGCCTTCAGCCTCTCACGGAAAAAGGAAATGACAAGGATCACCGCGCTTGCGACAGCGCAAACGATGATCAGCGATCCGGAATTGGCGCTCATGGCAGCCGTGGAAATTTCAAGTGGTGACATAATCTTACGCTCTATTATTTAACGGCGCAAAATTATAACACCACCTGCGATTCGGGATGGATAATCATCCCTTTGTTTCTATAACTGCTATCGGGATTTCCGAAACATCTTAGAAGCTGTTTTGAATTGTTTGAAATGTTCTTTGAGGTGAAAAATCTTCATTTTCTTCCCGCTTCTTCAGTCAGATAGCACCGCTATCTTCCTTGGAAGAAGCGGTCGATACTGAAGTTTTTCACTCTCAAACCTTCAAACAAACAATTCAAAACAGCTTCTTATTATTTTCATGTTCCTTATCGTCATTACAAAATCCGCGAAAGTCAAATTATTGCAATCAACCGGCCGATTTTTTGGAATGCAAAATTGGCCAATTTTTTTTGATTAACATCTTGTTTCATAGGGGTTTTTCTTAAATTTGCAGTCATGCAAAGAAAAAATCTTTATATTCTTTTTGTTTTTTTTGCCTTTGCCATCGCTTTGGCTTCATCTGGATGCAACAGAAAGGCACAGGATAGTGAGGCGGAAACAGTTGAGGAAGTGAAGGATACGCTTCCTCCTATGGGCTTTTGGCCTGATTCGTTGGATTTGTCGGAGGATGTGGTGAGAAGCGGCGAGACGTTCACCGGCCTGATGAACAGGCTGGGGCTGTCGATGAATGACGCGATGAAGATGGCGCAGGCCTGTGACACCGTCTTTGATGTAAGAAGGATGCGTGCGGGTAACAAGGTCCAGGCATATTACCAGTTTGACACGAGCGGAACCGGCAGCACTGAGGGACCGGCATTAAAGTATGTCGTGTATGAAAGCGGCAAGGTGGACAGGGTGATCTTCAGGACAACCGATCCTTTCACGGTTTGGAGATGGTCGAAACCGGTCGAGAGTGCACGGCTGTTCGCTGATGTGACGATCAAGTCTTCTCTTTGGAATGACATGCTTGCCGCGGGGAAGTCACCTCAGTTGATAGTTCCGCTCTCGGATATCTATGCCTGGTCGGTGGACTTTTTCGGTCTTCAGCCTGGAGACCGGTTCAGGGTCCTGTACGGACAGAGAATGTGTGATGGCGAGATAATAGCCGTTGACACGATCTATTATGCGGAGTTCATCAGGGATGAGAAGATTATTCCTGCCATCATGTTTGATCAAGGTGACCATGGGAATCTTTACTGGAATGATAAAGGGGAGAGTCTTCGCAAAGCCTTTCTCAAGGCTCCGCTGAAGTTCACCAGAATCAGTTCCGGTTTCTCCTATCATCGGAAGCATCCTGTGACCGGGCGTGTCAGGGCACATACCGCAGTCGATTACGCGGCTCCCGTGGGCACTCCGGTGATGACAATCGGTGACGGTACGGTTGTGAGTGCCGGATGGACAAACGGAGGTGGAAACACCGTGAAAATCAGACATAACTCTGTTTATACCACCAGCTATATGCACTTGTCCCGTTACGGTGCCGGAATCAAGGCCGGAGCGAGGGTGCGTCAGGGAGACGTGATAGGCTATGTCGGCTCCACTGGACTCTCAACCGGGCCTCATCTGGATTTCCGTGTCTGGAAAAACGGTACGGCAATCAATCCTTTGAAGATGGACTCACCTCCTTCCGAGCCGATCAAACCGGAGAACATGGCCGCGCTTGACTCGACTTTCAGGTACTACAGGCAAATGATCGACACTCTGAAAGTAACAGTCACTCAGTAATATTTCCTCTAAAAAACTGTTTCTTTCTTAAGTGACTGGCGTAAAAATCACGGATTTTTATGTAAGTGTGCTGAATCAGAGACAATTATTACGCTTGCTAAGGAACATGAAAAAAATAAGTTGCTTCAGATTAAGAGAAGATTTTCGAGGATAGATCTTTTTTTGAAGAAGGAGTGTGCCGGTGGCACATGACTGATGAGAAAAGAGATCTAGACCGAAAAGATTCCTTAAGATGATGCAGGTTATTTTTTGAATGTTACTAAAGTCATAATTTAATACAATGAAGAAGATTATTTATCTATTGCCTCTTGCCGCCGCGCTGTTGTTTGTTCAGGGCTGCGGACAACGAGATGCATCTTCCGTTTCTCCAGCCATCGGCCGTGACGCTGAGATCGAGGCGAAAGTGGAGAAGGTGCTGAAAGGAATGGGCCTCACCGAAAAGGTGGGCCAGATGGTACAGTTGACATCCTCTACGGTGACGGCACCGGGAGGAGTGACCCTCGATCCGGAGAAACTCCAGAAGGTCATCGGCGAGATGAAGGTCGGCTCCATCCTGAACACATTCGGAGATGTCGCTCAGTCACGTGAACTGACGGCTCAGCTTGTGAGCGAGATCCAGAAAAAGTCTATGGAGGAGATCGGAATCCCTTGCATATATGGTCTTGATATGATCCACGGCGCGAGCTACCTGACCGACGGAACCTTTTACCCTCAGGAGATAAACCTCGCGGCGACATTCAATCGTGAATATGCCCGCGCGATGGGTGAGGCTATGGCCTACGAGACAAGGGCCGCTATGGTTCCTTGGGTGTTCTCTCCGGTTATGGATCTCGGCCGGAATCCCGTCTGGCCAAGACAATGGGAAAGTTATGGTGAAGACCCTTATCTGAACGCTGAGATGGCGGTGGCCGAGACAAAAGCCCTTCAGGGAGAGAATCCGAACCATATCGATGACAAGCACGTTGCCGTCAGTGTGAAGCATTTTATGGCCTATGGCGTGCCGGTTTCCGGCAAGGACAGGACTCCTGCAATCGTGGCTGAGAATGATCTTAGGGAAAAGTTCTTCCGCCCGTTCAAGGACTGTCTTGAGGCCGGAGCGCTTACCTTGATGGTCAACTCCGCCTCTATCAACGGTATCCCTACGCACGCTAACAAGGAGCTTCTTACAGGTTGGGTCAAGGATGGTCTGGATTGGGATGGCCTCATCGTCACAGACTGGGCCGACATCAACAATCTGTACGAAAGGGACCACGTCGCCAAGGATCGTAAGGAGGCTCTCGCGATGGGCGTCAACGCCGGAATCGACATGATCATGGAACCGAACGATCCGGATTGCTGCCTTGAGCTGAAGGAGGTTGTCGAGTCAGGTCTGATTCCGATGTCCAGGATAGATGATGCTGTCCGCAGGGTTCTCCGTCTTAAATTCCGTCTCGGCCTGTTCGACAATCCGACCTGGGATGTCAGCGGTTATGACAAGTTCGGCTGCAAGGAGTTCCAGGACGCTTCCTACGCCGCGGCGGTGGAGTCCGAGGTGCTTCTTAAGAACGAAGGGAATATCCTTCCTCTTGAATATGGCAGCAAGATCCTTGTGACAGGTCCAAACGCCAACTCTATGAGGGCTTTGAACGGAGGTTGGTCTTATACATGGCAGGGTGATGCCGATCGTTTTGCCGGCGACTTCAACACTGTTTACGAGGCGTTGGCTCAGAAATTCGGCGAGCGCAATGTGGTCTATGAACCTGGAGTGACCTACGACGAGACTGACCGTTGGTCAACGGGGGCATGGCAGAAAGAGAATGCGCCGCAAATCGCCAAGGCTGTGGCCGCGGCGTCAAAGGTTGATGTGATAGTGGCTTGCGTGGGGGAGAACAGCTATTGCGAGACTCCGGGCAATATCGACGACCTGAATCTGTCCGCTAACCAGAAAGAATTGGTGAAGGCTTTGTCCAAGACAGGAAAACCGATTGTCCTTGTGCTGAACGAAGGCCGTCCTCGGGTCCTTCGTGAGATTGAGCCGTTGGCAAAGGCTGTAATCGATGTGATGCTCCCTGGCAATTATGGTGGTGATGCCCTTGCGGCGTTGATGTCCGGTGAGGAGAATTTCAGCGGAAAACTGCCGTTCACCTATCCTAAATATGTCAACTCACTCCACACCTACGACTACAAGGTCAGCGAGAGCCGTGAGACAATGGCCGGGGAATATAACTACGACGCCATCATGGATGTCCAGTGGCCTTTCGGCTACGGGCTCAGCTACACCACTTTTGAATATTCAGACTTCAAGTGCGTGAGCGGATCCGGATTTAAGGCAGGGGACGACCTCAGGTTCGAGGTGACAGTCAGGAACACCGGCTCGCACAACGGCAAGGAGGCTGTCCTGCTATATTCAAGTGACATTGTCGCGAGCTTGATCCCTGATGTGAAGCGTCTGCGTGAGTTCACCAAGGTTGAGCTTGCGCCGGGGGAGAGCACGGTTGTTTCGTTCACGGTTCCGGCAAAGGAACTCGCGTTTGTGGGGGCTGACGGAAAGTGGCGTCTGGAGGCCGGTGATTTCAGGATGAGCTGCGGCGGGCAGTCGCTGATGATCACCTGCAACGAGACCAAAGTTTGGGATTCTCCTAATATTTAAAGATCCTCTGTGATATTCACCAATGAGGTGGTGTCCCAGTTGAAGACATATTTCTTGTCCCCAATAGGGAGCGTGATTTCAATGGAATCAGCTCCCTTTTTATATTTGGCGTAGGCATGCCCCTCGATGGCGTGTCCGGGCTGGATGGTATAGTCGCCGAGATAGCCGATGCAGCTCCGCTCGATCCGTGCCATGTCCTCCGACTCACTGTCAGCCATGGCCATGGTGGCTATGAACCCCGCCTCCTCGATGGCCGTGCCTCCAAGATCCCTCAGCAGGTCCTCGGCCAGGGAATCCCTGTCATCCGGATCCCCACGCACGATCGCAGCCATCACAAATGTCACGAACAGCGTGCCGATTCCTATTCCTATGGTCTTGGCGGTCTTTTGGGCACCGATTCTGTTCAGATAACCCCTTTGCCGGAAAACTTTGACAGGTCCCATTCTGGATGCGACAGAGGTGTTCTTGAAGTCGTACTTGACAGGCCTGTCTGTGTTGTTCTGAATATAAAGGTCCAGGCGGTAGTATTGTCCGTAGTGCTTCAGATAGCGGACGTTCATCAGCACATCCAGTCCGTCGGCCGTGAAAACCTTCCATACGTTCCCGTCCCGGTCCATCTCCATCTTCGAGTTCCGGACGTATGGGCTATCGGTCATCCTGACAACCTTCAGCCCAGCGGCGTTTTCGCTGAACAATGGCTGGAACAGGAGCGTGTCTTTGGACTCGATTCTTTGTAGGGTGTCGATTTTCCTCTCCTGTGCTTGGGAGAGAGCGGAAAGGCAGGCAAACAGGGCAAAGGCTAGAACTATCCGCCGGTGACTATGAAAAGTTCTCATACAATTATCAATTTGGTCGGCGAGGGAGGTGCAAATTTCATGCTGATTAAGGATATATTTGCTATTTTTGTATTCATACAACAAGAAACGAAAATGAGAATATTCAAAAGAATAGCTTTGACGGCGGTCCTGTTCCTGGTAGCTTCGGTTTCCTCGCTTGCGGTTTTCAACGAGAGGGATCTGGCGCAGACGCTTCAGGTGCTGCGTTATGAATTGCGGAAAGCGTACGTCGAGATGGAGAAGAACCAGATGTCCTTCGAGTCTCAGGATGACAGGCAGCATGAGGAACTGGTGCATCTGATTCAAAGTTGCAACGAGTTGTCGCTGATGCTGTACTCGCAGAAGCAGGACTTCACGTTCGACCTCACTTACGCCCTGCAGCAGGTCACCGACCAGTACCATAACTTCACTCAGAGTCGGATGCCGTATGACAACATCATCTCTTATCTTAATGTGGAAATTGATCGGTACGACAGACTGGTCATGGCTTTGAAAGTGCTTCCTCCAGAACTGGTTGAGTTGCCGGACAGCCTTGGGGGACCGGCATTGCTTGACTCCTTGACCTCAACGCTCCAGACTCATCTTCTTCCGAACGACTCCTACACGGATGCCCATTCGGATGACCCGGAGCATGCCGGCCACTATCATTTTGCAGGGCTTGAGGAAGAGCACGAGCATGCCTCCTTCCATCTTGACAGCCTGTCACAGATCGCGAGGGACAGTTGCCTTTTCTATTCCACAAGGCTGCTGAAGATGTTCACGGACATCCGTGACCACATGATTGAGGATAATGAATATTACGAGACCACCGACAAGAGGCTAAAAGAGGCTTACGACTATGCCCAGGAACGCTACAAGATGGTTCAGAAGAAGATATTCATTGAGGGACAGGACAATTTCTGGACAATTCTGACCCACGTCAAATCTTACGCGTCGAGAGCCGCCAAGGATTTCAACGACAAATACGGCAGGGCTTATTTCACGGATGTCAAGAGTGAATGGCGTGGGCCGATGGTCATCGGTTTCTCCTTTATGGTGCTGATCTACCTTGCGATAGCCACGCTGCTCAGCATGTTGATTGTCAAGTTGTTGATGCGGCGTGTCAAATACTTCCGGACTGAGAGGTTCCGCAAGAGGGAGGCTGCCATATTCATGCTTGGAGCTGCGATCCTGTTTGTGGTAGTCATCGCGGTCGCCAAGAACATCTCCCTGACCTCACATTTCTTCATGATGGCTGCGGGGCTTTTGATCGAGTTCGCGCTGCTGCTGATCGCCGTGCTGACCTCGCTTCTGATCCGTCATGACAGCAGGCAGCTCAATTACGGAATGCGGATATACACCCCGATAATGCTGATGGGACTGGTGGTCATAACGTTCAGGATCATATTCATACCTAACAGCTTGATCGCGTTGATCTTCCCGCCGCTTCTGATCGCGTTCGGCTTCTGGCAGTGGGCTTCGATCCATCGCAACGGGCCGATGGTTCCGAAGAGTGACAATTCCTACGCCATCGCATCGTTTGTAGTGACGGTCATTACTTTTGTCATCTCCATCGTGGGCTACAGTCTGCTTGGCCTGCAGGTTTATATCTGGTGGATTTTCCAGTTGACTGTGCTCCAGTTGATTGTGGCTTGTGATGACCTGCTCAGAAAATACCGTCACAAGAGGGTTGACATCCTTGTCCGGGCCTACAGGCTCAAGCATCGGAACGATGTCGGTAAGGACAAGGGATCATTCATCCTTGTCACGTGGCTTTACGATCTTGTGGAGATGGTCATGATTCCGGTTTTGTACCTGCTTTCAATCCCGCTCTGTCTGTATATGGCTTCTGAAGTGTTCGACCTCACTGAGATCTGCATGGACATGTTCTTCTACCCGTTCTTCAACTACGAGTACCTGCACCTGTCTGTGTCCAAGATGGTTCTGGCCGCCGGGCTGTTCTATGTCTTCAAGTACATCTGCTATGTGGCAAGGGCTCTGTACAGAATTTACAAGCTGCGGAAAACTCTCCGGCAGACCAGGGCTTCGCTAATCCGGGAGAATGAGCTGAACCTTACTTTGGCCAACAATGTGATCGGAATTCTGGCATGGGGTACTTATTTCTTAGTGACAATCTCGCTTCTGAACATCCCGACGAAGTCTCTGTCCGTGATTACAGCCGGTCTGGCCGCCGGTCTTGGTTTCGCCATGAAAGACATCCTGAACAACTTCTTCTATGGCGTGCAGTTGATGTCCGGCCGTCTTCGCGTGGGGGATTACATCGAGTGTGACGGAATCCGGGGAAAGGTGGACAACATAACGTATCAAAGCACTCAGATCGAGGCGACAGACGGAAGCATCATGGCGTTCCCGAACAGTTCGCTTTTCGCGAAGAACTTTAAGAACCTGACCCGCAACAATTCCTACGAGTTCCTCGGTCTGCCTGTAGGTGTGGCTTACGGAACCGATGTGGCTCATGCGAGAAAGGTGATTCTCAAGGCATTGGCTCCGTTGTGCAAGCCTGACAAGTTCGGTCGTCAGGTGGTCGAGGAGAAGTACGGAATCCAGGTTGTCCTGAGCGGCTTCGGTGACAGCAGCGTTGATCTGGTTGTGAAGCAATATGTCCTTGTGGAACAGCGCACAGGCTATATCGCTGCGGCCAATGAACGAATCTACAACGCTTTGAATGCCGCCGGCATTGAGATTCCATTCCCGCAGCGAGACATCAACATCCGTCAGATGCCTGTTTCAGAGAAATAAGTTTAATGAATATGATAAACCTGGCTGTTTTCGCGTCGGGAGGAGGAACTAACTGCGAGAACATAATAAGATATTTCAAGGGTTCGGACAAGGTGCATGTGGCTCTTGTGGTCGCGAACAAGGCTGGGATCCCAGCCCTTGAGAAGGCTGAAAGACTCGGCGTTCCGACGCGTGTGCTTTCAAAGGCGGATTTGAACAGGGAGGATGTGGCCCTGCCTCTGATGAAGGAATATTCAATCGACTTCATCGTTCTGGCGGGTTTCCTCCTCGTCATTCCGGACTTTCTGATTCGTGAATATGACCGCAGGATCATCAATCTTCATCCTGCCCTTCTGCCGAAATTCGGAGGCATGGGCATGTACGGTCATCGCGTCCATGAGGCCGTGAAAGCGGCAGGTGAGACCGAGACCGGCATGACAGTCCACTGGGTAAGCGGCAAGGTTGACGGCGGCGAGATCATCGCTCAGTTCCGTACTCCGATAAGCCCCGACGACACTCCCGATGACATCGCCGCCAAGGAACATGCCCTTGAAATGGAACACTTCCCGCAGGTAATTGAGGCGTTGGCGGATAATGCCCTGATTATCAATTAAAAGAATGGTTTCGTGGTGCAGCCTGCAACACCACGACATTGCTTTTTGCATTCATATTCAATCAGTTGTGTGCCACGACCACCCTCATCCTTTGCCGCCAAGAAGGAGGAAGGAGCCGGAAAGGACTTGGTAGAGAGCAGTCTGATAGGTGTCTCCGATAGGAATGCGTGAAGGGCCGATGAGGATGTGGTTGCGCTCGATGGCTTCAATCGCGGCCAGACGGACTATGAATGATTTGTGGACGCGGACGAAATCCTCTTTCGGGAGAGTATCCTCAAGGGCTTTCAGGCGCATAAGAGACAGGATTGGAGCCGTGCCGTTGTTCAAATGTATTTTCACATAGTCCTTAAGGCCTTCGATGTAGGTGATTCTGTCCAGATCGATTTGCTGGAGTCTGTATTCGGTCTTTACGAAGATGCTTTTGATTTTTCGTTGCCCGGTCAGTTCGACAGGCTCAGCGACCTCAAAATATTCCTTGGCCTTGACTGTCGCTGAAAGAAAATCATCGTAAGAAATAGGTTTCAGAAGGTAGTCTAAAGCCCGCACTTTAAATCCCTCGACGGCATATTCACTGAATGCGGTGGTGAAGATGATTCTGGTCCTTTCCGGAAGCATTCTGGAAAGCTGCATCCCGCTCAGGTTCGGCATCTGGATGTCGCAGAACAGCAGATCCACCGGATTGTCCTGAATGCAGCCGTTCCGCTCGTGAAACTACCTTTGAGCGAGAGGAACGGAGTCTTTGCGACGTAAGATTCCATCAGCCTTACCGCCAAAGGCTCATCGTCAACGACTATGCAACTGATCGTGTTCATATTCCTGCCCTGATCCTGAGCAGACTACGGTAAACGCTCTGCACCCTGCCATATTCAAATGAATATGCTCCAGGGTAGAGCAGGTCGAGTCTGCGCCTGAGATTCGTTATTCCAATTCCAGAGCCGCTGCGGTCAGTGTCATCTTTCAGAAAACAGCTGTTCTCGACAAGGCAGGTAACATATTCTCTGTCCTCATCAAGACGGATCCTGATGAAGGATTCCTGTGTGTCGCTGATGCCGTGCTTGAAAGCATTTTCGATGAGCGGAATGAAGAGGAGTGGGGCTATTTGTCTGACTGATGGGCTTTGGGGCAAAGAAACCTCCAGCTTTACCCCCGAAGTCAAGCGCGCGCTCATCAACTTGACATATTCCTTGAGGAATTCGCACTCCTTTGAAAGCGGAACGGTGTCTTTCTGGCTTTCATAGAGGACGTAGCGCAGCATTCCGCTGAGGTCATGGACGGCCTCCTGTGCCTGTTCGGGGTCTATCTGGATCAGAGAGTAGATGTTGTTCAGGGTGTTGAAAAGGAAATGCGGGTTGACCTGGTTCTTGAGGTTAGCCAGCTCGGCCTCCGCCTGGTTCTTCTCTATTTCCTTGCGCTGCGCCTCGTTGTTGTACCATTGGTTGTCATCTTTACCGCCACCGCGATGCCCACTATCGCCATATAGATCACCGTGTTGCGGAAAGTGAAACTGATTGTGTCGAGTGTGGAGTGATGTGGAGGGGCGATGTCCGGCGAGATGAGGTACCTGAAAAAGAGATGGACCCCGATGCTGACCTTGGTGATCAAAAGCATGTTCCAGAACAGGAACGCCCCGAACCTCTTGTTGGAGAGGAAGTGCTTTATCAGAAATAAGTAGTTGGTGTAGAACACTATGACAAATGAAATCGTTACAGGCAGGAACCTGGAATAGTCCAGTCCTCCGTGAAGCGCCCTTCCCGGTTGCGGCGAGAAGAACGGCATCGCAAGAATCACAGCCCAGATCGCCACGTGTATAAGCCACCCCCTGTTTTTCTGCATATTCATAAGTGAAGGTATTAATGCTGTAGTGCTTTGTGGAAGAATTCCTTCCTGAGGTCAGGTGAGATCGGATGCCGGGCGATCCGGTAGGCGTCCGAGATGTCGCCAGTCAGGTTGCAGACATCAAGGCCGCTGATCTCGGAGAGGTATAGGCAGGTGTATTTTGCTGTCTGTTCCTCTTGAAGCCTCATCGTGTAGCGAAGGATGTCCAGCACCTCGATCTCGCTCAGGCTGTCCTTGCTGAATATGTACAGGTCAAGGGTCTGGAAAGCCCCGTAGAAACCATCCCCGGCCTTGCGGACCTTGCTCTCGATGATCCGTCGCATCGGAAGCGCCATCGACCAGTAGTCATATTCCTTGGCTCCGACATAGCGTCCACCCTGAAGGCCATAGCCGTAGCCCGATGAGAGGATCGTGTCATAGTCTTCCTTGTCTTCCGGAACCGGCGCCACTCCTGCCATCTCCTTGAGCATCGACTGCGCCGCCTCCTTGGTCTCAGGCATCGCCCTGGTCACCTCAATGCCCAATGTAACCCCGTCCGGGCTCTGAAGATCCGGCCGATCCTTGTTCAGCAGTTCCGCGAACCTCCTGTCCAGCAGCGTCTCCAGCGAGATTCGCGCGTACCTCTCAAAAAAGCAAGTGTCAAACTGGCTCATAATCTTTCTTTTCCCAAATATCGCAATTCCGCGTTACTTTCGCAAATCCTGTTCCTTGCTTCCACTTTTGCATAATGACATGACCTCTCAAATCCATCGGATTCGAATGCCCTCCGATAGGAAATTAATCGTGGCGACTAACTCTTTATGAGATAATAAGATGAATATCTTGTCTGGTCTGATAATCTTTACAGGGTGCTATATTTTATTTGTTGATTGTCAGGATATTATCTGCCATGATGATTTTTGGGAGGCTTGCGCCTGATGATGGACTCCATTTTAGAAGCTGTTTTGAATTGTTTGTTTGAAGGTTAAGAGCAAACTCTTTCCCTG
>OQVP01000666.1_pt1 | contig 13042 bp, 13 predicted proteins | sample 1691541 | NCBI WGS metagenome assembly OQVP01 (sample SAMN03418258, study PRJEB22391) | human gut metagenome | biome: human-gut; feature: organic feature; material: feces | host: Homo sapiens | place: Tanzania | collected 2013-01 | reverse complement strand
ATATCGTACAGGAAGAAGAAGATAAGCGAGTAGATAAGCCACTCAAGGAAAGAGTGAATGGTTGTTTATGATTTCGTGACTTTTATCCCAATAAAAAGGAGGATTTCTTATGTCTACACCACACAACGGAGCTGAAAAAGGTGATATTGCAAAGACCGTACTGATGCCGGGGGATCCCTTACGTGCAAAGTACATTGCAGACACTTACTTAAAAGATGTAAAATGCTTTAACACAGTCAGAAATATGTTTGGATATACCGGAACCTATGAAGGAAAAGAAGTATCCGTCATGGGCAGCGGCATGGGGATGCCCTCCATCGGTATTTATTCCTTTGAATTATACCATTTTTATGATGTGGACCAGATTATCCGTATCGGTTCCGCAGGCGGAATTTCCGATAAAGTAAAGGTAAGGGATCTGGTAATCGGTATGGGAGCTTCCACCAATTCCAATTTTGCCAGCCAGTACAAGCTGCCCGGCATCTTTGCTCCCATTGCGGATTTCGGACTGCTTCGGAAAGCAGTGGAAATTGCCGAAGAGAAAAATATTCCCGTAGCCGTGGGCAACATTTTATCCTCCGATACGTTCTATACGGATGACGAAACGGCAAACGACCAGTGGAAAAAGATGCAGGTTTTGTGCGTAGAAATGGAAGCGGCAGCGCTTTACATGAATGCAGCCAGAGCCGGAAAGAAAGCTCTCTGCATGCTGACCATTTCCGACCATCTGTATACGGGCGAAGCACTTTCCGCAGAAGAACGCCAGACATCCTTCCATGAAATGATGGAAGTAGCGCTGAAACTGGCGTAAAAATAACCACAGGAAAGGCAGAATTATGACACAGAAAGATATATTGGCAAAAGTAGACCATACGCTGCTGGCACAGACAGCAACCTGGGAAGAAATCAGGCAGATTTGCGATGACGGCATGCGTTATGAAACCGCATCGGTGTGCATTCCTCCCTCCTACGTGGAACAGGCGAAAAATTATGTGGGGGACAGGCTTAAAATTTGTACCGTAATCGGATTTCCCAACGGTTACAACACCACTGCCGTGAAGGAATTTGAAACAAAGGATGCTCTGAAAAAGGGCGCCGATGAAATTGATATGGTTATTAATTTAGGCTGGGTCAAAGACGGCAGATTTGATTTGGTGGAAAAAGAAATCCGCACCCTGAAGGCTGCCTGCGGCGGCAATGTTCTCAAGGTAATCATTGAAACATGCCTGCTTACGGAAGAAGAAAAGGTAAAAATGTGCGAAGTGGTTACGAACAGCGGAGCCGATTTCATCAAGACATCCACCGGCTTTTCTACAAGCGGAGCCACGTTTGCAGACGTTGCCCTGTTCAAGGAGCATGTAGGTCCACAGGTGAAAATCAAGGCAGCAGGCGGTATTTCTTCTTTTGCAGATGCAGAAAAATTTGTAGAACTGGGCGCCGACAGACTGGGCACCAGCCGTCTGGTAAAGATTATGAAACAGAATGAAAAATAAACTTTTCACAGGGTGCAAAAGTCCGGGATATGAAAGTCCAAGGTGCAAAAGCCCAAGGTGCAAAACACCTGAAAGGTACAGGTATTGTATGGCAGAAAACAGATTGTCAGAAGAACAGGTTGCGGCCCTTTTTGAGGTGGCAACGGCATTCCGCAGGAGAGCCTATACGCCCTATTCCCATTTTCAGGTGGGAGCGGCGCTGCTTACAAAGGGCGGCAAAATATACGGCGGCTGCAACATAGAAAATGCGGCATATTCTCCCACAAACTGTGCGGAGAGGACGGCTTTCTTCCATGCAGTCAGCGAAGGGGAGAGAGAATTTGCAGCTATCTTAATTGTGGGTGGCAAGGAAGGCGGACCTCCGGTATTCTGTACTCCCTGCGGTGTATGCAGGCAGGTCATGGCAGAATTCTGTGCCCCGGACGAATTTCTGATTTTGTCGGGTGACGCACCCGAAACCTGCAGGCAGTTCACCCTGCGGGAAATTTTACCCTTTGGATTTTCACAGGAGAACCTGAAATAAAAGTGTTGGAAACAGAAAAGTATAAATATGCAATAAAATACGTGAAAGAACGGGATTGGTAAGGAGGAAAAAATATGTTTTGTGACCAGTGTGGAGCAGAGTTACCCGATGACTCTGTATTTTGTCCCAAATGCGGTGCCAGACTGACACCGGTAGACAGTGAAGCAAATAACGCCGCAGGCGAGGCTGCACCAGAAGCAGCAAATACAGCAGGTGCAGTAAATGCGACGGGCGCGATGAATACAGCCGCAAATGCAGCAGGAACAGCTGGCAACGTGGCAGCTGCAGCAAACAGTACAGCAGGAAACGCTCCGGCAAATATGACAAATATGTCAAATGGTGCGGCAGCACCGGAAAAACCGAAAAAGAAAAAGGGATTTCCTTTTGTGCCGGTGATTCTGATTGGCATTGTGCTGGTAGCGGTGATTGTAGTTGTGGCGATTTTCCTGCCGAAGGGAAAAACGAAGGACGGCATTGAATTTTCAGAGAAAAATCTGATGTATAACGGTTCCAGCTTCTTTACCACGGATGGAAAAGAGCTGGAAGTAAATAATGTAGACACCCTGGCATATAATTATGACAACAGTGTCGTTGCATATCTGACAACGGATGATACTCTGTATGTAATAGACAGTGAGCTTACTCCGGTGGAAATCGAGAACGACGTCCTGAATATGGAGGTCAGCTACTCCGGCAGCAGCATTGCATACACGGTTGGAGCTGATTACACAGCAACCACCCTTTATGTATACAATGTGAAAAAAGATAATTCCGAAAAAATCGATACAGATGTATGCGCATACAATTATCTTGTTTCTCCTAACGGTAAGCAGGTGGCTTATTTAAAGGACTACGAAGGAAATTCCGATAACACGCTTTATGTGGCGGTTGTCGGAAAGGACGGCAAAAAAGTGGACAAGGACGGCTGCATTCCGCTTGCCATCGGTGACAACGGAAAATCCTTTTTCTACACGGACAACAGCGACTCTTCCAATGTAAAGCTTTACTGGTATAATGGCAAAGACGCGGAAAAGATTTCCCGTGATGTTTCCGGCTCCTATTATTTTAACAACAGTGTTTCCGAAATTCTTTTCACCAAATCAGACAATACTTATTTCTACCGCATCGGCATGGACGAGCCTTCCAAGGTAGCCGGTGATGCCCTGATCGGTATGTGGAATTATAAATATGAAACTACCGCCCGGGATTATACATTCGGCAACCAGAGCAGCGGTGTTTTGGTAAACCGTTCCAAGCTGACGGAATGGGTATTTGCAACCGAGGACGATATCTGCTACCTGAATAAGGACGGCAAGGACAGCGCCAAGCTTTGCGATGCGGACGGCATCAGCAAAATTACGGTAGCGCAGAACGGAAAATCTCTTATTTATCTGAAGGACGGCAAACTGTATAAGATTACCAAATTCGGCGCAGACAGGGAAGAAACCGAACTGTACGAAGGTGATGTTTATATTAACGGTTATGTGGCAGGCAGGGATTTATCCAATATCTATGTGGTAAGTGACGAGGCGGAGCTTTATTACTGCAAGAGCAAAAAGAAACTGGTTAAGATTTCCAATGATTTCGCAAACAGAAACAACATGGCTTATAACGAAGCATCCAAGACCATCTTCTATATAGAGGATGAAAACCTTTACAGTGCCGGCAAAAGCGGTAAGAAAAAGGAACTGGTTGCGGAAAATGTAACCGATGTGGTAAATTATGCAGACGGCATTCTCTATATGGTGACCGAAGACGGTGTCAACAGTTATTATTATGTGAAAAAAGGCGAGCCCGTAAAGATTATGGAAGATTAAATAACGGCAGGAAGCAGGTGACAAAAAGGTCCGGAGAAATTCGGACCTTTTTCCGGTAATGGAACCTCAGAGGTTGAATGTGCAGATTGCAAAGGAAAGAAACGTATTATGACAGATGTGAAAATCAAGATGCCCGGAAAAGTAAATAAAATTATCGGCGTCCTGCAGGAGGCCGGATTTGAAGCCTATGCGGTCGGCGGATGCATCCGGGACAGTCTGCTTGGCAGAACACCCAACGACTGGGATATTACCACTTCGGCAAAGCCCATGGAGGTGAAGGCGCTGTTTTCCCACACCATCGACACCGGCATCCAGCACGGAACGGTGACCATTCTTTTGGACAGGGAAGGCTTTGAAGTCACCACCTATCGTATCGACGGCGAATATGAGGACGGCAGGCACCCGAAGGAGGTTTCTTTTACCGGCAGCCTGGAAGAAGATTTGAAGCGGCGGGATTTTACCATAAATGCCCTTGCTTACAATGAAGCGGCGGGTCTGATTGATATTTTTGAGGGACAGAAAGACCTGAAGGACGGCATTATCCGCTGTGTGGGCAATGCGGAAGAACGTTTCACGGAAGATGCTCTCCGGATGCTGCGCGCCATCCGTTTTTCGGCGCAGCTGGGTTACCGGATTGAGGAAAATACCCTTACTGCCATTCACAAACTGGCGGGCAATCTGGAAAAAATCAGTGCGGAACGCATCCAGACGGAGCTTTTGAAGCTGATGGTTTCGCCGCATCCCGATTATCTTCGGACGGCTTACGAATGCGGCGTCACTAAAGTATTTTTCCCGGAATTTGACCTTGCCATGGAAACACCGCAGAATCACCCCCACCACTGCTACAACGTGGGAGAACACATTCTGCATTCTCTTTTAGAAGTTCCGGCGGATAAAGTATTGCGTCTCACCATGCTTCTGCATGACATTGCCAAACCGCAGTGTCTTACTGTGGATGAAAAAGGCATTACTCATTTTCACGGTCATGAGGAAATGGGCGCAGAAATGAGCCGGGTTATTTTAAGGCGGCTCCGCATGGATAACGACACCACGGATAAGGTCTGCAGGCTGGTGCGTTTTCATGATTACGGCAACGGTGTTGCTTCTGACAGGCGTATTGTGCGGCGGGCAGTCAACAAAATAGGGGAGGATTTGTTTGACGATTTTCTTCTGGTAAAAAAAGCAGACCTTCTTGCCCAGAGCATGTATCTGCGCGAAGAAAAATTAAGCAATCTTGCGGCATGGGACACCTGCTACCGGGAAATCCGTGAGGCAGAGGAATGTGTTTCCCTGCGGACACTTGCGGTGAACGGCAGGGATTTGATTGCGGCGGGTTTACAGCCTGGCAGAGAGCTGGGAGATATTCTGAAGCAGCTTCTGGACGAGGTTCTGGAAACTCCCGAAAAAAACGAAAAAGACTATCTGATTTCCCGGGCAAAGGAACTGCGTCATTCTTAACATACTTTTTTCTTTCTTTTCATATGATAGGTTAGAGTTTTGAAAACCGTAATATCGTGTGGGAGGAAAAGACGTGAATGACAGAGTAACCGGGTTACTGGAGCTTTATGATATAGAGGCAGTTCGTGTCAGAAAGGGCAGGGGAGCTTTGCTCTGTGACACAGACAACGGATGTTTTATTTTTAAGGAATATAACGGCAGTGAGCAGAAAGCGGGTTTGCAGGCCCGGGTACTGAAGAAACTGGCAGACGAAGGCGTAAGCTGCGAGCGGATTTTTCCCACTAAGGAAGGGGCGCTTTTTTGTCAGGATACCGACGGCAGAAAATATATGCTGAAGTCATATTTTGACAACCGGGAGTGCAATATCCGGGACAGTCAGGAGTGTAGAGAAGCGGCGTCCATGCTTTCCCGCCTGCACAGACGGATGGTTTTACCGCCCGGAGAAGCCGGGGATTTATCGGTGTATTCCCTTACCCATGAATATGAGAAGCACAACCGGGAGCTGAAAAAGGTCTGGCAGTATTTGTGCAAAAAAGGGCAGAAGTCGGCTTTTGAGGTGACACTGCTCGCACGGTATCCGTATTTCTTAAATCAGGCGCTTGAAGTGTCCGGTGAATGGAAGGAATTTGCATTGGACAGTGACACGGAGTATATTAAGGAAAAGGGCTTTTTGTGCCATGGCGACTATCAGCAGCACAACATCATCCGCGGGAACCGGGAATTTGCGGTCATCAATTTTGAAAAGCTGGTGATGGATAATCCGGTCAGGGACATCTGCCTGTACCTGCGCAAGGTCATGGAAAAAAACAACTGGAGCGTGGAGCTGGGCGAATGCATTCTGCATGCATATGATGTGGGAAATCCCCTGCCGGCGCGTTCCTTTGTGGAATTATATTACCGGCTGGCGTATCCGGTGAAGTTCTGGAAAATCGTGAATTTCTACTACAACGCCAGAAAGGTCTGGACACCGGATAAAAATATTGAAAAGTTGAACATTCTGATGGAACAGGAGCAGCAGAAGCAGAACTTTTTGGATAAGGTATTCCGGGACGTGGCGCATCTGCGGTAAGACGGCGGCACAGGGTGACGGAACAAAGTACGGCAAGATCATACGTCGCACATAGGTTAAAGGAAGGAAAGATACATGGGTAATCGGTACGGCTACATATACAAAAGAATAGGAATGGGTTTCATTGCTGGAATATTACTTCCCGCCATGTTGCTTACAGCGGGCTGCGGCAGGAAAACCTCCGGTCAGGCAGCATCCGGCACTAACGGCAGTGCGGCATCCGGCACCAGTGGCAACCCGGCATCGGCAGCAGGCAGTGCCAACGGCAACCCGGCAGACGGAACCAGCGGCAATACTTCGGGGGCGCAGTACGGCGATTATGACTCTGCCGACACGGCTGTGGTGGTAAAGGTAAACAAAGGGGAAAACCAGATTACCTTTTACAACCTGACGGTGGATAAGAATTACACTCTGACCTATGACGGTATTACTTCTTTTACGGATAAATTCGGGGAGGCGCTTTCCCGCGATCAGATTAAAGAAGGGGATATTGTAGACGTTACGTTTATGAAATCCACCAAGCGGCTGAATACATTAAGCCTTTCCGCTTCTTCATGGAACAACAAATCGGTGTCCCGTTACAGCATCGACAGCCGCAGCCATAATGTTACGATTGGCAATGATGTATACAAGATTACCGGTCAGACCAAGATTTTTTCCGAGGGCGAAGAAGTTGACCTAATGGATTTGAACGAGGTGGACGTACTGGATTTTTACGGCATTGACACAACAGTGGTCAGTATTGTGGTAGAAAAAGGACACGGTTACCTCAGGCTCTCGGGAGATGAGAGCTTTATCGGCGGCTGGATTGAAGTCGGACAGAACCAGATCCGCCAGATTACGGAGGATATGCTTCTGGTGGTGCCCGAGGGCAGTTACGAAGTGCAGTTTTCCACAGCCGGGGGCGGCGGTACCAAGAATGTCAACATTGTGCGAAATCAGGAAACTTTAGTAGATATCAGTGATTTTGAAATTGCGGAGCCGCAGTACGGTCAGGTTGTTTTTGCCATGACGCCTTCTACGGCTACCTTGTATGTGGACGGCAACCTGGTGGACACCAGCCTGCCGGTTACTTTGCAGTATGGTATTCACCAGCTCCTTGCCAAAGCAGACGGCTACGAAAGCGTGGTCAGCTACCTAAAGGTGGCGGAAGCTTCCGCCGGCATTGAGATTGAACTGGAAAGCTCGGACGGCGATGAGGACGAAGAGACCGGTTCTAACACAACGGTTTCTTCCGGTGACAGCACAGGCAACAACACCACTAAGAATTATTACCAGGTGCACATTGACGCACCGAAGGATGTGGAGGTTTATGTGGACGGCAACTATATTGGCATTGCTCCCATCAGCTTCCGTAAGACCGAAGGCGTGCATGTGGTGACCCTGCGGAAAACCGGTTACACACCCCGCAGCTACACCGTCCAGGTAGACTCCGAGGACAAGGATGTAAGCTATTCCTTTGAAGAGCTGGAAAAAGCACAGTAAGGCTGAAAATCTAAAAGCAGTGAAATAAAAGCTTGAGATAATAGAAGTGTGAGATAGCAGAAGTATGAGATAACAGAAGCATTGATTGAAAATAACGTCAGGAGGAACAAAATGGAATTCAAGGACAGATACACATATGAGGATTTCTTAGATATTATCGCCATGCTGCGAAGCGAGAATGGCTGCCCGTGGGACAAGGTTCAGACTCACGACAGTCTGCGTCCCTGCATGATGGAAGAGGCGGCGGAGGTTCTGGCTGCCATCCGTATTTACGATACGACCGGCAATGCCGGAAACTTGCAGGAAGAACTGGGGGATGTGCTGCTTCAGGTAGTAATGCATGCGCAGATTGCCAAAGAAGAGGGCATTTTTACCATGGAGGATGTGGTAAATGATGTGGCACAGAAAATGGTCCGCAGACATCCGCATGTGTTTGGCACGGTGGAGGCGGATACCTCCGAACAGGTGCTGCAGAACTGGGAAGAAATCAAGAAGCAGGAAAAAGCCGGACAAACCTGGGCTTCCACTCCGCTTAGGGACATTCCCATAGAGCTTCCCGCACTGACCAGAGCGACTAAGGTATTAAAGAAAGCGGATAAGCTTTACGACAGACATACTAATAAGGAAGAGGCTCTTCAGAAAATAGAAGAGGCAGTTCAAAAACTGCGTGCCGTGCCGGGAGAAGCTTATTCCAAGGATGCCGAAGCGCAGGTGGGAGAGCTTTTAACGGAAGTCTGTGATTTAGCACGGATTTACAAGCTTTCCCCGGAGCAAATCCTGACCGACCGCATTGAAGATGTGATTGCGGCTTACGAATCGTAGGGGTATATGGCAGAACGGGCTTCGTATAATTAAGGTTATTCGGCAAAATTTAGAAGCAAAAAATGAAAAAACGGCAATTTGCTTCTCTTGTTTTAGAACTGGTAGAAGCAAATTTGCTTTTTTTTCTGAAATGCTCCAACGAAAAAGAGTAAAAAGCATAAAATATCAAAAATACGTTCTTTCCATATCATATTTAAGAACATAAAATAAGCAAATGAAAGAAATTGGGAAATCTGCTTCTAAGATGGAACAGCAAATAAGGTAAAATATAAAATTTGCTTCCGTGTAAAGATAAACACAAGAAGCAAATAAGCCAAAATACGAAATCTGCTTCTATGCAAAGAAAAACGTAAGAAGCAAATAAGCTTGAAATTAAAATCTGCATCATTTTATGTATTACGGCAAAAGGAGAAACAGCATGTCCATTGTGTACCAGAAGTTATCAAAGAAGGATCTTCCACGGTTTATAGAAATGAGAATTAATCAATTAAGGGAGGAAGGCGCCAAGGAAGATTTGGATCTGCGACCTGCGTTAAACGATTATTACGACCGGCATATGGCGGACGGCACATTCGTGTCATGGCTGGCGGTGGATAATGGTGAAATTATAGGAACAAGCGGCATGTCTTTTGTGGAAAAGCCACCTTATTTCGGTTGTCCCAGTGGAAAAATAGCTTTGCTGTCCAGTATGTATACAAATCCCAAGTATCGCAGACAGGGAATTGCCAGGGAATTACTGTCCCGTGTCGTAAAAGAGGCGAAGGAGTATGGCTGCGGTACCGTGCAGATTACGGCTTCTGATATGGGCGTTCTTTTATATACGGACTTTGGCTTTGTAAAAAACGGCAACTTTATGCAGTATAAATTGTAAAAATTTTGGGGAGAAAGAGCTCTCAATATTGTTTCCCTGCCCGGTATTCCCGCGGGGTGCAGTTCTTTTTTTCACGGAAGCATCTGCCGAAATAACCCTGACCGTGAAAACCTGTGCGGCTGGAAATTTCGCTAACGGAAAGGTCCGTTTCCTCAAGTTGCCGTCTGATGCTTATAAATGCGCAGAAATCCGCATAAATAGGGCAAAAATTCTTGACAAAAGTATGAAAAACAGATATAAATATGTATAGACGTTTCAAGCGGAACATCTATGTAGGATACAAATCAAGAAAGCCCATTAAGAGGAGGAGTTCGACATGAACAAAACAGAATTAGTTGCAGCAGTAGCTGATCAGGCTGAAATTTCCAAGAAGGACGCAGAGAAAGCATTAGCAGCTTTCACCGCAGTTGTTACAGATGAATTAAAGAAGGGTGAAAAAGTTCAGTTAGTTGGCTTTGGTACCTTTGAAGTAGTTGAGAGAAAAGAAAGAGAAGGCAGAAACCCTCAGAGCGGCGAAACCATGAAGATCGCAGCTTCCAAGGCTCCTAAGTTCAAGGCTGGTAAAGCATTAAAGGATGCTATGAACTAATCTAAAAAGACGAACGTGAATGAAAGAGGATCTGGTCCGCCAGGTTCTCTTTTTAATTTGTCGCGTTAAGCTATTCTGGAAGTCAGTTTGACTCCATAATGATTTAAGAGGTATTGGAGTCAAAGGAAAAATCAGAGAAGAGGCTTTCAGCTTGACTTCATAGTGGAAAAAAGGAAAAAAAGTCAAAAGAAAAATCGGAGCAAGGAATTTTTGTTTGACCCAGTAATGGAAAACAAGGAATAAAGTCAAAAGAAAAATCGGAGCAAGGAATTTTTGTTTGACTCAGTAGTAGAAAATAAGAAGAAAAGTCAAAAGAAAATCCAGAGGAGAGACTTTCAGTTTGACCCGGTAGTGGAAAACAAGGAATAAAGTCAAAAATAAAACCAAAGTAGCAGTTTTCAATTTGACTCCATAATGAGCAAAAACAAAATAAGTCAAAAAATTTATTTATATATAAGAGAAGGGAAAATCATGAAAAGAAAGATCAGGAAATACGGCTATATAGCGGCAGCAGCACTCGCCATGAGTGTTTTGTTTGTAGGCTGCGGGCAGGAAAAAGAGCCGGACACACAATTATGGGAAACCATATCCAAAGAAGATGCGCAGAACGGCGGCACAGGGGACAATGATGCAGCCGGAGCCGGAACTGCGGATGCAACCAGAGCAGTGGAAGGAGCCGGAGCCGTGGATGCAACCAGAGCAGCGGAAGGAACCGGAACTGCAGGCAACAATGACAGTGGCGGAGCAGCGGAAGGAGCCGGAGCCGCAGGCAATACAGAGGATGAAGAGGCGGGAATTTACAGTGATATCATTGCAGAGTACCGCGACATGGTGCAGAATAACTTCTATCAGGATTTATTGGAAAAAGAGGATCTGCTCGCCTATGAAAACAGCTTTGGAAAAGACATCGGCTCAGAAATCCGCCATGCACAGAAAGTTTATTATGCGCTCTATGACATTGACGGAAATGGCACACAGGAGCTTATTATAGGTGGCGGTGAAGATGCGTCAAATCCCTGGAATTACGATTTGTATACTTATGACGGCAGCAAAGCGGTGCATGTTTTCCCGGATTTTGAGTTTGGCTACCGCACCAATTTTTCACTTTATGAGAACGGAATTATAGAGGTATTTTATAGCGGCAGCGCTTCAGAGTCCGGAAATGATTTTTACCGGATGAATGCAGCCGGAACCGGAGCGGAGATAGTGGAGAATTTTTCCATAATTGGTTCTTTAGATGGTGACACGACTGTCATTACATATTATCAAGGCAAAAATGTGATTACGGAAGTCAAAGGAATACTATATATCACTGATTTTATCTCATGCCGAAGAGCTGAAAAAGAACTTCGGAGTAAAGTCATTGCGCCTTTTTGGCTCAGTTTCCAGAAATGAACAGAAAGAAGGTAGTGATGTTGATATATGTGTAGATATGGAACCCAAAATGTTCCTTGTGGTTAGATTAAAGCGATTTTTAGAAAACTTACTAGAATGCTCTGTTGACATAGTAAGAATGCACAAGCATATAAATCCATTCCTTCTTAAAGAAATAGAACATGACGGAATATACATCATCAAATAGAATAGTTGGCACCTTAATACAAATTAAGGACGCTATCAAACAATTGCAAGATTGGAACAAAGATGTACAGACTGTTGATGATTACTATTGTACACCTGAGGGAATGAAGAATCTTGCAGCTAGTTGTATGCTTATAGAGGCAATTGGAGAAGGAGTCAAACTAATTGACAGATTAACTCAATCTCGCCTATTAATTGAACGTCCAGAAATACCGACTCAAGGGAGATTGTCCGTGGATAGACAACCTCCCCTGAGCCGTAATTTTTCTAATTCCAAATCTACGAATGTACTCAATTTTATATGCGTCCAAAGAAATCCGTGTATTCTTCATCGAGAATTTTCCACGAACCATTTATTCTACTTCCTTCTTTCACAATCAGATTTTGTTCTATCAATCGTTTGAGGTATTTTTGTACCTGGCGTGTAGATACGTTTAGTTTATCTGCTATTTGCGCAGTTGTCACCTTTGGATTAGAAGTGATAAGTTTGTAGATGGCTCTTTTAGCCTTCACGAACTCTTTTCTTTGCTTGACTTCTTTGGCTGTTTCTTTCTTTTCGTTGGCGAACTCTTTGGTGTCGTTGGCGAACTCTTTTGTGTCGTTGGCGAACTGTTTTGATGAGTTAACGAACTCTTTTGAGTCGTTGGCGAACTGTTTTTCTGAGTTGGCGAACTCTTTTGAGTCGTTGGCGAACTGTTTCTCGTCATAATTGAGATTCCATAGAGTCACATGAAATTCTCCAGAATTAGATTTGAATTCTGGTGCTTTGTACCCAGGGAACTTTTCAAAATGTTTGTATTCCTTGACTATCTTCTTCATGCCACTCCCTCTGCGTTCCATCAATTCAAGTCGATTGAAGAAATCTGCAAGGAGAGGATTACGACGTTTGGAAGGTACGTTCATCGGATCAAGATGTTGGATAAGACTTCCGTCCATCATACCACCTGGTGAATATACTTCCATTCGATTATCATATATGTCAATGTGGATTTCACTGCCAAGTTCTAAATAATTGCGATGAATGATGGCGTTACTTATCACTTCTGTTACGGCACGTTCAGGGTAGTCAGGAAGTTCTTCTCTGTAAGTAGCTTCTTTCCACCATTTCTTATGCGAGTTATTTCTGACAAATGCTACGGCATCTTGCAATTGCCCAATGACACTTCCTTCAAACTCTGCGTCATCCAAAGCTTCGCCCAATCCACTTGTCATATCAAGCCCATTCCATCTTGTACAGAATATTCTTGATTGACGGATAGGAGAGTCATCTGCTATTAGTGCGCCTGAGGAAGACTATTAATGAAAAAGAAGGTTGTAGTAGGAATGTCGGGCGG
>OQVP01000665.1_pt1 | contig 13043 bp, 15 predicted proteins | sample 1691541 | NCBI WGS metagenome assembly OQVP01 (sample SAMN03418258, study PRJEB22391) | human gut metagenome | biome: human-gut; feature: organic feature; material: feces | host: Homo sapiens | place: Tanzania | collected 2013-01 | reverse complement strand
TTTCAACACGGGATGCCGACGATCCGCACCCACTCAGCAACAATGCAATTACAAGCCACCACATAAGAAAGAATCGTTTCATTTCTGCGTCTCCTTATCTGTTTGCGTCTTTATTGCACGGAACATTTCTTGTTTCCCTGCGCTCCGACTGCCAGAGACTTTACGGCGCAGACCAATCCGCCGAACATCATTTTGAGAATGCCCCATATAGCGAGGAAAAAACTGCCCGCCGCCACGCCTACACAACATGCCGCAACTCCCTTAAAACCGGCTTTATAATAATCCAACAAAAGCCTGGGTGCAATTAAAAGGCCGTAGAATTCAAGGAAGAGTATCGGCAGAGCCAACAAAAGCGTAAAAATCGTTCCTCCGACGCTAGTTTCTCCGTCCGCCAACGTTGCGACTGCCATTACAATGGTTGCAATTGCTGCAATTGCGAGTGCGATGAATAATCTGGTTCTGAGTTGCCTGATGTTTTTTCCGTACATGATGTGTATGCTCCTTCCGAACGTGTATTATACTAATTTTTTAGTACAAGCGAATGATACCATACTTATTTTAGTATGTCAAGGGGATATGAGTAATTTTTTGGTATAATTCCGCAAATGACAGTCGCATTATGTCGAAAGAACGAACAGCATCGAATTCCGAGCGCATAATAAGACTGCATTAAACCATGCATTGAAAGAAGGCTTTAATCGTAGAATGGCGAACAGAATACGTGAACTGCGTGAAGATCGCGATCTTCGTCAAATAGACGTTGCTCGCGCAACCGGCATAGATCAAAAAACTTTGTCCAATTATGAAACCGGAAAAACGAATCCAGACAGCACAGCTATACTGCGTCTTGCTGATTTTTTTGATGTCACAACGGACTATCTGCTCGGACGCAGCAATTATAATCTGAATAACACGAAAAAGCTTATTTCCGCACTGCATGAAATAGCCTTGGATTTGGATGATATATGTAATCAGCTTAAACAGGAATAATTCTTGTGTTTATCCCTGTTCATATACGGGTTCGTTATAGCTTGTTATAGCCCGACGGTATTTTAAGACATATTTGTGCATCTCCGTGCCGTTCACCGCGTCTTCGGATTTGCCGACACGGTTCAGCCGTAAAGCTGCATTTCGCATCTCACTTTTTCTCGTTTTATATTTTTGCCTTGTTTCCGTCGTCCTCACTTACGGCGCTGCCCTCTTCAGCACATTCGTCCGAGCAAAAGAGTTTTGAATGTTTCACAATTACAATTGAAGAAACCAGCAGGCATCCCATTGCAAGCGGCGCACGCCGTTTTAAAAGCAGTATCACGGCGGCAAAAGTTCCGAACAGTGCAAACGTTACTGTGCTGCGCACACGATTCGGAGAAATCCTGATTGCAGTTGAAAACAGTATATACAACCCGGCAAGCAGGAACACGATTTTTGTTTGCGGAATCAGCGCAAGCAGGATGCCGAAAGCTGTTGCAATGCATTTGCCGCCCTTTGAACGGTCGAACGGAGCAACCGCATGACCGAGCACCGGGGCCGCAATCAGAATCGCAAAGGACAATCGACGAACATCATAGTTTTCTTCCGCAAGAAGCACGGGCAGGAAACCCTTAAACATATCAAGAAACAGGCACAGCAGCCCGAGCGGTATCCCGCAATTTATAAATACGTTTGCAGAACCGGGATTCCCGTCCGAGCTGAGCTTTGTTATATCTTTTTTTGCGAGCAGCAGCGGCATGAATCTGCAAAACATAACTCCGCCGCAGGCAAAGCCGAACGCCGCATATGCCGCACACCGTGCAAAAGAACTTATATCCATCCTTCAGCCACCTTTGCCGCAATATCGTCCGCCGCATTCGGGTTTATGCAGGCGCGCTGCATTGCACGCATTTTTTCCGCTTTTTGTTTGTCGTCTGTTAAGCTCCACATTGCCGAAACCGCTTCACGCTCATTCGCAGCACGTATCGAAAGCCCGTGAGAGGTGAAAAAAGCAATGTTTTTAGCTTCGCATGCCGCATATGTCAGCATTTGCACGAGCGGGACGTTTGCAACAGCGGCTTCCGTGCTTGTCAACCCTCCGGGCTTGGACAGCATTACATCCGCCGCATTCATGTAAAGATTCACCTGTTTTGTGAAACTCACGGTTTTTATCCGCCCTGCCGAAGCAAATCGTTCATCAATGCTCTGCTTCAGTGAAGCGTTATGCCCCGTCAGAACGCACGCAAGGTAATCCCCGCTGCTGCACCGCTCAAGCGTGTCGCAAAGCTCAAGGATGTTTCCGCAGCCGACGCCCCCGCTCATTATGAGCATAACGGGTTTGTCCGCCGGAAGTCCGAGTGCCTCTCTTGCCGCCGCTTTTGATTCGTGTACAGCGAATTTTTTGCTTACGGGAATGCCTGTTGCGAACAGCTTCTCTTTCGGTATTCCGCATTTTGCAATTTCATCGCGCAGCTCCTCATGCGGAATAAAATACCCGTCCAGTTTTGTTTCGCCGAAAAACGGAATGCAGGTGTAATCCGTCAGCACACCGTAGCACGGAATGTTGAACCCTCCCTTTTTTCGGATTGCCGTCAATGCTTCCATCGGAAAAAGGTGCGTTGAAACAACGGCATCAAATCCTTTATCTTCGATATACTCACGCAGGCCGGGAGCATACTTTGAGTTTGCATAATAAACAGGGGACACAATTCTCGTTGAACTGTAAATATCGCCTGCTTTATAAATAATCCCGAACAACGCCGGCGCTTTTCTCAGCATTGCAGTGTAGGAAGCAGAGACAATTTCACTTGCTTTGCGCCCGCGGAATATCAGCGGATCAATCAAAGTACAATCGATATTTCGTCTGTTGAATGCACCCACGAGCGCACGCGCCGCACTGTTGTGTCCTTCCCCGGTGTCGCAGCTCATTATCAGAACTTTCATTTTTTGTGTCCTTTCCTTTGTTTATTCTTATTCTGCCGCCCGAATCGCCCGGCAGAACTGCATTCTCTCCGCAGGCTGCGGCAAGCTCACTTGTCAGTCGTTATGTTTGTTTCTGTTCTTCCTGCGCCGATTTTCGACGTCTGCAATCAACCTGCGAACATCATTCAGAATATCGTTATGTTCCATGGTTCGAAGTTTCGGGAATGCCGCAAGTATACGCCGCTGCTGCGCATTCAGTTTTTGAACAAACACAGCCGCTGCATTATGAACAGCGTTGTACACTTCGCTTCCGAGCCCTCCCTTATCGTGCAGCTTCAGTCCTATATCCGCCTTTGCGTTCTCTATCGCTGCGGCAAGCTCCTTAAGTTTTTTATTAAATCCCGCAATGCCGCCGATCGTGACGCATTCATCCGCCGCAATTATTGCAAACATCACCGCCGCAAGCCAATGCAGTGCAGCACGGGGAAGGCTGTTCGTAACATCGGACACAAGCGGATGAACAAGCTTTATCAAAATAACCGAAAATGCTCCGAACACAACCGCACCGAGCAGGCAGACGCGTCCGTTAATGTTGAATTTGCGTTTCGAATAATCCCACCAACGCGCATGAAAAAGTTTTTCCATGATGTATGAGGTGAAATATTCCAGAGAACACGTTACAATTGCACCGAGGAAAAACAGCAGCACAGGGTTTTGAACTTTTCCGAGTATCAGAATGTCGAGCACTGCCCCCCAGCCATAAATCGGGCAGTACGGACCGTTAAGGAAGCCGCGGTTAATGAACTTATGCGCACGAACAGAACACAGCGTGCTTTCGTAAATCCAACCTACCACACTGTAAAAGAAGAGCCAAATCATGTATTTTTCGACATTTTCAAGAAGCATATTTCTCTCCGTATCCGTTTTAACTGCGCCGCAGCACAGAGCCTTCGGCTGTTTTGCGGCAAATTCAGGCACAGGGCTTGACCTTTTGCCGTCGGTTACATTATAATTCAATTGCGGAGTTTCGACAATGGTTTAGTTGAAATACATTCGTCAGCGGATAACCCAAAAGTTCTGAAGTGAGCAACGGTTTGCAGTTGTTTCACATTTCATACGTTTTTTATCCGTTGCCGCTCCGTTAAGCGGTTATTGCCGAATCCTTGGAAAGGTTTTGATTAATAATGGCAAACATATTTGACTATCTCATATGGCGCGGCGACCTTCCTCTCTCCGTCAGTCCTTTCAACGAGGTTGACGGTGCCGTTTTTGCACGGCTGAGCTATTTGCCGTTTGAGCTTATCATGCCCTGTGACTCCCCTGTTTCCGTCACCATTGCGGATGCCGCAGCGGCGCTTATTTCGCTGAACATAAAAAAGCCGGGCTCTCTGCGCAAGGAAAACGATGCAAAACTGCTTGAAATGCTTTTAAACAGCCGCCGTTTTCGGGATATTGAGCTCTTTGGCTACTCATACCTTTTTGATGCCGCAACGCAAACTCAGTTTTCCGCCGTCACATTCCGTCCGAGCAAGAACAAGCTGTATGTTTTTTTTCGCGGAACCGACAGCACGCTTGTCGGTTGGAAGGAGGATTTCAACATGTGTTTTGTCTGTCCCGTTCCTGCCCAAAGCAATGCCGTTGACTATCTGAACCGTATTGCCGCTTCAAACGGCGGCGATATAACCGTCGGCGGTCACTCAAAAGGCGGCAACCTCGCCGTCTATGCCTCCGCATTTTGCGAACAGGCTGCCCGCCGCCGAATCACTCATATTTATAATTATGACGGCCCGGGCTTCACGGAAGATGTTTTGAATTCGGACAGCTACAAAAGCATCTGCGTGCTTGTGAACACTTTCGTTCCGCAGTCATCCGTCGTCGGCATGCTTCTCGGTCACGAAGAAAAATATACAATCATTCACAGTACCGAAAGCGGCATCATGCAGCACGATATTTATTCCTGGGAACTGTTGTGCGACAAGTTCACCTATCTTGAAAAGGTCAACAACAGCAGCATGTTTATCGACTTCACGCTTAAGCATTGGCTTGCAGGAATGGATAACAGGCAGCGTGAGCAATTTGTCGATACCGTTTACGCCGTTATGCAGGATACAAATGCAAAGACGCTCCGAGATATTTCAGACAATTGGTTCGTATGCGTCAAAACAATGCTCCGCTCGCTTAAAAATATGGATGAGGATACCCGCAAATCCGTTTCGCATGCACTTCGTCTGCTTCTGCACAGTGCAAAAATCGGACTTGCACAGATGATACAGAATAAGTAATTGTTTTGAATTAAGCGTGCGAATTTCGACATTCATCGGCTAAGGTCAGTATTTAATATAATGAAACGTTTTTTTATCAAGAATGCCTCTCTGCTGCTCCCCTGCGGACTGCAAACGGGGAGTATCGAGTTTGACAGCACAATAACTGCATTGCGCCGAAGCAACGATTCCTGTGCATCTGATTGCGAATGCGAAACGCTCGATGCGCACGGCGGCTTTGTTGTTCCCGGACTTTTTGATATCCACACGCACGGGGCATGCGGCGCAGATTTTTCGGATGCGGATTTTTCGGACAGAAATGTATTGAACGACATTCACGAATGCAGCATTCACGAATGCAGCAATTACAAATGCAATGAGTTTGATGCCGATAGTTTTCCGCTCAATTCCCCGCTTTTCCGCCTTTCGCGATACTATCTCAGCCAAGGCGTAACCTCCTTCCTTGCAACAACAATGACTTTATGTGCAGAGGAGCTTTTTGCCGCCATGCATTCAATCGATGCGTTCTGCCGTATGCGCGAGGAATTCATCAAATGCACTCCGAAGAGGCTGCATCACCTTGCCGGCGCAAAATGCATCGGCATAAATCTTGAGGGACCTTTTCTCAGCAGCAGTAAGCGCGGGTCGCAGGCCGAATGCAATCTTCTTGCGCCCGATGCAGCATTGTTTCATCAGCTTAATGCCGCAAGCGGCGGTCGGATAAAACTCGTAACCGTTGCGCCCGAACTGCCCGGTGCGTTTGAATTCATTCGCAGCGTTTCGGGCTGCTGCACCGTTTCGGAAGGCCACAGTGCGGCTGACTACAACACGGCAATTGCCGCATTTCGAGCCGGAGCTTCCCATGTTACGCATATTTTCAACGGCATGAACGACTGCCTGCACCGTTCCCCCGGTATTGCAGGCGCGGCAGCCGATCTCGGAATTCCCGTTGAACTTATCTGTGACGGGCTGCATGTTCACCCTGCCGTGGTTCGCGGAGTTTTTCGGGTCTTCGGCAAAAAAACCTGCCTGATATCGGATTCGCTTCGCTGCGCAGGAATGCCCGACGGTCGGTACAGCTTGGGCGGGCAGGAATTCGTTTTGTCCGACGGATGCGCCGCTCTTGCGGACGGCACGCTTGCGGGTTCTGCAATATCCCTTGCCGATGCGGTTCGCAACGCTGTTTCGTTCGGCATCTCGCCGTCCGACGCATTCTTTGCTGCATCGTATGCACCTTTCGCCTCCGTTTTCGGCGATTCCGCTCCGTTTGGACTTGAGTGCGGCCGCGCTGCGGATCTTGCTGTGTTTGATGCGAATTTAAACCTTAAAGCCGTGTTTATGGACGGCGAAAGAATGCTCTGAGCAAAAGGGGCACCGGCGCAGCTCCTTCTTTCCGTGAAATATATTTGCCGTTGTAGTTTTTTTTCGGATATCAAACAACGGTTGCTTGCGGATGATGCTTCTTTTTGATACAATAAATATAATGGCTTCGGAGAGCCTCGGGGGTATGCGTATGAAATACAGCATTGCAATATGCGACGACAGTAAAACCGATGCAGCACTCGTGCAGTCGTTTTTGCTTGAATGGGCAAAACAGCGCGGTACGGAGGTTGAGATTGAGGTTTTCCCTTCTGCGGAAAGCTTTCTTTTTCGTTATGACGAGTATAAAGCTTTCGATATCCTGCTTTTTGATGTTGAAATGAGCGGGATGGACGGTGTGTCGGCGGCGCGTAAGGTTCGCCGCGAAAATGAAGCTGTTCAAATCGTGTTCATCACCGGCTATTCGGATTATATTGCCGAGGGCTATGATGTTGCCGCGTTGCATTATCTCATGAAACCGCTCAACAAGGAAAAATTCTTCTCCGTTTTGAACCGGGCGGCTCAAAAAATCACGCAGAACGAACGCTGCATATGCTTTGAGAGCGGCGGCGAAATGCTTCGCATTCCGGTATACGAGATACGCTACCTTGAAGTTTTCCGCAATTATGTTACCGTTCACGCAAAGCGCGAATACACGGTCAAGCGCACATTAAGCGAGTTTGAGCAGGAGCTCGGCAGCGGTTTTCACCGCATCGGAAGAGCCGTTATTGTGAACCTTAAGTTCGTTGCACACGTTACAAAAACCGAGGTTCAGCTTTCGGACGGAACCGCGCTTCCCCTTCCCCGCGGCGCATACGAACCGCTTAACCGTGCGATAATTGCGCACTTGTGAAACAGATTTTCAATATATACGGAGTGAAATTGATGAAAAGCCTTTTAAAGTGCATTTTAAAAAAGCATTATGACAGGCAGCTTGAAGCCGACCAAAATGAGTTTATTGAGACGCATTATCGCGAAGTTGAAAACATGTATCAAAAAATGCGCGGATGGCGGCACGATTATCACAACCATATTCAAACGCTCAAGTTTCTTGCCGCAAACAATGATATTGTCGGAATAAGGGAATATCTGAACGAGCTCGATACGAACCTTTCGATTCTTGACAGTTCGATCCGAACGGGAAACTCCATGGCGGATGCAATTTTGAACAGCAAAGTTTCACTTGCAAAAGCACGGGAAATCGATGTCCGCGTTGATGCACATATTCCCGTGAAACTTAAAATATCCGAAATTGACCTGTGCTGCATTCTCGGAAATCTGTTCGACAATGCAATCGATGCAAGCATGGCTCTTCCGCCGCAAAACAGGCTCATCCGTGTTTATATGGACATGAAGGGCAGCCGGCTCTATATCTCGTTTACAAATTTCACCTCTCAAAAAAAGCTCGGCAAACTCGGCCGCGTTTTTGCAACAACAAAGGGTTTGGGGCACGGTCTCGGGCTTTCCCGCATTGAGAACATCGTTGAAAAGCATGACGGATATTTGAGCTTTAACTCCGAAGACGGAGCGTTCACTGCGGAAATACTTCTTCCGCAGGAATAATTGCCTGTATTTTACTTATCTTTTTCACACATTCGATGCAGCATTGCATTCGGGTGTTTTTTTGCTTCACATCACGCAGAGCCTTACTCCGCCCGCCTTCTGCGGCGGCAAAACTGCAATTCGTCCCCGCCAATCAACAATTCGTCCCCGAAATATGCAGCTCGAACGAATTTCGGCTATAATGCAAACATCAAAAAGCTGAAAGGCGGTTGATACAATGGACAAAAGAACAAAAAAAGAAACTCAATCCAAACCCGGCGCAAAAAAAACACCGAAACCGAAGTACAATCTTTGGCAGAACACGGGATTCATGCTGCGCACATCCCGAAAGTACGCAAAGAGTGTTTTCCCGCTCTGCATCGTGCTTGCATTGCTCAGCGCGGGAAAAAGCGTTGCCGAACTGCTTATTGCACCTGCAATTCTGAACAAAATCGAGCTTTCCGCATCCCTCGGCAGTGTTGTTTTCACAATTGCGGCATTTGCCTTGGTGCTCATGCTGCTTTCCGGGCTTCGGTCCTATGTTGATACGAATGCGCTGTTCGGAAGAATCGCCGTTCGGAGCCAGGGAATCTATCTCAGCATTTCCCGCAAATATGCCAAAACATCCTATCCGAACCTTTTGAACACGGATTTTCTTGCCCTCGGAGAAAAGGCAAGTGCTGCCTGCTCCGCCAACTCAGAGGCATCCGAAGCCATCTGGACGACTCTGACGGATCTGATGACGTCATGTATCGGCTTTATCGTTTATCTTGCTTTGCTGACGAACCTTAACCTTTGGCTTGCCGCACTTGTTGCCGCAACAACGGCTGTCAGCTATTTTGCAAGCAAACGCATCAACGAATGGGGCTATCTCCATCGCAGCGAAGAGCTTGAGCTTACAAAAAGAATCGAATACGCAAACAAAACCGCAACATCGCGCGAGTTTGCTAAGGATATCCGCATGTTCGGCCTGCGCGGCTGGCTGGAAGATCTTTGGGGCAGCACAATGCGCCTGTACAGTGCGTTTTGTGCAAAGCGCGAGCGCAAATATATTTGGGCAAATATCATTGATATCGTTCTGACTTTTTTGCGCAACGGCATCGCTTATGCGTTTCTTATCGGAATCACCGTCAAAAACGGATTGCCTGCCTCCCAATTTCTTCTGTACTTTGCGGCACTGAGCGGCTTTGCACAGTGGGTCGTTGAGATTCTTGATAAGCTTTCCGTAATGCACAAGCAGAGCCTTGATATTTCCACGATTCGCGAATTTCTTGATTGGAACGAGCCTTTCGACCTTAACGGCGGCGAAAGAATCGCTTTTGAACCGAACAAACAATATGAAATCAGGCTCGATAATGTTTCCTTCCGCTATCCAAAAGCGGATAAAGACACGCTCTCTCACATTAACCTGACCGTTCATCCGGGTGAAAAGCTTGCAATTGTCGGCCTTAACGGCGCAGGCAAAACAACGCTTGTTAAGCTTGTGTGCGGTTTTCTTGACCCGACCGAAGGACGCATACTGCTTAACGGAGAAGATATCCGCAAGTTTAACCGCAACGACTATTACGCGCTCTTTTCGGCTGTTTTCCAGGAATTCTCCGTGCTTGACGTCACCGTTAAGGAAAACGTTGCCCAATGTGTTGACGGAATCGATGAAGCCCGCGTTTGGCAGTGCATTGATAAGGCAGGTCTGACCGAAAAAATCAAGTCCCTCCCCAAGGGCATTGAAACGCATCTCGGCAGGCGTGTGTTTAAGGACGGAGTTGAGTTTTCCGGCGGGCAGACGCAGAGGCTCATGCTTGCAAGGGCATTGTATAAAAACGCACCGATACTCGTGCTTGACGAACCTACCGCTGCACTTGACCCGATTGCAGAAAATGACATCTATCAAAAATACAATGATATGACGCACGGACGAACCTCGTTCTTCATCTCTCACCGCCTTGCCTCAACGCGTTTTTGCGACAGAATCATTTTTGTTGACAGCGGGAAAATTGCAGAGGAAGGCACGCATGACGAGCTTTTGAAAAACGGCGGAGGCTATGCCTATATGTTTGAAGTTCAAAGCAAGTACTACCGCAGTGATAATCAGGACGGCACGTCAGACGGTTCTCCCGACGCCGCAATCAAATGAAAGGAGTGAGTGAAAATGAGTAACAATACCAACAAAAAAACAAGTTTCGCCGCTGCGTTCAAAAACAATTTGCGCGCATGGAAAATACTGTTCAAACCTTGCAAAGGAGCATTTGTTTCGATATTTTTGAGCGCACTCACAGCCGCCGCAAGCCCGCTTGTGACGATCTGGTTTTCAGCTCAGCTGCTGAATGAGCTTGCAGGCAGCAGAAACCCTGCCGCACTCCGCAATTGGGTTTTGCTGACGCTCGGCGCGACCGCCGGGATAATGCTTCTCAATGCGATTTTGCAGCATTGGCGCGAAGCGGAGGAATCCACTTTTTATGCCAAGATGCAGTCCGTATTCGGCAAAAAAAGGCTTGATATGGATTTTCCGAATGCTGACAGTCAGCGCGTTTACGAGCTTCAATCGCAGATATGGCAAAGCCAGAACTTCACCGGATACGGCCTTATGCAATCGATTGAAATCTTTCGCTCCGGCTGCAATGCACTGTTTCAGATCCTCGGCGGCATCGGACTTTCCCTCGGTTTGTTCTTTGCAAAGATTCCTCAGGCATACTGGTACTCGGATCTCCAAGCTTCATGATAGAGCCCTTGCCATACTGCTTCTCGATCTGTGAAATTGCGGCATCCAATGCCTTTAATTTATCTTCCTTTGCCATTTTTATTCTCCTTCTCACGCGAACCTATGTTCGCTACGCTGTTATTATCATATACTGTCTTCGTTTAAAAGTCAACTACTTTTTTCGAAAATATGTTCGTTTTTATCCGGATTGGGAATTCATCTATAAGAAAAAAAGAACAGTTGAAGATTTTCAACTGTTCTCATTATAAATTCCATGCTCTGTTTTCGTCAAGCCTTATTTCAAAAGTTCCAGAACCTCTTCTTTGGTCTGTACACCGATCGCTTTATTCTGAAAAACACCGTTTTTCATTACAACTAACGTCGGGATGCTCATAATCTGGTATTTTAATGCCAGTGCCGCTTCTTCATCCACATTTACCTTGCCGACCTTTACTCTGCCTTCGAGTTCGTCCGCCAGTTCATCCACAACCGGTGACATCATCTTGCACGGTCCGCACCATTCTGCCCAGAAGTCAAGCAAAACCGGGATGTCACACGCCAGTACTTCTTTTTCAAAATTGTCGTTTGTGATCGTTACAACTGCCATATTTTTTCCTCCTTTGATCTTCTACTGCGCTGTTCCGAATTCAGACAGTTCAAGTCCTTCGTTTCTGTCCAGTGTCATGCCGACACTCCATGCGTTTACAAACAGTAACAGCGGATTGCCTTTCATATCCATGATCTTTTTCATATCGGATGTTCCGGTCAGGCGATCCATATCGATATCGCTGTTTTTGATCCACCGGATATGCTCATACGGCAGATTTTCCAGACGGATCTCAACATTGTACTCACTCTCCAGACGGAATTTCAAAACGTCAAACTGCAGTACACCTACCACGCCGACGATAATCTCTTCCATACCGCCCTTATATTCCTGAAAGATCTGGATTGCACCTTCCTGCGCGATCTGGGTCACACCTTTTACGAACTGCTTACGCTTCATGGAATCTACCAGACGCACCCTTGCAAAATGCTCCGGCGCAAACGTTGGGATCCCCTCAAACGCAAATTTTTCCTTTGCGGTGGTCAGTGTATCTCCGATTGAAAAAATACCCGGATCAAACACACCAATGATATCACCGGCATATGCCTCTTCAATGATCTTTCGCTCATCTGCCATCAGCTGCTGCGGCTGGGAAAGCTTGATCGTCTTTCCACCCTGGATATGTTTTACTTCCATGCCTGCCGTAAATTTTCCGGAACAGATACGCATAAAGGCTACCCTGTCTCTGTGATTCTTATTCATGTTCGCCTGAATTTTAAATACAAATGCCGAAAAATCCTCCGAGAACGGATCGATCTCCCCGATATCCGCCTTACGCGGCAGTGGAGAATACGTCATCTGCAAAAAGTGCTTTAAAAAAGTTTCCACGCCAAAATTTGTAAGTGCGGAGCCAAAAAACACCGGAGAAAGTTCTCCCTTTGATACCTTGTCCATATCAAATTCGGCGGAAGCCCCATCCAAGAGTTCCACTTCCTCCAGAAGCTGTTCTTTATACTCGGTTCCGATCTCCGCCTCTAACGCCGGATCATCGATCGCGATCTCTTTCTCAAGTCCCTCTTTGGTACCCTTTAAGGTATCTGAGAAAGTCATAACCTTTTTGGTATTCCGGTCGTATACACCTTTAAAATTTTTACCGGAACCGATCGGCCAGTTCACCGGACATGTAGCGATCCCAAGCTCCTTTTCGATCTCGTCTAAAAGATCAAACGTATCGTTGGCATCACGGTCCATTTTGTTGATGAACGTAAAGATCGGAATATGCCGCATGACACAGACTTTGAACAGCTTTCTTGTCTGCGCCTCCACACCTTTGGATGCATCGATGACCATGACTGCGGAATCCGCCGCCATCAGCGTACGATAAGTGTCCTCCGAGAAATCCTGATGTCCCGGTGTATCCAGAATATTGATGCAGTAGCCTTTCCTTTTACGGAACCCGCAAGATTGATCGCTCCTCCGTAGAGCAGAAACTTCTCTGTCAGTGTCGTTTTACCGGCATCCGGGTGTGATATAATTGCAAAAGTTCTTCTTTTTTCTATTTCTTTTCTCAAATCAGCCAAAGGATTATCCTCCCATTCTTTCCATAAACTTCTTAAGTTTATAATACCGTATCCGTATTGTCAAGAATGGAAGTTCCCTCGATCTTTGATGGAATGCCAAAATAGGAAAGCACGGTCGCCCCGATATCACCGAATCCTTTTCTGGTTCCGTAATTGATTCCCGC
>OQVP01000662.1_pt1 | contig 13065 bp, 10 predicted proteins | sample 1691541 | NCBI WGS metagenome assembly OQVP01 (sample SAMN03418258, study PRJEB22391) | human gut metagenome | biome: human-gut; feature: organic feature; material: feces | host: Homo sapiens | place: Tanzania | collected 2013-01 | reverse complement strand
TGTCGTTCGCTTCGCTTGGCGGTAAATACCTGCGGTTGGATTTGAACCAACTAGGTCAGTGTCATGCCCGACACACATAAAAGGTGGATGCAAGATCTCTGAACAGAGATTCCTGCATCCACCTTATCTTTCCCATCTACCTTATCTTTCTTATCTAAAGAGTAAAGCGATAACCTACCGTGAAAGTAAAGAAGTTATTCTTTGGACTGTCAAATCCCGAAATATTCAGCATATTTGTCAAACCGATGTTGTATCGTGCATCGAGGATGACATTCATATACTCATACGAAACACCTACCGGAATAGAGATATTCGTACTCTTGGCAACAAGGGTTCCCTCTACTGTCTTCGTATCCTTATAATAGGTAGAACCATCCTTGTCCTTCTCCAAAGAAGTCTCCTCCCAAGAGTATTTGGCATCTCCGCAACGGAAACCAGCCTGTATGCCCACCATTGCCACCAGCTGACGGGTTACATAGCACTTGAGCATCAAGGGAAGCTGGATGTAATCAATATCAGCATGATGGTTCTTGATGCCCCAATATTGTTTCTTATCAGCACTCTCTACGGTTTCATAATCAGCGAAACGGTAGCCCAAACGAGCATAATAAGCGCCCAAAGACACCCCTACATACTCTGTGGCACGGTATTCCACATCCGCACCAGCCATCAAGCCAGCCTGATTCTTCGACTTGATTTCACCGTCCAAAGCATCGCTGACATAAATCGAGTTATTACTCCAATTAGACAAAGCAACACCTACACGGGGAATCACAGAGAATTTTCCTACAGGATTCTCCACTTCCTGTGCCATCGCTCCTACGGAAGCAAGCAACAGCATCATCCATATTACAATATTCTTTTTCATCTTTCAGTAATTATTTATATCTATATAAACTAAAAACACTTTGAAATATTGCATATAAACGCATCCATTAGTAGGAAAAAACGACCATATTTGTTGATATATCATAAAAAAGAAAACGTTTACGAGAGTTTTTTGGCGAAAAACTTGCGTATATTGCACATTTTTCGTAATTTTGCGCACGAATTCAACGGCATTGGTGGAAACTGATAGTTTACACATTATTATATATAAACCTAAATGGTATCCATATATATAGTTAATTAAAACATGCCGTTAGTATTAACAAAAGTATTAAGATAACAATGACTCACAATTTGTTAAAAGGCAAGCGTGGCATCATCTTCGGTGCACTCAATGAGGAATCAATCGCTTGGAAAGTAGCTGTAAAGGCTGCTGAAGAGGGTGCTACTATCGCACTTAGTAATACAGCTATGGCTTTGCGTATGGGTACGCTGGATAAGCTCGCTGAACAGATCAACGCTCCTATCATCGCAGCTGATGCGACTAGCGTTGAAGACTTGGAAAAGGTATTCACTGAGGCTCAGGAGAAGCTCGGTGGCAAGATCGACTTCGTTCTCCACTCTGTAGCCATGAGCCCTAACGTTCGCAAGCATCGTACATACGATGACCTCGACTACAACTTCCTGAACAAGACATTGGACATCTCTGCTATCTCTTTCCACAAGATGTTGCAGGTAGCCAAGAAGTTGGATGCTATCAACGAGTGGGGTTCTGTAGTAGCTCTCACATACGTAGCTTCTCAGCGTACATTCTTCGGCTATAACGATATGGCTGATGCCAAGAGCATGCTCGAGAGCATTGCCCGCAGCTTCGGTTACATCTATGGTCGTGAAAAGCACGTCCGCATCAATACCATCTCTCAGAGCCCTACAGCTACTACAGCAGGTAAGGGTATCAAGGACATTGAGAATATGATGGACTTCGCCGACAAGATGTCTCCACTCGGAAACGCTGTGGCTGAGGATTGCGCTAACTACTGCGTGATGATGTTCTCTGATTTCACCCGCAAGGTGACTATGCAGAACCTCTTCCACGATGGTGGTTTCTCATCAATGGGTATGAGCCTCCGTGCCATGAACCAGTATGCTAAGGATATGACTCCTTATGAGGATGGGAACGGCAAGGTTATCTATGGATAATCAACAAATTCACCGTTACGGAAAATAGCTAGAACTCATAAGCTATAAAAAACAATAAGAGGGTGTGTCGCATCACGTGACACACCCTCTACTTTTTTACTAACTAAAGCAAACTATCTATACTAAGATAGAGACTGCCAAATTTTAACCTCTTTTCTTTATCCCGAACTGGGGTAGAGTTTTTTCCTTCGTTTCAGAACATCTCAAATTTTTGAGATAATGTTTGTATAATAATCTATAAAATATAAAAGAAAAATATAATTTAACGAGATAAAAACCTTACCTTTGCAATCACAATATTGGTAATGATTCTGACCAAAAACGAAACATAAAAGAAAGCAACAGTAAAATAGATAATAATATGGACTCATTATATCTTCTCCAGTTCGCATGTTTCATCTTCATGCTCATCAATGCCATTATCCTTGGCATCACCCACTTGCACGTGAAGTGGAACAACCGACGCTACGAGTGGTCGCGCTGGCTGATACTTGCAGGCATGTTAGGACTGGCTATGCAATATCTCTTGCAGATGCTCTTGGGCATTCGTGCGAAGAGCGATGACTTGGGAGCCATCTTCAACATCTTGGTTTACACCCCATGCATCATCACTATCGCCATGGGCATCTACAACATCGAGGCGACCCATGCCAACCGCCGGAAGATGAACATCGTCTGCGCTTGCATTTATGCCGCCATCATCGCAACTTTCTGCATAGGCTATAGCAACTGCGGAAGCCTTAACATCGGCAACTGGCTCTATGTGATGCTCGTATTGTTCGGAGCAAACGTAGCGTATTGCATCTATATGATTTCGATTGAGATGCGGAAACGCAGGAAAATGTTGGAGCTGATGACTGGAAACGACATGCTGCCCTACGTGCGATATGCCCGAGCCAGTGTCTTCTCCCTGTTCTTCTCTGCCCTTACCATGCCTTTCGCCATCCTCTCCACCACCTTATTATATATAATAGGACCGTTGGCTTTGCTCTCAATTCTTTTCTTCAACCTGAGTTTCGTGGCATTGGGCTACAATTACGTTCCTACCGAGGAACTCTTGGATAAGGAGGCTGAAGAAATAGCAGCCATAGCAGATGAAGAAACAGAATATGGGGGGGCATCTTTGGAAAGCTCCGATGGGCAGGATGCAGAGCCTGCCGATAATAAAGAAAACTTACAGTCAATTTCTCTGGAACGTCAGGCAGCCATCAAGGAGAAGCTCGACAAGTGGTGTGCAGATTTGGGCTACAAAGACACCACTGTAAACATGTTCACCCTGTCACGCTCGCTGGACATTTCCAAGAACGAGTTGTCACGCTACTTCACTTCCTGCCTGAACTCCACCTTCCGCATCTGGCTTGCCGAGGTACGATTCGAGGCGGCAAAGAAGATGATGCTCGACTATCCCGACTATAGCAACGACATCATTTCAGCCGAATGTGGCTTCTCTTCACGTTCCTATCTCTATCGCATATTCAAAGAAAAAGAAGGTTGCTCCCCAACAGTCTGGAGAGCAAAAATACAATAAAATCATGCCTTAGGTGTCTACTTCCCCCACCAAGTAGACACCTATTTTGTAGGAAGTAGACACCTAAGTGGGGGAAGTGGACACCTTTTTCCGAAGAAAAACACTATCTTTGCACCATGGAAAATATAATTCAGACTTTCACGAAAGAGGAACTGGCTATATTCATTGTGGCATTATGTCTTCTGTTGTTCGCCATAGTCATGGGCTATGCCATGGTCCAAGACTACAGGATATATCTTGATGAAAACTACAAGGCTCGCTACAGCTTCTGTGATTTCATCAAGAGGGAGAGATACTATATCTATCTGTTTCTCGGATTGACTTTCGTCATCATCCTGGAAATCACAGTATATCTGATGGCAATGAGAGAATATATGTAAGAAAGTAGAATAATAATAATAATTTACAGTTATGAATAACAAAAAACAAAGAAACTGGCTATTCACGATGCTGCTGCTCGTGATGGCTATTCTCATGCCTTATGGGGGGGCATGGGCACAAACGCAGCCTTCCAAAGGTGATGGCGAAGTAGGCAATCCTTACATCATCACAAAAGCTGAGGAGTTGGAGTGGTTCCGCGATCAGGTGAATAGAGGAAACAATTTTATCTGCGCAAAGATATCAGATGATGTTGAGGTCATTGACATGAGTACAGTATGTCATGCGGAAGATAAGTCACAAAACTTAATAGAAAAGAGTTGGGAGCCTATTGGAAAGTATGATTACGGATACCAATACGGAGGTACTTTCGACGGAAATGGAAAGACCATCACCAACCTTTATATCAATGCAAGCCAGAATAATGTGGGGCTTTTCGGTTGTACCAGTGAAGGTACAATCAAGAACCTAACTTTTGAGTATGCAAATGTGACGAATACTGGAGTTTTTACAGGAATTTTGGTTGGTTATCCAGATGCAAGCAACCTTCGAAATATCAAAATATCAAATACTTGCCAGATAAAAGGAGGTAAAGAAACTGGTGGTATTGCAGGTGATTTTAATGGTAACGCCTATAACTGCGTGAACTACGCCACGGTACAAGGAAATAATAGAGTCGGCGGTCTTTTTGGCTACTGTTCTGTAGAAAATAGTTCCATAACCACCTGTGCCAACTATGGAAATGTAACGGCAACAAGTACGGATGCAGGTGGCTTGGTTGGCTATTTCATCAGTGGAACGATCCAAGACTGCGCCAACTATGGAGATGTAAAAGGTACAGAGCGTGTTGCTGGCATGGCAGGTTATGTAAGCAAAGGCAAGATACAGAACGTGTTCAACTATGGCAACATAAGTGCCACGAATAGTACAGATGCAGGCATGGCTTTTGGCAATTCTACCAATGGGACCACTGAAGGCATGGTGGCATACTATAGTGGCGCAAAGCTGAATGCAAACGGCCAAGAGATTACGATTAAAGCCTTCGGAAATGGCAAGCCTTCAGAAGATAACGCAACAGGATTTACAGAAGCACAGCTGAGGAGCGGTGAGGTGGCATGGCTGCTGAATGGCTCTACATCTACCCCTGCAGAAGGAAACACCTTGGCATGGTATCAGAAGTTGGGCGAGAAGGGGGATAAGTATCCTGTCTTGAAATCTACTGGCGACAATACTGTCTATGGTGGTTATCAACATGGCAGCAAAGATGGCTGCTTTAGCAATACGGTTATAGCCAATCAGCATTCTGTAGCTTACAACGCTGAGGCTGAAGACGAGGCGAATGGTAACCATGACTTGAGCTATGAGGCTGGTGAATATACTTGGACGGAAGCTGAGGATAAGACACAAGTACCTTCGGTGGCTGTAACTTATACTTGCAAGGTATGTGGAAAGACCGAAAAACCGCAAATGACAGTGGCTCATGATGAGGAACATGACAATGTTGAGGCTACTTGTACAGAAGATGGTCATAAGTACTATAAGACGTCTTATGCCTTCAATGCCAAGGCTATCTTTAGCAATGCCTATACACAGACATTTCCAGCCCTTGGACATAATATGTCAGATGAAGTAACCTTCAATGATAGTAAGAGCATCTATCAAAAGGGATGTACAAGAAACTGTGGGCATAACGAATATTTTGCTACAAGCGATGCCAGCGTAGCGGCTCAGCCTAATGTTGACGCAAGTGCATTCACAGTTGATAAATTCAAATTGAATGATGCTACGGCATACGACAGTAAGGCTAAGTTTACTGTAACGGATTTGGAATATAACCGCAGCTTCAGTCACAACAAGTGGCTTGCGGTATATGTACCTTTCTCTATTGACTGCGGTCAGTTGACTGAAGAATATGAAATGGCAACCATCAACAACTTCCATGAGTTTGAGCAGAAAGATGGTAAGTATAACATCGTGTTGGAGGTAAAACCTGTGACAAATGGAACCACCATACCAGCCCTCACTCCTTGTCTCATTCGCATGAAACAAGCACCAGAAACAGCTGAGGCTAAGACTTTGCAATTTACAAATGTATCGTTTGCCGCTGCTGCTGACAAGAAAATAGACTGCGCCAGCGTTACACGCTACTATCAGTTCTTGGGTACTCTCAATGCAAAGACTGGCTTTGACACAACAAGTGACTTCGTAATTGATAAAGGTGAACTGTGGAAGGCTGTAAGTGATACGGAACTTAATCCACAGAGATGGTATCTCAGCGCCAGTGACAGAACAGGTAGCGAGCTGAATCCATCTGTCCAGTTGAGCCGTATCGCCATCCACGTGATTGGTGGTGATGATACTACAGGCATTGAAGGCATCTATGTCAAGACAGACACCGAGGACGCATCATCTTCATGCCAAGGTATCTATGACTTGCAGGGACGCAAGCTTAGCGTAGAGCCTACGAGTGGTATCTACATCAAGGATGGTAAGAAGTATGTAAAGTAATATAAACCCATAAATATAATAGTAAATATGGCAAAGAAACAGTATGTGAGACCAGAGATTCGCATGTATCAGATTGAATCTGCCAACATCTTGGCTGGTTCTTATGATTATGCAAATTCGAAAGATGATCCTGGAGAATTGTACGACCAGATTCCATTTCATGAAGGTGGTTATTGTAAAAAACCAGAGTAATCAACTCTCCAGATTCCCCGAAATCTGAATCGGGGAAATGATAAAAGGCAGCAATCAACGACGTGATGTTGATTGCTGCCTTTCTATATAGAATTATTAGCCAATACTGTTAGGACTTATTGCATTTAGGCGTAATAGAAAATCATCTAAGCCTATCACGTCTATTCCCGGAAAGTCTTTCCATTTTATTACATCATAGTGATGATCCTCTGTGACAATGTATGCAAAGGCACCAAGGCTGTCTTTGGCGATGCTTATAATTTCCTAACTACCAAAGAAAAAGATGAGAAATCACGCTTTATCTTTTTTTCTCCTCACCCAAACCTTGTGACAGTGCTGACCCACAGAGCGGATGGGGGCTTCCTGGTCGCTATCTATCTCCTTCAACTCCAAAGAGGCGGCGGTGCGGCTCAGGTTGTTGATGTAGGCATAGTCGGTAAGACCGATGAAGCCATTCTCATCGATGACATCCAGGGCTCGGGCGATGCGCTCCTCCCGGGTATATTTCTTTTTCAATATCAGCTTCACACCACCCATATCCCGCTCCAGATCACGGTCGGTTTCCTGCTTCACAGCCTTGATGAAATCGGGAGAAGCCTTGAAGTTGACGTCTCTTACGCCTACCTTGCGATAGGTCATCTTGTCGTCATCGCCCTGCATCTCCGTAGGCTTGTCATCCTCGAAACCCAAGGACAGAGAGAAGGTACCGAAACCCTCCAGATTCACATTATAGCCCATGGAGAGCATCTCAACCAGCATATCTTCCACATCCGTCAGAACGGCTTCCGTGGTACTTGCCGAAATGCCACGATGATAACCTTGCATCTTCTCGATAAACTCCTTGCGAGATAGTGTACGATTGGGCACCATCTTGGGATAAACCTTACGCTTGCCATCATTATTGAAATCAGGCAATTCCTGCAACTTGTACTTTGCCATATTGTTTCCTCTCCTAATAGTAATTGATGTTATTACGATTGATAATTGTTTCTAATCCTAGAAGAAAACTTCGTTCATAAGCCTTGAACCTATGTTCAAAGGCTTTGAATATAAGTTCAAAGGCTCTGAACTTAAGTTCAAAGCTTATGAACATAACTTTCTCCACGGCAAAGATACAATTTTACTTGGATATAAGCAAATATTTTTAGCTTTTATTTCATTTATTACGATTATAAATACTACAAATCTGACAGGTCGAGCTTGTAGGTTACGTTCACTGCTTGCTCCTTCTCCAAAAACATCAACATATAGATAGGCATATACACCACCTTGCCATCAACACTTACATTGCCATTACAAAGCACCAAAGCCTCTGGAAGTGCATATTCTGCTGATGACATGACATTAGACAAGGCATTATGACGCTCATAATCCTTACCCGACTTTACCTCTATAGGCAAGACATTGCCATGGTATTCCACTACAAAATCCAGCTCTCCCAAGCGCTTACTATTATAATAATAAAGGTCATAACCATGAGCCTTTAGCTCTTGCGCCACAACATTCTCATAGATAGCGCCATAATTGATAGCTTGATTGTCCCCCAACAATTTCAGCTGGATACCATCGGCAAACTGACTCGTCAGCAAGCCCACATCGCTTTGGAAGAGTTTAAAAAGATTTCTGGTTTTGGCTAGCAACAAAGGCAGTTTGGGCTCCTCTACATTATATGTAGGAAGAGCCACGCCTGCATCACGAAGCCAAAGAAAACTATTCTCGTAAGAGGCAAAACGAGCCTTTTCATTGAGGCTCTTCAGTATGAAACGCTTATTTTTGGCATTCAATTCTGAAGGAATCAACTGAAACACCTCATCTATATAGAGCTTCTGAGAGCTGTCATCCCTCTTGTATTTCATGATGTCACGTTTATACTCTTGAAGTATGCTCTTCTGAACAGCCAATACATCTTGCAAATTATTGGTATCCAAATAAGTCTGTACCGCATGCGGCATACCGCCAATTACAAGATACAAGCGAAAAGCCTGCATCAAACGGCGATGTACAAACTCATCTACCGGCACTTTATCTTGCCAACACTGGCGAAGCTTCGCTATGACATGGTCTGCCATACCTACAGCATGATAGAACTCTTCAATATCCAAAGGATACATTTCCTTCACATCCATATATCCCACTGGTTCAGAGCGGAGATTATTAAGCTCCACCCCCAAGAGAGAGCCGCTCAAGACATAACGATAGCTACCCTCATCTACCAAAAACTTGATAAGGGTTACCACTTCTGGGTATACTTGAACTTCATCAAAGAATATCAGAGTCTTACCCTTTACAAGAGGTTTGTCCACAAAAGCCGACAAGCGAAAGAGCATATCCTTTACATCTTTGGCACCGTGGAATATGCCTACAGCCTCTGGCGAAGTAATGAAGTTGATCTCTACGAAATAATCAAAATTGCGCTTAGCCGATTCTCTTATGGAATAGGTTTTACCTATCTGTCGAGCTCCAGTTACGAGCAAAGCTTTCTTGACGTTCTTGAAAAAATCATTCAAAAATGCATCTATCTTCCTATCTATCATACGTTTACATTCTATGATTTACACTTTTCCAAGGTAAAGACACCTTGTTTTTTACATTTTTCCAAGGCAAAATTAAGCATTTTCTTACACTTTTCCAAGATAAAAACGAGTTTTTTTCTACACTTTTCCAAGATTTAACATTTCATTAAAGCTATGTATTTACTACTCTGTACTCCCTAGATAAGCATTTATTGCCAAAAAGAGTAATCAAAATCACTTTTTTAATGGCTACTGAATTGCACGACCAGCGGCAGATGGTCGCTATAACCACCAAGGTATCTAGGACCAAGATAGGTGCGATAAGGCTTCTTGCCACCATACTTCTCGTCATCCTCCAGAAGGAATGGCAGGTCGCCTATCACACTGCTCTGCTTTCTCGCTGCCAAGGATGGACTGCATAATATCTGATCCAAACTGCGCCATTCTCCATGCCAGCGATACGTAGCCTTGGCTCCATGACTGCCCTTCGCATCAGCTGATATATTAATAAGGTGGTGCTCATAGAGATGCTGCAAGGCTGGCGAGTCGGCATAATCATTGAAATCGCCGGCGATGATAATCTTTGCTTCCCTGGAAATAGCATAGACAGAATCCACTGCCTCTGCCAAGCAGCTAGCCACATGCAGGCGATAAGGGCGGGAAGCCTGCTCACCTCCCCTACGGCTCGGCGCATGAACCACGAAGACATGCAGGGTATCTCCCGTGATAATCAATCCCGAAGCATAGAGTATATCTCTCGTAGGGCGGGTATTGGGCAGGGGCTTGATGCGAATGGAATGCGAATGGAGCAAGGCAAAGGAAGCTGGCTGATAGAGCAAGGCTACATCAATGCCACGCTCATCAGGCGAAGAAGTCATCACATACTCATATCCTGCATTTCTGAGCAAGGAGCGCTTGGTGAGATCAAACATCACGCTATCGTTCTCCACCTCACACATCGCCACGAAATCGGGGATAGGATTAGACTGCGCCACTATCTCCTGCCCCAGGTGATTCAACTTTGCCCAATAGCGGTAAGGCATCCACTTATAGCTGCCATCAGGCAGGAACTCCAAGTCATTTTTAAGCGAATCGTGCCTCGTATCAAAGAGGTTTTCGCAGTTTAATTCCATAAAAGTGAGGAAACTTGATAAGATGAGGGTTAAAAACATAGCCAATTATTTTGTAATGTCAATGATTTGATGTATCTTTGCAGTCAGTTTGCTTTGGTCCCATAGTTTAATGGATAGAACGGAGGTTTCCTAAACCTTTGATCCGAGTTCGATTCTCGGTGGGATCACGCAAAAATAAAAGGTCGCTCCTGTTTAATCAGGAAGCGACCTTTTATAGTTTTATAGTCTCTATTATCTATTTCCATCCAGCTTCCACTGGATAGAAATAGGATAATTTTCTTATTTTACTTTACTTCAGCTACGGCTGCCTCCTCAGCTGGCTCCTCCTTGATCTTGCGACCCAGAACGATGTAAGCCATTGGAGATGCAATGAAGATAGATGACAATGTACCGAATACAACACCCAGAATCATTGCGAATGAGAAGCTGCGGATGCTATCACCACCGAGGATGAAGATACAGAGCAACACGAGCAATGTAGATGTAGATGTATTGATGGTACGAGCCAATGTCTCATTGATAGATGCATTGAAGAGCTTCTGACGGCCGCCCTTAGGATGCAACTTCAAGTTCTCACGGATACGGTCGAATACTACCACCTTATCGTTGATAGAGTAACCTACCACGGTCAGGATGGCACCGATGAAGGTCTGGTCAATCTCCAATGAGAATGGAACGAGACCCCAAAGGAGTGAGTAGAAACCGATAACAGTCAAGGCATCGAATGCCAAAGCAACAGTAGAACCTACAGAGAAGGCTACGTTGCGGAAACGTATCAGGATGTAGAGGAAGATAGCAATCAAGGCGAAGAGCACACTATAGATAGCACCCATAGTGATATCCTTAGCCACTGAAGGACCTACCTTTGTACTACTGATGATAGAACCACCCTGACGAACGTCTGGGTTCTTGAATGCCTCAACACTCTTCTGAGATACCAGGTTAGCCTTCTTCAAGGCGTTATAGAGGATAGTCTCAGCCTCATCGTCAACAGTTGGACTGTTGCTCTCAATCATATAGTTGGTAGAAACACGGATAGTCTTACCGTCTGTACCGATAGCGATAGCGCCAGTAGTTGCCTTGGTGCCGTCTGCATTGACGAATGCATCGCCAAGAACGGTACGGATCTGCTCTGGCTCTACAGGATTCTCGAACTGTACTACATAGTTACGACCACCAGTGAAGTCGATACTCTTGCTCAAGCCACGAACTACGAAGCTACCAATGAATACCACTGCAGCTACGATAGCTACGGTGAAGGTAGTCTTGTACATTGACATGAACTTGTACTTCTTGCCCTGCATCAGGTTGTGAGAGATAGGAGTATCAAACTTGCAGTGCATCCACTTGTCGTGGTTCAACTTATAGTCGTAAACCAAACGTGTCAGGAACACAGCTGTGAAGAATGAAACAACGATACCGATGATCCAGGTAGTAGCGAAACCACGGATAGGACCAGTACCAGTAGTCAACAGGATAACACCTGTAATCAAAGAAGTCAAGTTAGAGTCGAAAATAGCAGAGAAAGCATTGCCATAACCGGCAGCTACTGCCTGCTTCATACCCTTTCCGGAGCGAAGCTCCTCCTTGATACGCTCATAGATAAGCACGTTGGCATCCACGGCAGTACCCAGAGACAAGACCATACCGGCGAGACCTGGCAACGTCAGGGCTGCTTGGAAGGACGTCAGGATACCCAGCGTGAAGAATACGTTGACGAGCAATGCCAGGTTAGCCATCATACCAGGAATCATATTGTACATCATTACCATGTAAACCATCAGGAGTACGAAGGCAACGACGAATGAAACAATACCCATCTGGATAGACTGAGCACCGAGGGTAGGACCTACAACCTCCTCCTGAACGATACGTGCAGGAGCTGGCATACGACCAGACTTCAATGTGTTAGCCAAGTCCTTGGTATCCTCGATAGTGAAGTTACCGGAAATCTGAGAGCTACCACCATCAATCTCGCCGTTTACACGAGGAGCAGAGTAAACTACGCCATCCAAAACGATAGCAATAGCCTTACCTACGTTAGCCTTGGTCATCTGAGCCCACTTACGTGCGCCCTCAGTATTCATCTTCATGCTAACAACAGGTGAACCCATCTGGTCGAACTCATCCTTAGCGTCTGTGATAACATCACCCTCCAATGGAGCACGGCCTGTAGTGGTAGTCACCTTCAAGGCGTGAAGCTCGAAGATATTCTTAACCTTCAGGTTATCAGCAGGCTTAGCACTCCAAAGCAGACGCAAGTCTGATGGCAAAACGCGCTTAGCCACAGCAGAGTAGATAATCTTGTTGATAGCAGCAGTATCGCGAACGCTAGCATAACCAACAGTGCTCAAGCCACCGCCGAGCTGCAAACGAGCCAACAATGGGTGAGCCTTGATAGCAGCAGCATTCTGAGCATCCTCACCTACCTTGGCAGCAGCATCGTCCTTCTTCTTGATAGAGAACTTAGCCTCAGCCTTCTTAGGCTCAGCCTTAGCTACTTCCTTCTTTGCGGCAGTTGTATCAGCAGCAACAGAGTCAGTCTTCTCCTCACCGTTATCACCATTAGCGATACGAGTATCAAGCTGCTGGAGATAAGGAGCGATTTCCTCTGAGTTGTATGTCTCCCAGAACTCAAGGTTAGCACTACCCTGGAGCATCTTACGCATACGCTCTGGCTGGCTGATACCTGGCATTTCTACCATGATACGGCCCTGCTGACCTTCCAGTTTCTGGATGTTAGGCTGAACAACACCGAACTTATCGATACGGGTGCGGACAACGT
>OQVP01000659.1_pt1 | contig 13088 bp, 13 predicted proteins | sample 1691541 | NCBI WGS metagenome assembly OQVP01 (sample SAMN03418258, study PRJEB22391) | human gut metagenome | biome: human-gut; feature: organic feature; material: feces | host: Homo sapiens | place: Tanzania | collected 2013-01 | reverse complement strand
GTTGACTTTGACTTTCGCCGCGTTACCACCGCCGCCTTTGACGTCGCACGCCGTGAGCGCAGCCGTCATCGTTCCGATAAGAGCGAGCGCACATACAATTGATATTATTTTCTTTTTCATAAGGGGTTACCTCCTGTTTATTCTACTTAATATACGGACAAGCCCTTAAAAAATTCTAACGTTTTTGAAAAATTTTTAATCTTCTTGTTCAAAAAGTTCTTCCTTGACGATTTCCAGAAGGTCGGACAGGATCTCTCCGTAGGAGTCGTCGTCGGAATTTTTGATTTTGTCGATACAAACTTTCAAGTCTCCCATTTTTTCGTCAAGGTCCTCGCAAAACTCGGCGATTTCGTCGTTGGCGACCTCGTGGTAATTCACCTTATAGTCGGCGCAATAAACCTTGATTGCTTCAAGCGCGGCTTTTTCCTTGTCGTTTTGGTCAAGATGTTTCACCTTGCGCTCGTCTTTTTCCCATGGTTTCAATATATTATTAAGAAGTTCGTCAATGCGCTCGATTTTTGTGTTGATTGCATCAAGAAGTCTTTCCTTGAACTTTTCAATCATTTGCTTTTCGTACTCGCCGACGTTGTTGTTGTCGTAATAATCCTCGATGGCGTCGATTTCCTTATCGCTTAAAATCATTGCGGAAACGTCCTTGTTTTTGTTCTGGAACAGGTTGTTGACGACCTCTAAGGCGTGACGCTGTTTTTCGTCGATGCGCTTGCCCGTTTTTTTGTCGGCGACGGAAATTCTGACTTTGCCTTTATCCTTAACAAGCCCCGCTTCGTCCATTTTTTCAATAAGATAAGTTGCCGCTTCGTCGATATTTTTGCCGACAAGGTTTTCCCGATAAAGCAAAACCACGCCGTCTTTGTTCATGCCTTTTTGCGCGGTAACGACGTCCCCGCCGGACACGTCGAGCCTTACGGACGGGTTGACGTCGATAAACACGACGTAGTCCGACGCATACGAAACGCCGGGGGTTTTCCCGGATTTTCCGGGCTTGGACGTTTTTGCGATAATCGGCGCAAGCACCGCAATCATCGCGATAAGCGCAACGGACAAGACTGCCGTCGCCCACTTGAGCCCGTTTGACGATTTTGCGGCGGGTGCGTTCTTCTTTTCAAACTGCGAAAAATCGACGTCTTTCCTGATTCTCTCTCTGACGTCGGGGGACTTTTCGTATAATTCGTTTATAATCTTGTTTTTATTTTTCATTATAAACCTCGCCGTAAAACGTTTTGACTTTTTTGATTACCTTGTTATATTTCCAGTTTATCGTGGATATGGGTTCGCCAAGCATTTTTGCGACCTCGACGCGGCGGTATCCGTAAATCGTCGTGAGTTCCAGTATGCGGAATTCGTCGTCGCTTAAATTCTGCCTTGCGTGTTCGAGAAGCGGAAGATCCGACACGGTCACGTCGCTTGTCGCGACTTCGACGTCGTCGACGCTTACGCCCGCAACCCTTGTCATTCGCCGCGCCTCGTCCAGCGCCTTGTTCTTTGCGATTTGCAAAAGGTACGAAAGCGGGTTTTGCTCATCGTCGATTTTCGCAATCGAGTTCAGAAAAGCGACGTACGTTTCCTGCATTGCGTCCTCGACAAGATAACTGTCTTTCAACACGCCGCGTATCACGTAATACACCGACGCTCTTGTCAAATCGTAAATCTCGTCAAAATACTCGGTTTTGCCCTTTTTAAGTTGTCTGATAGCGCGCGCTACCTTTTCTTTCAACATGACTCTACTTTATATACGGATTATCTCTTGAAAATTTCCAACTTTTTTCAAAATAATCTTAAAAATACAAACGGGGACTCCGAAAAGCCCCCGCATTTTCGTTTTTTTGCCGTTTATCCGAAGATATACGTCCTTGCTTCCCACGGACGGGTAACAAAGCCGTTGTTTACCACTTTGTTGTCCTTGTAGTTTCCGATAAGTAACTTGCCCTTTTCAAGGTCGAAGCCTTCGGGCGCCTTGAATCTGACCGCTTTGTCTGAGAAATTCAGCACGACAAGCATACGTTTCCCTCCGTAATTCCTTTCGTAAACCCACAGATTTTTGCTGTTTTTATAATGCAACTTGTAGTCGCCGTAGATTATAATCGGGTTTTCTTTTCTTATCCTGATAAGTTCGCGATAGTAGTTAAGGACGCTGTTTTCGTCGTCAATCTGGCTTTCGACGTTGATATCCTTATAGTTTTTGTTGATATGGAACCAGGCGCGGTCTGCCGTCGTGAAGCCGGCGCACTTGCCGTCCGTCCATTGTACGGGGGTGCGGGCATTGTCGCGGCTGCCGTATGCAATCATTTTCATCGCGAGCTTTTCGGGAAGACCGAGTTTTTTCATTATGTCGTGCGTGCAGAACGCCGCAACGTCCACGTAATCGCGAATGTTTTTAAGGTATATGCTGGTCATTCCGATTTCCTGTCCCTGATACACAAACGGCGTGCCCGACAGGAAGAAATACGAGTTTGCAAGTACTTTCGCCGACAAGTCGTGATATCTCTTTTCGTCGCCGAAACGGGAAACCGAACGGGGTTGGTCGTGGTTTTCCATATAGTTTGCGTTCCACGCGACGCCGTACATTTTGTCCTGCCACGTCGACATGACTTTTTTAAGTTTTTTGAGTTTGAATCCCGTGTGCACGCAGGCGTTGCCGATGCAGTCCGCTTCCATATGCTGGAAATGGAACATCATATTAAGGTCTTGTTTGTCGCCTTCTTTTATGAATTCGAGGGCGATATCGGGCGTCATTCCGGGCGCTTCTCCGACGGTCATGCAGTCGTATTTGCCCCAGCCTTCGTTTTTGAACTGTTGCAGATATTCGTGAAGGTGCGGTCCCCTGTTATAGTGCGTCGTGCCGCGCATGACGGGTGCAAGCGGATTGCCGTTCGGCAGCCCTTCTTCCTTGCTGATATAAGTGATGACGTCTTCGCGGAAACCGTCCACGCCCATATCGAGCCAGTATTTGTAAATGTCGATGACTTCCTGTCTTACTTTCGGGTTATCGTGATTCAGGTCGGGCTGTCCGACGGCGAACAGGTGCAGATAATATTCTTTCCTTTCGTCGTCCCACGTCCAGGCGGGGCCGGGGAACGATGACGTCCAGTTGTTGGGATAACCTTTCCCGTCCTTTCCCGTGCCTTTGCGCCAGAAATAATAATCCTTATACGGGTTGTCGTCGCCGCCCATGCGGGACTTCTGGAACCATTCGTGTTCGATCGACGTGTGGTTGACGACAAGGTCCATTATGACTTTTATGCCCCTTTCCTTGCATCCTTTCAACACCGCCTTGAAGTCGTCAAGGGTGCCGTATTCGGGCGCAATGTTGCGATAATCGGCGATGTCGTAACCGAAGTCGCATTGCGGACTTTTGTAAACGGGCGAAAACCAGATGGCGTCGATACCCAGCCATTTCAGATAATCAAGCTTTTCCAGCACGCCTTTCAGGTCGCCGATGCCGTCGCCGTTGCCGTCCTTGAAACTTCTGGGCCAGATCTGGTAAACGGTCATTTCCTTGTACCAACACTTTTTGATATCCATAATTTTACCTCTTTTTAAGGATAATTTATTATAAATATATATTATCAAATAAAGCGGCGGCTTTCAACAGATTGCACAAAAAAAACCGCTTCCCCCGACAAAAAAGTTGTGTTTTTTTTATAATATGATATAATCGTAATGGTTTTCTTAACGCTCCTTGGCGAGGTAGCCCGTCGGAGAAGGTAGAAAAGTGCAAAAGCGTAAAAACTTGTTTTTATATTTCTTGCTTGCTTTGGTCACCGTCGTCTGGGGCTTGGGCTTTGTATTCACGAAACAGGTGTTGCCATATGTTTCGCCGTCGCTTCTGAACGTGTTGCGTTTTTCCGTCGCCGCGCTCATAACTTTCATCTTATTTTTCAAACAGGTAGTTAAACTTAACATAAAGCAGTGTTTAAGTGGCGTTTTGGCAGGAACGCTTATTGTTTTCAGCTTTGGCTGTCAGACTTATTCAATGGTTTACACGTCAGCGACAAACACGTCTTTGATGACGGGGCTTTACGTCGTGATGGTGCCGTTTTTTATTTGGGCGGCGCACAAAAAACGTCCGCCGATCCGTGCATTCGTCGCGGGATTTCTGGGCTTCGCAAGCATTGCGTGTCTGGCTTTCGGCGGATTGTCGAAACTGAACTTCGGCGACCTACTCGCGTTTTTCTGCGCCGTGGGGTTTGCCGTCCATTATCTTGTCCTTGACAAAGCGACGAAGTCCACGCCCGCGGGCGCGCTGACCTTTGTACAAATGCTGACCGCCGCCGTTTTGTTTTTCGTCGTCGGATTTATCGTCGACGGCAAAGCAATGCTGAATTGCTCTTTCCCGAAATCAATTATCCTTCCGCTTTTCACCCTGTGCGTGTTGAATACGGCGTTTGCTTATATCGTTCAGACGCGCGCGCAAAAGACAATCGACGCGTCGAAAGTTTCGCTTGTTTTGTCGTTTGAAAGCACGCTGGGCGCGGTGTTTGCGGTGATTCTGGGCGGCGACAAGTTCACCTGGTATCTCGCCCTTTCGATAATCGGAATGACGGCGGCTATCCTTATTGCCGAGTGGCCACAGAAAAAACAAACGTCGTCTCTTCCCGACGTCGAAACGAATAATTACGACTTTTCCGCAATATCCTCTTCTGACGACCAAATAAATTTGCCATAATTATTGACTTTTGATTTTCAAGGTAGTATTATTCCTTTCGAAAAAAATGTTTGGAGGTTTTTTATGCAAGACTTCGCAAAAAATTATATCAAATCATACGAAGGACTCGGCAGATGGGTCAAGTTCCTTCTCAATTTCCTTTGGGCAATCCCCACGAATCTTTATCGCCTTTCGAAAAGCATCGTGAAAAAAGATACGATCGGCGCGGTTCTTTCCGTCATTCTTCTTATCTTCTGCGGCTGGTGGGTTATCGCGGTCATCGACTTCGTAACAATCGCCCTTCAAGACAAAATTTATTGGTTCGATTTCAACGAAATGAAACTGTACGCCCTTGAAGACAGCACGGATTCGTCCGACGACAATTCTTCGTCCGACGACAACAACTCGAACGCCGACAAAATCGACTGAAAATCAAATCAAAAAGAAAAGACTTGCAGCAGACGGTTGCAAGTCTTTTTTTATTACGTTTTTCTATTTATTGTCCGCGGGCTTCTTTTTACGTTCATGATTCTCCTTTATTAAAAAAACCGCGGTTAAGCGGTTTTTGGTCAATCTGAGGTACTGCCGCGTTTTTCGCGGAAATTAGTTTGTTTTTTCTTTGCGCGTTCGATTTTCTTGTCGGAAGTCCTGCTTGAAATCTTGTTGAATTCCAAAAGGCTTTTGCTGAACTTCCATTTGCCGTCTTCGATTTTCGACGGAGTTATTCTATACGTCAGGTCTTCGCGCTTCGGATACAGCATGAAACTTACTTCCGCGGGCTCTTCAAAAGACAGCGTGCCAGTCGAGTCGCCGTACGTCGGCAGTCGGAAATCCTTGACGATAACCTTCTTCACGACCTTGCTTTTTTCCGCGTCGAATTCCAGCGTGAAGTGAACGTCGTACGAGGTTTCTTCGCCGCCGACGGGTTTTAAGATCACCTTGCCCGTCTTTTCGCTTTCGCCACCCTTATACAATACAAGAAGGTAATAGTCGAATTTGTCGGCGTAATTATACGTTTTTCCGTCGTACGAATTGTAAAACATACGGTCAACTCCGTACACCCCGTAAACTTCTTTCTCTGCGCCGGTATTGAATATGCAGCCCGTAAAAGTCAGCGCGGTTGTTACAATAAGTATCGCGACAAGCGCGACAGAAATCACCTTTTTCATGCTTTTATTGTATATGTTTTGACCGTTTTTTGCAACTATTCTCCCCTTTTTGCACGTTTTTCGCCCCTTTGCACGGTCTTTCACGAATTTTTTATTCCTTTTTTCTTATTTTTGTTTGACAAACATTCAATTATAAGATAAACTAATTAAGCATTTGATTTTTATGCAAACGGCGCGGGGTAGAGCAGTCGGTAGCTCATCGGGCTCATAACCCGAAGGTCGTGTGGTTCAAGTCCCACCCCCGCAACCAACTTGGCGGCGTAGCTTAGATGGTTATAGCGGCCGGTTCATACCCGGCAGGTCGTTGGTTCGAATCCGACCGCCGCTACCAAATGTAAATCATTTTACGCGATAATGCCAAACGGCATAGATTGATTTTCGGGCGTTTATAAACTTGTTTTGATAAACGGACGAAAAACAAGCGGAAGCGCGCAAGCGCTATCGGGTAAAATCATATACATCCCCACAGGCGGAAAGACACGCAGTGGCTTACCGACGATGGGATAAATAACAAACAACACGTTCCTTGAAAACTGAGCTATCCTTTAACGTTACGAAAGGTTTGTTTACCCCTTGGTAATCGCCTTTGGCGCTTTCCAAGAAGCCGGTCAAAGCCTGCGCTTTGCCCACCCAATGTTTTCTTTACGCCGTCTTAGCGTAAACGCAAAACGCCGAAACAAAACATTTGTGAAACAAATCGCCTAATTTCGTGGCCCCTTGGTCAAGTGGTTAAGACATCGCCCTTTCACGGCGGTAACATGGGTTCGAACCCCGTAGGGGTCACCACAAGTTGGGGGTATAGCTCAGCTGGGAGAGCACGTGCCTTACAAGCACGGGGTCACAGGTTCGAGCCCTGTTGTCCCCACCACATTAAAAAACGCGCAACATTATATGTTGTGCTTTTTTTATGTGTCGGGAAACAACATCGGGCTCGAATAAGGCGGCTTATCCGCCTTTGCGCAAATCCTTGCGCCCCTGTGCCCCGGTCACACTGCACGCTCGCTTCGAAATGCAAGCATTTCCGCTTCGCTGTTGACGAGCCCTGTTGTCCCCACCAACAAAAAAGCGCATCAAGATGATGTGCTGTTTTTGTTGTATGGGACAATTTATGGGCGAGAAACCAACCGAACAGTTGGCGTTCGCACTTGAAATGCATATTTTAATTTATTTGAAAACTTTGATATCGGGTTTTGATGAATAGACGTTCCATTGCGGTTTGCCGTCGACGTTAGGATTTTGCGATTTGGCAAAAGCGGAAAATCTGTCAACCATTTCGTCGGACAAGTCGTAATCGGCTTGCGTAAAAGGACGTAAAGAATCCCCGAGCGAGCCGAGCGCATACCAAAGATCGCAGGAATGGAATGAGGCGTTATCGGGTGGCAACAGCCGCGTGAGCGAAAAAACGTAACACGGCGTATTTTTTCTTTTTTGTTTTCTTGCAAACGCTCTTGCCATATGATTGAGCACGGGCGGTAATAAGTCCTTTTTGACTGTTCCGAAGATTATCGGGACGTCTGTGTCGTACTTTGCGTTTTTGACCAATTCGTTGTCGATCACGGGCTTTGTACAAAGCGCTTTCCCAAGCGTATGTTTTGTTTTCCACGCCGTCCAGACCTGCTCGACGGGCAGTGTTTTGAACTCGTCAAAAGAGTTTGCTCCGCTTGCTTTCACGAGTTTTTTCCAATATCGCGCGTTCGGCTTTGACAACGGGAGTATCGCCGTGCGTTTTCCGCCGCCGGACAACATAATTGCGCCCTTGACTTTACCTTTGAGATAGTCCGAGCAAATCAACGTTTGTATGCTCATCGCGCCTGCGCTTTGCCCCATAAGCGTTATGTTGTCGGGATCGCCGCCGAAAGCACTGACGTTGTGTCTGATCCACTCGATCGCGGTGTATTGATCGTACAATCCGAGATTGCCTTTGCAATGCACACCATCGGCATAAAACCCAAACACATTAAGGCGATAGTTTATCGCAATGAAAATCACGCCACGCTTCGTGTACGCCGAGCCGTTGAACTGCATTTCGTTTATGCTGCCGCCCGTGAAACTTCCGCCGTGAATAAACACGATCACGGGACAGTTTTTGGCGTTGTCGGGCGCATGAACGTCAAGGATAAGGCAATCTTCGCTGTAAGTAAACTCTTTTCCTTTCCTGAACTCCTGATAATAAAATCTGTGTTCTTCGTTCCAGAACGCGCGCATTTGCGGACAGCATACGCCTTGTTTTGTCGCGTCGAAATCACCGCCGAAAGACCTGACTTCGGCGGGCATTTCAAAGCGTCCGGCTGTTGCGTATTTTATACCCCTGAACCGCAATCCGTACGGCGTAATTTCGCCGATAACGTTGCCGCAAGGCGTTGGTATCGTTTTAGTTTGCATTTGCAATTCTCTTTAACGTATTCATCGAAAACTCGACGCTCTTATACGGATTCGGTGAAAAATCAAGTTCCACAACGGCGTTCTGAACCCCGCATTTTTCGGCTGTTTCGAGTATGCTCTTAAAATCGAGCGTGCCCTTCCCAACCGCTCTGAAAATTCTGTTTTTGTAGTCTTTGAGATGGAGCGTATTCACCCGACCTTTCAACTTTTCAAGATACTCCTCAACGTCCTTTCCTGCAAATCTTATCCAATACGTATCGGGAATAAACTCCACGCGCGGATCGGTATGTTCGATTATATAGTCGTATATAACCTTGCCGTCGATTTCGTCGAATTCAAACCAGTGATTATGATAAGCAATCGTCATATCCTCTCCCGCAAGCTTCTGCGCGGCGGAATTAAGAAAGGAGATAAATTTGTCCAGATCTTCAAGTTTTCCGGTGCGGAACTTTTTGGGCATCATGCCGACGCCCATACGATTGCAACCGTAAATCTTGTGCTCGGCGATAAGCGCGTCAAGGTCGTTTTCAAGCCTGTCGAAGTTATCGTGAGTTATGCAGACCGGCAGATCGTACTTGTCCGAAAGCGACCTGATATATTCGGGTGCGACGGGTTTTCCGCCGGACAGCTGCACCACTTGCGCGCCCGTTTCTTTCGTGCGCCTGAACACTTGTTCGTATCCTTTTTCGTCTTTCAGATACTTTCTTAAAGAAAACAATTGTACGCCGTATTTCATACTTTATCCCTCGCTATTATCATTGTAAATGCCGTTTTGTGCAATTTAATCTATTTTTGTATCAGTCGTTTCTTCGGCTTCTTCTTCAAGTTGCGCGCACGATTCTCCAAGGGTTTCTATGCCTCTTGTATTGTCGATTGCAATCGCGTTACTTTCGAATGCGTTTTTGAGATGTTCTTCTTTTGCAATTTGAAGATCGGCAACTTTCTTTTTGGAAAGCGGATACCATACAAGCAACACGACAGCCATAATTCCAAAAAGCACCGCCGGGATAATGGTTGCCATATCGTACATTATTTCAAGGTTTTTCGTGGTTTGAACCGCACCTTTCGTATAGTCGTAATGCATGCCGAGAAGCGCGCCGTTTACGGCGATTGCCGCGATGACCTGCCCGAGCTTTCTGAAAAACATAAAGAACGCATAGGCGGTGCCGTCGTCACGACGTCCCGTTTTGACCTCGATATCGTCGATTGCGTCGGTTGCCATTGACCAGACCTGCAAAATGATGAAAGTAAGTCCGCATCCGCTTGCAAAGCAAAGCACCAGGAACAGATACGCCAGAATGTTCGGGTTAACCGAGCGCAAAGCAAACATTCCGAGGTTTGCAACCGCCGCGATAATCATACCTATTCCGCAAAGTTCTTTTTTGCCGAATTTTCTGACGAGTTTCGGGGTGAAGAACATAAATACAACCATCGGCGCGTACGTGCAGGCAGTAGAAACAAGGTTCATCCAAGGCTTTCCGAAATAGTCGTCGAACAGGTACAAATAAAAACTTTGCGTGAACATTTGTCCTGCAAGCAACAGCATACTTGCCACGCTGACCGCCAAAAACGCCCTGTTTTTGAACAGACCTTTTACGATTTGTTTCGTCTCGCCTTTTGCGACTTTTTCTTTGGGCTGAGCGATGACTCTTTCCTTGTTCATCATAAAAGCAAGGATAAGCATAACAAGCGCAACCAGCGACACGATTACGACGCCGATTATTACCGGCTTATACTGCATCTCGGAAATAACTCTGCCCGTCTGTTCGTTGACGCCGATTTTTTTGTAACAAAACGACGCGATAAGCACCGCAGGGATACTTCCAACGCCCGCCCCGATTGAACGGAACACCGAAAGTTTCGTGCGCTCTTTCTCGTCTGTCGTAACGACCGACGCAAGTCCGCCGTACGGAATTTGGAGCATCGTGTAACTCATGCCGAACATCACGTATGTAACCGTTGCATAAATGCAGGTGCCGACGTAGTTTTCTTCGCCCGTAAGCCCCGGCCATTTGATGAACATCAGCAGCGTCGAAATAATCAACGGACCCGCTGCCCATAAGAACCACGGACGATATCTTCCCCATTTGGAAAGTTTGATTGTGTCGCACAATCTTCCCATAATGGGATCGTTAATGGCGTCCCAGACTCTCGCGCCGATGAACATAAGCATGATGAACAACGGGCTTAAACTGAAAATGTCGGTGTAAAATTTTTGCAAAAACGACGTGACCAGCCCGAAAACGAGACAACACGCCGTATCGCCCATCGCGTACCCGATATAATCCTTGTTTTTGAGTCCGCTCGTGCGCGAAATAAAACTTTGTTCCGTCGCCTGTGCGACGTTTGAAATATCGCTCATAATAACTCCCTTTTTTGTGTATTTTGATTATTTTTTGCCGTTTTCTTTTTCGGCTTCCTTGCGTTTTTCAAGCTCGCTGATATACAAATCTTCATCAAACGGAATCTGAACTTCCTTATGCGTCCAACTTGCAAGGTGGATTGCATTGGAGAAAGTAAGTCCGACGATGCCCTGTTCGCCGGGAGCCGTGAATTTGTCCGTCTTTTTGAGAAGATAATCGGTATAGTTTTTGATTATGCCGACGTGCTGAGGCGGATATTTCGTGACGGCAAGATAATGCCCGATTCCGCGATAGGTATATTTCTTAGTTTTCGGCTTGCCCATAAACACGGTGTTATGTTCCGAAAAAGCAGGCTCCATTTCTTCGTTTTCGGTGAAGACGAGCTTGCCTTTTTCAATAACGATTTTACCGCCTTCCCCGGTTATTTCAAGGCGATTCGTGCCGGGCGCGTCGTGAGTTGAGGTGATAAACACACCCGTTGCGCCGTTTGCGAACTTGCAATAAGCCGTCACGTCGTTTTCAACGCTGATATCGCGACCGACGGTCGACGCCGTTGCCGTTACGCTGACGGGAAGCCCCGCAAGCCAGGTGAATAAATCGAGTTGGTGAGGACATTGATTGAGAAGTACGCCGCCGCCTTCTCCCCACCGAAAGCAGGGCTGAACGTGCTTTGCGACAAGCCTGCGGGCGTTTATACAAAACAAGTCAGAGAAATGAACGAAGAAGCGAAAAAGCATCCCGAACTGCTCTTTGGAATGATGTTCAATCAGCGCACGAATCCGTTGTACATAAAAGCCAAAGAGATTATCGACAGCGGACGACTCGGGAAACTCACTCGCATCGTATGGATAATAACAAACTGGAGGCAAAATGTCGCACACCGCCGTAAGCTTTGCACCTTTTACGAGCCCGCTGAGTTTGGTGAATATCTTTGTGTAAAACGTGCCTTGTTTACCGATTCCTACAATGCCGTATCTGATTTCTTTCTTATCCATTATTCCACCTCTTTAAGTAGTTTTTTCAAATTGTAGTATTGCCACAAGAAAACTTGTTTTCTTGACGCGCACGCAAAATAGTTTCTGTGCATTTTCTTGTCGATAAGCCTGAACGCCTTGAAATAATCTTTCATCGCAAGTGCCGCAAACGGGACGAAATTGACAATCGGTTTGAATATCGCGTATTTGAAAGTATGCGGTTCAAGCGTCATAAAACCGTGATAGCCCCGCTTTTTCAGTTCGCCCAGAATGTACGGATAGCACCCTTCGCCCGTGCCGACGGGGACTTCGACCTTGTATTTCGAGCAATCTTTGATATGATAATAAACGACGTAATCTTTCAGCATATCGAACGCCGTTTTCGGATTGACGTCGCACTGGACGTAGTTGCTTGCGTCAAAACACAAAACAAAATCTTCGTCGTTAATCGCGTTGTAAATTTCCAGAACTCTTTCGGGCACGTCGCCGTAAACTTTTTTCTCGTTTTCGTGCAGAAGTTTCACGCCGCTGCCTTTGACGATTTTCAGCATTTCTTTGAGGCGGGCAATAACTTTCTCCGTGCAATCTTTCGGATTTTTGTCGCCGTAAAAGAAGGAGAATACCCTGATGTATTCGCACCCCGTAAGTTTTGCGATTTTCACGAGTTCCGCAAGTTGTTTCTTTTGTTTCTCAAAGCCTTCTTCGTCGTCTATGCCGACTTTCCCTATCGGCGAACCGATGGACGAAAACTTCACGCCTTCCTTTTTCAACACGGGGAAAATCTTTTCCTTGAATTCTTCAAACGTATAGTCCGCAATATTCTTGCCGTCCACGTTTCTCGGGCACATATAAGTTTCGCCGAGTTGGTGCATAACGGCGATTTGAGTACTTAATGCACTGCTTATTTCATCATAAAACCCTGATATTGTAATTTCATTCATAATAGTATCCTTTTTATCTTTGCACTCTTCCGCTTGCGTTTCCGTTTGCGAGCGCTTCGACTTCTTCTTTTGAGACCATGTTGTAATCGCCCTCGATCGAGTGTTTCAGACAGCTTGCGGCAACTGCAAATTCAATCGCGTCGCGCGCGTTTTTGCCTGTAAGCAACGAATGAATAAGCCCTGCGCCGAAACTGTCCCCGCCGCCGACTCTGTCCACGATATGCATTGCGTATTTTCTGCTGAACACCGCTTTGCCGTCCGTGTACAGCATTCCCGACCAATTATTGTCGTTTGCGCTTATGCTTTCTCTTAACGTGATTGCAACCGCCTTAAAGCCGAACTTATCGACAAGTTGTCTCGCAACCGAAACGTAACCTTGTTCGTTGAGTTTGCCGCTTTCGATATCGGTGTTTTCCGCCTCGATTCCGAACACGTCTTTTGCGTCTTCTTCGTTTGCTATACACACGTCGACATACTTGCAAATCTCGCTCATAACTTCTTTCGCTTTTTCCTTGCTCCAAAGTTTTTTGCGGAAATTCAGGTCACACGACACGGTTATTCCTTTTTCCTTTGCACTCTTGACAGCTTGCAAA
>OQVP01000658.1_pt1 | contig 13117 bp, 15 predicted proteins | sample 1691541 | NCBI WGS metagenome assembly OQVP01 (sample SAMN03418258, study PRJEB22391) | human gut metagenome | biome: human-gut; feature: organic feature; material: feces | host: Homo sapiens | place: Tanzania | collected 2013-01 | reverse complement strand
ATTTATAAGATTCTTCACATTTTGATTAGCAACAGGCATTTTTTCTTTTTTATTGTCCTCCATATACGTATTACAAGTATTATATGTTAATAAATATCAAATCGAAGAAAATAAATTGTTATTTGCTTGTATATAACAATCACTGCTTGTATATTTGCAGTGTGATTAATAATTAAATCACTTGTAGCAATTAAACTATTGCGGCAAATATAAGTAAAAAATGGAATATGGAGACAATAAATAGCAAACATATCTACCGATTGGAAATCGAGATGACGGGCGAACCGCACGACATCAAGGTGGACAGGAGGTTTTTATATGATGGGGAAGTCGAGTATTCGGACAGGCTCACGTTTGAGGAGTACGACCGTTCGCTTAAAAATCCGGACATATTCCGGGCTGTCGAGCTGTTTAGTATGGGGTGCATCCCGTTGGGCTCAAAGGTCAAGGGCAAGACATTCGGATGGGTTTTGCCGGAGAGGAGAGGTATCCTCGCCCGGCTTTTAAAAGGGTGCGTCAATCGCCTCCCGAAATGGTTGCGGCGCAGCCGTCTTTTGCGTAGACCACATCCGAGAGATATCCGTATTCCGCAAGACCTTTGATTATGTGATAATTGCTTTAACATATGTGTTGCCTTAGGCAACAGCCAACTCCTTGACAACCCGCAAAAGGTAACCATGCCTTTCATCCTGGAGCGAGACCGGGGCGGGGACTGAATTTAAAATTTAAAAGACATGACATTAAAAGAGTATTACGACAAGTTGCCCGAGCGGGTGGTCAAAGCTCCTAAAACGGAATTTATCAAGGAGCTTGCGGACATGTGCCGGGTAAAGACGATAACAGTCCGCCACTGGCTGTACCAGCGAAGGACACCCGACCAGCTCAAAAAGGAGCTGATATCGGACAAGTTAGGGATTAAAATCGAGGACTTGTTCCCCAAAAACGAGATTCATTAGTGTTTCAGTCAAGTTTAGTTTTGTAAGGTGCTTTTTTAGGTTATCAAGCAACAGCTATCGGCAAGCACGTCCGGGAGGACAGGCGAGCCGGCTGCATAGCTCAACAGGTCAGAGCACAGAGCACCGCAAGCGAGCGGGATCCCGGTTCGAACCCGGGTGCAGTACAATATTTTTTCCATAAATATAGTTGGTTTTTAAACTCACATCTTTCAGTGCCTCCCGTCCGTGAGGATAGGCGGCACAAAAATGGATGCCTAAGCCTGTAATGGTAGCAGGGACAGAACGAGCGGGGTTCGATTCCCCGGCATCCTCAAATTAACATTAAACAAAAGGAGGACGATATGGCAACACGTATTGTAGGCAAAGTAGAGCCTGTCAAAAAGACGTGGCTCAGCAAGGACGAGGCCATGGGTTATTTAGGGTGCAGCGAGGATTACCTGCGTACCCTGAGGGAAAACGCAGAGCTGACGTTTGCAAGGCATAAAAACATGATTTGGTACGAGTTAAAAAGCCTTGACAGGTATCTCGCAAGGCACATAGTTATAAGGGTAAACCGTTAAAAATCAAAGTCATGAAAACAGTATTATACACATTACTATTCTTCTTCGGGCTGGTACTGGCTGCAAACGACCCGGCAGAGATGTCAGGTTTTGTAATCAACTTGGCAGGGCTGGCGATAATCACCTTTTCCGCCTATAAAATCAATAAGGAGCAGGCGCATGGGAACAAATAAAGACACAGTAAGGTGCGTGGACTGCGAACACGCTGGACCACGGGTCAACATCGTATGCAGGTGTAAAATCCTCATGGTAGGAAAGGTGGGCAACGCCAAAAGGCAATGCGATTATTTTACTCCAAAAAATGACGGCAATGGACAAGGCAAATGATTATTTCACCCATGACGCACATGCGCTCGAGGATCCTAAATGCATGATGCTCGTGTCCGAGCTGGGCATGGAGGGCTACGGCATGTTCTGGGCGTTGATAGAGTCGTTGAGACGGCAGGAGGGCTACAGCCTTCCGGTCTCCATGATCCCGGCTTTGGCGCAACGGTACAACGTGACGGAGGCAAAGCTTAAGACCGTCATAGGCAGCTACGGGTTGTTCACCATTTTGGACGGCCGTATGTTCTTCTCCGAGTCCTTAAACAGGAGGATGGAGGCGATAGAAAGTGCAGCCGAATCCCGGAAAAACAGGGCTTTGGAAGCTGCTAAAAAAAGGTGGGACAAGGCGGGAAAAACGGAAGAAAATGGGGCTGGGGAATGCTCAAGCAATGCTATAGCAATGCTAAAGCAATGCTCAAGCAATGCTATAGCATTAAAACCTGATAATCAGGTTTTTACAAATTCGGAAAACAGCGAAACACCTGTTTCGCCCTATATATATAATAATATATATAATAATAATAATAATATATATAATATAAAGGGGGGTGCAGGGGGGGGAAACACCTGTTTCGTAAAGCCAACAATCGAGGAGGTTGCAGCCTATATCGAGAAAAAAAAATTCGATGTCGATGCCGCCGCTTTCGTGGCCTTTTACGAGAGCAAAGGATGGAAGGTAGGGCGCAGCCCGATGGTGAGGTGGAAACAGGCAGTCGTGACATGGCAATACCGCAAACAAGGAGGACGGGCAAATGGCAAACAACAGGTCAACAAACAAGGGTCAATCTACGACGATTGCCTTAGATAGGCGGCTGGAGCAGGTCAAGGCGGCAGAGAGGATGGTCTGCGGTGCGGTGCTGCTCGAGTCAGAGGCTATCGTGAGGATCTCCGGCATCCTCAAGCCGGGTCATTTTTACGACCCTGCGATGTCGGCAATCTACAAAGCCGTCTACGGCATTTGGACGGACGGGGGCAAACCGGACATGCTCCGGGTGTGCGAGTCGCTGTTAAAATCGGGCGACCTCGAAAAGGCGGGGGGCATGTACGGCATAAGCCAGCTTGCCTCCAAGGTGGCATCCACCGCCAACCTCGAGGATCATGCGCTATACGTCCGGCAATGCCACACGCAGCGTGCCTTGATGCAAGCGGGCGGGCAGATACGTGACATAGCCGGGGACTTGACGCAGGACGTGAGCGACCAGGTCTCGTCGTCGATCAAGATTATCGAGGCGGTGGCTAACGAGATGGACTACGATAACCCGGCTGTAGGCATGGAGGAGGCGACCAACAAAGCCCTCGAGCAGTACTCCGAAAAGGAGCGGCTAAGGGCGGAGGGCAGGACATACGGCATCATGACCGGGCTAAGGGTGCTGGACAAGTACGTGGCAGGGTTTAAGCCGGGCGATCTGGTCGTGTTGGGCGCACGTCCTGCAATGGGCAAGACGAGCGTGATGCTGAGCTTTGCCAAAAACATGGCGCAGTCGGGCAAACGGGTCTGTATCTTCTCACTCGAGATGAGCAACGTCTCGTTGGCTAACAGGCTGATATTGTCCTGTTGCCCGGGCATGGACACGGCGGCATACCGGGGAGGCTACCTGTCGCAGGGACAAAAAGAGCAGGTTTTGGACGCAGTAGGGGAGATAAGGCGGTTGCCCATCGTGATAGACGAGACGCCCAACATCTCGATGCAGCAGCTCAAAGTCCGCTGCCTTAACCTCAAAAGGCGGCAGGGGTTGGACGTGGTCATGATAGACTACCTCCAGCTGATGGACATGAGGGGGGACAACAGGCAATACAACCGGGAGCAGGAGATATCGAGGACGACACGCCTGCTGAAGCGGTTGGCAAAAGACCTGCAAGTGCCGGTCGTCCTGCTGTCGCAGCTCAACCGCAATATCGAGTCAAAGGCCAAAGCGAGGGGGCAGCTCAGCCCGGACCTTCCGGGCATGGCGGACTTGAGGGAATCCGGGGCTATCGAGCAGGATGCGGACGTGGTGCTGTTGCTGCATCGCCCCGAGTACTACAAAGACGAGGACGCCATCAAGGGGGTCGGCATCATCAACATAGCCAAGCAGAGGGACGGCAGGACGGGCAAAGTCGAATTTGCCTACAACGAGTCGCTGACCTGCATCGGGGATGTGCAGAGGGCGGTGGATAAGGGCGAGGTGCCATTTTAACGCAGGAGGACAGATATGACGACTAAACCCAAAAAAAAGAGGATAAGGATGTACGGGATGAATGCCGGTGTGGACCCGTCCAAGCCGAGGCAGCGTCCAAAGTCGGACAGCCGCTACCACACCAACCGGTGGCACAAGGCGAGCGCAGCCTTCCGTGCGGAGCACCCCCTTTGCGAGGAGTGCTTGCGGAAAGGCATCTACACGCCCTCCAAGGTGGTTGACCATATCGTCCCGGTAGCCATTTGCAAGGATTTTTGGGACGAGGGCAACTGGCAAGCCCTGTGCCAGTCCTGTAACATAGCAAAGGGGAACAGGGATAAAAAATACATACAAGGCAAGGAGAAATATCAACCATGAAGCGGTTATTCAGCGAAGTCGAACGGTCTTTTTTTGAAAACTTGGACATCAAAGCCCTGAGCAAAAAGGAGTACGGATGGGCTTTGACGCAGTTTAAAAAGTGGATTGTCTACGAGGGGAAGGACATCAACCAGCTCAAGCGGGCGGATATCCTCGCCTACAAGGCCTACCTCGAGCGGTCAAAAAAATCGGAAAGCACGATGGACTTTTACCTGTTGGTAGTCCGCCGTTTTTACCAGTTCGTCGAGGATTCGGGTGAGGGCGACAACATAGCGCTGGGCATCCGTTACAAGCGCAAGCACAAAGGATTTTACAAAGAGCATCTGACGGACGACGAGGTGGTCGCACTGCTGTCGAGCATAGACCGCAGCAAGCTGATAGGGTTAAGGGATTACGCCATCATCTACCTCATGCTCTGCACCGGGCTTCGGTGCGTGGAGATATCGAGGCTGTCGGTCGGGGACGTGCACATGGACGAGCGTTACCAGTACCTGGAGATACAGCGGAAAGGGGAGACACGCAAAACGACAAGCTTCGGGGTCACTTCGGAAATCTTGCAGCCGATACTCGACTACTTCGACGCAAGAGGGGTAGGCGGCGAGGATTTCCCGGCCTTTTGCACGCACGGCAAGACGGGCGAGAGGGAGATGACCCCCCTGCTGGTCGGACGGATGATAAGGGACCGAATGAAAGCGGCGGGGGTCTACTCGGCCAAAAAGACTGCGCACAGCCTGAGGCACACGGCGGCTGTGAGGGCGATCAAGGCAAAAGTGCCCATCAGGGAGGTGCAGGTCATGCTGGGACACAAAAACGTGAGCACGACAGAGGTCTATTTGCGCTCGTTGGACGATGAAATGAGGCTTGTCAATCCTGCAGTAAGGGCAATATCCGTCATTGCCTTAGATTCGACCGCAGATGCAAAAAACGGCACAATCCGGAACAAAAAGCAGCGACGGAGCTATTAGCATAATATTAATATACAGTTAATAAATGTTTATGAATGAAAATAGATTAAAAAACGCACACATCCGGGACACCGCATGGGGAGGGGGGTCTGAATCTCTGTGCGGCTCGACCGCCGAACCACGCCCCGGGTCGCTTTCCGTGCGTGCAAAATTGGAGGTTTGCCATGGGCAGGGGGCGTAAGCCGCTGCCGGATGCGGTAAAGGTGATGCGCGGGACCGACCAGCCGTGCCGGATGTCCGGAGATGACGGTGTGGACAAGATCGGGAACGTCCGGCAAATCATGTCATGCAGCCGGATGAAGCTCCTACCCACGAAGCGGGCAAAGGAAATTTTCAAAACGAAGGCGAACCAGCTGATAGGCTTGCAGGTTTTGACGGAGCTCGACTTGGAACACCTTGCGGTTTACGCAAACAGCTTGGACGTGTTGTTCTCCTGCCTCGAGGGCATGAGGAAACCGGCGTTGGAGAGGTTTGACAAGGACGGCAATTTGGTCGGGTATATCGCTCCACCGGAGATTGCGTTATACAGGCAGATGGTCGAGCAGGTTAACAGGATCGGGGCTGAATTTGGTTTTACTCCGGTGTCAAGGCAGAGGATCAGCCAGCCCATGGTCGAGGAGAAAGACGAATTGGATGAAATTTTCAGAGGAATCAAATAAAAAAAAACGGTTATGAATTTTACAGGGAAAATAAACCTGCTCAGGTTTAAGAGCGCATGCGTCATAGACGTGCAGGGGAAAACGATGAAGAAAAGGGGCGTTTTCATCCCGATAGACGACAACTGCCTGTTTGTGTCTGCCGACGACAAGGGCAACGCCAAAGGAGTCTATGTCGATTTTATGGCATGGGAAAACCGGCAGCTGTCACAATTTGGGGACACGCACTCCATCAAGCAAAATTACCCGAAGGAAGTCCGGCAGCTCATGGGCGAGGAGGACATGAAGAAAATCCCCTATTTCGGCAACTTGAAACCTTACGAGCCAAAGAATGCGGCGTCGGAGGTCAAGAAGGTCGGGAAAGTGATTGAAGAGATGTCGGATTTGCCATTTTGACGGACATGAGGCGCAAGGAGGAGATATACAAAAAGAAAGCCCTCGACTACATAGACAGCGTGCTGTCCGGTAGCCGCAATGCCGGGGAGCTGGAGCGGCTTGCCGTCCAAAGGCATGTGTCGGACTTGGAACACGCCATGGAGCTTGGGATCTATTTTGACGAAAAGGCAGGTAAAAAGGCTTTGGCTTTTTGTCAAGTCATCAAGCACTACCAAGGCGAGTGGGCTGGGCAGGAGTTTATCCCGGAGGGATGGCAATGCTTTATACTCTGGTCTGTTTTCGGATGGAAGACCAAAGGCGGCATAAGGCGGTACAAATACGCAGCGGTCGAAGTGCCCAGGAAAAACGGCAAGACCATGCTGGGCGCAATCATAGCCCTTTACGGTCTGGTCGCTGACGGGGAACTGGGGGCCCAGGTCTTTTCAGCTGCCGTGGACAAGGATCAAGCGGCTATTTGCTGGCGGGCGGCTTGCCGGATGGTGGAGCAGTCCCCGGTATTGCAAAAGATGCTGACGGTGTGGACTACTTCCATCGCCTACGACAAGGCGGCATCCTTTTACAAGCCCCTGTCAAAGGAGACGAGGAACAAGGATGGGCTGAACCCGCACTTCGCCATCTGCGACGAGATGCACGCTTGGTCAACGGATGACCTTTACAACCTGATACGCTCAGGCATGGGCGCACGCCGCCAGCCTCTGATATTTTCCATCACCACGGCAGGGTTCGACATGAACTCCCCTTATTACCAGATGCGGAGATTCTATGTCGACATCCTCAAGGGGATTAAAAAGGACAACAGCACATTCGTCTTGATTTTTTGCCCCGACAAGGATGACGATTGGAAAGACGAGGCGACTTGGAAGAAGGCATCCCCGAACCTGGGCGTGTCCGTGTACGAGGAATATATGCGGATGGAATTTGAGGCAGCCATCAACAAAGGGAGCACGACAGAGGTGAACTTTAAAACAAAGAATTTGAACCTGTGGGTGGACGCTCCTGACGTTTGGATCCGTGACGAACTGGTCGGCAAGTGCGATTACGGCACTACGGTCGAAGAGCTGGAGGGCGATACCTGCTATGCGGGTTTGGACCTTGCCTCGCACGTGGACATCAATGCCCTTTGCCTCTATTTCCCGGAGCGGGAAATACCTTGTTGCCTGTTTTTCTTTTGGATCCCGGAAGACAAGGTGAAGGAAAAAGAAGACCATGTGGATTACAGGCAATGGCAGAAGGACGGCTACATCCGTGTCACCAACGGCAACGTGATAGACATTGACGAGATGGTGGCTGACTTGGCCAAGATCTTGCGGAAATACGATGTGCAAAGCCTTGCGTTTGACCCGGCGAAAGCTTATCACGGTGTCATACAAGGACTGCAAAAGGAGGGCTTTGACGACATATTGGACGAGTTTTCGCAGGGCATCCAAAACATGAGCGAGCCGGCGAAGAAGATAGAAGCGGACGTGTCGTCCGGCAAAGTGGACTTGATGCGCAACCCGGTCATCCGGTGGATGTTTAGCAATGTGGTCATTTACCGAGATGCGAATGACAACATCAAAATGGACAAAAAGCGCAGCACGGAAAAGATAGACGGGTGCGTGGCAATGGCAAACGCATACGGTGCATATATGTCAACCGACATAGACGGGTTTGCGGACATAGGTCCGTCTTATATCAAACTTTGAGGCAATGACGATAAAAGATTTTGATGAGAAAGTAAGGGTCGGAAGCGAAATCCGGTATAAAGGGAAGACCCTCAAGGTGGTGGATATTGAGCGGAGGGAGCATGTCGCTATCATAGGCCATGCGAAAAGAGTCAGATGCTCGGAGATAGAACTGCCGGGGGGTAAAGAATAACATAAACAATAAAAAAATGAATTACGGAGTACCATACATGGGATCAAAGAATAGTATAGCGGAGGACATCGTGAAGTTCCTCCCGGAAGCGGAGAATTTTTACGACTTGTTCGCAGGAGGCTGTGCAGTGGCGCACGCTGCCATACTCTCCGGGAAGTACAAGAACGTCTATGTGAATGATTTGGATTTCCGTCCGGTAACGTTGTTTCGGGACGCAATTGACGGTAAATACAAGGACGAGAAACGATGGATAAGCCGTGAGGATTTCTTACGGCTGAAGGACACTGACCCCTACGTGGCTCTGTGCTGGTCTTTTGGAAACAATGCGAAGCAATATTTGTACGGGCAGTACATAGAGCCGTGGATGCGTGCGCTGCACCATGCAAGGGCATTTGGGGACTTATCCTTTTTTGATAGGATGGGCATTAAAACAGATGGGAGTCCAAATGATATAAATCTGCACTTGGATGAGTATCGGCGAAAATACGAGTCATGCCTTATGGGGGGGGGCATGGGCACAAACGGAGCCTTCCAAGCCTTCCAGTGGTAATGGCTCAGTAGAGAATCCTTATAAGATATCCACAGCTGCCGAACTGGCGTGGTTCCGCGACTATGTGAATGGAACTATCGTGGATGAAGACGAAGCAGATGGAACTACTCACCCATCAGCTTCAGCTACGCTGACTGAAGATATCGACTTGTCTGAGTTCTGCCATGCGGCTGATGACACCAAGAATACTGAAGAGGTCAGCTGGATTCCTATCGGTAACTATGATAATCAGTATCAAGGTACATTCGATGGCAACGGGAAAATCATCAGAAATCTCTACATCAATGCCACCCCTGATTATACCGGTTTCTTCGGTGAAGCTCATGAAGGTGGCTGCATCAAGAACATCACTTTCGACAATGCGAAGGTAAAGAGTACTGGTAATTATAGTACTGGAATTTTGGTAGGAGACGCAGGTTCTTGTATTATTGAAAATATCAAGACCTTGGCTAACTGTTCGGTAGAAGGAAAAGTATTCGTTGGCGGAATAGCAGGAATATCAAGCAGCGACATCATCAACTGCGAAAACCATGCAGAAGTGAAGGGTACACGTTTTTTAGGAGGAGTTGTAGGTCGCTATGGCGGTTCCGGTTCCATCACTTCATGCGCTAATTATGGTGCCGTAACAGGTACGCAAACCTACGTTGGCGGCATGGTTGGAAATTTTGGCTCAGGTACCATTCAAAACAGTGCCAACTATGGCGATATAAAGGGAACTAATTCTGTCGGAAACTTGATAGGATTTGCTGATAAATGCAATCTGAATAATGTGCTTGGCACTGGTAATGTTACTGCTATTTCTAATACAAAGCGTGGCGGTCTCCTTGTTGGATTCATCAGCCAATCCTCCAGCACCGCTTCTGGCATCTTGGCATACAACAGCAGTGCGAAGCTTACCATCAATGGAATTGAGCAGACAGGTGAAGCTGTCAGGGCTATAGGAGAAGGCTCATTGACATCTGCTGATAAGATAAAGGCATTTACTACAGAACAATTGAAGAGTGGATTGGTTGCCTATTTGCTCCAGCAAAATGTCTCAGGAAGTGCAAAATGGGGACAAAAACTGGGCACAGTCGATTATCCTTTACTTGACTCTGCTGATGAGGTTTACTTGGATGGTGATGTGACATTGAATTGTTTAGGCGAGTTGGAAGGTACAGGTACATTTTCCAACACGCAGTCAGCACAAGAGGGCACATTTACGTTTAAGCATGGCGATAGTCCCACACATCACAAATCCGTGGATGCTACCTGCACCACAGATGGCAACATCGAATATTGGGAATGTAATCTTTGTCATAAGTCTTTCTCGAACGAGCAGATGACACAAATGGTGAGCAATCTTGTAGTATCAGCTACCGAACATGAATATGATGAGAACGACAAGTGCACGAAATGCCAGCAGGAAATTCCTTTCTTGACATTGGGCAACAATAACATAACAATTGGAAAGGTGTATGGCTATATTGAAGCAATCAGCGGTTACAACCTTTATAAATATACAGCTACAGAAGATGGCACATTGGAGGTGACGGCAAACAGCAACGGTAAAGATACCTATGGTACCCTGTGGGAGAGCCGTACGGCTGAATGTTACTTGACATATAATGATAATATCAATGGCAGAGACTTCAAAATCACCTATACTGTAACGAAAGGCACCACTTATTATATCGGTGCACGAGAATTCAATGGCAAAGCCATCGAAGGCAATGTTACGCTCAATGTAAAACTGAATGGTATTGATTATGAATTGCCAGCAGGTATGATTGGTAAAGGAACCGAGGCGGAGCCATTTGTGCTGAAGACGGCAGATCATCTGGCGTGGTTCCGTGACTACGTGAATGAAGGTCACCCTAGCGCATGTGCAAAGATTGCCGATGATGTGGAAGAAATTGATATGAGCACTGTATGCCATAAGGCTGATATCGAAAAGCAGGTAACAGAGCTCAGCTGGACTCCTATCGGTAACTCAGATAATATGTATCAAGGTACATTCGATGGCAACGGGAAGACCATCAGTAATCTCTACATCAACGCCACCTCTGGTGATGCCGGTTTCTTCGGCTATGCAGGTAATGGCAGCATCAAGAACATCACTTTCGACAATGCGAAGGTGAATAGTACTGGTAATAATACTGGAATTTTGGCAGGATACGATGGGTATTGTATTATTGAAAACATCAAGACCTTAGAAAAATGTTCGGTAGAAGGAATTGAAAACGTTGGCGGAATAGCAGGATCTACAATTGGCAACATTATCAACTGCGAAAACCATGCAATGGTGATGGGTGCATCCTGTGTAGGAGGTATTGTTGGTTATTATGACGGTTCCTACAGATCCATCACTTCATGCGCCAATTATGGTTTTGTAACAGGAAGTGCGGCTAACGTTGGCGGCATGGTTGGATATTTTATCGCATCCCCAGGAACCATTCAGAATTGTGCCAACTATGGCGATATAAAGGGAACTAATTCTGTCGGAAACTTGATAGGATTTGCTGATAAATGCAATCTGAATAATGTGCTTGGCACTGGTAATGTTACTGCTATTTCTAATACAAAGCGTGGCGGTCTCCTTGTTGGATTCATCAGCCAATCCTCCAGCACCGCTTCTGGCATCTTGGCATACAACAGCAGTGCGAAGCTTACCATCAATGGAATTGAGCAGACAGGTGAAGCTGTCAGGGCTATAGGAGAAGGCTCATTGACATCTGCTGATAAGATAAAGGCATTTACTACAGAACAATTGAAGAGTGGATTGGTTGCCTATTTGCTCCAGCAAAATGTCTCAGGAAGTGCAAAATGGGGACAAAAACTGGGCACAGTCGATTATCCTTTACTTGACTCTGCTGATGAGGTTTACTTGGATGGTGATGTGACATTGAATTGTTTAGGCGAGTTGGAAGGTACAGGTACATTTTCCAACACGCAGTCAGCACAAGAGGGCACATTTACGTTTAAGCATGGCGATAGTCCCACACATCACAAATCCGTGGATGCTACCTGCACCACAGATGGCAACATCGAATATTGGGAATGTAATCTTTGTCATAAGTCTTTCTCGAACGAGCAGATGACACAAATGGTGAGCAATCTTGTAGTATCAGCTACCGAACATGAATATGATGAGAACGACAAGTGCACGAAATGCCAGCAGGAAATTCCTTTCTTGACATTGGGCAACAATAACATAACAATTGGAAAGGTGTATGGCTATATTGAAGCAATCAGCGGTTACAACCTTTATAAATATACAGCTACAGAAGATGGCACATTGGAGGTGACGGCAAACAGCAACGGTAAAGATACCTATGGTACCCTGTGGGAGAGCCGTACGGCTGAATGTTACTTGACATATAATGATAATATCAATGGCAGAGACTTCAAAATCACCTATACTGTAACGAAAGGCACCACTTATTATATCGGTGCACGAGAATTCAATGGCAAAGCCATCGAAGGCAATGTTACGCTCAATGTAAAACTGAATGGTATTGATTATGAATTGCCAGCAGGTATGATTGGTAAAGGAACCGAGGCGGAGCCATTTGTGCTGAAGACGGCAGATCATCTGGCGTGGTTCCGTGACCACGTGAATGAAGGTCACCCTAGCGCCTGTGCAAAGATTGCCGATGATGTGAAAGAAATTGATATGAGCACTGTATGCTATGAGGATAATGCCGAAAAGCAGGTAACAGAACTCAGCTGGACTCCTATCGGTAACTTTGATAATAGGTATCAAGGAACATTCGATGGCAACGGTAAGACTATCAGAAATCTCTACATCAACAATGCCGCCTCTGGTTATGTCGGTTTCTTCGGCTATGCAGAAAAGGGCAGCATCAAGAACATAACTTTCGACAATGCGAAGGTGAATTGTACTGGTAATAATACAGGAATTTTGGCAGGATACGAAGAGTATTGTATTATTGAAAATATCAAGACCTTAGAAAGCTGTTCGGTATATGGAACTAACAACGTTGGCGGAATAGCAGGAGATGCAAGAGGCGACATCAGCAACTGCGAAAATCATGCAATAGTGAATGGTAGATTCTCTGTAGGAGGTGTTGTTGGTAGTCATGAGGGTGTCGACAATACCATCACTTCATGCGCCAATCATGGTGCTGTAACAGGCACGGACAGACAAGTTGGTGGCATGGTTGGATCTTTTGCCTTTGGAACCATTCAGAACAGTGCCAACTATGGTGATGTAACGGGAACTGATATTGTCGGAAACTTGATAGGATATGCTAATATATGTAATCTGAACAATGTGCTTGGCACTGGTAATGTTACTGCTACTTCTGATACAGGTT
>OQVP01000655.1_pt1 | contig 13141 bp, 18 predicted proteins | sample 1691541 | NCBI WGS metagenome assembly OQVP01 (sample SAMN03418258, study PRJEB22391) | human gut metagenome | biome: human-gut; feature: organic feature; material: feces | host: Homo sapiens | place: Tanzania | collected 2013-01 | reverse complement strand
TTGGTTCGATGGATGCCATACACAAGCCATGCCTCCTTTCGGCTCGGGTGGACAACTCCGGCAGGAAATCCATTCTTCAAAGTTCTCCCAAGTGATTAAATAGGCCTTGCCGACAATTCTGCACGGCAGCTGTCCATCTTTGATTGCCTTCTTAATAAGATAAGTGCTAATTGAATACCCTGTTTCTTTTCTGTGGCAGACGTCGGGACCGGATCAAGGCGCTGTACTGGGAAGGCGACGGATTTGTGCTGCTTTACAAGCGGCTTGAGTCCGGTTCTTTCCAATGGCCACGGTCTGAAACAGAAGTCAAAGCCCTGACACCTCAGCAATACCGTTGGCTCATGGAGGGGTTAAGCATTGACCAGCCCAAGGCACATAAGGCCGTAAATACTTTGGAAATTATTTGAAAAATGATAAGTTTTTCTGTACTTTCAGGTAGAAATATGGTATAATAATTTTTTACAACTTGCACTTGCAATTTGCGATTTATATTGAAAGACCGACTTTTGAGAAATGTTTCTGTTATTTTTTGCAGGGTTATGATATAATAAAACGCAAAATATGAAAGCCTATTGTTGTTTTCTGCCTGACAACATTGTTGTCAGCTATTGATGGTTACGACAGAGAATAAAAGTGGAAGGGTGTGGTACAGTGCCCAAAATTTTGCTTGTAGAAGATAATCAGGCCGCCGTTGTAAAAATCAGACAGTTTATAGAAAATATAGATACTGCTCTTGAACTTCTGACTTGCAAGGAGGCTGGTGCGGCTTATATTCTTGCGCAAAAGCAAAAAGTGGATTTGTTCATTCTGGACATTCAATTGAAGGACTATAAGGGAACCAGTCTGGCCGCCCAACTGCGCGGTTTGCCGGAATATAAATACACGCCGATTATTTTTGAAAGTGCTTTGGCCGGAGAAGAACTGTCTGCTTACCGGGAGGTGAAGTGCTACGGATTCTTGATTAAGCCTTATACCGAAGCAGAATTTCGCGCTGTCCTTTGTGATGCTCTGGGACTTTCCGCGCATCTGCATCAGGAGGAAAAACATATTCAGATTGAGCAAAAGCAGTTTATTCTGGACTATCCTGTGTCAGAAATCGTATATGTGGAGGCGCTTGGGAAAAAACTTACCATTCATACCCGAAATGCTCTTTCCGGAATGAAGGAAGATGTTATTTCAGGTTATACACTGATTCGCTTTTTACAGCTGATCGATGATCCGAAAGTTGTGCAGTGTCATAAAAGTATTCTGGTCAATACTGCATACATTGATCGAATCGATAAAGCAGGAAAAGAAATCATACTGAAAGGCTCTGCGGAAAGGCTGCCGGTGGGCAACAAGTATCAGTCCGCACTCTGGTAATGTCCATGCAGGATACGTTTTTATATTTTCTTTCCATGTTGGTGGAATCAATCGCTCTTTCGTGCTGTATTCTGGCCGTGTTCAGAGATCAAAAGGATTTGAGGAAAAGAGATTTCATTCTTGTTCCTTCAGTTTCTCTTTGTCTGCTCATAGCCAGATCCAGCTATGGTGGGGCATCTCCCGGTTTTCATCTCACGCAGGGCTTTTTCCTGGCTCCGGCAGACAATTTCCCAATCCTGCTGATTCTGCTGATGGGACTTTTATTGCTGACCAGCACTCTGTTGAATACGCAGGATGGCGGACGCACATTTTGTGGTACAATGGCCGCCTTTTCTCTTTATTTGTTATGCCACTTCTGTGCAGTTATCTTTACGATCTTTTTTAACTTGACAAGCTCCGGTATCGCTGTTGTGAGCAGCGTTGTTACCTTGCTGCTATGTATCTTCGTGGTGTGCCTGCCCTGGTTTCAGGGGCTTCGCAGCGCACTGCGAACAGGCTCCTTTCTGGTGCAGGTACTCTCAATAAATGTTACTTTATTTTTTGCGGCTGTCTGCGCACGCACATCCTTTGACCCGATTCGTTTTATGGCGCATTGGAAGTTCATTGCCTTTTTGCTCTTCGTCCACCAGTTCTTAAACCCACGATTTTGTAGGCTTTTGTCGGATTTTAACCCTAATCTTTTTTTGATGTGTCGATTGCTCTGTTAATCACCCCATGTAATTGGGCAGGTTTATTATACTTGACTTTAGCGTAAATGTCCATAGTCACCTTGCTGTTTTCGTGTCCGGCAAGATACTGTACGGTTTTAGGATCAACCGAAGCATAAATCAGGTTCGTGATATAAGTGTGACGCAATTGATGCGGTGTCACTTGAAAATCCATCGTATATACCAACTTCGGATTGTTCGGCTGATGCTCACCAAGCTTCGGCTTTACCACATGCTTAATCTTCTGCCCATTCACATAGGTGTAATAGCAGCGTTCTTCCGTAGAACGAACTGCTATGTACTTCCACACCCTCACGAACTGAGATTCAGCCAGAGCGTTACCATTCCTATCCGAGATCACATATTCCGATTTTGACTTTTCTTTTGCCTCTTTCAAGCATTCCACCAACTTGCCCGGAATGGGAATGTCCCTTTTGGCTGCTGGCGTTTTTAATTCTGTTGAAATTACCGGACGATTATTTACAGAACGCCATGCTCGCCTTACCGATATATATGGGGTGGCACCATCCAGGAAAACACAATCCCATCGCAGTGCAAGAATTTCTTCCCGCCTCAACCCTGCGTACAACCCAATCATTACGAAAACATACGGTGGTAATCCCCTGATTGTATCCAGAAGAATTTTCACCTGCTCATCCGTCAATGCCTTCTTTTCCTGCTTTGGGGTTCCGCCTTTTGCGGAAAGCGACGCAGCCGGATTATAACTGATGATTTTACTTTCTTCTGCTGAATAGAAAACACATTTGATCAGCATATTCATTTTGCTGTACAGGGAAGCTGATTGCTTGGAGATTGGAACCAGCAGCAAGCGAAGGTCATCGGTCGTCACTTCGTCCATATACATATCTCCAATAGCTCCAATAATGTATTTTCTTATCGTGCGCTCATATCCGCTCAATGTGTTTTCCCGCACACTCGCCGAGCGCATCGTCAACCATTTTTCGCAATACTCAGCTACTGTCGGATTATTCTTCCGGAATATTTCATCCTCAATACTGCGTTTCATCTCAATGGATTTATCGTACAGCTCTTCAGGAGTCTGTGCATATAGCGAAATCCATTTTCCATCCGCATCCTGCATTCGTGTTCTGTAATATTGAACGCCCCTCTTCATAATTGTGCCATATTCCGGCACTACTTTTTTTCTTGCCATTATTGCTTCCTCCATATTCTTGATATCCAAATTGATCTTTGCTCTTTAATTATCCAGAATGCTGCTCCGTTTCTCAAGGATGTCGCTATATGTAAAAAGAGCAGGGATTATCCCTACTCTTTTTGATCTCATTCATGAAACTGTCTGGCCTATTCTGCATCCCACAGTGTAAAGGTATCCTCTAATATCTTTTCTTCCAGGGATGCTTTTTCTTCTTCTAACTTTTCAATCCGTCCGGTTATACTTTGCCTTTGCATAAATGTCCATCGTTATCTTGCTGTTCTCATGACCGGCAAGATATTGAACTGTTTTAGGATCAACCGATGCGTGAATAAGATTTGTAATATAAGTATGCCGCAGCAAATGTGGTGTCACTTCAAAGTCTAAGCTATAAACCACCTTTCCATTATGCGCAGCTCTTTCGCCCAGCACCGGTTTCACCGTATGCTTCACTCGTTTTCCATTCTCATAACGGTAGTAGCTCCGTTCCTTTACAGTTCTGGTCACAATATACTGCCAGAGCCTCTTAAACTGCGTATATGAAAGCGGTTCGCCCTCGCTGTTCGCAACAACATAGTCTGATGTGGAATTCTCCTTTGCTTCTCTCAGGCATTTCGCCAGGCAATCAGGAAGCGGTACATCTCGATGAGCAGCCTTTGTTTTCAGTTCAGACATTATTACCGGTCGATTGTGCTCTGTATGCCAAGCTCTGCACACTGTCAAATACGGTGCTGCTTCATCCAGAAAAACTGAATCCCACTGCAATGCAAGAATTTCTTCTCGCCGAAGCCCCGCATACAAACCAAGCATCACAAATACATACGGTGGTAATCCTCTTATCGCATCCAGCAATCTCTCCACCTGATCATCAGTCAAAGGGTTTTTCTCTTTTTGAGGAACTCCCCCGTTCTTTCCAGACAAATAAATTGTAGGATTGTCCTGAATCACTTTGCTTTCCTTTGCCGCCGCAAAAATGCTCTTATAAAGTATATTAACCGATTTGTACACAGACGCTGATTTTTTTGATACCGGAACCATTGCCAGACGAATATCATCCGCTGTAACATCTGCTATATTCATATGACCCAGAGGCTTTATAATATGCCGGTTTACTTTCGATGTGTAATCCGTCAATGTAGTGGCTCTTACCTGTGCGGATTGTAACAACAGCCACTTTTCGCAATACTCCTTTACTGTGGGGGATGATCTGCGAAATGTATTATCCTCAATCTGCTCTCTCGCTTCGAGCACCTTATCATATAATTCTTCACGGGTTCTGCCATACAACGCCACCCGCTTTCCATCAGCATCCTCAATTCGAGTCCGGTAATATTCCTTACCCGCCATGATGACGGTTCCGTACTGAGGAATCGCATATCTTTTTCTTGCCATCTTCGACACCTCCAAACTTTTAGCTGATATATTCATTATTGCGAATAACCTGCCAATACTCAACGATGTCGAATTTCGCTCCTGGCTGTTCTCTTCTTTCGGAAAGTCGGATTGTTATCCTTCGGCCTTGCACGATGTGTAGACCTTGCAATATACTCCTGAAGTCCAACTTCAGTAAAATAAACACAGCCATTCTCAACATACTGAACATAAGTGATCAGCCCTTCCATTCTTGCATGATCCAAGGTATCCAGGCTAATCCCCAACATCTCAGCGGCGTCTTTACGCTTAATCAATTTATCCACCATCAAAATTCACTTCCTTTCGGCATTTGCCTTGTCTTTTTTTCTCCGCCTGTTCCGGAATATAATATCCAAGCTGCACTTTCACAGCTTCATCAATTCCGCGCATCTGTCCCTTACTTACCTTGCCGAGATACCGAATCACACAGGTCTTATCACATGTATCAAGCTGCTCCGCCAATACCATCGAAGATCTTGCCAGCCCTTTTGCCTTCCGAAGGAAATAATGTGTTGGCTGGCTTCTTTTCTTTTGAATCTTCGTTGTCAGAGGAGCAACCGTAATCGTCGGCGAATAAAAGTTGCCGACATCGTTCTGAAGAACCACTACCGGACGAACACCGCCCTGCTTTGATCCTATCGGAACACCAAGATTGGCAAGGTAAATATCTCCTCGCCGGTAAACCCAGTTTTCTTTCATCTGGTTGCCTCCAATCCCATAATCATCTATGGATAAAAGCTGACAGAAAATAATACAACTGCTTTATTCTGACAGCTTTTCTTAAAATATGGTTTCTCTGTACTTTTTCTTGGTACCCCAGAGATCGGGGATTTCTCACAAGCGGCAGTGTGCTTCACTGCTCCATTGGAATTTAACCATCCCGCCTTCTTTATGGCCGGACCGCGAATTACGGAAGTATCATTGTCCCTGACAGGCTTTTACACCACCGTCGGTTGCAATCCGACATTTGCTGCTGCGATTCCGCTTCGCCCCTGTTGGGCATCATGGCGTGCAGTCGAAGGCTCGTTCTGTCAGTAATGTACTTGGAGAATGAGTATTCAATTTTCATAGTTCATCAGCCTTGTTGCCTTAGCTGTAAAGTAAGTATAAAAGAATGCGGTTTTACATAACACGCCGGAAACTGCGACTTTGCCCACCTAATTTTGCGAGTTCATATCAGTGCTTCCTGAAGCTGCGTAATGGCATCCTGCACTCTCTTTTTCAACGCATCCACATCCTGTCTCTTGCCAATGATCAGATAATCCAGCGTTACTCCAAAGAATTCCGAAAACAGAATCATGTCATTATAAGATGCCGATATTACTCCGCGCTCAATTTTGGAAATGCGTTTTGCATCAATATCAATCGCCTCAGCCAGGGCCTCCTGCGTATACCCTTTTGATTTGCGCAATTCCTGAATTCTTGCTCCACACACATGCTGATCGTAATACATACTTTTCTCCTTCCGCACAGCCGGTACAGAACCGGATCGACGGAAGGTCAAAAAAAGAGCCGCATGACGGTGAAGAAAAAATCCTGTGCCGATAAAACAGAACATGGGTATCCCATAATTCTGTCTCATGCGGCATTCGGAAGACTTCGCCTGTCAGCGGCTCCACAGCACAGCTATGACTTATAAAATTGTGTTAATAGGGTTATTTATTGTCATCTCAACCATTCAAAGACGAATAGTAGAGCTGCAATCTCCGTAATCTTCTCATCTCCAAAACATTGAAGACGGTCTCACGTCCGCAGGCCTTGCATTTGGTCTGCACATGTCCTCTGGTATCCTCAAAGACGATGATTGAATTGTGTCGGCAATAAGGGCACCTGACAATCCTGGGCCTTTGCGAAGCAATCGCATCCTTTGCCCGGATGATTTTAATCTGCATTTCCGCAGATGGTTCCGATACTCTGATATTCCTGCTCATGGCCACACCTCCAATGGATCACGATATTCATAATCCTTTTTCCGGTTCAAATAGCCCAGTTGTTCCAAGCGGATAGCAGCTGCCGATCTCGAAACGCCAAAGACACTACAGAAAGTATCTATCTTCACCTGGTCTTTGTCATAAAAATGCCATCCATAACAAGTCAGAGGCTTTCTGCTGTTAATGAACCACATCGCCCGATCCACCTCTGACTGAGGCATCAGAATAGCAGCTCCCAGCGCATTGGCCTGCCATTCGTTCCAATCCTCCTGCGTTCTCAGAACGCGGGAGCCATTTCCTCGCACTTCCGGTCTCTTATGGCAGGCTATCTTTCGGTCATCGGCATCCAGCTGAAACAGTATCTGGTGGGCGCACTCATGTGCCAGCGTAAACCTGCGTTTTCCGCAGAGTTTCCGAATATTCTCCGGTTCAATGAAGCTCTTATCCAGAACCACATCATTGGTTTTCAGGAAGATGCTCCTCTGACTTCCATCAACCTCTATCTGATATTCTGTATCCACATACGCGGTCAGACCATAGATGCTTCCGTCCGCGGACAACTTTTGAAATGACACCTTCAGGTTCAGATAATCGGATGCAAACTGGTCAATGGGTGTCGGAAGCGCGAATCTCGCCGGATCATCTGCTTCGCTGCCGAAAAAGGACTTTTGAAAATCTCTTATCACTGCAACAGCGATTTCTTCTATGTTTTTCTGTGAAAGGATCATAGGCACGGCTCCTTTGCTTCAACGAACCATTTTTCATCTTCGTTGAACAGGAAACTCTCATGTCCACCGATCATGACCGTATAGCGGATTCCGCAGCCACCTACCTTCGTGGAAGCAGCCCGACACTTATGTTTCAATCGGTCGATCTCATACACCCGTCCGTCAATCCAGCGAATCAGGCGCGGGCGGATATTCCCCTCTGCATCCACATCCAAATTCACAGGTACATATACTTTTCTACATTTCTGTTCCGACATATTCTACGCTCCTCCTCTGTAAACCGGCGAATGTGTTGACTTCTTTTAGCAAAGAACTCACCAGATTCTGCCGGTGCTGTATTAACCAATCATTCCTGTCGGCATAACCAAATCCACTTTTCGCTCTGTCGGCATCTTGCTTCGCTGAAAAAGTACCCCATTTTTAATCGCATCTTTCCCGAATCGTAATCGAATCTGCTCAATCGCTGCGTCCAGCCGTTCCTGGCGATCCAATGATTTCATATCAGTGAATAGGTCGTATTGTATCGGACAATCCTCTTCAAACAGGTTGATTGCCCGAACCGTCACTGAACGAATCGGATGCTCCCATTGATAATTCTTAGCAAACAAAGCAAATGCGGTTTTCGCCAGATAGGTGAGGCTTTGTGTCGGAATGCTAATCCGGCACTGCCACTCTTTCGTGTAAAGCTCGTTGTTGCGGATGGAAATCGCCATTCCGCCCGCTTTCTTCTTATGTGTTCGCAGCTTGGTTCCAATCTCCTGCACCAGCTCCAGCATGACACACCAGACTTCGGCGTTATTATCCAAATCCTGCATGGTTGTTATCCCGTGCCCAATGCTTTTTACCGGGGAGACATAATCGGAACGCATAACCGGTGAATCATCCAGTCCATTGGCATATTTCTTAATCGCCAGTCCATTCTTTCCAAGGCGGCACTTCAAGAAATCATCCGATGTTGCAGCAAGCTCTCCAATCGTATGAATCCCATAACCGGACAGAACCTTCTCGGTCGCTCTGCCGACTCCAAGCAAGTCAGAGGCAGGATGACACCAAATCTTCTCCCGGAATGAATCTGCTTCGATGCAGGTAATTGCATCCGGCTTTTTCATATCCGACCCAAGCTTGGCAAAAATCTTATTGAAGCTCACTCCTGCGGAAATCGTAAGTCCCAGTTCAAACTTAACCGTTCTACGAATCTCATCTGCGATTTCAAATCCGGTTCCCATACAGCCGCTTCCGGTCACATCCAGCCAGCATTCGTCCATCCCATACGGCTCGATCTGATCGGTATAGCGACCGTATATTTCACGAGCCAGCTTTGAAAACTTCATATATTGCTCATAGTGCGGCTCCACGATCACAAGATCCTGGCACTTCTGCTTTGCTTGCCAGATTGCCTCTCCCGTGGAAACGCCAAACGCCTTTGCTGCATAGTTCTTCGCAAGTACGATACCATGCCGTTCCTCCACAGAACCGCACACTGCCACCGGCTTGTTCTTCAGTTCCGGGTTCAGCATACACTCGACAGAGGCATAGAAATTATTCATATCACAATGAAGAATCACCCTTTGCATCCCGTATTCCTCCTCTCCGTTCGTGAAAGCACGAACAACTTTTCACGAACACATTGACACACAGCATTTCTTGTGATACTATAATTACACGAATTGTATTTCGTGTTTTCATCGTCATTATAGCAAGCACAGTTTTTCGTGTCAATAGATTTTTATGAAAAAGTGTTCGTGTTCGTTATCAAAAAAGAAAGAGGTATTTCTATGGTCTTCAAAGAAAGGTTGAAAGAAAAAAGAACAGAAGCCAATTTAACTCAGGTAGAACTTGCAGAGAAGGCCGGTGTAACCGCCCGCACAATTCAGAATTATGAGCTTGGCAGCCGCAAACCATCCAATATGGTTACGATCCAGAAGATTGCGGATGCGCTGAATACTACTACTGAGTACCTGCTGGGAAGCAGCGGCACCTATGTCGTAGAAGCTCACGAAAAAGGCGGCGCAAAAGCAGCGAAAGATATTGAAGAACTGGTCAGCGAAGTGACCGGTATGTTCGCTGGCGGCGAATTAAGCGAAGATGCCATCGAAGGAGCCTATAAAGCTCTGACCGATGCCTATTGGATTGCCAAAGAGAACAATAAAAAATACGCCCCGAAAACGAGGCGTAAAAAATCCGATCAGTGATATTTATCGTACACACTTTTCGCTATACTGTAAACTGGAGGTGGTATGATGAATGCGGAACAGCTTTCACGGGTCGGTGAGAAACTGGTAAAACGCTGCGGTTCCAGAGACCCTTTTGAAATTGCAAGGCAGCTTGGTATCAATGTCATGCGTTGCGAAAATTTCGGCTCCCTGAAGGGAATGTACCGGGTGATTAAACGAAATCGCTTTATTTTCCTGAATAACAGTCTGGATGAAAATATGCTGCGCATCGTGTGCGCACATGAATTAGGGCATGACCAGCTTCACCGGAATATGGCGAAAACCACCCCGATTCATGAGTTCATGCTCTATGACATGAAATCCAAACCGGAATATGAAGCCAACATCGTAGCAGCAGAAATCCTGATGGACAGCGATGAAGTCCTTCGCTACATCTATGAATATGGATACACAGCCGAGCAGATCGCCAGTGCGATGTCCACCGACATCAATCTGGTTGCGCTGAAGGTGGCGCACCTGGCCACACTTGGATATAATCTGCACGCGCTGGAACATAAAAGCAACTTTTTGAAATAACGTATCTTTGAGGAGCCTGGACCGGCTCCTCTTTTTTGTTGCAAATTGTGCAGGCGGTGCTTGCACAATTATAAGCCTAACATCTGCATGTGATAGAGCTTCACTTTTTCCTCAAACGGCAGTCCCGGATCAATGCCGACTTCTTCCCACATCACACCATACGGTGCGCCGCCATCTGTATATCCAGCGATAAAAGCAAAACGACCATCGCAGTCCTCATACAGTTCTGCCAGACGTTCCCTCTCTTTCGCTTCCCGCTCCATTCTCCGCTGCCGAAGCCGCTGTTCTTCAGCCTGTTTAATCTGGTCAAGCTGCTCCTGTGTATAATTGACCCCCAGCTCCTGCAAATCTTTAGCGGCAGTCACAGCATCCACATGAAAGCGTTCCCGGTAATGCTTGTTCATCTTTTTCGGTGAACCGGTATAGGTGAGCAGCCACTGCTTGCCTTTTCGGAGGCGTGCTTCCTTTCGCTCAGCCTTCGTCAATTTCTTTTTCTTTGCCATTTGCGGAATCTCCCGGATTTTTTCCTGATGACTTTAAGTTGCGCTTTTTCGGTGCTGTCAGCTCATAGCTCAAAGAAAGCAGATCTTTGATAGCATCATCCAGCTCCGGTTTGCCGAGCTGAATACTGAACCATTTTTCCTTGTTCATGTGATAGGCCGGAAAATAGCCGTCCTGCCCGCGAAGAGAGCCAATCAGCAGCGGATCGCTTTTCACATTAAGGACATCAATGATGCCTGCCTCCGGCAGTCCCAACTTATCAGCCGATACTTCCAGGACTACACCATACCATTTATTATTGTCGTTGTGCCGCAGCACAGCATTCCAGTCATGCCAGGGGTATTCCGGCTCTGTGCCGTACCGCAGGCGTATCCATGTAAATAATTCTTGTCGTGTCATCTCTTAAGTTAATTTTTTACGATAAAATCTTGTACGCTTGATATATCGCGGGATACTTATCCTGTACACTCGCATAAATTCAAGAATGTCTGCCAAATCAAACGATTTCTCTTTCGACCAGTCAGAATATTTCCTATGCTGAACCAGCCATACCCCAATCATGTAGTAATCCAATGCATCCTCGTCATCTTCGCTCTGAATATCGTGACCACAGAGAAACCGGTACTCAATCGGCGATTTTGCATAAAGCCTACGGAAACGTGCTTTGGATGCTTCTATATCATTCTTTGTCCATTTTCTATACACTCAGCAACCACCCCATCCTTTGATTTAAGACAAAAATCATTCAATCCTCATACCATTCCTTATATGCCAGTATCTCAGATGCAATCATTTCCGGATAAAGACTATAATATCGTCTGCAAACCTTCTTGAACAGATTCAGCATTCTATCATCACAGCATACATCAAGCATGTAATCCAACAGATGTTCCACTTCCCCTTCGGATGCGTTTTCTGCAATAATTCTATCTACAAGCGGCTTATAGTAATTATAAGACAGTTCACTTGCATCTTGAATTCTCTCTACAATCGCGTTTATATCTACATCCATCTTTGCGACTTCCTCTCTGGAGTTCAGTCCAGATTACCTCCTGCTTTGACCCAATATAATAATATCACACTCCATGTTTCTTGAACAGATGCAAGCAGCCACCGATAGTTAATCGGTGGCTGCTGTGATTATAGGGCTATGCTGCCTTTTATCCGCTGATTACCTATTACCTGAACCGGCTCAACGACTGGGGGCTGTGCTTCCAAAAGTGCAAGGTCTGCGGGCGCATCTTCCTTGCTAAGAGCCAGCGGTATGAGCTGTGCAGCGATCAGTGCCGGAAGAAGCAGGCGCTGCAAAACAAGCGGGAGTTTGACGAGAGGGCAAGGGAAAACAGCTACGACCTGCTCTACAAAAACGAGTGCCAGAACTGGCGCAACAAAATCAACCGGGCGAAAAAGACAGCGAGATTTCCCGCCGCCCGGCTGGAAGAAATGCGGACGGCCTTTGAAGCGTTCAAAAAAGAAGCGCTGCAAAGGAAAAGGGCGGTAAAAGAAAAAACAGCCAGCCCGAAAGAGTTTACGGACTGGCTGTATCAGCAGAGTAACATTATTGTGGAATTGCTTAATTATTGTACTTGATCAAGACAAGAATTTTCGATTTTGTATACCCTGCCTTCGCAGAAAATATTACGGAAAACATTATTGTATAATTACCCACGACAGCAAAGGACTTCTTATGGGATGTTCGTTCTAGCTCCTATTTGTCACCGTTTCTTTTGTATCTGTTCTAGATCCTATAGACCAGAATATAACATTCATCACAATCACAATCAGTGCAACTGCGGCCATGGATACCCAAAAGCCGATATTAAGACCCAGCCATTCGGTGGTTCCGAAAAGAGTCATCCAAATTTCCTTCCAATTCATCATTACACCTCCTTAGAGCAGTTCGCCATAGTGACGGACATAGGCTTTTTTCAAGCTGGTTGCCAGCACCATATACAGCAGGATGCAGGGAATCAGATAAGCAAAGTATGTTACAGGCAGAGCGACAAATCCCAACATCGTTCCAAAGGCTGTAAAGGGAATAATGGTTAGAACCGTGATTCCAGTCATGGTGAGCAAGGTCAGTCGGTCATTTTTTGCGGACAGTTCAATACATGCCCTTCGGTTCCTCTCCCTACTCCTGCGTTTGCTCTCGTTTGATTTCTCCCTCTGTATCCTCTTAGCACAAGCGGGACAATACTTTGATATTCCAGAGCTGGGGACGTATTCAACACCGCACACCGTACAATTTTTAGGCTTTAACGCCGTCCACCGCTTTGTGGGTGTGATATGTAATTCACCGACAAAGCCGATGAATTTATAGTAAATCTTGATTTCCTGCCTTACTGTCCCGTCCGCAAGTTTCTCACGTTCCGAAACAAGTATCTTGTCTATGAGTGCGTTTATGATGGTTGCGTCCAACTCTTTCAGCCCCTGATAGTTGCGGATTAGGGATAGAAAGTCCCTCACGCCCTGCGATTTCTCATAGCTGTCATTGAGCGTTTCCGTTACCTCTTTCAGCCGTGCTTCAATTTCAAGCTGCTCTTTCTGGTATTTCCCCGACATCATCTCAAAATTC
>OQVP01000647.1_pt1 | contig 13216 bp, 17 predicted proteins | sample 1691541 | NCBI WGS metagenome assembly OQVP01 (sample SAMN03418258, study PRJEB22391) | human gut metagenome | biome: human-gut; feature: organic feature; material: feces | host: Homo sapiens | place: Tanzania | collected 2013-01 | reverse complement strand
CCCACAGTTCCTCCACCGCAATCTGATGCGGCACAAGGCGGAGGAGATCCGGGAGGACAGGCAGTGGACAGCCTGGCAAGCGATCAAACTGCAAAACCTCCAGAAATTCCGCCAGGAGAACCGGCAGATCATGCAGGAGTACAGCGACAAGATCGATGCCGACACCCGGCAGCTGATGACAGAGCAATTCCGGGAGGGCGAACAGGAAGCGGAGGCAGTGGCCGGTGCAGAGCCTGCTGCATCGGTGCCGGATGTGCATTTCTTCGGGGTGAACACCCCAAAGATGGAGCGGCTCATGCAGGATGTGGTGCAGGTTGAGCAGACCGCAGAGACCGCCGCACTCCGCACGATGGATGATGTGTATCGCCGGACGGTGAACCGGGCACAGCTGGCAATGGCTGCAGGAGAAACCACTCTGACGAAAGCCATTGACATGGCGGTGCGTGAGTTCCTTGAAAAGGGGCTGAACTCCATCGTATACCGGGACGGCAGACATGTGGATATTGCGGATTATGTGCGCATGGTGCTCCGTACCACCTCCACCCGGGCACAGCTACAAGGAAAGTCCAAGCGCTTTGCCGAGCTGGGGTATGATACGGTTCTGATCTCCCAGTACGGCGGTTGCTCCGAGACCTGCGAGCCCTGGCAGGGCAGGGCGTACATTGATGATGTGTTCACGATATGGAACGGCGAGATCAACGGCGACTCCGGCAAGTCCAGGTACTGTGGTAAGTGGTTTCCGCTGCTGTCCTCCGCCATTCGTGGCGGACTGTTCCATCCCAACTGCCGGCACACCATGAGCCTGTACATAGATGGGGTCACCAAGATACCGCCTCCGATCCCGGCAGAACAGATCCGGAAACAGCGTGAACTGGAGCAGAAGCAGCGGGTCATGGAGCGGAAGATCCGCAAGCTGAAGCGTCTGGAAGCCGGCACGCAGGATCCACAGGCGGTCAAGGAATACGGCAGGAAAGCCAGGGCGGCACAGCAGGAATTAAAAGCGTTTGTGGACGAGCACAGGGACGTGCTGAAACGGGACTATGAGAGGGAGAAGTATTACGGGAGTGAAGTGACTGAACAAAACACTCACAGCATCAAAAGTAAGAAGAGATCTCTTGATCTTAGTGTGAATATAGACTATGTAAGCGGTTCAAAGCCAATAACTGAACAACTTCAAAGAGAGTTGTCAAATGAGTACGACAAGTTTACTGAAGTATTTGGTAAGCTGGATAATGTTCGCACGGTGATTGCAGCACCTTATCAGAAAAACGGAGTATGGGGATCTTACAATGATAACAGCAATGAATTGTTTTTGTTTGGTATAGGTGGAGATAACGGGAAAAACATTATGACCAAGATAGCTAAGGACATGTATAAAGCAGGGAATTGGTCAACTTGTTCGCCGTATCACGCATATAGGCATGAACTAGGGCATGCATGGCAAAATCAGCTTTCAAAGTCCGATCCATTGTTCGCTTATAAAATGAAGCTAATAGTGAAAATACGTAACGAAGTAAATGAACAAATCAATTCCAACTTGACAGATGCAAGTGAAGCTGCTATAATAAAAATGCGTAAGAACAAACTTTCAGATTACGGTCTTGACCCCGATAATGATATTGATGAGTTTGTTTCTGAAAGCATAGCTGAGTACTGTAGTGGGTCGCTTCGTGAAACTTCACGTAAAGTTGTAGATATTCTACTGGCAAAGGAGTTGTAAGAAATGCTTGTGAATTATCCTCGTGAATGGCATAAATATCTTCTAGACGGGAAGGTACGAACATTTTCAAAGGACACACCAAAAGAAATTGTGGAAAAAGCAAAAGATATCAATAAGACTACAATGCAGTATGGCGGGAAAAATTTCTTTAATTTTGAGAGCAAATAACAATGTCTGTGGTTATTCCTGATTGCACTTCATGTGAGCATTTTAAAGGAAAAAATGAGAATGGGCAATTTTGCTGTGTCGCTTTTCCTCATGGAATACCCAAAGAATATTTTTGGGGAAGTATCTCAGTTAGAAAATTACCTGAATGTGCAGATAATATTAAATTCAAGGAAATAGAAGATTAAAACCGTTCCGCTATGGCGGAGCGGTTTTCTTATGCCCAAAGGAGGCACAATATGAACAAGCGTGAAAAGGATTTTGACGAACGGATCGAAAAACAAAACCGCCAGATCGCACAGTGGATCTGGACGGTGTTTGTGAGCGTGATGGCGTCCCTGGTTACAGCCCTGTTATATACAAGGTGATGAGCGATGTCAGAATAGACAGAACGACCGGGACGAGGACGCTTCTCAACAGGAAATTGCCGATCCTGATGGCACTGATTTGCAGAGTGTGCATGCCGGCTGCGGTCATCCGGTAGCCGAACTGTGTGCGCACAAGACAGCCTATGTCCACAAGTTGTGCCAAGCAGTTGCTCTGCTTCGTCCTCGTATTTTTCAATCGGTACTGTGCTGCTTGTCGCATGGACATCGTACAAGCAGTGCAGATGGCTGTTGCAGTTGAATTCGAGGTTTCGGAACTTTCGGCACTGCTTTAAAATGTATCGGCTTTGGTAAATCATAGTATCACCTCCAGGTACATTATACACCAGAAACAGCCCAGAATCAATATCGGAATCAAGCACCTTCGGGTGCTTTTTTCATACCCATTTTTAAGGAAAGCGAGGTAAAACCATGGACGAAAAGAAGAAAACGCCGGACGAGGAGGAGCAGAAGGCGCCTGCTGCACCGGAGGAGAAGTCCGAACCTCCCAAGGCGGATGAGAAACCCCAGGAGGAGAAGCCCGAACAGGAGCCTGCGCCTGCGGAGGAGCCCACGAAAGAGGAGCCCCCGAAGGAGGAACCGGATGCTCCGGAGGAGGAGCCTGCGCCGGAGGTGTCTTCGGAGGATCCCAAGGACAAGGAGATCCTGCAACTGAAAACCCAGATCGCCGCCATGAAGCTGGGGATCCAGGCTGACTGCGTGGAGGATGCAGTGGCTGTGGCTGAGATGCTGGTGTCAACCGGCAAGAGCGACAGTGTTGACGCTGCACTGACCGCAGTGGTCAAGAAGTACCCCAACATGAAGGGCGGCGATGGCGGCAAGAAGTCCGGCGGTTTCAAGATCGGTGCCGGATCTTCGGAGAGCTCCGACAAGCCCGACACAAGCCGCCTGTCCAGCGCATTCGGCATCAAGAAAAAGAAGTAAGAAAGGAACGGTGTAAACCATGGCAAACACAATCAATTACGCAGAAATCTACTCCAATCAGCTCCGTGAGCTGTACGGCCAGGAATCCACCTGCGATTCCCTGTACCACTCCAACAGTGACATCCAGATCACCGGAGGCAAGACCATCAAGATCCCCACCCTGTCCGTGTCCGGCTATAAGGACCACACCCGCGCATCCCTTGGTTTCTCCCAAGGCAGCTACTCCAACGATTACGAGACCAAGACCCTGGATCATGACCGGTCTATTGAGTTCGTGGTAGATCCCATGGATTTTGATGAAACGGATACGGTGGTATCCCTGGCAAACATCCAGAACCGCTTTGAGCGCACACAGGCCATCCCGGAGCGTGATTCTTATACGTTCTCCAAGCTGTACGCAGAGGCGACCCGGGTGGGCTCTGAGGTCAAGACCAGAGAGCTGACGGCGGCAAACATCCTGGCTGATTTTGACGAGAACCTGGAGAAGCTGGAGGACAAGGGCGTGCCGCTGGATCGGCTGATCTTGTTCTGCACCACCACCTACAAGAAGCTGCTGAAGAACGCAGAGGGCATCCAGCGCACGCTGGACGTGAAGAACGGCGGTGGCATCGACAGACGGGTGCATTCCGTTGATGATATCGGCAACATCGTGGTGGTACCCTCTGCACGCTTCAAGACCGTGTATGACTTCACAGACGGCTGCAAGCCCGGAACCGGTGCCAAGCAGATCAACTACATCCTGATCGATCCGGAATGCCAGGTGTCCCGGGACAAGTACTCCTACATTCACATGTTCGCTCCTGGCTCTGACAGCCGCACATCCGACAATTACCTGTATCAGAACCGGAAGTACAACGGCACCTTTGCCATTGACCACAAGTTCATTGACGGCTGTATCATCAGTGTGGGCACACTGACCCAGACCTTCAGCGGCACAGGCAGTGCTACGACCTTTACGGTCACTGACAAGCCCGAGAAGCTGATCAGCGTAACTGTGGACGGCACTGAGACCACTGCATATACCTACGCAAAGGCAACCGGCGTGATCACCTTCACCACAGCACCGGGCAGCGGCAAGGCAATTGTGGTGACCTACTAAGGAGGGAGAAGCATGAAGGCAGTCAAGGCAAACAAGCAGTACACCATTAGTGAAGCCGAGAAGGCAGGCTACCTGGCGCAGGGGTATGACATCATCGATGATGCGGGGGCAGTGGTAGAGCACTCCCCTCTGGCTACTGTGCCCTACAGCCGATTTGAGGCGGCAGAGGCGGAAATTGAACAGCTCAAGGCGGAGCTGAGAAAGAAGAAAAAGGGTGAGGCTTAATGTACCTCACCTTTTCTGAATTCCAGGCGATATGCCCGGACAGTACCGTGACGGCGGAACAGTTTCCGGCGCTGGGAAGCCGGGCGGAGGCTGACATTGATGCGTTGACCTTCAACCGGATCACAGCGCAGGGGTTTGACGCCCTTACAGGCTTCCAGAAAGACCGTGTGCGGCGCTCTGTAGCGCTGCACCTGTCCTTTGTGGCTGACAATCAGGAGCTGCTGGACAGTCCTCTGAGCGCCTACAGCATCAGCGGTGTGTCCATGTCCTTTGACCGTTCCAAGATCGTGACGGTGGGCGGCGTGACCACATCCGCACAGGTCTACTCCTGCCTGATGCAGACGGGCTTGTGCTATAGGGGGTTGAGCGGATGAAGTATCCACAGCTGGTACCGAACAGCGTGTGCGTAACCCCCTGCGTGGTGTATCGCACCGATGGGCTGAACCGGGACGGATCCAAGAAAAAGACGGTCATATTTGAGGGCAAGTGCTTCCACTCGGAGAAGTCAATGCAGAAGTTGAGCGCCGACAAGCAGTTGATTACCCTGAGCGGCGAGGCGCTTTTCTGCGGAGATATCGCACCGGATTCCCCGGTAATCGATGGCTATGCGGAGATCAGCGGCAGGGAGTACAGAATTTACGGCAGCGAAAAGGCGAAGAACCCGGACGGCACGGTGAATTACACCAGATTGGAGCTGATCTGATGGGAATTGATGTGAAGCTTGATATGCAGGCGATAAAGGCGTTGGAGGAGGCGGCTGTGAAGTCTGCTGAAACGGCAATGGAATTGGTCGCATCTAACATAATGGACACAGTCCCGATTGATCAGGGCGATTTGCAAAACAACATATATGTGGACATAAAAAAATCCGACGATGAAACCCATGTGTTTATCGATCATAACTGCGTATATGCACGGTATCTGTATTTTGGAAACAAAATGGTCGACTCCGAAACAGGAAAAGGTCCTGCGCTAATAGAAGATGTCGGATATAGGTTTAGGAAAGGTGCAAAATTAAAAGTTAAGCAACCTATCGAAAAACTTAAATTTCAAAACGGAAGAACAGACCATTGGTTCGACCCCTACATTTCCGGCGATAAATCGGACTTTGTGCAGAAAGCCTTTACGGCAGAATTCAAAAAGAAAGCAGGTGTGTGATGACAGCGTTAAACATGGCGGATGTGCTTGCTGACGTGCTGAGCCTGGATGCCGTGTATGCCGGACACATCGATGCCAATCAGGATCGATGTGTGGGCGTATACAACGCCCGGAATCAGCCTGCAAGGCGCATATGCATCGGCGGTACAGCCTGTACCAGGATGCACGAGAAACGGTTTACGGTGTTGATTCATTGGACGGACAACCCGTCACAGGCGGAAGCACAGGCAGAATATGCTGCGGCAGCGATCGAGCGCATCCGCAACTACAGAACCGAAGATGCCGGAGTGATCCGGTTTGCGGTGCCCTCCCAGCCCGTTCCGGTGGGCTTTGACGAGCGGGGCATTGCAGAGTACGCAATCGAAACCAAAGTAATCTATGAGGAGGCATGATTATGTCAACAACTACTGGCGTTTATCCCGTATATGAGAACCAGTTCAAGATCGACAAGACCGGCGGCGACGGCACCACAGAGGGCAATCTGACCACCATCGCCGATATGGAAAGCTTCTCCGTGTCCATTGACGGCAACGTGGAGGAATGGAAGCCATTTGACCAGGAAGGCTGGACCCGGCGACTGATGACCGGGAAATCCATCACCATCAGCATTTCCGGCAAGCGCAATGTAGGCGATGCCGGCAACGACTATGTGGATGGTCTGGCGCTCAAGACCGGCAAGGATGCCACCGATTGGGGTGGCGGCGATTCCACCAACGTGGCGCCCCTGGCGTTTGATTTCGCATCGGACGGCAAGCCCACATTCACAGAAGCAACGGCGTAAACGAACACACAGGCACCTGGCAGAACCGGGTGCCTGTCATTTTTAGGAGGTAATCATATGGCTAAACTGTACACACTGAATCATGAACTGTTGACCGGCCGCCCGGAGATCCGGGTAGGGGAGAAGGTCTATGCCGTGGACGACCGGAAGAAGACCGTGCAGAAGATGATCTCTATCTTTGAATCTGACGCACCCGGCAAGGACGAGTTTGCCAAGCTGGACGAGATCTCTCAGCTGGCGTTCGGAGACAAGTATAAGGAGATCGAGAAGCTGGATCTGTCCTTTGCGGCATACCGGGAGCTGTGCCAGCTGGTGCTCAAGGCAGCCACCGGAGAGGAGGAAAAGGAAGCCCCCTCCGAAACCTTTCGGAAGGACTGAGGACCCCTGCTACGATCTGATCTATGACCGGGATGCCGTGACCCAATCCGTAGCCAAGCAATACGGCATCCTGCCCACAGAACAGGACGGGATGCACTACAGCGAGTGGCTGCTGCTGGTGGGCGGTCTGATGCACGATACGCCGCTGGGGCAGCTGGTTTCCATCCGGCAGGAGAAGGATCGGGACATGATCAAGCGATTCGGGAATTATGAGAAGCGCATCCGCCGGGAGTGGAACAGCTTCCGGCTGCGGAAACAGTACGGTGATATTGCGCAGGAAACCGATCAGAAAAAGATCGCAGAATACTTTGAGTCATTATTCAGAAACATGTTCGGGAGGTGAGTAAGTGAGCGAAGCAGCAGGCGGAGCATCTGTGGGTATGATCTCTCTGGATCTTGTGATCCGGAACACCATCGGCAAGCAGCTGGATGCAATCAAGGCAAGCATCAAGCAGCCTGTGGAGGATATGCGGCAGCAGATCAGCAAGGGTGTGCAGGACACTGTACAGTCCGTGGCGGACGGCGCAAAAGCCGCCATGCAGCAGTCCATGGATGAGGTGAAGAAGACCACAGAGCGGACCACGGACTATATAGATAACCTCATCGACAAGGCGCTTGCGCCCAAGGTGGCAGCCCCCAAGGTAGAGCCGATCGAGATGCCGGAGGTGAAGCCATCCAAAAAGACAACAGTGTCCGTTGGCTATGATCCGGAGGTCATGTCTTTCGTAGAGGAATACGGCGAAAAGCTGAAAGCCAAGGCAGGAGAGATCAGTGACGAGATGCGGGAGAAGCTGGGCAATTTTGAGATCTCAGCGGATCCTACAGAGCGCATTGAGCAGCAGATGGATAACCTCCGGAATAAGATTGCCCTTACGCAAAAGCACTGGCAGGAACTCATGTATGCGTGGAACAATGCGGATCCCGGAAGTAAGGCATTCGATAATCTTGACGGCAAGCTGAACAGCACGGAAAAGCAGCTGCTTTCCCTGCAGTCTCAGTATGATAAGCTGGAAGAAGCGGCGAAGGCATCGGTTGCAAAAATGGCTGATGAGACAAAAGCCAAGGTCAGTGAACTGACTGATGAGATGCGTGAAAAGCTGGGGAATTTCGAGATTTCCAAAGACCCCACAGAGCGGATCCAGCAGCAGATGAGCGTCCTTACGGACAAGATCTCTGTTACCCAGAAGCGATGGCAGGAGCTCGCATATGCTTTGGAAAACACGGATCCGGGCAGCAAAGACTTCGATAAGCTGACAGCATCGTTGAGCAATGCGGAAAACCGGCTGATTTCGTTGCAGTCTCAGTATGAGAAGCTGCAAGACAAGGCGAATAAACCGGCGGAATCCGGAGGATCCGTTGAACCGCCCCCTCCGCAGGAGGATGGATCTGGATTCAAGGATCGTATCAGCAAGTCCATGGAATCCGTCAAAAGCATGGCTGCAAAAGCAGGCGCATCCATTAAACGCACCCTGTCTGGGGCTTTCAACCATGTGAAAAAGGTGGGCGCTAAGGCTCTGAGCGGTCTGCGCTCCGGATTCTCCAGTGTGGGCAAGTCCGTCAAAGGCTTGTTTAAGCCCATCGCCAATCTGGGCAAGAAGATCAAGCAGACCTTTAAACGAGTATTCCTGTTCGCCGGGATCCTGGCTGCGGTGAAAGCGCTGAAATCCGGCATTGGGGACGTGATGAACCAGAACGAGGCGTTCCAGAAGTCCTTGAACGATGTGAAGGCGAACCTGGCGATCGCATTTACCCCGATTATCAATACGGTGATGCCCATTCTGACCAAGCTCATGCAGGGCGTTGCCACCGTATCCAAGTATGTGGCTGGATTTATCGCCGGTCTGTTCGGTCAGACCTATCAGCAGGCGGCACAAGCCACCAAGAAGCTGAAGGGCACGTCTGCGGAGGCAAAGAAAGCAAAGCAGTCCCTGGCCGGCATCGATGAGATCAACACCCTGTCAAGCAACGAGGACAGCAAGACCGATTCAGAGAGCAGCGGCGTTGATTTTCCCGGGCTGGACATGTCCGAGCCGGAGTATCCGGATTGGGCAAAGAGCCTGAAGGACTCCATCCTGTCCGGTGATTGGGCTGGCGTAGGTAAAACCCTGGGCGAAAAGGTCACCAGTGTGCTGACCGGCATCCCGTGGACGGATCTTGGGAGGAAATTCTCTGAAAGCGTGAACTCTATCTTCTCCGGGATCAATTCATTCTTTAAGAACACGGATTGGGGCGGCATCGTCAAGGACATGACGGAGGGGCTCAATGCGGCGGTCAGCGGAACAGACTGGGCGCTGATCGGTGACACACTGGCATCCGGCTTATCCGCCATTATCGACAGCGCATATGCGTTTGTGACTACCTTTGACTTTTCCGGGTTCGGCTCCGGTCTTGGGGATTCGGTCAATGCATTCTTTGCAGGCATCGACTGGAGCAAGGCGGCAGAAACCCTGTCCGGTGCGATCACAGGACTGCTTGACAGCTTGATTGGTTTCTTGGAGACGGTGGACTGGCAGGCAATCGGTGAAGACATTTACACGTTTATCAGTGGGATCGACTGGAGCGGCATCATCAGCCGCTTATTTCAAGCACTGGGCAGCTTGCTGGGTGCAGCTGGCTCCCTATTGTGGGGAGCTATCCGAACCGTCGTAGCAAACATCAAAAGCTACTTTAGCAAAAAAATCGAGGAAGCCGGGGGCAGTGTGATCGGCGGTCTGTGGAAGGGCATCAAGGATGCATTCGGGAACGCCTGGGAATGGATCAAGGTGAACATCTTCCAGCCGTTCCTGGACGGGTTCAAGAAGTGCTTCGGCATCCATTCCCCCTCCACCGTTATGGCGGAGATGGGTGACTACATCATCCAGGGGCTGCATGACGCTGTTTCAGCCGGCATTGAAAAGGTCAAGGAAGTTTTCAATGAAGTCCTTTCAGCCATCCAGGAGATTTTTTCGGATATCGGCGAATGGTTCGGCGAGCGGTGGGATGATATCACCGAAGCGTTTTCAGACGTTGTGTCCTTTTTCAAAGAGAAATTCCAGGATGCGTGGGACGGAATTGTAAAAATTTTCGAGAAGCCAAAAGAATTTTTCGAGCAAGTGTGGGAGGACATTACCTCGTGCTTTTCCGGCGTAACCACATGGTTTAAAGATCAATTCTCTGAGGCGTGGGAAGCGGTCAAGAATGTTTTCAGCACGGGAGGTGCCATCTTCGAGGGCATCTCTGAGAAAATCTCTTCGGTGTTCAAGGAGACGGTCAACAGCTTGATTGATGGGATTAACACCGTCGTTTCCAAGCCATTTGATGCCATTAACACTGCACTGGATAAGCTCCGGGAAGTGAGCATTTTGGGCAGTCACCCGTTTGATTGGCTGCCTACGCTTGATATCCCGCAGATCCCCAAGCTTGCATCAGGCGGACTGGCAACTGCCCCCACTCTTGCGATGGTGGGTGATAACCGGAATGCATCCGTAGACCCGGAGGTCATTGCGCCCCTGTCTAAGCTCACAAGCATGCTGGGCAGCACGGATCCGGCAGTGCTATCACTGCTGGGAGAGATCCTGGAAGCAATCAAGGACAAGCGCACGGTAGTCAGCATTGACAGCAATGCCATCGGCAGAGCCAGCACAACGTATACACACGGCAAGACAGTGAGAATTTAAGGAGGTAGGCATGGCAACGATTAGCATTGAAGGTGTGAATATTCCCGGCGTTACCTCCTACAAGGTGGAGCTGTCCGATCTGGACAGTGAGAACACCACCCGTTCGGAATCCGGCTACATGACAAGGGACGTGATCCGCCAGAACATTGCAAAGATATCACTGGCGTGCCGACTGAATGACACCCAGGTGAACACGGTTACAAGCCTGCTGTATCCCAAGTCCTTTTCTGCGACATTCAGAGCCCCCACAGACACGGGGTACAAAACGGCTACCATGTATGCCGGGAACCGCTCCCTGAGCCTTGTGGCGGACTCCAGCCCCCCTCTGTGGGACCTGTCTGTTAATTTGATCGAATACTAGGAGGGTACATATGTACAACACATCGGAAGCCTACAGAGCGGCAATCCGTGCCCCCGTGCGATCCTGCACGGTGACCGGAACGCTGGGTACATTGGCGTTGTCGGACAGCAACATCCAGTCCGGCACGCTGTACATTGACAACCAGGCCGTGGCGGATGACAATGACATCGGGCTGGGAGCATGCGTGATCGGCGAAATGGGGTTCGATCTGAAAGACAGTGAGCATATTGCGGATTACTATTTCGGACGTTCCTGCAAGCTGACCTACAAGCAGCTTCTGCCGGATGGGACGTATGAATCCATCCCATTGGGCGAATACACGGTCAACAACAACACCGTCCGCAAAGACCGGGAAACCATCAGCATCCAGGCGTATGACAACATGACGAAGTTCGACACACCGACAGGCTTCAAGCCATACATCGGCGGCATCGTGGACGGCATGCGGCTCTGCTGCTCCAACGCCGGGGTGAAATGGGGCGGAATTGATCCTACTCTTGCGAACTTGGATTTACGGGTTTCATACTTGCCCCAGTTCACCAGCTACACGGAATATATCACCACATGGCGAGATCTGCTGAAATACTTATGCCAGCTTGTGGGCGGCTTCGGCACAATCGGGCGTGACGGTAAATTATATGTCCGTTCACTGGTGCAAAAATCTGTGCCGGATATGGTGATCGATACGGCAAACCGAAAGAAAACCAGTATTGATGATAAAATGCTGGAAATCGGTGGTGCGCAAATGGTGGTCACCAAGTACCTGTTGGATGAGACAATGCTGTTGAGGTATCCCACAAATCCGGATGGTGGTAAACTGCTGGAATTGCCGGAGAATCCTTGCATGCGGTTCATCAGCGACAAAAACGCTGTGATCGAGAACATTGCGAAGAACGCTATGAAAATGCGATATCGCCCCATGGAGGCGGAATTGTTTGGCGATCCGTCCATTGACCTGGGGGACACCATCAAGCACACAGGTTATATCTGTGGAGACGGTGAGACAATGATCGTCACACATTGCCGGTGGCAGTATCGTGGAAGTCAGACTCTCCAGGCGGTAGCGGACATGTCAGCAGGGATTTACATCCCGGAGATCGAACAGACCACCGGTACAGACTACGTTTACACGATTATTGACAGCGGCACAGCAGTGCGGCTGGATTACTACACTGGTGCGGCAACACATCTTGCCGTTCCGAAAATTGTAGAGGACAAACCCGTCACGGAGATCAATGCAACGTGCTTTACAGGGCAATCTGTAAGCCGGGTAGTCATCCCGGACGGCGTAAAAATAGTGAGGTGATTATATGACCGGCACCGGCATACAAGCAGATCCCTATATCGTAAGCACGCTGGGCGAACTTATTACAGCGGTAGGCGGTGGCAATGACGGAGCGTATGTAAAGCTGGCAAACGACATTGATGTTTCGGCAGACGAGACGTATAAAAATGGCGTGAATTCGACCATAAACGCTTACTGTTTAGGACTTGATGGAGACGGGCACACAATCAGCGGACTGATTAGTAAAAAAGGCACAGCGATTAATTTTGCAAGGGCTGGGTTGATTAAGAATCTGACAATCAAAAACATGATGAACATATGTGATAGTAATAACAACGCACTAATCAAGTGTACGGCAGCAAATGGCGCATATGCTACGTTTCAGAATGTTGTGATTTCAGCTAGAACCGATTGCGCACAAAAAGATATTGGCGCTTTTTGCGGCGATGGAAATTGGAATAATTGTGCTATTACATTTATGCCGATAAACCAACAAGGTGCTTATCCAAGTGGTAATAGTGCAGTGTTTGCATTTACAAGTGCTTCTGAGTGTGCGATCAGATATGATGCAATAAACGCAAATAGGGGCGCTCGTTATGGTATTAGCTTGGTTCAAAATGCATCTAACAGCTATATCTTTGGCGATGTAAGTTTGTCAGATGACAAAAGCACTACTTTGTTCTCGGATTGCACAAAATGCGCATCGTATATTAACTTTAGCGCAGAAAGCAACAAACAAATAGTAAACGATGGTGGTAGCTCTAACATCGTTGTAACAGATACAAGTACAGGCGTTACAATTACTCCAGGCACTGGTCATTTTGGCATCACATCCGCACAAGCAAAGGATGAAAGCTACCTGAGCAGCATCGGATTCCTGCCGTAAGGGGGCGTTAAAATGGCATGGACACATGACAAATGGGCGCAGGACGATAGCATTAACAGCGGCTATCCGTATTTGAATACAACCACTATCCCACAGATGTGGTGTAGTGATGGGCAATACGTAAAATGGAAGTTGCAAGATGCTGTGGTTGATGGTTATCCGCACCTAAAAAACACGGCAGTTCCCCAAGCG
>OQVP01000640.1_pt1 | contig 13289 bp, 7 predicted proteins | sample 1691541 | NCBI WGS metagenome assembly OQVP01 (sample SAMN03418258, study PRJEB22391) | human gut metagenome | biome: human-gut; feature: organic feature; material: feces | host: Homo sapiens | place: Tanzania | collected 2013-01 | reverse complement strand
AGTGTCTTCTCTCGGATGTGGGGAGGGGCGGAATCAGAAGATGTGTTGCACGAACTCTGCGAGGCAACGGCGCCATGTCAGCCACTCGTGAGCAGTGCCTTGTGACACGAAGAACTCCACATTAATGCCCTTTGCCTTGAGATTGTCTGTCATCTGCTTGGTGCCGAAGTTCTCTTCCGTGCCGCATCCCATGAAGAAATATCCCACCTTGCTGTTGAAAGCCTTTGCATCTGTGAACACTCCGCCTGCGAATGTGTCGAGGTTTACGCCGAAGATGGCTCCGCTGAAGGTGCCTATATATGAGAAGGTGTCGAGGTTGGCAGTGGTGATGTCGAGGGTCTGCTTTCCTCCCCATGAGAGTCCTGCCATGCCGCGGAACTTTCTGTCGCTCTTGGTGCGGAAGGTCTTGTCAATATATGGAATGATGTCCTTGAGGAGAACCTGCTGGAAGGAAGCTCCGAAATCATTGCGGCTCTCGCCTTTCTTGGCTCCGAAGCCGTAGTCGCAGTTGCCGTTGTCCATGACTACAATCATCTCCTTTGCCTTTCCCTGAGAGATGAGATTGTCCATGATGTACTGCATACGTCCCTGAGTGCTCCATCCTGTCTCGTTTTCCGCCATGCCATGCTGGAGGTATAGCACTGGAAAACGGCGTGTGGATTGCAGGTATGAGGCTGGTGTATATACGAAGCAGCGGCGCTCTTTGTTCTCTACTGATGACCAATAGCGGCACTCCATGACCTGTCCGCGTGCCACTTTCGGGTCTGCCTTGTAGAGGTTTATCTCCTCTTCGGTCATTGTGGCACCTCGCATATTCTGTTTTAGGTTGGGGTTATGGTCGAGATTTACGTCGATGTCGATGCTGCTATACATCTTTCCGCATCCGAAGACGGTTTTCATGGCAGGGTCGCACATGCTTACTCCATCGACATTGAGCACGTAGTAATGGTTGCCGCAGGGTAAAGGGGAGGTGGTCACGGTCCATAATCCCTTGCCATTGTTGACCATAGGCCATTTCTTTCCACATATATCTGCTGCCACATGCTTAGCCTGAGGTGCGAAGAGTGCAAACTGCACGCGTCCTTCGTTATCTACACGCGGGAAGTTCTGGCACGGAACGGTGTTCTCCGACACCTTGAAAGCATCCTTGTTGAGGATAGACATCATCACGTCGGCATAGCGTCTGCCGAGGGTGCGGTAGCCTTCAGCCGTGAAATGGAGCTTGTCAGGACGACCTGGACATCCGAGAGAAGACACTGGATAGGCTGTCGGGATGGTATTCTGAATGGTGTCGATGATGCTGTTATGCAAATAGCAGCAACCACCATCCTCTTTGGTCATTAGTTCACCGACGAGCAATGGGCAGTCTTCTGCCTTGAGATTGAGTTCGTTGAGTATTCGCTCATAGACGGTCTTGACGCGTTGCGGCCAGTCTTTCTGTCCGTTGTCGGTGCATCCCTGATGCAGGAGGATGCCCTTTATGACGCCTACTTTCTGAGCTCGCTTTGCGCATTCCATTAGACGACGCATGGGTTGGTTGTCATATTCCTTGCAGAAATTCTTAAACCAATCGGCTTGCTTGGAGATATATTCCGTTGTCTTGTCTTCATCATAGAGATTGATGCTGGCACCTCCGACAGCGACATTGATTACTCCTACCTTGATATTCTCTGGCAACTGCTCTACCAGTGTGCGTCCGAAATAGTCGGCTGGCGTCAGTCCGGTCCACTCACGACATAGTGGTGGCACTGCCGCATACCACTGATATTTCTTTCTTCCTATGCCATTCATATCTACGGCAGCCATCATTCGGAAGCGTGGATTGATATTCTGACGATCCTGTGTCTCTATCTTTGCATTACCTTCCATATTCGACTGCCCGAAGCAGAGGTAGATATGGAAATCAGGATCAAACTTCTTTGGTTGGGGAATAATGCCTGGCGCCTTCTCTCCATCGCTGTAGTTCAGGGTTTTGTTCTGCTCATAGAACTTTGAAACATCCTGCGCTCTTGTCACTATTGTGGCGACAAGGGGGAATAGGGCTGTTAGTAATAGAATTATTTTTTTCATTTGGAATCTTTTAAAAAAATGAAGAATGAGGAATGAAGAATGAAGAATGGCTGGCGCCGATGCGGATTCCTGCTTCATATTCTTGCTTATATCTGGCGGTAACGCGCCCGACACAGGGGCTCTCTTTAATGAAGAATGTAGAATGAAGAATGAAGAAAGGCTGATTACACTATTCTCATTATGGCTGCTCAAATATAAAAACGTAACTTTTATTCTTCATTCTTCATTCTACATTCTTCATTTTATCATGGTGCTTTTATTTCTTAAAAGCGTACATGACTATGGAATGTGGGGCGAGAGTGACGGTCATCTTCTTCTTGGCCTTCACGGTCTTGACCTCTGGACTTACAGGATGCTTGTCGTAATTGTTTTCATCATCGAGGTTACCCTTTATGGTGGTGACCTTCGCCTGTGACTTAACAGAGAAGCGAGAGATGTCGAAAGAGGCTTTCTGAGGCGCATCAGTGTAATTACACATCTTGACGAATACCTCACGTGTCTTGGAATTATAGATGACAGACTGTCCGAGATGATGGTCGTCCTTCTTCTCAAACTTCACGCAATCACCATAATAATAGTCGCCAGAAGACTGTCCGAAGAGTTGCTGAACATAGTAACTGCACGTGAAGAAAGGCTTCTCATTATCGAAATAGATGAGGTCCGGGTTCCAGTTGGTGTTGTGCTTATAAGCAAAGAGAGGGGCATAGGAAGTCATGCAGACCACATCGCCATTCTTTTCTACGTGCATCAGATAGAGCGCCTCCGCGAGAGCGTCGCCCCACTGATTGCCATGTGTCTTCTCTTGAGTGGAGTATTCTCCGAGATATACCTTGGTCTTGCGGTCGCGAGGATAGCTGTCGTACTGACGTTTCTCAAGGAAATACTTGCGAGGCTCATAGTAATGCTCGTCGATTATAGGCATATTGAGCTCTTCTGCGAGCTTCCAAGCATTGTCATAATCAGGATTACCTGGGTGAGAGCCAGGACCTGCTGTGCCTATGATAGTGATTTCAGGATGCTTCTCGGTGATAATCTTATACATATACTTGAATCTCTCGGCAAACTCAGGAGTGATTTTCTCCTCATTACCGATGCCAAGATACTTCAGACCGAAAGGCTCTGGATGACCAGCCTCAGCGCGTACCTTGCCCCATTTGGTGGTGGCATCGCCGTTAGCCCACTCTATCAGATCAAGAGCATCTTGCACCCATTCGTCCATTTCAGACATTGGAACGACCTTCTGCGCCTGTCCTTTCATTCCCCAGCCGCCATTGACACCTTGACAACTTACTCCGCATGGGAGGATAGGCACTGGCTGCATATTGAGGTCTTCACAGAGTTGGAAGTATTCATAATAGCCCAAACCCATGGATTGGCAGTAGCCCCAAGTGTTTTTGAGTGCTTTTCGCTGCTCTTTCGGACCTACAGTAGTCTTCCAGCGGTATGTATTCCAGAATCCATCACCGCCTCCATGCACTACGCATCCACCAGGAAAGCGCATGAATTTAGGGTGGAGAGCCTGCAAAGCCTCGACGAGATCCTTGCGAAGTCCGTGTCCTTTGAAGGTATTCTGAGGCATAAGAGAGACCATATCCACATCAAGCTCACCTGTTTCGAGGACCAGTATCTGGAGACTTGCATTAGGACAAGCCTCAGAAGCCGTTAATGTAGCGGAATACTTTTTCCACTCATTGCCCTGCACAGTGAAGGTATGCTCGGCAAGAACCTTCTTGTCCTTGCCTGTAAGAACCACTCGCACAGGCTTGTCGTCTTTGTCGCGATTGCGGAAAAAGACAGAGAAATCATAGTTTTCGCCTGCCTTTACGTTCATTCCGTTGTAGCCATTATTGAGAAGTCCGACGCCTGTCCAACCGTCAAAATCATAATAATGACCTACACGCTCGGCATGAATGCGCATATATGTGGGATTGTTAGCATTGAGGGGACTATCTGTAGCGAAATTGATATAGCCGGCAGAGTGACCTGGACGCTGGAATGCCCAGGCTGTAGCAGGTCCCCATCCGTCGCGCATAGTAGGATTAAACTCGAAAGAACCGTTCTGAACGAGTTCGGCATTGAGTCCTCCGTCAGCGGAATTGCTGATATCCTCAAAGAAGATACCTATGAGTTCGTCACTGATTTTCAGTCCTCCTTTAGGCGCTTTCTGCGCAAAGACATTAACATTAAGGCTCATAGCAGCGCATAGGGCTATGGTCTTCAATGCGGTGGATGTATTCATATTGTTTATTTTTTTAATGTAACTGATTAACTGTCATGATGCGGGATACGTGAGGATGACATTATCTCTGGATGTACTTCTTTCCATTGAGGATATACATCTGACCCTTGCGGACGGACTTCACCTGCTGTCCCTGGAGATTGAACATCACGTTTCTGTGGAAGAGAGGCACCTCTTCTTCATCTATGGAAGGCGAACCTATGCCGGATGCTTCCTCGGAATAGTCGGAATTATTGGTGAGATAGATGCTCTTGATCTTGATAGGCGTGCCACCCGGGCTCCACAATCCGAGGATATAGATATGCGAAGCATCGAGCTTCTTGCCGGCTTTGTTGCTCTTCATGCTTGCCAATGGCACCACGACACGGGTGCTCGTGTTCACTGACTTCATGTAAGGGTCGCCCCAATAATTGTTTTCGTCAAACAGACGGAGCGACCATTGGTTTGAAGCCGGCTTGGCTGCAAGATTGAGCACGAGATACTTATATCCCGACATGTCGAGGCCGTCAGCAAACTTCCAACCGCCAAAGCCATACTGGCCAGTGGTCAAAGTGCGTGTGCCGTCAGCATTCTTGATGAGGGTACCCGTCTCCCAGATGCTCGGACTGAATATGGAACTGGTGCCCGGGAACATGAACAGATTGTCGGAAAGGACATCTTCGAATGCCCAGCCTGGCTTGGCATACTCCAGAAAAGCACGGTAGCAGAAGCGTGGACAAGCATCCGGTGACGTGAGGAAGGTATCTCCATCGGGTGCGGCATCGTCATACTTGGCGAGCTTGTCGGCATCAGTGAAGAGCATCCAGCTGACATTTCCAGTCTTGTCCATGATATATCTGAAATTGGCACCGAAGCCCACACCGCCCAGTTCGCCGGTAGAGGCCTTGCCCCACGAACTGTTATACTTCTTGGGAGCCCAGTCCATCTCGGTGACAAGGATAGGATTCTTCTTTGCCACATTGTCAATGCTTGCGCTCCAGCCTGCCTGGAAATCGGCATAAGTGTTGCCTTTGGTCACTACGCCCTGCTCGACGGATTCCACTTCCGCGTCACTGCCGTACCAACCTGGATAGCAATGCACCGCGTAACCGAAGTTATCGTCCTTGATGGGGTACTTGGCATAGCCCTGATAGTTCTGTTGCCAGCAGAGTCCCGGCACCCAAAGGATATTGTGTGCACCGGTAGAACGGATGGCATCGACGATGGTCTGGAAGTATTTGGTGCAGTTTTTCATGCTGCTCTCAGAGTAATGGGTGTATTTTCCGTCGTCTCCGAGAATGCGCACCGGCTCATTTGCCAGCTCGAACATGATATGCGGATTGTTTTTCACGCTCTTATGGTTCGCCACGTACTTCCAAACCCAAATGAGGTATTTCTGATAGTCGTCGCCGATCTTGATTTCTTCCGGACATACACCTGGCGGGCGCATCACGACATAGATTCCGTGACGGATGGCATATTGCGCCATCTGAAGGAACACGGCATCGAAATTCTTCTTGAACATGACCGAGTCGAAGGCAGAGATGTCGCTCTCGCCATTGGTCTTAATGCCCTGCTTGTTGCTCCAGTGAGGGTCCATGTGGATGCGTATCCAGTTGACTTTCCATCCTTTCTTGAGCATGGAACCGATCTGGGTCTTGTTCCAATATGTGCATTTGGAAGCGTTGTGCTGGGAGTCCCAGTCCCACTTCACGTTGCCATTGGCATCCTTACACCAGGCATAGCCATTGAAATACGGACTGTAGGTCTGTCCGAAACCATGAAGATTGACAATGCTGTCATTGCCATTCATATCCTTTGCCATGAGGTAACGTCCCTTAATGTAGAGCTCGGGCATACGCATTCCGTCCCAAGCTCTTACATTAAGGACCGCTACAGATGTCAGCATTGTGCAGACAAGTAGAGTTAAAGTAAGTAGTTTTCTCATTTATTCTTATATTTTCAGTTTTATTTATTGAGATAGATACCGAGCTACTATTGCTTCGTTCAGTATCAATTTGCAGACATTATCTATCTGATAAACAGTTTCTTCACCTCCACTCCATTCCTGCGGATGATGTTGATGCCACGCTTGAGGGATGGAAGCCTTCTGCCAGACTCATCGTATATCTCGCTGCCAGCAGGCAGTATGCCGTCGCAGTTGGTGATAGAGTCGATGGAAGTAGGGGATATAACCTTGCTGACGCGACATGAGAGAAGGAGCATCTCGCCGCCCCACTCGCCTCCATCGGTGTGGAAATTGATGATATAGTCGCCTTCCTGGGTCACTGTGAAGGTCATCTCACGCTCTATAGCCGAAGAGAGGTCTGCCGACTTGTTGCCTCCGGCATTAGGAGAAGCCGTGAAATTCTGCGATTCCTTTAGCGTGGTGCCATTGGAAGAGAGTATCTGCGCCTTGAACTGCGGCGTGCCTTTCCATGCCGCCATAGCGTAGGAGAGCCTGTAATTGCCCGGCGCAAGATGCAGCTTATGGTTGGTCTGCTTGCCGTAGTTGTAAGCCAGTCCGCGCCAATAGGTTGCTTTATTGTATTTACCAGTAAAGCCTACGAAGGTACGCGGACCTGAGCCGTAGGAGTTAGGATATTCCTGTGCGCTTGTGGAATTTAACTCGGCACGCCATCCTTCGGGGAATGTGCCTTCGATAACATTGCTGAGGTCCATCTTGTAAACGATGGTATTATCGACGTAAATAGGCTCTAAAGTGACGATATCTTCAGGCATGAGGAATGAGAAAGTGCCGTCTCCATTGTCGGTGAGGTCTATCTTGCCGTGGATGATGTTCCAACCTTTCAGGCTGTAACCTTCGGCAGGATTGGCTGAAATGGTAACATATTGACCCTCATAGGCTGACTCGACGCTCGCTATCGGTGAACCGTGCTCGGACGACTTGATGGTGATATCGAATTTTTCTAACTCTTCATCGGCTGGAGAGAAGATTACCTGATCGACCATCATGTCGATACTGGCGGTGTTGAAGAGGTAGAACCTGTTCTCGCCGGCATTGAGCGTGGCGGTGATAGTGTCCTTCCGCCATTCGTTTTTCTCTGTCTTGAGGAAGAGTTTTCTCTGCGCAGTCTCGTCATTGATTCGGATTCTGACGTAATCCTTCTTGTGGGTGTTGTTGTAACGCACTGCAATACGGTATTCTCCACCCTTCTTTACGCGGAACACTTTTCTCAATGCGCCAGCGCTATTCTTGCCCATCACGACAAATCCATTGCCGGAATGACCGCGCACCCAGCGGTAACTGCCACCGTAAGGAAATTGCTCCATGCTCTGCACGTTGCAGTTGTCCATGTCCTCAGCCTCGATGATGAGGGTGCCGAAGAAATCCTCCGGCTGTGCAGGCAACGGCAGAGCGGTGTTTCCCACATAGTCTGTCTTGCGGTCGGTAGCCGTGCCTTGGCACTCCACCTTCAGGTCAACAGGACCGAGATGGCTGACAGTGAGGGTATAAACGCCTTTCGCCGCATCCCATGAAGGAGTGACGGAAGCGGTAGCCTCAGCGCGCTTGGTCCATGAAATCTTAGGTTCGGCAGTCACACCATTGATTACTATCCTGTCCACCACATTCTTTGTGGTGTCCGAACGGAAGTTGTTCAGATAGAAACAGATGCTGTCCGCATACTCCTTGACTATGGCGCTGCTGAGTTTTCCCCATGTGAGGTCCATGCTCTGACAGGTGTTGTAGAGCAGAGGCACATTGGCAGAAGCGGTGGTCTTGCTGTTGAGATAGGTGTAAGGAGTATATGTGACGAGTTGGTTACGGTAGCGTGAAACGAAGAGGTCGCCTGTGCTCACTTCCGGATAAGCCGCATTGAACTTGGCAGTCTTGGTGCTCAGGGAAGGCCATACGCTGCTGCGCTGCGACTTCTTCACCTTGGTCTGGATGCCGGTAGCCATGCTGGTGAGGCATGGAGTCATAGGAATCGTGCCGTAACGACCGGTCTTCTTGAGATACCAATAGTTGTTCATCCATTGGCCGTTGCCCTTGTTGAACGGGTCATTCTGCTTGTAGAGCCCGTCATAGAGGTCACCCCATGTGGCATATTGTTCCTCTTCGTTGCCTGATTTCACGTCATTGATCAAGATTATCTTTGTCTTGTCGATAACTTCCTGCTGGGTAGGGATATAGAAAGTGCCGTCAATGACCTTGCGCCACATATCCATCCAGACGTTGCGGAAGCCTGGGAAGGTGCCCCAACGGCGCACTTTATACGTCTTTGTGCCGTCCTTGACAGTGCCGTCGGACAGATTCTGGAAGTCTTCGGTCCAGATAAGTTCAGGTCCATCCCATACTGCTCCACCGTTCTGGCAGGTCTGTTCCATCACGGTTCCGATGCCGGCAGCGTTAGGATATTTGCATTTGTTATCGCCTACAAGGTCAGATGTGGCACCGTTCCATCCGCAGTTGTCGTAGCGGACGCCGTAATTGCGGGTCAATCCAGCCACGAACGGACCGAAGGTGACGCTCTCATTATTGTAGAAACATGAGGAAGTGGTGTATTTGTAGAGCCAAAGGATAGACTCTGGATAGTCCTTGCACGCCTGAAGGAGACTGGCATTGCGCTTCATCATTCCCACAGGATTGAGATGATGCGACCATATATTGCCACAGAAACTCACGGTAAGGAAGCCTCCGTACTTATGATGCATAGGAATAAGTTCGGCAAAGAGCTGGATGCGCTCAATTTCTGACGATGAAAAAAGGTCGCCCGCCTCATTGAAGCCCCAAAATTGCTCGGCAAAATTCCAGCCCAGGAAGTTAGGATATTTCTTGAAGAAATACTCGAACGTCTCAAGGTCATTGTCGTGGATGTGGGTATGTCCGCCACTGGCAGGCTGCAATGTGAACCACATATTGTTCATCTGGCACACGGAAGCCCACGACTTGTATGTAGGAATGGCATTCTGCGGACGCTGATGGATATTGAGTTCTTTGTCGTAAGCGCATGAGAGCGAGAGATTCAACACCACGTATGGCTTAATGTCATCAGGAATAAGGTCGATAATCTTTTGGGGATCAGCCTGATTCCACACGTCAACGTGGACGAGCCACATAGGATGCTGGGAGTCAACCGGACGGCGCTGCTGGGCTGATGCCAGCGACGCTGTCAGGAATACTATCAGGGATAGCAGTAGATATTTGGGATTTTTCATTGCTTTTGCTTGGTTTATTATGTTGTAATATTGCAGATATTGTCCCGTCGATGCGGGTAATTCCACGGTTACTTTCTCAGGCTTTCCTTGCCTCCGAGATACTGCTGGCTGTAGCCTCCGAAGTCTATTATCACCTTTTCGAGGACTATGCGCGGGTCGTTAGGAGTGAAAGTGAGAGTGTAAGTGCCGTCTGCTGAAGAGCCGAGAGGCAACTCTATGACTTTCTCCACTACGCGGCGAGCCACTGTAGGATAATATACGTTGTAGATATTCTCCGGATTCTCGTTGAGGTTTCCGTTGAAATTGACGGTCTGCGGTTTGCCTCCATTGAGCGAAACGGTATATGTCATACCTCCCTTATTGAGGTAATCGAGGGTCGATTTGGTGATGATATGCACCTTGGCACGCACTGCATCGCGGGTATTATGCTCGTAGCGGAAGCGGTAAGTCAGAGTTCCTTCTCCGCTCTGGCGCGTCATTCCGCTGAGTGTTCTGCCCATAAACGGTATCTCCATCCATTCTCCGGTGGCGGAATTGTAATGCGCAGCCTCCATTGAGACATAGCCTCTGCCGTCTTCATCGAAGATATTCTTCACGTCATTTGCACGATATACCTTTGGCTGAGTGTCCTTCTTGAAGGCATCATTCCATGATGTATAGCCGATATGCTTCTGTATCATCATGCCATTCCATTTACCTCCTGCTATCTCCTTATTATATATAGCCATGAGTTGACCGTCACGCTGGAATGCTTTCTCGCATTTTTCTGCCCACTCATCCATAGCGGCATCGCCCTTCTGATGGAGAGCATGGTTCATTGCTTGGGCATAATACATCTGGTGAAGGGTGGACATGAGCTGCACTGGGAAGAGCACTGACTGGAAATATGCGTCCTTTGCAGCGGCTGGAATACGGCTATACTGACTGAGAGCTTCTATCTCCAGCGACTTATATTGATCGACCACTTCCTCCCATTCGCATCCTCCGCCTACCTTGCCTGATGGCTGGAGCGAATAGGTCTTGGCGTCAAGCATCTCCGGAGTGCATCGTCCATTATACTTGCAGAGAAGATTGAAGATGCGGGAAGCTTCGTCAGCCTCTTTTTCTCCCACTATATCGAGGAAGAAACTGCGTATATGCGACATAGGAACCACTTTGCTGTCTGCCTTCATCTTGAGGTCATCATCCACGCCATTCCATGCAAGGTCGAGGAAGAGCTGTATAGGATATTCCATCGGTTTGAGGTCGCCGACATTGAGAATCCAGAGTTTGTCGATGCCATTATTGTATGCCAAGGCGAGCTGTTCCCACATATTCTGCACTGGAGTGACATTCAGCAGCTTGCTGTTGCGTGGTGCTCCGACGTAATCCACGTGGTAATAGAGTCCCCATCCGCCCTTACGCTGGCGTTCTTTCACAGTAGGCACACGGCGAACGTTGCCCCAGTTGTCGTCACAAAGAAGTATAGTGATGTCATCAGGCACTCTCATGCCGTCATCATAATAGTCCTGCACCTCTTTATATAGTGCCCACATCTGCGGCACCTGGCTTGCTTTCTTGCCACGAGCCTTACTGATAAGCTTGCGCTGATTGGCAATGACGCTCTCCAGAAGTTTGACATTACGCTCCTCACTCATAGCCATGTCACCATCGCCACGCATTCCTATGGTCACGATGTCTTCGGTATTCTTGTTGCGTTCCACGCCTCCATACCAAAAGCGGTCAAGGTTTTCCTTGTTGGTGGCATAGTCCCATTTGCCTCCTTGCTCCCTGCGGCTCTTGAGATCCTGCTTGTCTGCATTCGGATTGTCAGAGTGGCCATGCCATTCCTTCTGCGAGCGGCACATCGGTTCGTGATGGCTTGTGCCTATCATAATGCCCATTTCATCGGCTGTTTTGCCATTTAATGGGTCGTCAGCATAGAATGCCCAACCCCACATTGCAGGCCAAATATAGTTGCCTTTCAAGCGAAGAAGAAGTTCGAAGACCTTCTCGTAGAATTTATGTCCACCGTAATTGGTGCCGAATGTGTTCTTCACCCATGTGGTAAGGCATGGTGCTTCATCATTGAGGAATATGCCTCTATAGCGCACAGCCGGCTCTCCGTCGGTGTATATACCATTGTTTACGTATATATCCTTATGCTTTGCCACTGGCACATCCATCCAGTAATACCAAGGAGAGACTCCTATCTGGCGGCTCAATTCATATATTCCGTATATCGTACCGCGGCGGTCGCTTCCTGCTATGATAAGTTTGCCGTCAACAATGGTGATGATGTATTTCTCTGTCTTGCCCTTCAACTGGCGAGCATCTATCTTGCCTTGCTTTGCCAACTGGTCTATCAGGGTGCTGGAGCCGAGAGTTCCTACCACTATTGCGCTGCCTTTAGCGGCTGATGTCATAGTCACTGCGCTTCCATTGACCGCTTTGAAGTCATTACAGAGATTCTTCAGCGCAAGTTTTACGCCGATATTGTCATTGTCACTGACTGCTATCTGCAGCGAAGAGTTTTGAGAACACAGTCTGATATCGCCCTTGTCAAACGTCACAAACTGGTCTGCTGCCACGACATTTGCAAGCGATAGAAACGAGAGTGCCACTCCGGCAATTATTGATTTGAGTTGAATCATTAGGTATAGTTTTAATTTGATTAGTTCTATTTCTTCTTTTTTTAGTAGGGATTCAAAATGATTTTGAAAATGAATAGATAACAATAAATGGGGTCCATTGTCATAAAGAAACGCTGATAAAGTAGGTAATCGGAATTATTCTTATAGTATCTGTTCATTATCAGAATAATTATGATTATCTACTTACCTATTTATTGTATTCTGTTCTGACTGCAAAATTATGAAGAAAAAATATCTTTTCCACTCTAAAAAATACCATTCTCTTTCTATATTGTGCCAATTATGAGAAGAAAATGCAAAAAATACGCAAAACTATCGATGAAATGGGAGAAAATCAAAGGTATGCAAACAGGAAAGAACAGGCAATAGATTATTTCCCCATATCAGCTTTCCCTAATAATCATCAGGGATTTTCCTTCTTTCTACAACATAAAAAAATACTGGCTACATGAGTCTTTCAACTCAAGTAGCCAGCGATTATATTACCTTCCTTTCGGCAAGGTCATGAAATGATTTGTCATTACTTTTCCACTACTTTGGAAATCTTTGTGTAGCCATTTGCCCACTTCTCCACCTTGATAGCAACGCCATTAGGAGCAGAAATCTGACGACCGTTGAGGTCATAGAATACTACTGATACTGGATTTCCTTCAGGAGCAACCTCTGCATTCTTGATGCCTGCTGCCACTTCTTCACCAAGAACCTTGGCTGCAGCGGCGTAATCAAAGCCTGATGCCTTGCCTACGATCTTCAGAGTAGCATTATCTACCCTACCGAAACAAGCATTTGACATCTTGGCACCGATAGAAATGGAACCGAAGTTGCCGTCTATTGTAGGAACGACATTCTCAAATTCGATAGGTGTTTTGTTATCGCGCGAGTAGTTTCCTTTCTCATCAACAGTGAAAATCTTCTGCTCACCACCTACTACAGCATAGCATTCAGGGAGATTATCGTCGCCTACCTTGTCGCTAGCAACAACGATTGAAGCCGTGTAATTAGCCACTGGGATGTTATTGACGAGCTGTTCTACAGTGTACTTGCCTGTTCCCCATGGTGAACATACTGCACAGTCATAGTATGGTTCCGTCACAGATGCACCCTTCTGTCCCCATTTTTTTGACCAAAGAGACTGGATATTACCGCTTTCCACTGCGATGTTCCAACCAGGGAAATCCGTTGTCTCA
>OQVP01000633.1_pt1 | contig 13375 bp, 14 predicted proteins | sample 1691541 | NCBI WGS metagenome assembly OQVP01 (sample SAMN03418258, study PRJEB22391) | human gut metagenome | biome: human-gut; feature: organic feature; material: feces | host: Homo sapiens | place: Tanzania | collected 2013-01 | reverse complement strand
AGTTGACATTGAAAAGAAATCCGTGAATTTGTATTACGTGCATGAAGACATGGACTTCCATAAATGCAAGATTAATGCCGCAAGATAAAGCAAGCGCTTCCCGTCGCGCTCGAAAGGATAGAGCAAAAGGCGCATTTGGCAACAGTGTGATAAGGAACGGAACATGCAGCCGATGAGATGCCTCCAGAAGAATACGTCAGTTAGTAAGCTAACTTTCTCACCTACAATTCAATACGTGATTACCGTAACTTCAATCGCTCAACCAGTTGCACATAGCCCCAAAATTGGACAACATTGGACACTATTGCAACGCAACTGCCAGACATTTTAAAGACCTATCCGTTATGCGTGTTTCATTGCCCGGTTGTGCAAGAAACCAAGCCGTTACACTCCAAAACCAACCGCAAGATACGAATATTTTTTCAGCCATAAAAGGCCTGTTTCAAAGAAATCGCTGAAATTTCCAAGAAACCGAACGCAATCGAACATTAACGTCCTCCTTCAAGGACACCCTATATACTCGGGAAGAAAAAGACCTCAACACCCGTCGAGAACACTTCCAAGATGAGCTCTAGCGCTCACCAAATAAACACAAGAAATTCGTTCAAAAACTATCATATAAATTTCGCGAATATAAATTGTAACATTTCGCACAACAAAAAAGATAAGCAACATAAACCAAATCACCAAATGAAGATAGAGATACATACTCCTGACGCTAAGAAACTAAAAACCAAGATTCTGAAAGATGCTAAAGATGGCGACTTGAGTACTTGGGACTATAGGTCAAACAATGACGATAGCTTCATCACCCACTCTCCAGAGCAATGGGCCGATAAAGTGATATTGGTATTCACACCATCAGATGACAATAAGACGTTATCGGTTGAACCCAGTTTTTGGAAAGGAAAGTATAAGCCCGTTGCCGATGAGATGGGAACAATAATGGGGCGGTTTGCCGAGCGGCTTTGGATCCAGTATCGTGGCGAATATACATCTTTTGAGTCTTTTGCATGATGAATAAACTCGTCATTGCTAACCGTGGCGCTGGGTATATAGGTAAATCATCCTCCGTCAGGTCCGTCTATCAGCTATTGAAGGACAATGGCCATAAACTCCTTGTTGAGGAGTGGCAAGGCGAGGATATCAAAGCCATCTTCGAGATCAATGGCGTCAAAGTCGGTATCGAGAGCCAGGGAGATCCGGATAGTCAGATGGAACCGACAATGGAAGCTTTTGTGGATGCTGGTTGTGAAATCATCGTGACAGCTTGTCGAACCAAATCTTATACTTACGAAAAGGTTTGGAAGTATCTTGGAGAAGAGCACGGCTATAATGTACTCTGGGCTGCCCATTATGTGTTCATGGCTCCTGGAGCCGATGACACCAGAGCCCTCCTCAACTCCCGCTACGCTCACCAAGTGTATCAACTCATTCAGGACAGAATCAACGATGTAATATAATAACCTATGCTCACTGAAATCAAATTGAACGGCTACGCCTCATTTAAGCACGAGACTTGTCTCCAAACAGACAAGCCGATCAATTTTGTGTACGGTCTCAACGGCACCGGCAAGAGCTCCCTCACCAGATATCTTGCTCACAGAGACGATCCCAAGTACGCCCAGTGCAGCATAACCCCGGCGATAGACCCGGACAAAGAAGTAATACTTGTCTATAATCAAGACTACATCAGCGAGACATTCGTAGATAAAGACCGTCAAAACGGAGTATTCACCCTCTCCAAGCAAAATAAGAAAGCTTACGACGCCATTCAAAAAGCCACTCAAAAGCTAGCCGAACTGGACGTGCAGGACAAAGCAATAGAGGAAGCCCAAAAGAAATCAGATGCCACGTTAGGTACAGCAGAATCTCACGCCAAGGATAAACTCTGGGAGCTGAAGACTAAATATTCAGGCGGGGATCGTGTCCTAGACTACTGTCTGGAAGGCTACAAGGGAAGTAAAGCTTCACTTTTCACCAAAATCAAAGATACGGAGATTAAGCCAGATGAAGCCTTGAGACCTATCGAAACCCTCAAGCAAGACCTTATCCAACTTTCATCGGTTGAAGGGAAGTCTTACCCGTTGCTTTCAGAACTTCCTAATCTTCCAATCAAAGAAGAAGACATTGGTCTTCTCAAGAAAGTCATCGTTGGCAACCAAGAAAGTACCATTTCCGAAGTGATGGATGAATTTGCTAACGCAGCGTGGGTAAGAACTGGAATCCAGTATATTGATAAAGATGGCCATCGCTGCCCATTCTGTCATCAAGAAACTATTACAGAAGACTTCCTCAAAGAACTGAAGAACTACTTTGACGAATCCTATGAACACGATATCCAGGCACTGCAACTGCTGGAGCAAACCCTAAATGATACCCTGGCTCGCGTTGCCCCTGATACAAGTTTTGAAGATAACCCGGTTATTGCACCTCTTCGCGAGAAATACCTCATAGCCTTCCAAGACTTCAAGGCATCACTTACGGCAACTCTCGCGACAGTTCGCTTGAAGATTGAACGCCCCAACATTGAGCAAGAATTCTCCTGCTGCCAGGCAGAAGTTGATGCTGTAAATGCCATAATAAAAGAAGCCGACAAGCAGATTACTGTGTTCAATGCCCGTGTTGCAAAACTGCCAGAAGTCAAAGAATCAATCAAGGAAGAGTTCTGGAAGTTCCAGCGTAGAAAATACGATGCCACGCTCTCTGCCTATGATGCAGCCGTGAAAATGCATAAGAAGGAAACGACAGATAATAATAAAAAAAAGGAAGATGTAGAGAAGCAGAGGAAGCAGCAGCGCTCCATCATTGCTGCCAACCAGAAGGATGTTGTCAACATAGATGAGGCCATCACTCATATTAACAACAACCTTCAGAGTATAGGCATTACGGATTTCCACATCGTAAAATGTGAAGAGGAGAATGCTTACCGAATCTCTCGTGCCGAAGAAGGAGAGGAAAGAGTCTTTAATACGCTGAGTGAAGGAGAGAAGATGCTTATTAGTTTCCTTTACTTCATTGAGACTTGCACTGGTCGTAAAGCCGCAGATGAGCCGGAGAAGAAGAAGATCATTGTCATTGATGACCCTATTTCCAGTTTATCCCACATTCACATTTTCAATGTCGGCCGCCTCATATTAAATACTTTTATTGTTGATCAACCGTTCGAGCAGGTCTTTATCTTAACGCATAGTCTATATTTCTTCTATGAGGTCGTAGATGCAAATCATAAGAGACGGAAGCAGCAACAAAAGCTTTTTCGCATTTCAAAAAATGCAGATGGAAGTGAATTAGAGGAGATGCACTATCATGAACTTCACAATGATTATGAGACATACTGGAGCATAATCAATGATCCTAATCAGCATCCTGCTTTGATAGCCAACTGTATGCGCAATGTTTTGGATTATTATTTTGGGTTTGTTGAACGGCTGGAGTACCATAGCTTATTTGAACTTCCCGAGCTAAGCGAGCCTCGCTTTGCAGCATTTGATCGGTTTATGAATCGCGAGTCTCATTCAATCGGTGAGAATATTATTGATATCAAAGAATTTGACTATAATTCGTTTCGTGATGCTCTTCGCCTAGTGTTTAAAACGAAAGGACATGAAAAGCATTTCGATTTGATGTCAACAATTGGTGTTGTCAAATAACAGAATTGTGAACGATACAAAATATTAACAATCAATATATTATGTCAATTTTCAAAGATAAAACCCTCCTCATTAGCGGAGGTACGGGTTCTTTTGGAAATGCCGTTCTGAAGCGTTTCCTCCGCACAGATATTGGCGAAATCCGCATTTTTTCCCGTGATGAGAAGAAACAGGATGACATGCGCCACGAGTATCAGGCGAAATACCCTGATGTTGCACACAAGATAAAATTCTACATCGGCGATGTCAGAAGCTTGGAAAGCGTACGCTCGGCGATGCCAGGCACAGATTACATCTTCCATGCAGCCGCCCTCAAGCAGGTCCCTAGCTGCGAATTCTTCCCGATGGAAGCAGTGAGGACCAACGTGATAGGCACTGACAATGTTCTTACGGCAGCTATCGAAAACAATGTCGGAGCAGTCATCTGTCTCTCTACCGACAAGGCGGCCTATCCGATCAACGCTATGGGCATCACCAAGGCCATAGAGGAGAAAATCGCTGTCGCCAAGAGCCGTAATTCGCACAACACAAAGATCTGCTGCACGCGTTACGGCAATGTCATGTGTTCTCGTGGTTCCGTGATTCCTCTATGGATCGAGCAGATCCGCAGCGGCAACCCTATCACTCTTACGGAGCCTAAGATGACACGTTTCATCATGTCCCTCGAAGAGGCTGTGGACCTGGTGCTTTTCGCATTTGAGCATGGCCACAATGGCGATATTCTCGTTCAGAAAGCTCCGGCATGCACCATCCAGACACAGGCAGAAGCTGTCTGCGACCTTTTCGGCGGCAAGAAAGAGGACATCAAGGTCATCGGCATCCGTCACGGCGAGAAGATGTACGAGACACTCCTTACCAAGGAAGAATGCGCCAAAGCCGAGGATATGGGCAACTTCTACCGTGTCCCGGCAGACAACCGCGACCTGAACTATGACCAGTACTTCACCAAGGGTGATGTAAAACGTGCCACCATAGAGGAGTTCAATTCTGACAACACATACCGTCTGAACTTGGAAGAGACCAAGGCCAAGATAGGTGCCCTTGAATATATCCAGAACGAATTGAACGGAGTTGAAAATCTCGCGAAATAATGAAGATTCTGGTTACCGGCGCCAAAGGATTCGTGGGCAAGAACCTTTGCTGCCAACTGAACAACATAAAAGAAGGCAAGGCCCGCTGCTATGGAGACCTCCAGGTCGATGAAGTATTTGAATACGACATTGACTCGACTCCAGAGCAGCTGGACAGCTGGTGCGGCGAATGCGATTTCGTCTTCAACCTCGCGGGCGTGAACCGGCCGAAGGACAATGACGAGTTCATGAAGGGCAATTTCGGTTTCGCATCCACATTGCTCGATACATTGAAAAAGCACCACAACACTTGTCCTGTGATGCTTTCCAGTTCACAACAAGCCTCATTGACAGGACGTTTCGGAAATAGCGAATACGGCAGGAGCAAGAAAGCCGGCGAGGATCTCTTCCTCGAATACGGCAAGGAGACCGGTGCGAAAGTGCTCGTCTATCGTTTCCCGAACCTTTACGGAAAATGGTGCCGTCCGAACTACAATTCGGCCATCGCCACATTCTGCAACAATATCGCCAATGACCTCCCAATCCAGGTCAATGACAGAAGCGTACAGATGGAGGTCCTCTACATCGACGATCTGGTCGAGGAGATGATCCGCGCGCTCAAAAGTCAGGAACATCATTGCGAATTCGAGGGACTTGACGTGCTGCCATCCGCTGAAGGACGTTATTGCTATTGTCCTGTCACTCACAAGACTACGCTTGGAGAAATCGTTGATACCATATATGAATGCGCACGTGCAGTACGTGCCGTGCCGGATTCTGCGGAAGGACCTTCGACGGCTCTCGAAATGCCGCAAGACAGTCTGCGTTATCGCCTGATGTCCACATTCTTAAGTTATCTTCCGAAGGAGAAGGCTATCTTCGATTTGAAGATGAACGAGGATCAGCGCGGGTCTTTTACCGAGCTGGTACACACGCTGAATTGCGGTCAGGTAAGCATCAACATTTCCAAGCCGGGCATCACGAAAGGCCAGCATTGGCACAACTCTAAATGGGAGCAGTTCATCGTGGTTTCCGGCCACGGCCTGATCCAGATGCGCAAGGAGGGAAGTGACGAGGTCATTGAATATGAAGTCAGCGGCGACCGCATCCAATCTGTCATCATGCTGCCTGGCTACACGCACAACATCATCAATCTCTCCCAGACTGAAGACCTCGTGACCGTAATGTATTGCAACGAAGTCTTCAATCCTGAAAGACCAGACACATATTTCGATAAAGTGGAGAAATAAAGAAATGGAAAAGACTCCTAAATTTGATTATTCAGATATTCATTGGAAGGACAACGGCAAACTCAAGCTCTGTATCGTAGTAGGTACACGTCCTGAAATTATCCGTCTGGCAGCGGTCATCACCAAATGCCGCAAATATTTTGATGTCATCCTCGCCCATACAGGCCAGAACTACGACTACAACCTGAACGGCATCTTCTTCAGAGACCTTAAACTCGCTGAACCTGAAGTCTATATGGATGCAGTCGGTGACGACCTCGGCGCGACGTGCGGCAACATCATCAACTGTTCATACAAGCTTTTCGCCCAGACCAAACCGGACGCAGTGCTGGTTCTCGGCGACACGAACAGCTGTCTCTCTGTCATTGGCGCGAAACGTCTTCACATCCCGATCTTCCACATGGAGGCCGGCAACCGCTGCAAGGACGAGTGCCTCCCGGAGGAGACGAACCGCCGCATAGTGGACATCATCTCGGATGTCAATCTGGCATATTCAGAACACGCGAGAAGGTACCTCGCCGAGTGCGGCCTGCCGAAGGAGCGGACCTACGTGACCGGCTCGCCGATGGCCGAGGTGCTGCACCAGAACCTCGCCGAGATCGAGACCTCGGATATTCATAAGCGGTTGGGGTTGGAGAAGGGAAAGTATATTCTTTTGTCCGCTCACCGCGAGGAGAACATAGACACCGAGAAGAACTTCCGGAGCCTCTTCAATGCGGTAAACGCGATGGCAGCCAAGTATGACATGCCGGTTTTATATTCATGCCACCCGAGGTCCCGCAAACGCCTGGAGCAGAGCGGCTTTAAGCTCGATCCACGTGTCATCCAGCATGAGCCGCTCGGATTCCACGACTATAACTGCCTCCAGATGAATGCCTTCGCTGTGGTCAGCGACTCCGGCACACTCCCGGAAGAAAGTTCATTCTTCACCAGCGTAGGCCATCCGTTTCCTGCCATCTGCATCCGCACCTCCACAGAGCGTCCTGAATCTCTCGACAAAGCCGGATTCATTCTCTCCGGAATCGACACCAATGGACTGCTCCAGTCAGTGGAGACTGCAGTAGAACTTGTCAAGAATGGCGACTACGGCACACCTGTTCCAGACTACACCGACGAAAACGTCAGCACGAAAGTCGTGAAGATAATCCAGAGCTACGTGGGCGTGGTGAATAAGATGGTTTGGAGGAAGTTCTGAGCCACCGGCAGCCATTATGCACCCAATGAGTGCAATATTTGACTTGATTCTGCGCTCATTGAGTACAAATTCAGTATCTTTGTAAAAAGCATAGAATATGGCAAAAATCAAAATTCAAAATTTTGGATCGCTCAAGGACAATAATTCTTGGATTGACCTTGGAAAAGTAACCATTTTCATCGGAAATCAAGGGTCGGGCAAGAGCACGATTGCTAAACTCATCTCGACTTTCACCTGGATTGAAAAGGCCTTGAACCGAGGCGACCATGACATTAAATTCTTCGAGAGAAAATCTAAATTCAAGAACACTTTCTTGTCATATCATCGCATCCAGAACTACATAAAACCGGACACTGACATCCAGTACGAAGGGATTTCACATAAATTTCACTATGCTGATGGCGTGCTTCACATCACTCGGTTCGCAGAAAGTGCTGAACTGCCTCAGATCATGTATGTCCCTGCAGAACGCAACTTTCTGTCATACATAGAATCATTCAAGGAACTGAAAGTATCATCTCCGTCACTACGGGAATTCCGCGATGAATATAAAAATGCTCAGAAATCAATAAAAGGACAGTTTGAACTTCCCGTAAACGGCACGAGTCTGGAATATGACCGACAGAACGACATCCTGCACCTGCGTGGAGAGAACTATAAGCTTCGGCTCAGCGAAACATCAAGCGGCTTTCAGTCTCTCGTCCCACTATACCTTGTTTCTATGAATTTGGCTCAGTCTGTATTGCATGGCAGCGATCACACTACCATGACGGAAGATGAACGCGAGCGTTTCAGGAAACTCATATCAGATATCGTCAACAATCCTACATTTTCAGAAGACCAGAGACGCAGTGCAATGAATGCAGTCTCAGCCCGATTCACAAAGACAGCTTTCATAAACATCGTGGAAGAGCCGGAACAAAACCTGTTCCCTACCTCACAGTGGGATATGCTTGCCGGACTTCTCAAGATCAACAACATGAATAGTGGTAATAAACTTATCATGACAACGCATAGCCCCTATATCATAAACTACATGGCTCTGTTCATCAAAGCTTATCAGATAAACGGCATGGCATCATCTCCTGAAAAAGAGCAAGACTTGAACAAGATTGTACCGGCAGAATCGCGCCTATCTCCAAATCAACTTTTCGTCTATGAACTGGACGAAAAGACAGGGCTCTATTCCAGACTTGAAGACTATAACGGCATGCCTTCGGATGAAAACTATCTAAACAACGGATTAGCCGAGAGCAATGAAAAATTCGCAAAACTCTTGGAACTGGAGGACACATGCAGGTAGATTTTTTCGACAATCCATATAAAGCCATGACTGATAGTCCGAGATTCGGGCTATGCGATGATGTTGCAGCCGAGAACTGCCCCAAGAATCCTGCATACTTGGATGATTCTTCCCCGATGAAATGGACTGCCGTTGTAACTAATAGAGAAAGGAAACACGCAACCTTTTATCCGATAGATAATTGTATCGAGATATTACGCACAGACGGAGAAATGGACAACCGCTGTGATGGGATGCTGAACTATGACTCGAATCTGCTGTTCGTCGAACTGAAAGATAGAATATCCACACATGGATGGGTAAAAGACGGTCTGAACCAGTTGAAAGTGACGATACAGAACTTCAAGAAGTATCACGATACAGAGGCCTACGGCAGCATCAAGGCTCAGTTATGCAACAAGCAGCGCCCAGCAGCCGTAGTCGCCTGCAACAAAGAAATAAGCAATTTTAAGGACGAGACAGGATACATAGTGAGAGTGGACAGGAACATCACAATATAGCATACGCCACCAGCTCGCTCCATACAAGCCGAATGCAGACAGTCTGGCGTTAGAGGTCAAATTTTGGACCCGGAGAAAATCCCCTTATCTTAGCCGGAAAAACGAGACCAATGTACAGCAGCGAAGACTAGGAGCGTTTCTATGTGGAGTACCAGAGTGAGTGGGTGCCGCGCGGGATGACGATGCGGGCGTTCTGCGACAGAAACAACGTTCCCTACAGGGTGATGGACTACTTTGTGCGCAAGTACGCGTCCACATTTCCGCATTGAGTTCTGAACAAGTCTGCTCATCTTTGTCACGAATCAAAAAAAACGGAGTCAAAGATGAAGGAAGAACCAACAATCAACTACGCGTTCGCGCTCAAGCACTACAACCAGAACGGTCGTGGCCGCTCGATGAAGAAGTTCTGCGAGGAGGAGGGGGTATGACTATGAGAAGTTCATGCAATATTCACGCAGGGGCCAGAAAGATTACAGCGTCCTCAAGGAGGCCGACGATCGCCAGTCGTCTGGCGGGTTCATCCCGCTGGTCGTAGACAGAATGCCGGAAGGAGGCCTCGGCATCCGCGACGTGCGTGTGCGGTTCACGAATGGTATGGATCTGTCGCAGTGCGAGGGCGACATCAGCGAGCTGTTCGGCATGGTCAGGAAGATGCTTGGATAGTGGCGCCATGGTGACGATGTCAAGTGAATATTCCATCTACCTGTATGGGGAGAAGGTGGACCTGCGCAAGGGGATCTCCGGCCTGAGCGGGATCGTCCGCGATGAGATGAGGCTTAATCCGAACACCGCGAAGAGCGACTACGTGTTCAGCGGCAGGAACTTCGTGCGTAAATCAGAGCGTAACGCCGGCCGAGGCAGGGATGACGAGGGGCTTTCAGTTCGCAGAGAGACTTGCGCAACGCCTTAAGTCGGGGGAACATGGCGGACATAATGAGGAGGATAGAGGAGCGTCTGGAGGTGTTCCGGAAGTCTGATTTCGCGGGCTGCGGCGAACTGCTGAGGAAGGCCCTGAAATATGCGATAGGAGAATGGCCTGCGATGAAGAGGGTGCTTGAGTGTGGCGACGTGGAACTGTCGAACAACCTCAGCGAGCAGATGATGCGTCGGATAAAGATGAACCTGAAGAACGCCGGGAACATCGGAAGCGAGAGATCGGCCAGTCACAATGCGTTCATGTACTCTGTTATCGAGAGCTGCAAGATGGTGAAGCGGAACGTGGAGGACTATCTGAAATCCCTTTTGGATCGGCTGCGGACGGCAAGGGATGGTGATGACCTGACGTGCTGCCTGCCTTGTTATCTGCCGGTGTAGAAAAACAAAGTAATCGAAAAAAATATGTTTGAGGAAACCGCTGAAAATCAGCGGCAAGCATCAGCTTGCGGAAAAGTGGACGCGTACTTTATGAGCAATGAAATATGGAAATACGTCGTGCAACTATAGAAGATATTAATGCTATTGTAGCAATACATTTAGATGCTTTCAAGGGTTTCTTTTTGACAAGCCTTGGTTCAACATTTCTCAAATTCTATTATACTTGTTTCTTGAAAAGTAGGGAAACGGTTATTGTAGTAGCTGTAGAGAATGGGAAAATTTATGGTTTTTCGGCTTCGACAAAGAACTCTAAAGGGTTTAATAGCAGACTTATAAAAAGAAATCTGTTTAAGTTTGGATTGCTGTCACTGAAGATATTGTTTGTTTCTCCAACGTCCTTAGTGCGTCTTGTCAAGAATCTTGCCAAGAAAGCTAATGAGGTCGTGGACGATGAGGATTATGCAGAACTTTTTTCTATAGGTGTAAGTCGCTCTTCTCAAGGAATGGGAGTTGGTAAAAAGTTATTGATTGCTTCTGAACAATTGATGAGAGATGAAGGCGTGAGAAGAGTTTCTCTTACCACTGATTATGACAATAATGATTATGCTGTAAACTTCTATCATTCGATGGGGTATGAAACCCTCTATGAGTTTGTTACGTACCCTAATCGTAAAATGTATCGTTTAATAAAAACTCTTTAATGAAATTATTATTATTACCGCCATACTTTTTCCCGGAATTGCAATCGAGTACATTATTGGATCATAACAAATATGAGGCCTTTGCGAATGCAGGAATAGACATGGTGCTTTTGGCCCCAACTCCGACGAGAGGAATCTCAAACGAGATGCGTGAGGATTATAAGAAACGTACTTATGAGCGGATGTACAATGGTAGAATGTTAGTTATTCGCTACGCATTGATGAAGGAAGGTAAGAATCCCATAGGGCGCGCTCTACGATATTTCGTTGGCTTAATTAAACAATATGTTAATGGCAAGAGGCAACGCGACATGAATTGCATTTTCTTGGTAAGTACTCCTCCTATTGAGGGCTTGCTTGGATGTATGCTTAAAAAGAAACTCGGTGTGCCGTTTGTCTATAATCTCCAAGATATTTTCCCAGATTCACTTGTGGGTGCTGGACTTGCTAAGAAAGGAGGTTTGCTTTGGAATATAGGAAGGGTAATAGAGAATTATACTTATAGACATGCGGATAAAATAATCGTTATTTCTGAGGATTTCAAAAAAAATATCGTGACAAAAGGTGTCCCAGAAAACAAAATTGAAGTAGTTTATAACTGGGTGGATGAAAATTCTGTTGTCCCAATCTCAAAGGAAAACAACCCTCTTTTTGAAGAACTTGGTATCAGTCGTGGCAAGTTCCACGTAGTGTATGCTGGGAACATTGGAAATGCGCAGAATATAGAAGTTATAATCGACACTGCTGATGCACTGAAAGACGATCCAAATGTTGAGTTTTTGATTTTTGGTAGCGGTGGACTAAAAGAGCAATATGTTGCAAATGTGAATGACCTTAAACTGGACAATGTGAAATTTTTCCCGTTACAGCCCATGGAAAGAGTTTCGCAAGTGTATGGTTTGGGCGATGTCTGTGTTGTTAGTTGCAAGCCTGGGTTCGGAGGCGCGGCTATGCCGAGCAAGATGCTTTCTATAATGTCGGCAGGACGTGCTGTCGTGGCAAGTTTTGACAAAGGTGAGTTGACAAATATTTTGGAGAAATATAAGTGTGGAGAGTATGTTCCTGCTGGTGATACTGTCGCTTTTGCTGAGTTGATAAAGCATTTGTCACAAAATCCGGAGGAGTGTAAAAGAATGGGTGAGAATGCACGGAATCTGATTCTTCAAAAATTTACGAAAGCATACGGCACTTCGCGATATGTAGAGATAATAAAAAATGTTGTTAGGGGTAAAAACTCTAAATAATCAGCGATAAAACTTCATTTTATAGAAAGTCGATGCATATCCACTAATAGATCAATAAATCATGAAGCGACTATTTGACGTAGTGGCCAGTGGTCTTGGACTGCTGGCCTTAAGTCCGTTATTCCTAATCGTGGCTATATGGATAAAGCTGGACTCTCCGGGACCTGTGTTCTATCGGCAGGTTCGTGTGGGACGGCACAACATGGATTTCCGAATATTCAAGTTCCGTTCTATGCGAGTGGGGGCAGACAAAGGGAGTCTTGTAACTATCGGTGGACATGATCCGCGAGTTACGCGCAGCGGCTACTTCATACGCAAGTTCAAGATCGATGAACTGCCTCAGCTAATCAATGTTTTCATCGGCGACATGAGTCTGGTGGGCCCGCGACCGGAAGTAAGGCATTATGTCGATTATTGGACACCGGAACAAATGCATGTGCTGGATGGCCGACCAGGCATCACTGACCCGGCATCCATTAAATTTCGCAATGAAAATGAGTTGATGGAGAAGGCAGAGAATCCTGAAGATTACTATATCAATGTGATTATGCAGGAGAAGATCAAGTTATATCTGGAGTATGTACAAAACGCATCATTCTGGTATGATATCAAATTGATCTTCAAAACATTTTGGGTAATCGTCAAAGAGCGTTAAATTAGAAACTTTTAAAATAACAATACAATGAGTACAGATTTGAAAAGAAGAAATGTACCTTTCAGCCCGCCTGATATGACGGAGGCAGAGGCAAATGAAGTTCGTGATGCTATTCTTAGCGGCTGGATTACTACCGGCCCGCGGACTAAGAAACTTGAGAAAGAGATTTCAGAATATGTCCATACAGAGAAGACGGTTTGCTTGAATTCTGCAACTGCTTCTATGGAGATGGCTCTTCATATACTTGGTGTCGGTCCCGGCGACGAGGTGATTGTTCCGGCATATACTTATACGGCGTCGGCATCTGTCGTCGTTCATGTCGGTGCTACCATTGTCCTGGTGGATTCTCAGAAGGACAATGTCGAGATGGATTACAATAAACTGGCAGATGCCATCACAGAGCGCACCAAAGTCATTGTCCCTGTAGATATTGCTGGTATCTGCGCTGATGTGGATAAGGTTCGTGAGATAGTGAACCGTCCTGAAATTC
>OQVP01000631.1_pt1 | contig 13406 bp, 8 predicted proteins | sample 1691541 | NCBI WGS metagenome assembly OQVP01 (sample SAMN03418258, study PRJEB22391) | human gut metagenome | biome: human-gut; feature: organic feature; material: feces | host: Homo sapiens | place: Tanzania | collected 2013-01 | reverse complement strand
GTCCATTTGGTGTCCTGCTTCTGCCGCCAACGGGACAGAGGGTTGCTGGTGGGATGTTCCACTTCCGCTTTCTTTTGCAGGGCATGGAGATTGGCTTTCTCCAGTTGCTTTTCCGCACGAGCGGCGGCACGGTAGGGCTGGAGCTGGGCACTGGGGTGGGCTTCCTGAAGCAGATGGGCAGAAGAATCCACGGTATCTGCGGCATACCCAGCAGCTTCCACACCCACATTGTCATCCTCAGAATCTCGGATTTCCCGGCGGATCTGCCTTCGTACTGCGGCGGTGGGGGCGTCGGTAACTTTGAGCTGGGAGGGCGGCTTTTTCTCCATATCCTCAAAATGGAGCTTTACCTTGATCTTGCCATTGCTGTTGTCGGTCATCAGCTCCCGCTTGATAACCTTTTTGGTGGGAATTTTTGTGTGAGCTTTCTCTGCTTTGTCAGCAGCTTTCTCCGCTTTCTGAACCGCTTTGCCCATAACCGGGTCAAGCCGTTCTTTTTCAGTAAATTTCAGCCGGGATTCACGCAAAAATACCACCTGCCGGAGTATGAAGATTCCTCATTCTTCCGCATCCTCCTTCACTTCATTGGGTTTGGTGGTCATAAGGCGGTATAGCTCCGTATCCTTGGGGAAGTTGTCCACGAAGGGCACGATGGTATCGCCATAGAACAGCAGACCTTCACCGGCATTGGAATGGGTCACATAGGAAAGCTGGTGGGGAGAAATGCCGAGCTGCTGGGCGAGAATCTTTCTGTCGCCTGCCGCCTGATTGAGCATATAGATGAAGTCAGAATTCTCAAAAATGTTCTCTACTTCTCTGGAAGCCAGCAAATCCTTGACATTTTGGGTGATACCCGTTGGAATTCCGCCCCATTTTCGGAACCGCTTCCAGATTTCCACGGAGTAGGCGGCGGTCTGCTCCTCCTTCAGCAGCAGGTGGAACTCGTCGATGTAATACCGGGTGGACTTTTGGGCTTCCCGGTTGATGGTGACACGGTTCCAGACCTGATCCTGAACAATCAGCATACCGATCTTCTTGAGCTGCTTGCCCAGCTCCTTGATGTCGTAGCAAACCACCCGGTTGCTCACATCCACATCGGTCTGGTGGTTGAACACATTCAGAGAGCCGGTGACATAGATTTCCAGCGCAGTGGCAACGAACTGAGCTTCCTTTTCCTCCTGCTTGCGCAAACAGTTATAGAGATCACCGAGGATGGGCATATTTTCCGGCTTGGGATCATTGAGGTAGTCCTGATACACCATCCGCACACAGCGGTCAATGATGGTTTTCTCCACAGGCTTCAAGCCGTCCTTGCCGCCCACGATCAGCTCACACAGGGAGAGAATGAAGTCCGATTTCAAAGAAAGCGGGTTTTCCTCGTCGCTGTAATTGAGGTTGATGTCCATGGGGTTGATGTGGTGCTTGGAGGTGGGAGAAATCTTGATGACCTGTCCCTCCAGACGCTGCACCAGGGGGAAGTATTCTCCCTCGGGATCGCAGATCATAATATCGTCGTTTGTCACCAGAAAAACATTGGCAATTTCCCGTTTGGCGGAGAAAGACTTGCCGGAACCGGGGGTGCCGAGAATCAGACCGTTGGGATTTTTCAGCAGTTTCCGATCCACCATAATGATGTTGTTACTTAGGGCGTTGATGCCATAGTACAGTGCCTCCGGGCTGTCCTGATACAGCTCCTGGGTGGTAAAGGGAACGAAGATTCCCACGCCGGAGGAGGTCAGACCCCGCTGAATCTCAATCTGGTTCAGTCCCAGGGGCAGACTGCTGACCATGCCTTCTTCCTGCTGATAGTCCAGTGCCGTAATGCTGCAATTATATTTCTGGGCAATGGAATTTGTCTGAAACACATTGTTGTCCAGTTGGCGCTTGGTGTCGGCGGTGTTGAGAATCAGGAATGTCACAAGGAACATACGCTGGTTCCGGCTTTGCAGATCGGACAGCAGCTTTTTTGCTTCCGCACCATAGGTGGCAAGGTCGGAGGGAATGATGTCCATGTCATATCCGGCACGGACAGCTTTTTTCTGCTCCTCAATCTTGCTCTTGTCCAGATCGGTGATGGTGCGCTTGATGGTCTTGATGGCTTTTGTCTGATCCACGGACTGCACATGGATGTTGACCACAATGCTGCTTTCAATATCCAGAAAGTCCTTGAGAATCCGGTCACTCAGCTCCGGTGCCAGAATTTGCAGGAAACTGACGGAAGCGAACTTCTTACCCATGCGGAAATCCTTCGCCCGGTTAAAGAGGAAAGAGCTGGGGGAAATGTAATCCTTGGTGGACAGCCCGGAACGGGGCAGATCTTCCCACCGGAAAGCAAAAGACTCCGGCGTGTCCATGCGCAGAATGTCATGGAGAACCCGGAGCCGTTCCTGTCCGTTCAGCACCTCGGCGCTGACACCCAGTCGTTTGAAGTTGTTGAGGATGTCCGTTTCAATGCGCTCTAAGCGGGGCTTGGCAGAGCGGATGTTGTCGGCATCAATGCCAAAGGTGAGATACTTGGTTTTCACGATGCCGTTGTTTCCCTTTGCCTGCTGCACCTCAATAATTTTAGACAGCTCCCGCTGGATGCTTTCAAACTGGTCAGAGCGCAGCGGGATTGGCCGGGCAAAGGATTCCCGCAGGGCAGTCAGATTCACAAAGGAAAACTGAAACTTGATGGAGCTGTCAAAGTAGTTGAGGAAATCACACCAGCCGTCGAAGATGGCCTGCTTGTCCTCATTGTCCGAGAGCTGATAGTTGATGTCCCGGAACTGAATGGTTTTGGTGAAATGGGTGGGCGTGACCTGACAGATCCCGTCTACACGAATTTGCAGGTAGGGAATGCTGTCCTGTGCGGACAGTTCCTTCTTATCTGTCCGATTTGCCCTTGCGATTGCGGTCTTTACCTCTTTTTGCTGAGTGCGGGACAGCTTTCTTTGGGTGGACAATCCGATATACCTCCTTGTCTAACTGGTTTTGCCGCGCGATGACGGTATAGAAATTGTTGGTTTTGTAGGGACGCTTTTGGGGACGAAGCACCAGCACCCGAACCATGTTGCGGATGATGTCCTCCAGATGCTGCCCATTCTTTTCATACAGAGCGAACAGGAAGGAGGGCAGCATGGTGAGGATCATGAGCATGGCGGCAGAGGAATTGCCCAGCGGCTCATTGGTTGCAAAATACAGGGGGATGCCAATGAGCAGGCCGAGGCTGAAACAGATGAGCTGCCGCTTGGTCAGATTGAAAAGAACCTTGCTTTTGACTTTGGTGAGATCCTTGGGGACGGTTACATAGGGCATTTTCTATCCTCCTTAGTGGGCATTGAATACGGAGCGGGCAAGGCTGCTGGTTTTGAACAGGCAGAAACAGAGCAGCACCGTGTAGCCCATGCAGGTCCAGATGGCAGTGCTGATATCCGTGGATACGGAGATGTTCTGCACCAACACCGAGTAGATCGCCACGCAGACCATAATGAGAAACGCCTGAAAGCCCAGGGCGAGCAGGGTGCGCAGATAGTTCTGGCCCATCTGCCCCCATTCCCGGTTTGCCATGGTCGCCATGGGAATGGGAGCCACGGAAGTGACCAGATAGACCTCAATCATCCGCCCGTAGATGACAATGAAAATGCAGATGGTGATTGCCCAGGTACAGATACCAACGAACAGGGACTGAAACCACAGCCCCAGCAGCGGCCCCACATCCATTTCCATGAGCCTGCTTTCCAAATCCGTGACCACCGAGGAAATGTCGATGCTGGTGTTTCCGATCATGACTCCGGCAGCACCGTTGACAACGCTCTGGGCAGCGTCGAAGATGCCCATGACGATGGTCCAAGTATTGGATACGATGAGAACTGCGGCGGCACTCTTGAACACCCATTTGAAAAACATCCAGGTGTCCACGTCGTTGAGATTGTTTCTGTCGGTGATGAGCTGAATCAGCTCCAAGGTCATGACGATTGCCAGAATTGCTCCGGCGAGGGGGAGAATCACATTATTGGAAAGGTTCTGAATCATGCTGAAGATGCCACTGTTCCATGCCTGTGGAGTCAGTCCCACCTGACCGGCGATTTCTCCAATCTGCTCATTGGTGGAATCGAACATCCCAGAGAGATTGCTGACGATTCCGCTGACAAGCACTTCCTTCAGCCAGTCCGTAATGCTATCCCAGATAAAATTCATGGTGTTACCTCCGATCCGTTATGATTTTTTGGCTTCGGGGGATTCCACACGCTCACAGTAAACCACATACCGCTGCCTGCCCCCGGAAGCATAGGGGTGGCAGGTCAGCAGGGTCAGCAGATCCCGTCCCGGCTGGATCAGGATTTCCGTTACATCGTGGGGGTCGATAATTCTAATTTCGCAGACCCGATAGGTCAGCGTCTCCCAGAGGTTAGTTACGGAAACCAGATCACCAACCTTTAACTTATCGATGTAGCGAAAATAGCTGGCACCGTTGTAGCCCCGGTGTCCGGCGATGACGCAGTTGGTGTTCTCACCGCCGATGGGCAGGCTGGTCTGGCTGAGGTGGGCAGCTCCGTCCGCCATGTGCTGCTCCGTTGCTCCCAGAAAGATGGGCATTTCCAGCTCCATAACGGGAATGGAAATCACGCCGAATACTTCATCCCCAATGCCATAGTCTGATAGCCGAAAGCTGGGTTTCTGATAGTCATACTCGCAGGAAAGTCCTGTTTGCCCCTGGGTGTAGATGGTTTCGTTGTAGCGAACCATGTCTGCCCACAGCTCCGGGTAGGCTTTGGTTTCCTCCGGCTCCGTTGGGGAATCAATAGTGACAATCACTTCGGAAATGGTCGGTTCGGTTTTATCTCGATTCAGAAAGCCCTGAGCATTCAGGGAAATCTCCCGGTCAACCATGGCACCCCAAAGATAGGGGTACAGGAGAAAGGTAAGACCGGAAGCGAACACCAGCAGCATCAGAGCAATGAGAAAGGCGCGGAGCTTACCGTTTCGCATGGTCATTCCCTCCGCTGCTGCCAACAATGCTCTGGTAAATCTGTACGCCAATGGCAATGACCAGAATCAGAACTAGAGCGGCGGCAATACCCAAAATGACACCCTGAAGGTACTTTTCCTCCCATGCAGATGCCGTTGCTTCCTCGCTGGCAGTTTCTTCCATAAGCAGCTCCGCTTCCTCATAGGGAATCCGGGAACCACGCACCAGCAGCCGGTGGGTGTTCACCCCATAGGGGGTACAGGTGACCAGTGTACACAGATCCTCGCCGGGAGCAATCCCCAGCAGGCTGGTATCGTAGGGCAGCACGGTGTTGATCTCCACCACCTGATATGCCAGAGTTTCATCCAGAACATGGAGATAGAACACATCCCCGGTGGTGAGCTGTTCTAAGTCGGTAAACATCTTCTGGGATGCCATGCCGCTGTGCCCGGAGAGAATGGTATGTGTGTTTTCACCGCCTACAGGGAGAGAGCTGCCCAACAGATGCCCAATGCCCCGTTCCAGAGAATCATTCTCCGTGCCGTGGTAGATAGGCAGCTTGACGCTGATTTTGGGAATTTCCACATAACCCATGATGCCGTTTCCGGCAACATCGAGCTGGCTGTCGTAGGCGGCAGATGCAGCCTGCAAGCCCTCTTGGCTGTAGGCTGCTGTTGCGCCGGGGACAAGGGTATGGTTGTAGGTATCGGCAAGCTCCTTTGCTTTGAGAAGTTCGCTGTCATCCGCCTGCTCCATAACCTCCTGATAAGCAGTGTGAATCTGGGAGGCATACTTTTGGTTTACATAATTACTTATAACAGGATACAAAGTCAGCCCCAGCGCCAGCAGGAACGCCATGACCGCCAGAGCGATTGTGATACGCTTTTGCTTCGTATGGAACCCTCCTTTTTGGGGAAAGCCCCGGAGGAATGAACCTCCGGGGCAGATGAAATTAGACAGATCGCTTCTTCCGGCTGACCAGCGCAATGACGGATACAGCGCCAGCCATCAGCAGAATTCCGACCACAGTAAACATCACAGTGCCATTGTCACCGGTCTTGGGCAGGTCAAAGCCACGGGTGTTGACCACGGTCAGAGGTGCTTCGGCATTGGCGCTGCCGTTGTCCTCGGCCATATTGACATTCTTGCCGCTGACGGTAGCGGAAGCGGTCAACAGCTTGTGTTCCAGATGCTTCTGGGGGATGTTCTTCAGATCCGCATCACTCTGAATAACCTGGGCGTATCGGGGGTCATTCTGGATCAGACCCAGAGCATCGGAAGCGTAAATGGTGCAGTTTTCAGAGCCCTCCTTCTGGGAGATCACCACCTCAATATCCTGTTTCAGCAGCACATAGCCGTTGTCAGTGCGGACTTCAGTCATGGTATAGGTATCGTCCTCCAACCCCTTAATGAGGATTCGGCCCTTGGTATCACCGGTTTTCACGGGGACAAAGTGGGTAGCATCTTCCTTGTTGGGGGTATGTCCGGTCACATAGTAAACGCCCTCCTCCTGATTCAGCTTCGCCTGGACATAGTAGTTGTCGGTCTTGTTCTGTACCAGAAACGCCACCTTGGAGAAATCGCCCTTGCCGTCGGAGAACAGCTTGGTCAGGTCAATACCGTAGGTATAAATGTGGGCATCGTCCACAAGCGTGTCGTAGTAGCTCTCACTGGTACGCTTCCAAGTCAGCACCACCTTGTTGTCGTTGCCTTTGTCGCCCACCACCAGAGAGTTATCGCTGTCTACCTTGGCGGTGTAGGTCAGGCGCATAGTGCAGTCGGAGAAGCCAGAGTTGACCATACTTGCATCGGCATAGACAGCCTGGGAGTTGTTGATCTCCGCCAGACCCTTGGCGGTCATTTCTACCGTCATAGCAGTCTTGCCGTCCTGAACATCGTTGTAGGAAACGGTAAAGTAACCGTCCGCCTCTTTCCAGGTGGTCACGGCGTTCTTACAGGCAGTATCGGAGAAGATTTCTAAGGTCACATCCCCCTTGGTGTAGGTCAGACCGGCAGACAGAGTGTCAATGAAGGTGTAGCAGGACAGGTAGGTTGCCTCGGAGGTAATACTGGGCAGGGTGGAAATGATCTGGTAGTCGATGGTATCACCGGCAGAGGCAGTGCCGGTATGGGCATAGGTATCGGTCTTGCCGGTGTCGTTCTTGCTCTCCCGCAGAGTCTTTTCCAGAGAGGGGATGCCGGTCAGGTTCTTAGGGTACAGGGTAATGTCATAGATCCAGCGGGTGCCGCCGTCATTGGCGTTGGAACCGTTGACGGAGGTCATGGGGACGGATACCAGGAAAGGATCGGTGGTGGAAACGACCATTTCGGGGACCTTGGTTTCCGCAACCAGATACAGACCCAGGGGCAGGTTTTCAGCTTTGGTCTTACCGTAGGAATCCGTCAGGGGCATGGCCGTACCGTTGGTGGTAGCGTAACGTTCCATGGCGTTCTTCACGGTGGTGGCGTTGGCAGTCAGGCCGGAGGACAGGGCGGAGATCAGCACATCAGACTGGTAGAAATACTTGGATTCATCCAGAGCATCCGCTTTTTCGTACCGATTCTTTCCGTCCGCTAGACCCAGAGTATTCAGGAGGTCAGAACCCTTGGTCTTGTCCACGGCGTACAGGATTTCCACATGACCGTCAGAATTTTCGGTTTCGCCGTACTGGAAAATGTCAGCTACCTTTACATAGGTAAATTGCACGCCCTTAATGGCATATCCGTAGCCGGTTTCGCCGTTGCCCAGAGTGGAGGAAGTGCTGCTGCCCAAGACATTGTTTACCCCGGCTTCGTCATAAACGCCAGTGGATACATAGCTGGAATCCCACACGCCGTCTTTTTCAGCGCCCGTAAGGTCGTACTTGTAGATGGTCAGAGAGCCGGTCTTGGATTCGTCGATGGTTGCATCCTCCAACTCGGCGGCGGAGACAGCGACAGGGAAACACAGTAACATGGTCAGCGCCAGAAAGAGGGACAAAGCTTTGGTAAGGTTTTTCATTTCGCATTTTCCTTTCATAGTTAGAATGACAAGATAGTTTACATAATTTTGCGACATGGGTGGAAATAAAAAAGCCAGGGCTGATCCCTGGCATGATGGGCAGTATTCATGGCTTACACCAGCCTTTTCTTGCTGTAAATCAGCATAGCAAGACATACAGTGCCAGAGATCATACTGAGGATACGGAAAATCATAGCGGTATTACCTCCTGTGTCGGGCATGGTAAAGGTGCGGGTGTTGGTGACACGAACCGAAAGCGCAAGATCGTCCGCAGGCAGCGCACCTTCATAGGCGGCTTTGTCCAGAAGTTTGTAGCCCTCCGGTGCTTTGGTTTCCGTCAGGCGGTACTGTAGTCCCGGATAGAGGTTGTCCCATTCCAGCAGTCCGTCCGTCCCGGTGGTCAGGCTCCCGTCCGTTACATCGGGATTGGAGCAGCCGCCCCGGACAATGGTTTCGGAGTAGGTCACGGGATGCCAGAGAGAACCGTCCTCACTCCATTCCAGCCGAAATGTTGCCCCTGCCAGAGGGCTGCCGGTAATGTCGATCTTCTCCACAGTCACCTTGCCGGTTCGCAGAGCGTTGACGAACGATACTTCGGCAATCTCACCCTGTTTTACGGTGACGGTCTGTGGATTTTCACTGACGCATTGGTAAAGACTGTTTTCGGGAAGCAGTTCTTCTACCGTGTACTGTCCGGGCAGCAGGTTCCCGGTCAGGATAATGCCGTCCTTGTTGCTGGCGAAGGGAGAGCCGTCCAGAACCTTTCCTTCGGCATCTGTAATCTTGAACTGCCAGCCCTCCACAGAACCGCCGCTCTCCACGGTTTTGGAAATTTTCAGCCTGCCATACTGGACATTGGTGAAGGTGATGGAAACATCCTCATGGGGCTTGATTTCAAACTTGTGGATCGTTTCATCTACCATCCAGTATTCGTCCTCAAATCGCCCATGCTCGTCGCCGGTTTCCTTCGCCCAGTAGGTGCCGGGGTCAAGGTAATAGCCCGCCTTACCGTCTGCATTGGTGATAAGTGTGCCGACCTTCTGGGTGCAGGCTTCGTCCGAATAGACCGTAATATGCCAGCCTTCCACGGACTGCCCGGTGTTGGTCTTTTTGTAGAACCAGACCAGCCCCTGCTCCTTATTGAGCCAAGTGTCCACGGTGGTTTCACCGGCTTTCACGGTCACATCGTGGAAACCCAGCTCGGTCAGCCAATAATTATCCTCCGTGGGTAACTCCACAACCGTGTACCACCCTAACGGAAGATTTTGGGTGCAGGCATATCCGTTTTCATCGGTGGTGAAGTCTCCGTAGGAATTGCCCTCGGAATCTCTCACCCGGAATGTCCAACCACCAAGCTGATTGCCGGTGTTGGTGGTCTTGCGGATTTCGATGCGCCCATAGTGGGTGTTGGTGAAGGTGACTTCTGCGGTCTTGCCAACGGCAATCGTTACAGACTTCACGGCGGTGTCAAATTCCCAATAGGGATCGTCTGTGGAAATCTCTTTGGCGTAATAGGTTCCTTTCTGCAAACCAGAAACCGTAACCGTACCATCTGCCCCGGTGGTGAATGGAGAGCCGGAAACAGGGTTGGTGCAGGCAGAATCCGTGTACAGTCCAATCTTCCAGCCACCCAGATTTTCGCCCGTATTGGTTTTCTTTACTAGCTGGATACTTCCGGTGTTCCGCTTGTTATAGAAGCTGACCGAAGCCGTCTGCCCAGAGGTAATCGTTACCCGCTGGGGATTGGTGCTGGCGCAGCTGTACAAAGCATCTATACCGGAATCCGTATTGCCCAATTCTTTGACATAATAGGTCCCGGCATTTAGCCCCGTTACAGACAGCTTGCCGCTGGAATTGGTAGTGTACGGCCCGGACACCAGATTGGAACAGGCAGAATCAGAATAAATGCCGAACTTCCAACCGGACAGGTTTGCTCCATCCTCCGTGTTTTTGGTCAGGCTGATATTCCCCAGGGAGGGTGCCTTGATCTTGAAATAAGCGTTTAATCCGCTGCTTCCAGCGTTATACAGGGAGATGGTCGTCTGATAACTTGACCCCGACATATACCAGATATTATAGCTGGAATTGGAAGCCGAGGGCAGATACCGGGTCGCGGTGAACACCGTGGATTCGGAAATATCCCCGGTTTTTGTGATATTCAGGGTGTTGCCGCTTTTGCTGAACTTGGCACCGTTTCCATTGGAGAACGAGAACACCGACAACACTCCATTAGAATCATAGGCACTTCCGGTATCCCCGGAGAGCTGAATCGTAGGTGCGTTGCCGCTGGAACTTCCGCAAAAGCTGGGAATGGTTTTCGCGGACTGGATCGCAGATACCAGACTGTGGTAGCAGGAGCTAAACCCGGACACCGAGGCAGAAGCGGCGGCATAGAACACGTCGCCAGAAGTACCGCACTCGTTGGAGCTGTTCCGGTTAAAACTGCTGGGGTCACGCAAACCGCAGACGATTTCATAGATCAGGATTTGCGTTGCTACCCGCAGGGGCACATTGGGATTGCTGTCCTTCTTTACTGATGTAACGCTGATGGAGTGGTTCCACTGCTGGTCACTATACAAAAGGATTAGTCCGATAGCCTCCCGCCGAGCGGAGGGCAGCGCATACCACACATTGCTACCGGTGGTACTGCCGCTGCCGTTCAGGGTTACGTCCCGGTCCACCGAGTTTCCACTGGTGCTGGCAGCATAGTTCCTCCATGGCTCAATACAGTACAGCGGTTCATCCGCATGGGCAACACCGCCGTACCTCGCAAAGTGCCAGCCCATGTTCTTGACATAGGCCGTCCGGGTCGTGCCGCTGCCGTTGGGTTTATAGGCGCACGACACCTGGTAGTTCAGCCGGGTCGTGTAGTCGCCGTTGTCCGCAAAATCGAAAAGCATGATACTTTTTTGCGTAGAGGCGTAGGCTTCGGCACCCAGGAGACGGTCGTCTGAATCTAAATCGTCCAATTCTTCCGGAAGTGTTGTCTCATCAGTAGGATCTTCCTCCATAGGCTCTGTTGCCTCCTCGGATGGTGGTTCTGTGGATTCTTCCGGCGGGGCTGCGGTTTCTTCGGGCGGTGGCGTTTGGTCTGTATTAGGGGGGACAGCTTCAGAAGCAGAACCCTCGCCAGACTGTGGCGCTGTTGGTGTGGTGATTTCATCCGCAAAAGCGCAGGGAATCATTCCAAAGCACAGCACGAATACCATCAGGAGCGATACGACGCTCCGAAAGTGCTTCATAGTGTTTTCTCCTTCCTTAAAAATGGGATTGCTCCCACCTCAAAGGAGGCGGGAGCCGGTTGTTATGCAGAGAACAGGCCGGACAGCAGAGGAACGAGGGTAATGCCGATCATCGCCACACCACCGCCCGCCATGAGCTGCTTCATGCCCTGGCTCTTTGCGCCGGGGTTATCATTGCCGTAACCTTCCATCAGGTTAATTGCACCCCAAACGCCCAGGCCAGCGCCCAGAGCAACCACCAGGGTCTGCAAGACTTCGATAGCGGAATTGAAAAATGCCATATTGTGTACCTCCAAAAGATCGTAAAATTTTGGAAGGGACACATTCACGTTGAACTTCTCTGAATCTAAATATGGTTACTGCTTATCAGGCAGGGAGCCGGACGGATCTGCTTCAAACACCTCGCATACTGTGTCCGGTTTCAGTCGGAGGCGATGGGACAGAAAACGCTCTATGTCCAAGGCGTTTTTCTTGTCAAAGTCGGATGTGTATTTGTAATTTGGGTGCTTGGTGATGTCGTACTTGTTGGACAGAAACGGGCGAACGCCCCGCAGCTGCAAAATGCACTTGCCGCCGTCCATGACTGCCAGCTCGTCCTGGCTCATAAGCTCCCGGCCCAGCTTCTGGTAGTTCAGACCGTAGGTGCGCTGGGCACCACGGGAGTCGCTTTCGTTCATCGTGTCGATGGTTTCCTTGCCCAGAATCCCGGACACCATCTTCAAACTGCTTTCCTCCTTTCCTCCCAGAAAGAGCATGGTCGAACAGCACCCGGCAACGGTTTCGGCATTGTCTTTATACATTCCCTTGAGCTGCGAGTATGTCTGCAACACAATATGCGCAGATATGTTTCTGGAACGGATGACACTGATCAAATGCTCCCAGTTGGGAATTTTCTGGTTTGCGAACTCGTCAAAGAGGCAGGTCACATGGATGGGGAGCCTGCCGTGGTAAACTTTCAGTGCCCGGTCGCAGAGGACATTGAACATTTGCGAATACATCATGGCACTGATGAAGTTAAAGGTCGGGTTGGTATCAGAAACCACCGCAAACAGGACGCTTTTTTCATCGCCCAGCTTTTCAAGCTGCAATTCGTCATAGGACATCATTTCCCGGACGGCGGCAATATCAAAGGGAGCCAGCCTTGCGCCGCAGGAAATCAAAATCGACTTTAGGGTCTTGCCCGCCGCCATTTTGAATTTTTTGTACTGTCTGACGGCGAAGTGGTCGGGGGTCCGGTTTTCAAGCTGTTCAAAGAGCAGGTCAACCGCCGACTTAAAGTTTTCATCGTCCTCCCGGCACTCACAGGCATTGAGCATATCCAGCAGGGTGTTCATGTTCTTTTCTTCGGCTGGGGCTTCGTAGTAGATATAAGCAATCAGCGCCTGATACAGCAGGGCTTCCGCTTTCTGCCAGAAGTCATCGCCGCCTTTTGCGTCCCCCTGGGTATTGGTCATGATAACCGTGACCAGCGTCAGAATGTCGGTTTCCGAGTGAAGATAGACGAATGGGTTGTAGTGCATGGAGCAAGCAAAATCAATGGTGTTGAGAACCTTGATTTTATACCCGCCCCGAACCATCGCCCGTCCAACTTCCTCGATGACAGTGCCTTTCGGATCTGAGCAGACATAGCTGGCGTTCATCTGAAGGAGGTTGGGTTTGATGTGGTAGCGGGTTTTTCCCGAACCGCTGCCTCCGATGACTAAAACATTCAGATTGACATTTCTCTTTTCCGGGTCTGCGATCTTTCCCAGCGTCAGCCGCTCCGTATCGGACAGCAGAATGTTCTGGGAAAAATCCGGGTCAATGAACGGTTCAATGTCCTTGGCTGTGCCCCAGCGGGCAGTACCATACTCCGCACCACGGCGGTACTTTCTGGCGTTCTTGGATTTCTGGTAGACAATGAACCAAATGAGGACACCGCAGGCGGCACCCACCATCAGGTCGAAGGGGTGGAAACTGGGAAAAGGGTTCTGAAAGGCAGTTCCGATGTTAAGGAGTGCCCCCAGAGCCTTATCCAGCACATCGCCCTCCGGCACCATGCGGTAAGCCTGCCCCAGCTTGGTAGCCATAAGCCCGATGAAGATATACGGCAGAGCCGCTTTCAACAGCTTGGCTGTATTGATTTTCGGCAGTTTCTTCATCTGTCCACCTCCTGGTGCTTATTCCGGGAGAGGAAATGGAAAAGGCAAAGAAAAATCCCAAGGTCTACAAG